>Ga0167615_1000117_pt1 | contig 28352 bp, 28 predicted proteins | sample BED_Mat_host_9_1_FD_111800 | JGI IMG/M metagenome (GOLD analysis project Ga0167615, IMG submission 111800) | Extremophilic microbial mat communities from Yellowstone National Park, USA - BED_Mat_host_9_15 (v2) (version 2) | ecosystem: Environmental > Aquatic > Thermal springs > Hot (42-90C) >... | reverse complement strand
AGCATTTACTGGCACTTCCTCGACGCCGTCTGGATTTTCATCTTTACGGTCGTATACCTCACCGGGAAGGTGATCTGACGTGGAAGCCAAGGAGCACAAGTTCCACCGCGAGGAGGGCTTCCCTTGGAAGCACATCCTCGGCCTGTTTTTGTCCCTGCTGCTGACCGCCATCGCGTTCTGGCTGGCGCTTGCGACGCATCAGCCTCCGGCGCTCGTCATCACCATCATCGTCATTCTGGGTGTCGGGCAGCTCTTGGTCCAGCTGTATCTGTTTATGCACTTTACGGAGAGCGACGATCGCGCTTGGCAGGTCCCGGCCATCTACTTTGGATTGTTTATCGTGTTCTGCGTCGTCGGCGGATCCATCTGGATTATGACCTTCAAGTCCATCGTGGCGTGACGTTCGAAGGGGCCGCGGGGAGGTGAAACGGTGATCAGGAGCCGCGGTTTCGGCACGTTTGTGTTCATCGTCGCCATCCTGTCGGCGGTGCAGAACTTTATCGTGAACGGCATCGGCTTCCTCGACGCCTACACGGGCTCGGCGTTCGGGTGTGGGCACGAGTGGTTCTTGTGCAATGGTCAGGTGCTGCCGAGCCTTCAGGCCCTCGAAAAGTCGCTCAGCATGTTTATCGAGTTCATGCACCGCGTGGGCGTTCCCATTCTCACCGTCCTGTTGCTCGTGTCCGCGGTGGGGGCGTTGCTCCGGTATCGGGGATGGCGCGAGATCCAGCTGTTCGTGGGCCTGAGCATCTTTTTCGTCCTCCTCGAGGCGGTCCTCGGCGGACTCGCGGTGGTGTACAATGAACCGGCTTCGGTCATCGCGACGCACTTTGGCGTCTCGCTTCTGGCGTTCGCCTGCACCGTGCTGTTGGCCATTTATGTGCGCCGGGCCGAGCGCGTGTACGGCGAGTACCTTGAATCGGGCGTCAAGCTCCCGCTGCGCGATCCGGCGCCGGGCGTCAGTTTCCGCTGGTTCGCCTGGCTTGGCGTTCCGATTCTCTATCTCGACATGTACATCGGCGCGTACATCTCGTCGAGCGGCGCCGGGGACGCGTTTCGCGGTCTCCCGTTCCCGGCCGAGTCGGGCATTTACGATTTTCACCACGCGCTGCTCCTCGATTGGGTCCATCGATCGTTTGCGCTGTTTTTGGTGCTTTGGATGATTGCTCTTGTGGCGTGGACCCGTCGGTTGAGGGGCGAACGCCCGGACTTGTTCCGGGGCGCGGTGTTTGCCCTGGTGTTTGTCGTGCTGCAGGCATGTTCAGGCGTGTATCTCATCGTTTCGCACGTGAGCGTCCAAGCGTTCATGCTGCACGTCTCCATTGTGTCGGGCCTGTTTGTGTCGCTCTTGTACGTGGCGTTTCAGTCCGTACCCCCGTTTGTCCCGGCGCCAAGCCGCGCTTCGGTGGACGTAGGGCGGGAGCGAACAGCGCATTGAACAGGGTGTTTTTCGGAGCCTGCTGGTCGCCGTTTGGCGCCGGCAGGCTCTTTTTGACGTCATGTTGGTCAAATGCGGCACTAGCCAAACGTGTGGTCCAACCACTAAACTAGGGGATTAGAGCGCGCATGACGCGCGGAGCTTATCCAGGAGAGACAGCTGTGGAGGTGGCTCGGTCGCATGACATCTCGTCTCATCCGCCTTGGGTGCGCTGCGTTGGCTGCAGCCACCTCGTTGGCCGCGTGCCATCCTGCGGTGCGGGCGGAAACGTCTGCGACGCCGCCAGTTGCGACCGAGTCGCTCATTCCACGAGAAGACGTGTTGAACGTGGAGTCCGGTCCAATTCCCTACGTCACCGGAGAAGACGTGGCCTCATGGCCTTCCATCGTGTCGCAGGCGGCCGTCGTCATCGACATGGACACGGGCGCCGTGGTCTACGCCAAAAACCCCACCGCCCCTCACTATCCCGCCAGCATCACCAAGATCATGACCGCGCTCCTCGCTCTGCGACTTGGACATCTGACGGATGTCTTGACGGCGTCCGCCGACGCGGTCGATCAGCCGCCGGACAAGCTGTACATGCGCGTCGGCGAACAAGCGACGCTGAAAGATCTGCTGTATGGCCTGCTGATTGACTCTGCTAACGATGCCGCGGTCGAGATCGCGGAGCGATACGGCGGCAGCGTCGGCCATTTTGCGGACATGATGAACGCAGAAGCCAGAGCCCTCGGGGCCACGCACACCCATTTCGTCAACCCCAGCGGGCTTCCGGACCCGCGCCACGTCACCACCGCGTACGACATGGCCCTCATCGCCCGCGCAGCGATGCAGATCCCCGAGTTTCGCGCCATCGTCGATACGAGATCGTACACATGGAAAGGGACAGCGTGGCAAGCCACGCTCACGAACCTCAATCGCATGCTGTTCACGTATCCCGGAGCCATCGGCGTCAAGACGGGATTCACGAGTGTGGCGCATGAGACGCTCGTCGTCGCCGCCACGCGCCGCGGGACGACGTTTCTCGCGGTCTTGATGGACTGCCCGACCGACGCCGAGATCCGCCGGGATGCCACCAACCTGTTGAATTACGCGTTTGCCCATTACGAGACGCAGCGCATTCTGCCCGCCGGAGACCGGGTGGGGTTCGTCTTGGCGCGCGACGGGAAGGACCCCGTCGTCACGTCCGAGCCGGTCGTCGCAACGGTGCCCATCGGCCAACAGATCCAGGTCGCGGAGCGCGTGCGTGTCGGCACACCGCTCGCCCCGGCCGCAAGGGGGACCCAGGTGGGAGCGCTCGATCTCGTCGATGCCGCCACCGGAAGAGAGCTCGGTTCTGTGCCGCTCGTGCTGGCGGCGCCGTTCGAGCCGGTTCCAAAGTCCAGTCCGTGGCTTCGCGTCGCCGCGCCGTTGGCCGCCGCGGTGGCCTCCATCACGGGCCTGGCGCTTGCCTGGAGGCGGCGAAGGCGGGCCCGCAGGGCGATGCGGGCGAGCGTGGTGCGCGTTCAGCCCTGGCAGGAGTCCTGGCCGAGCGCGCGGCGAGGCGGCAGGTAGGGCGTGTCACATCAGGACGCGCGCGACGGCCAAGCCATCCCACATGGGCAGGAGCGTGCTCACGAGACGCGGTTCCTCGAACAATCGGCGGTGAAGCTCCCTGAGCGCGACCGGCGTGGGGCTTTGGGCCGATGGATCCCATGCGCGGTCTCGCCCAAACGCGTTGTCAAAGACGATAATCCCGCCAGGGCGCATGAGATGGAGCACGAGCTCGAGGTAGCGCGGGTAGCTGGGCTTGTCGGCGTCGACAAAGGCGAGATCGAACCGGCGGCCTTCCTCCTGCAGGCGTTCCAGCGTCTCCGACGCGTCGCCCAGGGCGATCTCGACGCGATCGCCAAGCCCCGCCTCCTCAATGTGTCGCTTGGCGAGACGCGCGTGCTCGGGGCGCGACTCGAGCGTGATGAGCCGCGCGCCGGGGCGAAGACCGCGCGCAATGCAGATGGCGCTGTAACCCACGTAGGTGCCGATCTCGACCGCGGCGCTCGCGCCCATGGCGAGCTGCGTGAGGAATCGGCCGAGCGCCTGCGATACGCACATGTCCGGCCATCCGCGCTGCTCGAGCGCGCGCTCGATGGTGCGGCGGGCGGGATCGGGCGGAAGGATGGCTTCGATGTACCGCTCGCGATGACGAGCTTGAGACAAGGTGATTCCCTCCTTCGCATACGATGCGAGTGTACGCGCTTCGCGGGCCGCAGTCACGTCACTGCGAACGCCGAACGTCTCTCGTTCGTCTATCAGTTGGTGCGGATGCGCTTTCGGTTTAGAATGTTGTTGATTGCGCGGTGGGCGCGGCCGAGGCCGCTGCCCAATCACAGGCCTTCCGAGGCCGAAATGGGTGAAATCGCAGAATGGACGAGCGTCGACCAACGCGCACACGTCGGGAGAAGCAGCCGAAGAGCCTGAGTCCGCGCAAGCCTCGCCGCGGACTGCGCGCGCTCCTGTACGTGGCGTTCACTTTGGTGTTTGGTTACGTGTCCACAGTGCTGTGGATCTTTGAGGGCCCGTTTACGAATTTGAAGAAGTACATCATCGAGAGCGTGGATCAGACTCGCCACGCGTATTTGCTGAGGCCCATGTCGCTCTTCCTGGTGTCGGAGGCGACCATCAAGAAGTACGCGCTGCCCGACAACCTCAGCGGGCCGACCATCCCTATCCAGGATATCCAGCGGCGCGACTTCAGCCATATCAACGATCCGACCGTGCAGATGATCACGCTGCACGAGCCGACCTTTAACGCGTTTATCCTCCTGGTCAAGGACCCGAAGCGCATCCGCGTGGTGGCGACCAAGTACTTGCACGTGCGCGGCGAGACCGTCATGCAGATGGTCCAGGACGCGGGGGCCATCGCCGGGATCAACGCCGGCGGCTTTGTCGACACCAACTGGCAGGGCACGGGCGCGTATCCACAGGGGATCACCATCACGGACGGGAAGCTCGTGTCCATGACGGGATCGCCCACGCAGCCACAGCCCGTGATTGCCTTCACGAAGGAGGGCCAGATGATCGCGGGCACGTACTCGCTCGACCAGCTGCGCTCGCTGGACGTGTGGCAGTGCGTCGGATTTGGGCCTGTGCTCGTGGAAAACGGCAAGCCCACGGTATCGGCGGAAAACTATGCGGTGAATCCTCGCACTGCCATCGGACAGACGAAGGACGGCACCGTCATCCTGCTCGTGACGGATGGGCGATACGCCACGGGGCCGAACGACGTCGGCGCCAGCTTTGCGGACGTCGCGCGCATCATGCTGCAGTTCCACGCGGATATCGCCGCGAATTTGGACGGCGGATCGTCTGCCACGTTCGTCTACAAAGGCCGGATGTGGAACCGGCCGGTCGACATCCTGGGCGCCCGCGCGGTGGCCACATCCATCGTGGTGATGCCGGAAGGCGGTGGAAAACGTGGCTAACCGCGTGTGGCCGAAGCTGGTGGGCATCGCGGCTGTGATCACGGTGCTGCAGCTGCCCCTTTTTTACCACTACAATCGGCTGCTCGGATCGAGCGCCAATGTCGTCGACAACATCACGGTGTCGCCGGCGCAGGAGCAGGCGGAACAGAAGGAGATTGCCGCGCTCAAAAGTCAGTATCGCTTCGTCACCGTCTCGGCGGACCATCAGTACGTGGCATACTTGGACTCGAAAAACGTGCTGCACGTCATGGACCTGGCGAACCGACAGGAAGTTTGCGCCGCGAATAACCCCTACACCGTGCAGTACGTCGAGTGGATCGAGGATGAGCGGCTGTTCGTCGGCGAGCAGGTCCAGCCGGGCGATCTCGAGCTGAAGACGGTCGACGTGCCGAGCGGGGTGCAGACCATCGTGACGCGCTTCGAGGGTCTGCCGGCGGACGCCTCGTTCACCAAAATCACCTTCAGCACGTACACGAACGACATCTACATCCTGATCAACAGCGGCACGTCGAGCGCGCTCTATCACATCGGCACCATGAGCAACGTTTCGCTCGTACCGATGGGCGGGCGGTATATCAAAAACATCGCCATCACGCAGACGGGGAGCAAGCTGTACTTCGAGGACTACGCGGACGGGAGCTTCAACGTCTTGTCCCTCGACGATCAGGGCACGATCCGCCTCGTCAAGCGCGACGCGGCGCTCGTCGCGGTGGTGGGGAACACGCTCTATTACGGTGATATCAACAGCCAGGGCCTCGTGACGGCGGTCTACCGGTACGACGCTGCGACGGGCGGCTCCACGCTCGTCAAGACGCTGGCGGCGCCGACGTTGGCGGCGAACATCGAGGTCACCGACAGCGGCGCCGTCCAGGTGAACGCGCCCACTTGACGCCTCGGACGGATCGAGCCAGGCGTCAGACGGGGCGATGTTCGGTGTAGACCTTGGCCGGGTACGCTTCGCGGAGCCGAGCCAGCTGCTCGTCCGAGAGCGGCGGAAGCGCGCCGACCCGCGCGTTTTCGCGCAGCTGTTCCATCCGCGACGCGCCGGGGATGGCGCAGCACACGGCACCTGGCGCCACGGAAAACTGGATGGCCGCCTGAGCGGGCGTCCGATCCGGCGCAACCTCCCGCAGCACGCCGGGGGCGCGGGCGAGATCGGCCGCGCCGTAGCCGAGGTACTGGTCATCCGGTTTCGGCGCCTTTTGGCCTGTGAGCCATCCGCTCGCTACGGGCCCGCGCGCGATGACGCGCACGCCCGTCGCCTCAATCTCCGGAAACCACTCCTCTGGCCGCCGGTCGAGAAGGCTGTACTGCATCATGATGGTCGCGATGTTCGACCCGTTCAGGTAGCGGCGAATGACGTTCGGCCGGATGGACGAGATGCCATAGGCGCGGATGAGGCCCTTCTCGACGAACCGCTCCATCAGTGCGACGATGTCGTCGAACGGATCGTCCATGGTGCCGCCGTGCAACTGGTACAGATCGATGTAGTCCGTGCGCAGGCGGCGGAGACTGGCCTCAATCGCGCGCTCGATGTAGGCGGGCGACGGATCCCACGTCCACCCGGGTTTTCCGGGCTCAAACCGGTTGCCCACCTTCGTGGCGATCACGACGCGCTGGCGCACGGGAGCGAGCGCCTCGCCCACCACCTCCTCGTTCCAGCCCTGCCCATACAGATCCGCGGTGTCGAACAAGGTGATCCCCAGATCGACCGCCTCACGGATGATGCGAACGGCCTCGCGTCGATCGGCGGGCAGCGTCATGCAGCCGAGGCCCACTTCGCTGATGGCGATGCCGCTTCGTCCAAGTACGGCTGTGCGCATGGAAAACCCTCCCTTTCACGCGCTTGGCGTCAGTCTGCGTAGGCCAGCTCGAGCACCGCGCGGTAGTCGCGGACGTCCATCGGGCGTGGATTGCTCGGCGTCGAGGTGTTCTCGTACGCGAGTGTCGCCAGCCGGTCGAAGTCGGACGGCTTCGCGCCCGGCAGGTCGCGCAGTTTTGGAATGCCGAGATCGTCAAGCCACGTCCGAAGTCCTTCGAGAAGGGCCTCCGCCGCTCGCTCGTCGCCGTCCTCCTCGCGCGCCAGCCCCATGGCACGCGCGACCCAGGCGTACGCTTCGGCCGCGTACGGTTGGTTGTAGCGAAGCGTGGGCAGGAGCATCACCGCGTTCGCCAAGCCGTGCGGCGTGTCGTACAGGCTGCCGAGGGCCTCGGCCAAGCAGTGCACGGAGGCCACGTCGGTCGAGCCAAACGCCAGGCCGGCGAGCAGGCTGCCGAGCAGCATGTCGCGCCGCGCGGCCGGATCGCCCGCGTGGACCGCCCGCGGCAAGGCCGGGTAGATGAGGCCGAGCGCCTCGCGCGCGTAGGCCCGCGCGATGGGGTGCGCCCCTTCGCACGTGGCGCCCTCGATGGCGTGCACCAGCGCGTCGACGCCGGTGTGGGCCGTCACGTCGGGCGGGAGGCTCGCCGTCAAGGCCGGATCGCAGACCGCGAGCGGCGGGCGCAGGACCTCGTGCTTCAGCGTGAGCTTTCGGTGCGTGCCCTGTTCCGTGATGACGGCCGATCTCGTCACCTCCGATCCCGTCCCGGCGGTGGTGGGCACAGCGCAGACGGGCGCGGGCGGGCCGTACGGCCGGCGGCCGAGCGCGTAGTCGCTCGGGGTCCCGCCCTGCCGCGCGAGGAGCGCGATGGCCTTGCCCGCGTCCAGGCTGCTGCCGCCGCCCACAGCCACCACGCCGTCCGCGCGGTGCTCCAGGAAAGCGTCGCGCCCGGCGAGGCAAACGGCCTCGTCCGGGTTGGGCCGGACTTCGGCGAACACCCGTGGCACAAAGCCGGAGCGAGTGAGAAGGTCGGCGATGCGTTCCGCCACTCCGGCCTGGACGAGCCCCGGATCTGTCACGAGGAGCAGCCGCCGGCCGAACCCTTGTGCCACGAGGTGCTCGGGCAGGTGGTGTGTGGCGCCATCGCCGAACGCAATGTGCGTCTGAATGGAGTAGGTGAACATCAGGCTCGTCCCTTCGTCATTCCGCGTAGATCATCTTGATGGTCATGCCCCCGTCCACCACGAAGTTTTGCCCGGTGATGAACGCGGCGCCATCCGACGCGAGAAACCGGCACACTTCGGCGATGTCCTCGGGCCGGCCGACCCGCCCCACCGGATGCTGGGCGTGATCGATAGGGCGCAAATCCGGCTCGGCGCGAAGCGAGGACTTCTTCCATTCCGACACCTCGATCCACCCTGGCGAGATGGCGTTGACGCGCACCTCTGGGCCGAGGCTGACGGCAAGGGCGTGGGTGAGCGCGAGCACACCGCCTTTCGAGGCGGAGTACGGCTCCGTGTTGGGCTCCGACATGAGCGCCCGCGTCGAGGCGATGTTGATGATGCTCCCGCGCGCCTGGCGCAAAAGCGGCGCGGCGTGCTTGGCCATGAGAAACGGCCCGCGCAGATTGACGGCGAGGATGCGGTCCCACGCCGCCACAGGCAGTTCTTCCACGGGCACGCCGGGAAAGCCGAGGCCGGCGTTGTTCACGACGAGATCGATCCGCGAAAACGCGCGCTCGACCTCGCGCACGAGCGACTGGACCGACGCCTCCTCGGCCACGTCGGTCTGCACGAACCGGGCCTGTCGCCTGCCTTCGCCGCCGGCCAACTCCGATTCCGCTTCTCGGCCTGCCTCCTCGTCCACCTCTGCGATCACGACCTGCCAGCCGTCCTCCCAGAAGGCTTTCGCGATGGCGCGGCCGATGCCTTGGCCGCCGCCCGTCACAATGGCGACACGCGTGTCCACAACGTTCACCTTCTTTGCGAACTCGGTTTCCCTTTCACCATAGCGCAGAATGGGGCGCGTTCAAAGAGAGGGAGCTGTTGGAGGAGAGGCAAAGGCCAAAACATCCTCCTGGCGCGATGCTCCAGGAGGATGGCTGGGCGCAGGAACGGAGCGACGGCGAGGCGTCAGCGCCCCAGGTAGGAGTAGAGCAGGCCGGCCGCTTGACCGGGGGTGTAGACGATGTAGAGCAGGATGAACACGACGAGCCCCGTCGCCGCGGTCACGAACCACGTCACGAGCGTCCAGGGCGCGATTTTGCGGTGCCGCGAAAACCTGGCGCGCGAGGCGTACACGAGTGTGATGATGCCGAGGATGGCTGCCACCGTCGCGAGCACGGAGTGCACCTGGAGAAATCCGTAGTAGAACGGGCGCACGGATTTGGGCCCGCCAAACTCGTTATCGCCTAAGAGCACCGTCTTGAGCGCGTAAATGATGAAAAAGAGCGCCGCAAACACCACGCCTCGGAGCATCCAGCGCCGGTGCACGCGGACGCGGTGATGCCTGATGTGGACCCATCCCACGATAAAACACGCGACGCTGAGCAAAATGCAGGCCTCATTGATGTAGGAAAAGACGATGGCCAACACGCGCCTCACCTCTCAATTCTGCGCGTATTGTAGCACGTGGCGCGTGGACCTGCATCTCGGTGCGCCGCCGATGGCTCGCCAGGGGCGCCTAGGTGTCAGACTTCGTTCAGAACTGTCCTCGCTCGTGGCGTTGTTCTGCGATGGGGAATCTCTGCCCGCCCGGCCCGACCCGCGCCACGGCCACGTGACAAGCTGCAAGGGATCCCTCATAATGATTTCAGGAACTTCATCAACTCAAAGGACGGTTTGTCAGATGTATGTCGTGCATTCCACGATTGTCGTGCCGGACGAGTGGATGGAGGACGTCATCGCGCTCTATCGAGATCGATCTCGGCTCGTCGACCAGTGGCCGGGTTTTGTTTCCTTTTCCCTTTTGTTTGAGGAATGAACACCGCCGCAACGAACTGACGGTTCAATTGACGTGGATGTCCAAAGCCGACTACTTGAACTGGGCGCGAAGCGAGGATTTCCGGAGGGTGCACGCGCGCGAGCGCGAGCTCATTGCCGCGGGCTTTCCCGCCGTGAAACCGCTCGTGCGCAAGTACGAGGTGGTCGCCACGTGAGAGAGGCCGTGATGGCCGACTGGGCGGCTTCCATCGTCGAAGCCATGTACCGAGATCACCCGGATCTGTACGAGCGATACGGTCAGCGCGGGAAGGAAAAGTGCCTGGAGGACAACCTCCATCACATTCGCCACCTTCGCACGTGCTTTGAGCTTCGCGATTCGCAATTCTTCGTCGATTACGTGCGATGGCTGGATGGCATTTTGAGGGCACATGGCATGCAAACGGCGCACCTCTTGGACAACCTGGAACGTCTGGCCGCGACGCTTCCCGGCGTGCCCGAACTTGACGACGAGGAGCGGCGCATGTACGAGGAGAGCCTTCGGGTGGCCATGGACACCCTCAGGAGGCGAGGTGAGTAGACGCATGGCGCAGAGCACGGAGAGGATCGAGGCGCCCTTTCACGTCGTGGGAATTGGTGCCTCGGCGGGAGGGTTGGAGGCGCTCACCACCCTGTTCGACCACTTGTCGCCGAACACCGGGATGGCCTTCGTCGTCATCCAACACCTGTCTCCCAACTACCGGAGTTTCATGGTGGAGCTTCTCGGAGCGCACACGTCGATGCGCGTGAAGCAAGCGGAGGACGGGATGCCGCTCGAACCCAATACGGTGTATCTCAATCCGCCCCGCAAGAATGTGTTTGTCGAAGATGGGCGGCTTGTGGTGCAAGATCACCTCTCGGTCAAGGGCGAACTTCATCTTCCCATCGATGGGTGCTTCCAATCCATCGCCGATTACGCTTCGCACAAGGCGGTGGCTGTGATCCTTTCAGGGACGGGCAGCGATGGCTCCCGCGGGATTGTGCGCGTGAAACAACAGGGGGGGCGCGTGTTCGTTCAGGATGACACTGCCAAATTTGACGGCATGCCGAAAAGCGCCGTGGCCACGGGCGCGGTCGATGCCGTGCTGCCTCCGGACGGTATCGCCCAAGAGCTGGAGCGGATAGCGGCGGGCGCGGAGCCCGTGGCGCGCCCGCCCGTCACACCGCAAGACGCCGAAGGCGAGGAGGACGATAACCTCGTCGACGACGAGCACTACATCGAGCTTCTGGCCATTCTGCGGGCCGCAACCGGGATCGACTATTCCGTGTACAAGCGGGACGGCGTGATCCGCCGCCTGCGCCGGCGGATGGGCATCGAGAATATCTCGGACGTGCAGCAGTATCTCGCAGCCCTGCGCCAAAATCCGAAAGCCATTGAGGCGTTGCACAAGGATCTCCTCATCGGCGTGACGAGCTTCTTTCGCGATCCACAGGCGTTTCAATTCATCTTCCAAGAGGTGTTGCCGCAGATCTTCGCCAACCGCCAGCTCGAGCGCGAGATTCGCTTTTGGGTCGCGGGCTGTTCGACGGGCGAGGAGGCGTACTCGCATGCGATTTTGCTGCAGGAGTTCATGGAGTCGACGGGCCAAATTTACAACGTCAAGATTTTCGCCACGGATCTCGATCGCGACGCCATCGCCTTCGCCTCCAACGGCGTCTATGCACGCGAGATCGAGAAACAGGTTAGCCACGAGCGGCTGCGAAAGTTTTTCGTCCCTTGCGAGAGCGGATACCGCGTCAAGCCCGAGATCCGCAAGATGGTCATCTTCGCGCCGCACAACATCACGAAGGATCCGCCGTTCATCAACACGGATCTCATCTCGTGTCGAAATATGATGATCTACTTGAAGCGCGAGATCCAGGAGCGGGTCCTGAGCTTGTTCCATTTTGCGCTGCATCCGAAGGGGTTTTTGTTCCTGGGCCCCAGCGAGAGCATCGGCCGCATGTCCAACACCTTCGTGCCGGTCAACGCCAAGTGGAACATCTACCAGCATCACGATGCCGCTCGCTCCGCGCGCCGGCCTGTGGTCCCGCCGGTGACGGTGCCGGTCAAGGCGGCGAGTCTGCCCGCGATGCACGTGAGCGAACGCCGCGCGCATGCGGAGCCTTGGACGACGGCGAAGGCGGAGGAACCGCACGCCGACGAGCTGTACCGCGTGTTCGTGGAAGAACATATGCCACCGTGCGTGGTGCTCGACGAAAAGAACGACGTCGTATCGCTCCATGGCGATGTCAACCGCTATCTGTCGCTCGCCAGCGGGCGCCCGAGCAACAACGTCCACAAGATGTTTCCGTCGTCCATCTCGGTCGCCATCGCGACCGGGGTGAGCAAGCTGAAAAAGGGCAGCCGCGAAGTCGTGTACGATCGCCTGAAGTGGAGCGACGACCCCGCGGTGCCGCCCGTGAAGCTCGTCATCCGCCCGCTGTCGCAGAAGTCTGATCGCTTCCGCGGCTACAGCCTCGTCTTGTTTCACGAGCCAGATTCTCGCGAGGCCGAGGTGTATGCCGTCGACGACGTGGTGTCGAGCGTCAGCCAGCACGTGATCGAACTCGAGCGGGAACTGCAGATGTATCAGGAAAAACTGCAGGTGACGGTCGAGGAGCTCGAGACGTCGAATGAGGAACTTCAAGCCACCAACGAGGAAATTGTCGCGGCGAATGAAGAACTCCAGTCGACGAACGAAGAGCTTCATTCGGTGAACGAGGAGCTTTTGACCATCAACGCGGAGTACCAGTTGAACATCCAGCAGCTGACCGAGCTGACGAACGATCTCGACAACTTTCTGTCGAGCACGGAGATCGGCACGCTGTTTTTGGATCGCGAGCTGAAAGTGAAGCGGTACACGCCGGCTTTGACGAAGGAGTTCCACCTGCTCGACATCGACGTCGGCCGCCCAATCGAACATATCTCTCATCACCTGCAATACGACGAGATGATTGAGGACGCCACGCGGGTGCTTGAGACAGGGGAACCGGTGGAGCGCGAGGTGCCGTCGAGATCGGGCGCATGGTATGCCGTGCGGGTCTTGCCCTATCGGACCTCGGACCACGCCATCAAGGGCGTCGTCTTCACCTTTGTCGATGTCACCAAGATGAAGAAGATGAACGAGGAGCTGCGGAAGCTGTCGTACGCGGTCGAGCAGAGCCCTTCGATTGTGGTCATCACCGACGTCGACGGAAACATAGAGTACGTGAATCCCAAATTTTGCGAGTGCACGGGGTTTACGCCCGAAGAGGCTGTGGGGAAGCCTCTGCGGGAGCTCAACGATTGGCAGGCCAAGCAGCTGGATTTCGCCGCCGTCTGGGAGAAGTTGCAGGCGGGCGAGCGATGGACGGGCGAGCTTCCGAGCCGCCGCAAGGACGGGTCCGTGTATTGGGAACAGCTTTCGCTGGTCCCCATCCTCGACGACGAGGGGAAGATCATTCATTACCTCAAGGTTGCCGAAGATGTCACGGAGTTTCGCTATACGGAGGAGCTGTTGCGCAAATCGGAAATGCTTTCGGCCGTCGGCGAGTTGGCCGCAGGCATCGCGCACGAGATCCGAAACCCGCTGACGGCGCTGAAAGGGTTCACAAAGCTCATCCTGAGCGGTTCGCACAGCGAGTCGTATCTGGAGATCATGCGCGGTGAACTGGATCGCATCGAGACCATCGTCAATGAGCTGCTCGTGCTTTCGAAGCCGCAGGCTGTCCAGTTCGAGCGGTGCAAAATCGCCGACGTGCTGCGCGACGTCGTCATGCTGCTCGAGACGCAGGCGCTGTTGACGCACGTGGATATCGAGCTGTGGATGCCGGAGGAGCCCATCGAGGTCTTGTGCGTGGAGAATCAGATCAAGCAGGTGTTCATCAACCTGCTGAAAAATGCCATCGAGGCGATGCCGAAAGGCGGCACCATTCGCATCACCGTGGAGCGCCAGGGGGATGATGTCGTGATTCGCGTGCGCGATGAAGGGGTCGGGATCCCGGAGGAGAAACTGGCGAAGCTCGGAGAGCCCTTCTATACCACCAAGGACAAGGGAACGGGGCTGGGGCTCATGGTGAGCTTCAAGATTGTCGAACAGCACGGGGGCACCATTCGGTTCGAGAGCAAGGAGGGCGAGGGAACGACGGTCACCGTCCGCCTGCCGCTTCAGTTTGATCCCTACGCGCACTACCGCAAAGGAGAACCGAAGCCAGCGCAACCGGAGGCGGGTGCGGCGACGCCCTGAGCACTGGGGCGTTGGTCATTCTCATCTCAAAACGCGGGGGTTGCGCGCGACGCGCAACCCCCGCATGTTAGGGACGCCCGCAGGTCAGCGGGAAATCGCGCCCGGTGCGAGCAACGCCGGCCTGTCGCCGCGGCGTCCGCCTTCTGCGGCGATGATCTGCCGCAGGCTGTCCAATTCCTTGAACACGAGCTCCGCATAGACGCCCTTGCCGAGCTCAATCAAATCGGCGCGCAACATGCCGACGAGCTCCTCAATCGTTCGCAGCGAATGATCGACGTGCTCCCAAATCGACGGCGCGGAAGGCGCGGGTTCGACGAGCCGAAGTCCGCCCGGATGCCGCTTTGGCAGGCGCTTGTCCAGCCTGGTCACCGACTCGATGACCTCGTTCAAGTCCGACTGGCGCGGAACACAGGTCAAGTAGCCGATGGCGTCTCCGCCCTCGTTTCTCCATCGCTGATACACGTCGAATAGGCCGATGCCATTGGGGGTGAGAAAATTGAGTTCCACCCTGATGCCAGACATGGCCGGGCGGACAAAGCGCTTCAGTTTCTCGGCGCTGCCCGCGTCGACGATGTCGAGGAGGTGTTTGCCTTCGACGAAAGCGTGTCGGGCGGTTTGCGACGCGCCAACCACAGCGTAGTGCTCCGTGATGCAGAAGGTCGGAATGGGCAAATGATCAAGTACGCTCATGTTTCACTTGCTCCCCAGTGCGACGATGTTGGAACTGCGCGCGGCGACTCCAGCCACGATTGCAGCGTGAGGATGTCCGGAAACACCAGCGTTCTGGCGTTGACGTACGGCCGTATATCGTACAGGCGGGCGAGCCTGCCTCCCACCACGATCTGAGGTCGGTATGCGAGCGCGTCCAACGCCTCCACATACGCTTTCAATTTCGGGAGGTGATAGATGATCGATACGGAAATGCCGACGATATCCGGATGCCAGCGCATGGCCGCGAGCCGGGCATACTCGAGTGGGAGATTCCGGCCGTATGCGCGCGTCTCATATCCCGCCTCGCGAAATGCGGTGGCGACCATCTTCAACCCCAGATCATGCTGTTCGCCCTCGACGCAAAACAGCATGGCCCTGCCGCGGGGAGGGCCCTCTGGCTTCTCCACGTACGCGCTCTCGTAGCGCTGCATCAGCCGCTCACAGACAGAACTTGCGAGGTGCTCGTCCGCGACGGAGATGGCGTTCATCTCCCAAAGCTCACCGATCCTCACCATGGCGCCGCCCAGCAGCGCGTCGAAGATGTACGCGCTGTTCGCGCCGCCCCTGGCGTGCGCGTCGACGATGGCCCAGGCTCGCTCTTCATCACCTTCGAGCAGGGCTTCCACGAGTTTGGACACTGACAGCATGGAGTCGAACACCTACCTCGTGGGTGCGAGCGCACGTTGGCCGTGCCAGGACAAGCAACTGGCATTAGCATACGTCCCTGTCGGATTCGAGATCAATAGCGCATTTTGTCGAATCCGGCAGTATTTCTTCAGTCGGGCTTCAGAATGCGTTCAGCCTCCGTTCAGCTCCCGCCGTTAGGCTAACGGGTGGACGATGGCGGGGGTGACATGCGGTGAGAACAGCGAGCCAGAGGAAGAGCGCGCAGGCGCCGCGGCAGTTTGCGGTGTTTGCCGCGGTTGGTTTGCTCAACACGTGCGTCGACGCGGGGGTGTTCCTGGTGCTGGCGGCGCTGTGCCACGTCGCCGCCTCTGTGGCCCAGGTGATATCCTATTCATGTGGAATGGTGAACAGTTTCGCGTGGAATCGCGGCGTGACGTTCCGCGCCGGCGCGCTCCGCATCGGCGAGATCGTCCGGTTCTTGGCGGTCAACGGCGCGTCGCTCATCCTTTCCTTCGCCGCCATGCGCGTGTTCACGCGCGCGGATTGGCCGCTGTTTGCGGCGAAGGCCATCGTGACCCTTGGGACGCTGGCGCTCAATTTCGCGGGATCGAAATGGTGGGTTTGGCGAGATGTCGGTGGACAAGCGAACGTTTCTCTACGATCCGTCGAAGGTTCGGGTGCTCGTCGTCGATGACGAGCCGAGCATCGTCAAATTTTTGGAGTTTGGCCTGCGGCGAGAAGGGTACCTGGTGCAGACCGCTCGCGACGGGGTGGAGGCCGTGGCCAAGGCGCGCGAGTCGATGCCGCACGTCTGCATCCTCGACATCATGATGCCCGGCCCGGACGGTTTCGAGGTGTGCAAAATGCTCAAGGCCATGGGCAATGTCGCCGTCATTCTGCTGACGGCGCGAGACGCCGTGGACGATCGAGTCCGAGGGCTCGTGGGAGGTGCGGACGACTACGTCGTCAAGCCGTTCAGCTTTGAAGAACTGCTTGCCCGCATTCAAGCGCGCGTCCGAACCCAGTTTCCTCAGGTGCTCATGCAGCAGGCGTTCGGCCCGTTCGTCGTCGACGACGCGCGCAAGGAGATCCGGTATCGCGGGGAGTCTTTGAAACTATCATCGACCGAGTACGAGTTGTTGCGGTACCTTCTTCAGAATCACGGCCTGGTGCTCAGCAAGGCTCAAATCCTCGATCACGTCTGGGGCTACGATTTCAACGGACAGGACAACATCGTCGAAGTCTACATCAGCGCGTTGCGCGAGAAGCTTGGCGATCGCGACCGGACCCTCATTCGCACGCTCCGCGGCCAGGGTTACCGGGTGGATCTCCCATGAACGGCCTGGGGCGCTTGGTGGAGCGGGCCAGGGCGACGGCCGGGCGGGCCGCCGCGGAGGCGCGCGCTTTCGTTCGCCGCCTGAGGACCGGGACGCTCCGCGCCTACCTCAGGCTGCGCTCGGCGACGCTCGCGCTCCATCTCTCCATCCTCACCTACGCGGTGATCATCGCGGCCATTGCGCTTGTCGGCGCCCTTCAGGCGCTGTTCCTGCGCCAGTTTCTGTTCGCGGAGACGGCGAGATCGCTCCACCAGGAGCTCATGAACGTCCCGGCGGAGGCGTGGATCTGGCTCGCGAGTCCGTCCGGGTCCTCGGCCACCTCGGGGCCGCCGTTTCGGCTCGGCCCTCTGCCGTTTCTCGCCGCGCGCGGCAGCCTCGCGTACGTGGATCCGACGGGCCAGGTGCACCCCATCTACGCGCCGCACGGGCTGCCCGTGCTGTCGCGTGAGACGTATGAGGCCATGCTCAATTTCGGCGTGCCGGCGTCGGCCTACCAGCTCGCCTCGACGAGCCATGGGCGCGATCTCGTCGTCACAGCCCTCATCGGGCCGCCGGATCGGCCGCTCGGCTTGGCGCAGGTGAGTGTGCCAACGAGCGAGATCGACGCCATGGTCGCGCGGCAGATGCTCCTTTACGGCGTGGTGGCGTTTGCGGTCCTGGTGGCTGCGCTCGCCGCCTACCGGGCGCTCATCCGCAGGGCACTCGTCCCGCTGCACCGCGTGGTGGAGCACGCCCAGCGCATTGACGCCGGCAATCTCGACGAGCGGTTTGAGGTCCGGCCGGGCATGCAGGCGGAGGTGCGATCGCTCGCCGCATCGTTCAACGGCATGCTGGACCGCTTGGGGCGCGCGTTTCGGGCGGAGCGAGACGCGAAGGAGCGCATGCGGCAGTTTGTGGCGGACGCCTCGCACGAGCTGCGCACGCCGCTCACCGCGCTCAGCGGCTACCTAGAGGTGCTGCAAAAAGGCAGGGACTTCACGGAAGAGGAGTGGCGGGATGCGCTCCAGCAGATGCACGGCGAAGCCAAGCGCCTTGCGGGCTTAGTCGAGCAGATGCTCAGGCTTGCGCGCGCCGAGGACGTGCGCGCATCGTGGGCGAGCGACAAGCGGGAGGATGTGCGGCTCGGGACGTTGGTGATGTCGCTCGACGCGCTGTGGCGCGGGCTTTGCGGCCCTCGCGAGCTGACGTATCGCATCGAGGGCGATCCGGCCGTCCACGCGGACCCGGACGCCTTGAAGCAGGTGCTGTTCAACCTGGTGCAAAACGCCGCGCAGCACACGCCGGCAGAGGGCGGCCACATTGTCATCTCCGTGCGGGGGGACGAGGCCGAGGCGAAGCTCGCAGTGGCGGATAATGGCGTCGGGATCCCCAAGGCGCATCAGCCGCACGTGTTTGAGCGATTCTATCGCGTGGACGAGGCGAGATCGCGCGAGAAGGGCGGCGCGGGCCTCGGGCTCGCCATCTGCAAGGCGATTGTGGAGGCGCACGGCGGCCGGATCGAGTGCGAGAGCGAGCCCGGTGAGGGTGCGGTGTTCACGGTGACGCTGCCCGCGGCTCGCACGAATCGACGTGGAGCGGAGGAGGGATGGGCATGGAAGTCCAAGTGACGGATGCGGCGAAATCGCGGCTCGTGGCCATGGGCGTGCCGGAAGGCAGCCGGCTGCGGCTCACGGCCGACATCGAGGCGCACGTGAGCTGCGCTTGCCAGATGGACATTCACATGATTGCGGATGGCGCGCCGCCGCTCGCCGTATCGCTGGGGTACGACGTGCGCGTGGACGAGGAGGCGCGACAACTGCTAAGCGAGGAGGGGCCGCTCGTGCTCGATTACGTCCCGTTGAGCGGCTTGGTGCTGCGCTCGCCGCATGAGACGCTGGCGCACAACATCCGCGTGGAGATGTGACCGAGCCGCCACGGCCTTCCGTTCCGCCGTGGCGGCTTTGGTTTGGGTGGACGTGACCCGAAGGTATCAGTAGGCCGTCCAGCCTGCGTCGGCGATCACGACGGCCCCGTTCACGAAGCTCGCCTCGTCGGACGCGAGGAACAGCGCCACCTGGGCGATTTCTTCGGGCTTGCCGGTGCGCGGGTTGAGGCTCATCCCCGCCATGGCCGCCTGGACCCCGAGGGAGGCCGGATCGACGTTCAGGCTCGAACCCATGATGTTGGTCTCCACGCCGCCGGGCGCGATGGCGTTGCAGCGGATGCCGAAGCGCGCATACTGGTAGGCGACGTTTTTGGTCAGGCCGACGAGGGCGTGCTTCGAGGCGGTGTAGGCCGCCCCGGCGCGGGATCCAAACAGGCCGCCGATCGACGCGATGTTGACGATGGCCCCGCGCCCCTTGTCCATCATCAGGGGCAGGGACCGGCGGATGGCGCGCATCGGCCCCGTGACGTTGACCGCAAAGACGCGTTCCCACAGCTCGTCCGTGACTTCGTGAGCGGCTTTCATGCCGTCCATGATCCCCGCGTTGTTGACGAGGATGTCGATCCCGCCGAACAGGTCGACGGCCTGCTCTATCATCCCGTCCACGTCGGTCGCCGACGCCACGTTGGCGACGCAGGTCTCGACGCGGCCGCCCGCGCGGCGGATTTCGTCCGCGACCGATTCCAGACCTTCGGCGGCGATGTCGGCGGCGAGCACGCGGGCGCCCTCCTTCGCAAACAGCACGGCCATCGCGCGGCCCATGCCAGACGCCGCACCGGTGATGACCGCGACGCGATCTTCCAGGCGCATGAGGAAGACCTCCCTTTGGGTGAAAAATTTTGTCGTTGAAAGATTTCGCGTTCACGTCCCCGAATCCTGCGGAGAAGGAGGTCTCTCGGCTGCGGAGGCGATGGGGAGGCACCGGCGACGGCCAAGCGGTGAAAGCGAGTCGAGTGCACAAAAAAAGCCGCGCACTCCTGCGCGGCCCTGCCGGAGACTTACAAACCGCACGCGCCATGCGGCGGGCGGTTGGAGTGGTCGGAATGACAGGACTCGAACCTGCGACCTCACGGTCCCGAACCGTGCGCTCTACCACCTGAGCTACATTCCGTCGCTGTCTAACCTTCAAAGCGGACAGCAATGAATATAGCAGAGGGCACATTCATCGTCAAGGCCTTTTTGTGGAAACGAGATGCCCAAGATGCCTTCTATCGGACAGGCTCACCAAACGCGTAGACGCTGTTGGCGAGCGAGCCGTATTGCCAGTCGCGATGCAAAAGCCGCCCTTTCGGCTGCTCGTGGCTGGCACCCATCGCGTAAAAGAGCGGAGCCAAGTGCTCAGCACCCCACCTAGGCGCGGCCCAATCCGCATACGGTGCCTCTTCGCGGTAGGCGAAGAGCGCATCGAGGTCCCCCTCGGCGATCCGAGACTGGAGCCAACCCTCGAACGCCTCGGCCCAGGCTTCCGCTTGGCCGTCCTCCCGGTCCCATCGGAGCATGTGCAGGTTGTGCACCGTCGCACCGCTTCCGATGATCAAAGCGCCGTCCTGTCTGAGGGGCGCGAGCGCCTGGCCAATTTGGAACTGGTGTTCCGGGCGAAGCGCCGGATCGACGGACATCGAGACGACCGGGATGGACGCATTCGGGAAGATGCGAGACAGAATCGTCCAAACGCCGTGGTCGAAGCCGCGCGACGGGTCGAGGCGAGCTTCGATCCCGGCGCTCACGAGAAGCTCTTGGATTCGCGCGGCGAGCGCCGGGTCTCCTGGGGCCGGATATCGGATCTGGTACAGCGCCTCTGGGAAGCCGTAGAAATCGTGGATCGTGTCGGGCTGCGGCGACGCCGAGATGGTCTGACATCCTTCGGTCCAGTGGGCGCTGAACACGACGATGGAGCGCGGCACAGGGAGATGGGGCGACAACCCATCCAGGTAACGCCCGTAGACGCTGTCCTCGATGGCGACCAACGGTGAGCCATGGGCGATAAACAGGCTAGGCATGCCATATGTCATACGGCGACTTCTCTCCTTGTGGGAGGAATCGTTTTTCTCCCTTCAGAATATGAACCAGATACGCCGGACGCTTGGGAGGGGACGATGTTTTACCAGACCATTGACGATGATCTGCGGCTTCGGCTGTTGGAACCCAGAGATGCCGACGCCCTGTTCCGCCTGCTGGACGAGTCGCGCGCCTACCTGCGCGAGTGGCTACCGTTTCTGGATGCCAACCAGAGTTCGGAGGACACGCGAGCCTCTATTCTGTCGGGTCTCCAACGATATGCGGCGCAGAATGGCGCAGAGATTGGTCTGTGGTACCGCGGCGACGTCGCCGGTGTGCTGGGCGTGCACTTCATCGACTGGTACAATCGAGCGACGAGTCTTGGCTATTGGCTGGGCGAGCGATTTCAGGGCAAGGGCATCATGACGCGATCGTGTCAAGCCGTGATCGACATCCTGTTTCGCGAATACGGCCTCCATCGCGTCGAAATCCGCGCCGCGACAGGCAACCGCAGGAGCCGGGCCGTTGCGGAAAGGCTCGGCTTCCATTACGAAGGCTGCAAACGACAAGCCGAGTGGCTCTACGACCATTACGTCGATCACGCCGTGTACAGCATGCTCGCGGACGAGTGGCGAAGCCTGCAAGCCCGTTGACGCCAGGCGCCTACCACGCTTTCCGCATCTCGATCTCGTCGTGCAGCGGAATGCCATCGAGGCCGAGGTGGGGAATCGACGGCTTTCGCTTTCGCGCCTCGTCGATGGCGCCCACGTGCACGGCGTGAAACCGGTAGCCGCGCCGCTGGTAGAATCGCATTGCTTTCAGGTTGTCGTTCGATGTGATGAGCGTCACGCGCGACACGCCAGCCTGTTTCGCCGCATCTTCCACCGCCTGCAGCAAGCGCGTCCCCACGCCGATGCCTTCCACCTGGCTGTTCAGGCTCAGCAGCTCACATTCTTCGTCCAGGACCACGAACGTGGCGGCACCGACGTAGGCGCCGCCCTGCACCGCGATGACGGCCTCGACATCTTCCAGGCGGTACACCCTGCCGCGCGAAACCATCGTTTCGCCGCCCCATTCGCGGTTCCATAAGTCGAGGAGCCACTGTCGATCCGTCTCTCGCTGCGGGCGAATCACTTGAATGGGGTGGTGAGTCCGCGAAAGCTCCATGGGTTCATCACTCCTCGGCACCGCTCTTCGATGCGAACACGTGATCGCATTCGTTGGACAGACCTGCTATACTGATCAATAACACAACCGTGCGCGAAAAGGGTGATGGATGGTGGCCACGGCGGGCGCGAGCGACATCTTGAGCGGACTCAACGAAAGGCAGCGTGAGGCGGTCACGGCGACCGACGGACCGGTGCTCGTCATCGCCGGCGCGGGAAGCGGCAAGACGAGCGTCTTGACGCGGCGGATTGCGTACCTCATCGCCGAGCGCCGCGTGCCGCCGTGGGCCATTCTCGCCATCACGTTCACGAATAAGGCGGCGCGGGAGATGGAGGAGCGGATTGAGCGCCTGGTGGGGCCTGCGGCCTCCGACATCTGGACGTCGACTTTCCATGCCATGTGCGCCCGCATTCTGCGGCGCGACATTCACCACCTGGGGTACACGTCGGCGTTCACCGTGCTCGATGCCGCGGACCAGGTCGCCCTCGTCCGCCGCCTGATGCAGGAGATGAACATCGACGTCAAGCGGTTCGAGCCGAGGGCGGTGCTTGCCGCCATCAGCCAGCACAAGAACGAGCTGCGCTCGGCCGAGAAGGCGCTCGATCTCGCCGGATCGCCGTACGACAAAATGGTGGGCGACGTGTACCTGGCGTACGAGCGGCGGCTGCGCGAAAACCAGGCGCTCGATTTCGATGACCTCCTCGTGAAGACGGTCGAGCTCTTCCGCAAGGTACCGGATGTCCTCGCGTATTATCAGCACCGGTTCAGCCATATCCATGTCGATGAGTACCAGGACACCAACCACGCCCAGTACGTCCTGGTGAAGCTGCTCTCGGAGCGCCGCCGCAACCTGTGCGTCGTCGGCGATTCGGATCAGTCCATCTACGGCTGGCGTGGCGCCGACATCCGCAACATCCTCGAGTTTCAGCAGGACTACCCGGATGCGCGCGTGATAAGGCTCGAGCAAAACTACCGCTCGACCGGGCGCATCCTCCGCATCGCAAACCAGGTCATTCAGCACAATCAGCTGCGGCTCGAGAAGAACCTGTGGACGGATCGCGGCGAGGGAGAAAGGGCGAAGCTGTTCCTCGCGCCGGACGAGCGCGTGGAGGCCGACTGGGTGGCGGATGAAATCTCGCGGATGGTGGCCGACGGGCGGAAGTATCGCGACGTGGCCATCCTGTACCGCACAAATGCGCAGTCCCGCGTGCTGGAAGAGGCGTTTCTGCAGCGCGGGATTCCGTACCGCATCTACGGGGGACTTCGGTTCTACGAGCGGCGCGAGGTGAAGGACGTGATCGCCTATCTGCGCCTCATCGCCAATCCGAACGACGACGTGTCGTTCCTCCGCGTGGTCAACGTGCCGAAGCGTGGCATCGGCGACACGACGATTGAAAAGTTGGCGGAATACGCGCGTCAGCACGGCACCTCGCTTTTTGAGGCGGCCCTGCACGCGCTCGAGGCGGGGATTGCGAAGAAGACGGCCTCCGCGCTCCAGTCGTTCGTGGAGCTGATTCAGACGCTTCAGCTTCAGCGCGCCTTCCTGCCGCTGACGGATCTCACGGATGAGCTCTTGGAGCGGTCGGGCTATCGCGAGGCGCTGCGGGCCGAACGCAGCGTGGACGCCGAAAACCGCCTGGAAAACCTCGACGAATTTTTGTCCCTCACGCGCGAGTTTGACGAGGAGGGCGTGCCGGACGGCGAGGCGGGCGCGCTGGAACAGTTCCTCACGCACGTCGCGCTCGTGTCGGACGCGGATCTCCCCGGCGGGCGGCCCGGACGGCGCGAGGACGTGGACGAGGTGTCCATGATGACGCTGCACGCCGCCAAGGGGCTCGAGTTTCCGGTGGTCTTCCTCGTGGGCCTCGAGGAGGGCGTGTTTCCACATCGCCGAGCACTCGACGGGGGTGAGGAGCTGGAGGAAGAGCGCAGGCTCTGCTACGTCGGCATCACCCGCGCGATGGAGCGGCTGTACTTGACCACGTGTCGATCGCGCATGCTGTTCGGCGAACGGCGTTCGTTCACGCCCTCTCGCTTCCTGTCGGAGATGCCCGCTTCGGACATCGAGCGCGTGGGCGAGGAGGATAGGATCGGGATGGGCTGGCGCGATTCGCGCGCCGGCGTGCGCGCGCCGGCCCACGTCGTGGCGGACACGGCATCCGCGCCGCGGCTCAGCGTGCCGAGATCGTTCGGCGCCGACCTCTCCGTGCCCTACGAGCCGGGCGATCTCGTCGAGCACCGCAAGTGGGGGCGCGGCGTCATCGTCGCCAAGTCGGGCGAGGGCGAGTCGCTCGAACTGGTGGTGCGCTTTGAAGACCCCATCGGCGAGAAGCGGCTGTTTGCCAAGTTCGCGCCGATTCACAAGGTGGATCCGTGAGTGAATGCGAGTCTATGCAGTCCGTGTCGAGGAGTGTGATAGGTGTCGTGGACGCCAAGTCGGCCCTGTCCTTGGAAGAGGCCCGGGCGCGCGCCAAAGTGCTCCGGGAGCAAATCGAATATCACAATCGCAAGTACTACCTCGAGGACAATCCCGAGATCTCCGACGCCGAGTGGGACGCGCTGATGCGAGATCTCATCGAGCTCGAGCGAAAGTACCCGGAGCTCGTCGATCCGGCCTCGCCCACGCAGCGGGTGGGCGCCCCAGCCCTCGAAGGATTCGCCAAGGTCGTGCACGAGGTGCCGATGCTGTCGCTCGCCAACGCGTATTCCACGGAGGATCTGCTCGATTGGGATCGGCGCGTGCGACAGGCCGTGGGGGATGGCGTTCGCTACGTGTGCGAGCTCAAGATCGACGGTTTGGCTGTAGCCCTTCGCTACGAGGACGGTCGGCTCGTGCTCGGGGCCACGCGCGGCGACGGCGCGGTGGGCGAGGACATCACGGCCAACATCCGCACCATCCGCAATGTGCCGCTGGAGCTTGCGGAACCCGTGTCGCTGGAGGTGCGCGGCGAGGCGTACATGCCGAAGCGCGAGTTCCTGCGGCTGAACGAGCTCCGCGAGCAACAGGGCGAGCCGCTCTTCGCGAATCCGCGCAACGCGGCCGCGGGCTCGCTGCGCCAGCTCGATCCAGCCGTGGCCGCGAGCCGGCGGCTCGGCGTGATCGTCTACCAACTGGTGCGCGCCGAGGCGCACGGGTGCGAGACCCACAGCCAGGCGCTGGATTACGTCGCCCGCCTCGGCCTGCCGGCGCACCGCGAGCGGCATGTGTGCGCGAACATCGAGGACGTGATCGCCTACATCGAGGCGTGGGCGGACAAGCGGCACGATCTTCCGTACGCGACGGACGGCATGGTGGTGAAGGTCGACTCTCTCGCGCTGCAGGCGCGCCTCGGCGCCACCGCCAAGAGTCCGCGCTGGGCCATCGCGTACAAATACGCGGCGGAGCAGGCGGAGACCACGCTGCGCGCCATTGAGCTGAACGTCGGCCGCACGGGTGTGGTGACGCCGACCGCGGTGTTTGATCCCGTCCAACTCGCGGGCACCACGGTCTCGCGGGCGTCGCTGCACAACGAGGACTTGGTACGCGAGAAGGACATCCGCGTGGGGGACGTGATTGTGGTGCAGAAGGCGGGGGACATCATCCCCGAGGTGATTCGATCCCTCCCGGAGCGCCGCACCGAACCGCTGCCCGAATTTCGCATGCCGGAGACGTGTCCTCAGTGCGGATCGCCGCTCGTGCGCCTGGACGGCGAGGTCGCGTGGCGGTGCATCAATCCCGACTGCCCGGCTCTGTTGCGCGAGGGGCTGATCCATTTTTGTTCGCGCGACGCCATGAACATCGAGGGACTCGGGGAGCAGTGGATCACGGTCCTCCTGGACCGCGGTTTGGTGCGCACGCACGCGGATCTGTACCGACTGCGAAAGGCCGATCTCGTCCAGCTGGACCGAATGGGGGATAAGCTCGCCGATAAGCTGCTGCACAACATCCAGGAGAGCAAGCGGAACTCGCTGGAGCGGCTGCTGTTTGGGCTCGGCATTCGCCATGTGGGCGAGAAGGCGGCCAAGACGCTGGCGGAACACTTCGGCAGCATGGACGCGCTCATGGCCGCGAGCGAGGAAGAGCTGATGACGGTTCCCGACATCGGCCCCAAGGTGGCACAGAGCATCCGCCAGTACTTCGATACACCGAGGGTGCAGCAGTTGATTCAGGAGTTGAAGGACCTGGGCGTGAACATGAGCTACCTCGGCCCGCAGAAGGCTGCGGACGGCCCGCTTGCGGGAAAGACCGTGGTTTTGACCGGTGTGTTGCAGGCGGCGGATCGCCGGCAGGCGACGGAATGGATTGAGCGGATGGGTGGGAAGGTCGCCTCAAGCGTGAGCGTGAAGACGGACGTGCTCATCGCGGGGGAGAAGGCCGGTTCGAAGCTTGCGAAAGCGCAGGAGATCCTGCGGACGCACCCGGACGCCAAGCTCGAAATCTGGGACGAGACAGCATTTCTGCGCTTGGTGGACGAAGCAGGCTTGCGCTGATCCCTTGTGCCCCAAAAAATGGGCTGGCAGGTTGCCAGCCCGAGGTTGAGGATGGGTTGCGGTGTTCGTCCCCGACATGCTGCCTTTCGCCGCGCCTTGGCCACCGGTTCTCCCGCCGCGCCGGTGGCCACGCGATGGAGGCGCCTGCCCTCAACGCCGTGGACAACCGCCCGTGTGCGAGTCGGCGCACCGATGGGGGCCGCCTCGGACATCGGTGCAGCCGCCGCTCGCACGCGGTTGTGCAGGCGCGTCCTGCGATTGTCCCGGCACCTCCATCATGCCAGGGACCATGCAATAAGGGAAATATATCTTTTTGATATCAGTCATAAACGATTTCTTATCAAGTTTGTCATCTTGTTGTAACCAAGCCGCGGTATACTGGCCTCGCAAGCGCAGACAGTGGACCTCCCGCAGATCTCGCAAAATTGCATATTGACGATTCAGGTTTTCCGTTGCCACAATCATAGCAGTGAAGGCAGATTTGGTTGGCAATCGCTTACATAGGTTGGGACATCGCGAACTCGACAGGGTGATCAAGGCATGCGCAGTCGGTGGATCGGCAGCGTGTTGGCCGCGAGCCTCGTTGGACTCGGGGCCATCGGCGCAGTGGGACACGGATCAGATGGCACGTGGGGCGTGCATCGGCAGGCGGCTTCGGTGGCGTATCGCGGCAAAGAGCTGAAGGTGGCGGCGGTGTCCAACTCCTCGGATGCCAAGGGTATCCACTTTTCGCTTCCGTTTTTCTTTGGGCCCCCGGTGAAAATCGTCACCTTCGGCTCCGGCATTCCTTCGTCCGAGATCACACACATCCAAAATCTTCTCAATCGCGTGAATTCCATTCAGCGCATTCGCGACTTCCTCGGCGTTCGCATGAACCACACGGCGACCATCGTGCTCGTGAAGAACGCGGCGGACTACCAGGCGGAGCTCCGTCAGCTCGGCGTATCCGCAGGGGACGCCTCCAGTTTGTCCGAGGATTCCAACGGCTTCACGCTTGGCAGCACCGTCGTCATTCCCCTGTTCCAAAACCCGACGGATGTGGACTTGGCCAACGTGTTGACGCACGAGTTGACGCACGTCGACATCAACCAGCACATTTCGAACATTCCCAGTTGGATGAATGAGGGCATGGCGGTCTACATGGGCATGAACGGGCAGAAGGCCATTGAAAATCCCGTCGATTTTGCGAGCGATGAGAAGCAGGATGCCGAGGACATCCTGCAGGTCGTCCAATCCAATCAACTGGTTCCTCTGACGGGCAGTGAGGCCGCCATTTTGTCCGGTCAGGAGTCGTACGACTATGAGCTTCAGGACTGGCTCGCGGTGTGCTACCTCATCGCGCACTACGGCAAGTCGTCCATTCAAACGCTGGTTCGCCACCTCGAGACGGAGAACCCCAACCAGGCGTTCTACGACACGTATGGCGAGACGGTCTCGGCGTTCAACGCCCAATTTACCAAAGCTCTCAAGCAGTCGGCGAGCGTGGCGAGCGCGGGCGCGTCGCTCGAGCTGAGCATTTCACCGTCGTATCACGGCGAGATCTTCGTGCAGCCGCCCAACCAGGCCGTCGGCCACGGGTTCAAGGCTGAACCGGGCACGCACCACGTCGTCGTCACGCCGTCCGGGCAGGTGCAGGCCGATCTCCCGTCGGTCGGGACGAAGAAGAGCAAGATCCCGGCCACGCCGGGGACCATGTACGTGTCGCTCTTGCCCCAGCGGTTTGGCGACGTCGACGGCCAGCGATTGCTGGACGCGCAGATGGAGATTCAGATTCAGAACGGCTTGTACACGTTCGAGAACGCTTGGGAAGAACTCGAAAACAACCCCATGTACGATCCGTCCTATCTGCCGGAGGCGCTCGGCGTCTCCATCACCGCCATTCATGATGAGGCTCCGAATGATCCGATTCTCACCATGCTGAATGCCGAGAACACATAAGGCATCCTTCGCCGCAGAAAGCAAAGGGCCACCTCGCGACGCTAGGTTGCGAGGTGGCCGTGTGTTGATGACGGTGAAGCGCTCATCCTTGACGAGATCGGAGAAATTCCTGGACGGTGAGCTTCTGTTCCGTGCGCGCGTGAAAGAACGCGATGCGGTTGGAGTAGCGGCCGGCGATGAAGGACGCCGGGATGACGACGGCGAGGGTGACGAGCAGGTCATGCATGGACAAGGTCATAGGCCCCTCCCTGAAATGTGGTCCTTCATTCGCTCTATGT
>Ga0167615_1000116_pt1 | contig 28420 bp, 28 predicted proteins | sample BED_Mat_host_9_1_FD_111800 | JGI IMG/M metagenome (GOLD analysis project Ga0167615, IMG submission 111800) | Extremophilic microbial mat communities from Yellowstone National Park, USA - BED_Mat_host_9_15 (v2) (version 2) | ecosystem: Environmental > Aquatic > Thermal springs > Hot (42-90C) >... | reverse complement strand
GATCTTCCCTTGGAGGGCGCGGGCGCGCCGGCGGGCGATCTGGAACGGCCGGCAGCGGCAGTCCCTAGCCCGCCGGGCCTGGTGGTCGACCACAAAGCCGCTGCCATCGCATTCCCCGAAGGGACAGGGTGACCGCTTAGAAGGGCGGTTCATCTCCCTCCCCCTCTGAGAGGAAGGCGAAGGGATCCCGCTCCCCTCCTGTCCCTGCGGCAGGGGCTTGCTTTGCCAAGGCCGGCTCGCCAAACCGCTCCGGAGAGGCGTAGTTCATGAACTTCGGATACTCCCGCTGGAAGGTGAGGACGACCCGTCCCAGGCTGCCGTTGCGGTGCTTAGCGATCAAAAGGTCGGCCTCACCTGGCCGGTCCGACTCTTCGTGGTAGTAGTCGTCGCGATAAAGGAAGATCACGAGATCGGAGTCCTGCTCGATGTTGCCGGACTCCCGCAGGTCGGAGAGCATCGGCCGCTTGTCAGGTCGCTGCTCCACCGCCCGGGAGAGCTGGGAGATCGCGATCACCGGAATTTCCAGCTCCCGGGCGAGCAGCTTCAGTCCCCTGGAGAGCTCGCCGACAGCGGTCACGCGGTTGTCGTAGCGGCTGTCGGTGCGCATCAGCTGGAGGTAGTCGACGATCACCAACCCCAGCCCGCCATCGAGCTGGCCGTGGAGACGGCGGGCCTTGGCGCGTAGCTCCAGCAGACCGAGGTCGGAGGTATCGTCGATCCACAGCGGCGCCTCGGAGAGGCGCTGGGCGGCGCGGAGGATCGGCGGCCAACGGTTCTCCGGTACCCGCCCCCGGCGGAGGTCCTCCCCTGGGATCGGCGTCTGGGAGGCAAGGAACCGCTGGATCAGCTCGGCCTCTGCCATCTCGAGGGAAAAGAGGGCAACCGGCACCCCTTTCTCAACCGCCGCGTTTTCGGCGATGTTGCAGACCAAAGCGCTTTTTCCCATCGCCGGTCGGGCGGCGATGATGATCAGGTTGCCGCGCTGGAAGCCACCGGTGATCGCGTCCAGGTCGTCGAACCCGGAGGGGACCCCCGTCAGCGGCCGCCGGTCCAAGGAGAGCTGGTGGAGCCGGTCAAGCTCCTCGTGGAGGATCTCCTCGACGGAGCGGAAATCGCGGCGGCGGTCGTCCCTCGCCACTTCAAGGATCGCCCGCTCCGCCCGCTCAACCAGCTCCCTTGGATCGCCCCCGCCTTCAGCCACTTCCGACTGGATCGTGTAGGTGGCAGCAAGCAAGCGGCGTAGCAGGGCGGCGTTGCGGACGATCCGTGCGTACTGGCGAACGTTTGCCGCGGAAGGGACGACAACGGTCAGTTCTTCAAGGGCGGCCTTGCCGCCGACCTTCTCAAGCGCACCCATCCGCTCCAGCCGCTCGCAGACGGTTAGCAGATCGACGGCTTGGGATTCGTTGTAGAGGGAGAGCATCGCCCGGTAGATGAGGGCGTGCCTTTCGAACAGGAAGTCCTCGGGGCGGAGGCCCTCCTCGATCACAAGGGCGTAGAGCGAGCGGTCGGAGAGCAGGATCGCGCCGAGGACCGACTGTTCGGCCTCTAGCTCGTGGGGCGGAGGCGGTGTTTGGGTTGGGCCTTGCTGGGAGACGGACACCACGGAAACTGTACGGTCGCCCCTCTCCGGAAGGGGTCGGAGATCGAGCAAAGTGGGCCGATGTCCGGCTTAAGCCCGCTTCTCTTGGGCGACGATGATCGTCTTCACCTTCGCCCGCCGGCCGCCGGGAAGCTCCACCTCGACCATGTAGGTACCGACGCTTTTGAGCGGCTCTGGGAGGTGGATCTGCCGCCGATCAAGCTTGAGCTGCCGGGCTGCTTTGATCGCCTCGACGATGTCCTTCTGCCCCACCGAACCGAACAGCCGCCCGTCCGGACCGGCTTGGGCAGGGATGGTGAGGACGGTGCGGGAGAGCATCTGGGCGTTTTGCTCGGCCCGTTCCTCCGCTTCCCTGCGGGCCCGCTCTTCGGCTTCCTGGCGACGGCGGGCCTCCTCCAGCATCGCTGGGGTTGCTGGGGCGGCAAGGTTGCGGGGGAGCAGGTAGTTGCGCAGGTATCCCTTTGAGACCTCGACTACGGTCCCCCGTTTGCCAAGCGGCTCGACGTCTTGAAGCAGGATCGCCTGGGCCATCCCTACCTCAGCCGCCGAGCCGCTTCGCTGCTCGGTTCGATGATGTAAGGCAGCAGCGCCAGCTCCCGGGCGAGCTTGATCGCCCGCGCGATCTGCCGCTGGTGGCGGCGGCAGGCACCGGTGATCCGGCGGGAGCGGATCTTCCCCCGCTCTGAGATGAACCGCCGCAGCCCCGCTACGTCCTTGTAATCGACGTGCGCGATCCCTTCCCGGCAGTGCTGGCAGGGCTTACGCCGCGCTGCCGCGGTCTTGCGTTCCCGCTTGCGCTTGGTTCGGTTGTTCCGTTGCTTAGCCAATCGATATCCGCTTTAGAACGGTACTTCCTCGTCCCCTTCCGGGAGGCCGCTAGCGATCGGGACCGGATCGGCGAAGTCCTGGCTGTCGATCGCTTCCGGCGCCGCCTGGGCGGAGGGGCTCCCGCCCCCTTCCCGCGGCGGGCCGAGGAACTGAATGTTCTCGGCGATGATATCGATTGTCTGCCGTTTGCTGCCGTCTTCCGCCTGCCACTCCCGCCATTCAAGGCGGCCATCGATCGCTACCGGCCGTCCCTTGCTCAGGTAACGGGCAGCGTTTTCAGCCTGACCACCCCAGACGGTGACGTTGAAGTAGTTCGGCTTGTCTTCCCATTCCCCGCTCGCCGCGTTCCGCCTGCGGGTGTTGCAGGCGATCCGCAGCTTGCACAAAGTTCCCCCGCTGGGAAGAGACCGAAGTTCTGGATCGGCGGTGAGGTTGCCTGTGATCACAACCCTGTTGATGTTTGCCATCGCTGTGCTCCTTGCCTGCCTTTGGCCTACTCGACCCTTCCGGAGTGTAGAGCAGCCCCCCGCTGGCTCTTTTAGCGGGCGGTCCGCCGGCGCAGCTCCGGAAGGGTGCCGAACACCACGTCCCAGTAAGGAGCGCTGATTCCAAACCCCTTCGTGTCGTCCTGGAAGTGGTGGCGCATGTGCAGCTCCCGCAACAACCGGCCTAGGCGGGTTCGGGGAACGTGGTGGTGGAGGTGGTAGTGGGTCATGTCGTAGAGCAAGTAGCCGGCGACAAAGCCTGAGTCGATGGCCACCCCGTCGGGGTTACCAAACAGCAGATAAAGGAAGAGGAAGATCAACCCCCCTAGGGGCACGCTCACCGCCGGCGGCATCACCAGGCGCAGCGGATCGTTTGGGTGGTCGTGGTGGACGCCGTGGATGATCCAGTGGAGCCGGGCACCGATCCCCTGCTCCGGTTCGAAGTGGAAGACCACCCGATGGAGCCAGTACTCGAACAGCGTCCAGAGCACGTACCCGCCCACGAACAGCCCCAGGAACGGCCCCACCCCAAGGCCTTGCAACGCCCACCAGGAGAGCGCTGCGATCGCTGGGAGGAAGATCACCACCGGCACCGCGGGATGGACGCGGGAGAAAAAGTCAAGGAGGTCGGACTCAAACATCCGCGGGGAGGCCCGCAGCAGCTCGGTGCGAGAGGTGAACCGGTTTTGCTCGCGCACGCTCACCGCTCCTTCAGTCTAGAGAAGAGAACTGCCGCTCAGCGGCCGAACTCCTTGATCAGCTCCCGGCCGGCCTGGAGGCAGCCGGCAAGGGCGGAGCGAACCTCCCCTAAAGCGGCCCGCAAGGGGGGGTCGCTGAGCTCCGGGTAGAGCTCGTCGTCTTGGATCGCAACCAGACCGAGATCCGCCTCTTCAAGCTCCGACAGCGCCCTTGCAACCAGCTCCCGCACCCCTACAGCAGGCAGGGGAGGCGGTGCTTGGTTCAGCGTTGGCTGGGGCAAACCCTGGCTGGCGGCGTACTCCCGGACCGCCCGCTGGGCCCGGCCGTAGGCCCGCTGGAGCGGCTTGAACAGCCCCTCTTCAAGGCGCTCCGCGGTGCGTTCGTCGAGGTGGTCGTAGGCCTCGGCAACTTGGGCTACCGCCCGGCCCAGGCGCTCCGTCTGGGCGGCAAGAGCAGCCAGCAGCTGGCTACGGGACTCGCGATCGCGGGGCTCCATCCGCGTGGAGCCTAATCGAGATCGAACCGGAGCCGCGCTAAGCCGGCTGATCCGCTGCGGCTGGCTCGGCAGGCAGCTCCTCGGCTGGCGCTGCCGGCTGGGCCGCCTGCGCTGCACCGCCCTCTTGGACCCCTACCCGCGGTGGCTCGGGGGTGCCGGGCGCGAGCTTGACGATCCGAAACCGCAGCACCCCATCGGCGATCCTCAGCGTCCGGTCTAGCTCCCTCAGCACCTCGGGGGAGGCCGGGCGGAACTGGAAGAGGTGGTATTCCGCGTGCTGGTGGTGCTTGATTGGGTAGGCAAGCTCCCTCACCCCCCACGGGTCGTGCCGCACCAGCTCCCCGCCGGCTTCGATCAACCGCTTGCAGTTGGCGACGATCCCCTCCCGCTCGGCAGCATCACGCTCCGGCGCAATCAGGACCATCAGGTCGTAAAGGGTCGCTTTCTTCCTCGCGCTCATAAAACAAGCACCGCCCGGGTGCGTCCCGATCATACCAACGGCGGCGCGAAACCCTACTTTGCAAACCGCTCCACACCAAGGCGGCCGGTCTTACGCGCGATGTCGGCTAGTTGCTCGTCGATCCAATCCCCCGGATCGCGGCTGGTGACGATCTGCCGCAGCCCCTCCGCACGCCGCCGCCGCTCCTCAGCGCTCATCTTCAGCGCTGCATCGATCGAGTCGGCAAGCTCCTGGATGTCAAAGGGGTTAACGGAGAGCGCGTACCGGCCAAGCTCCTCGTGGGCGCCGGTGTTCTCGGAGAGGATCGAGACGCCGTTCCGTTCGTTGATCACCGGCCCCTCTTTTGCGACCAGGTTCATCCCGTCGAACATCGCGTTTACCAAAAGAACGTCGTAGTGCTTGTATGCAGCAAGCGCCTCCGGCAGGGAGTCGCGGAGCTTGAGCTGGATCGGCATCCAGTCAGGGGTACCGTGGCGGTGGTTGACGACCGCCACCAACGCCTCGATCCGTTCCAGGTACTCCGCGTACTGCGGGACGTCGGTGCGGGAAGGCATCAGCTGGGCGAGAAAGGTAACCCGCTCCCGGAACTCCGGATGCTGCTCTAAGAACAGATCGAAGGCGGAGAAGCCGCGGAGGATGTTCTTAGAGAGGTCGGCCCGATCGACACGGAGGATCAGGAAGTCGCGGCGGCGGCGCAACAGCTCGTGCTCGTGGCGACGGACCTCCGGCGTTTCGGCAAGCCGCCTGGTGGCGACGTGGTCGATCGGCAGCGGGTAGGCGCGCACCCACACTTCGCGGCCCTTGAAGTGGACGATTCCGCGCTCGAAGTCGACATCCAGGCCAAGCAGGTCGCGGCAGCACTGGAGGAAGTTGTGGCGGTAGGAGCGGGTGTGGAAACCGATGATGTCGTTGGCGAGCAGGCCGGTGTAAAGCTCCTCCCGGATTCGGGACGGCAGCACCCGCCAAGCGTCCGGCTGCGTCCAGGGAATGTGGATGAAGTGGTGGAGGAAGACGTCCGGCCGGGCCCGGCGAACAAGGTCGGGCAGGGTATAGAGGTGGTAATCGTGGACCATCACAACCGGGTCGGGGAGATCGCCAAGCTCCTCGACCACCGCCCGCGCCAGGTCCTCGTTGACGACGTTGTAGCCGAACTCAAAGGCCTCGATCTCCTCCCGGCGGATGTCAGGCGCGTTGGAAAGGTCCCAGAGGTAGTGCTGGATAAACCACAGCATTGGGTTGGCGAAGACGTTGTAGAAGCGGTCGTGAGCGGCAGGATCGGAGACGACCAGCCGCAACCGGTACCGCTGACCGCTCGGGCTTTCCACCTCGAAGGCCCGCCCGCCGTTGGCCCTCGCTACAGCGACGTCACCCTCGCCCATCGCCGAGGCGACCCAAAGCACCTCCCGGTGGGCGGCCAGCCCGGAGAGGGCGGTGACCAGGCCCCCGGTGCCCCGGTGGGGGCGACCCTGAAGGTCGTAGGTAACCGGTCCTCGGTGGGAGACCAACAACAGCGGCACCTGGTCGTTCATCTCCGGCCAGCAACCTCCTCGCTTTTGCAGATCGCTGTGAACAGCCGCATGTAGTCCCGGAGGTAGCGGGGGGTCAGAAAGTTAGCGCGAACGTGCTCCTTCGCCTCCCTCCCAAGCTGCCAGCTGAGCTCCTCATTGCGCAACAGCTCCAAGGACCGCGCTGCACACCCCTCGACCGAGTCAACGAGAAACCCGGTCCGCCCGTCTTCGATCTGCAGGGAGATCCCACCGACCGCCCCCGCGACAACCGGCCGTGCCTTCCACATCGCCTCGGTGACGGTAAGGCCGAACCCCTCCCGGATCGACTTCTGAATCACGACCTCCGCCCGGGTCTGGAAGGCGTTCACCTCGATCGGACCGACGTTGTTGAAGTTGTTGAGGATGTGGATGTCGGGGTCCCCTTCAGCATGGGCGATCGTGGCGTTGAAAAACTCCCACCCCTCCGGGTCGTCGCTGGCCATCGAGCCGACCAGAGCCAGCTGGACGGCTGGCGCCTCCTCTTTTACGATCCGGTAGGCATCGATCACCCCCAACGGGTCCTTCCAGGGATCGAAGCGGGAGACCTGGCAGAGCAGCGGCCGGTTGGCATCGATGCCGAGCTGCTCGCAGATGTAGGCTGCTTCCTCCCTGCTTAACGCCATGTTCTTGGGTGCCAACGGATCGATCGCAGGGGGCAGGATGTGGACCCTGCCGACCATCCCCGGGGGCACGAACTGTTGGAGGTGGAAGACAGCGTCGGGATACTCCGCTACGTACGGAAGCAGCCGCGCCAACGCCTCGGGCTGGGGGGTAGAGAGGTCGATATGGCAGCGCCAAACCCAGCTTCCTGCCTTCTGTGGAGCGAGCTTGAAGATCGCCGCCGGCTGGGGGTCGTGGACGATGCAGATATCCCATCCCCCGACAAGCTCCCGGGCGTTGATCTCGTTGTAGGCGAGCCAGCTCTCCCAATGGTGGTCTTCGACCGGGGTCGGAGCTCCCTGCAAGGCGTTGTGGATCAGCTTTGTGACGTTGAAGAACTCCTCCCGACCGTAGATCACCTGCCACTCGCAGTGGAGACCGAGGTCTCGCATCAGCGGCACCAAGGTGTAGAGGATCTCCGAGACCCCACCGCCAAAGGCCGTTGCCGAGAGGTGGAGCACCCGTAGCCCCTTGAGGCCGCTCGCCAGGTCGCGTGTCTCCTCAAGCAGCTCCCGGGAACAGATGTGGGTGTAGTCAGCTAGCGATTTGTGCCCGAGGGGCACGGTCTGGAGCACGCTCGCACTATAGGGATGAGGGCGGTGACGTAACGCCGTGGCTGCCGTTATGGTCAGGCATTGCGGATGGTCTTCCTGCGGCTGTACCGGGCGGTGGCGTTGCTGATCGGGTGTGGGGTGGTGCTCGCTGCCCTTGCCGTTGGCGACCGGACCGCCCCCCTTCCGCTCCCACCAACCGGCGAAGGGGTGAGCGGGGAAGCGGTCCTCAACCAACTCCGCTACCTCCGCACAGCCTTCCCCAGCCCCCTGCCTGGATCCCCCACAGAACGCGCCCTCGCCCAGTACATCGCCAGCCAGTTCGAAGCCGACGGCTTCAAGGTCACGTTCCAGCGGTTCGTTGGTGGAACCCCAGCCGGCGCCACCCGGCTCACAAACGTTCTCGCAACGAAGGCCGCTGCGAACGGCGGCGCCCCAATCGTGGTTGTCGCCCACCACGACAGCAGGCTGCCCGAGGGCGGCGCCTTGGCTGCAACCGCCGAGCTGCTGGGGTTGGCTAAGTACCTCGGCCAGATGCAGACCGCCAGACCGCTGGTGCTGGCCTCGACCTCGGGGGGAAGCGGCGGCTTTTCCGGCGCAGCAGCCCTAACCAGCCGCTTAGCAAAGGCGGTCCTGCCAGCTGCAGCGGCCCCAGCGGCGCCCTCCCAAGAAGGGGAACCTGCTCCGCCGCCGGCCCGCCAGCAGCCGGTAGACGCGGTCCTGGTGATCGCCAACCCGTTTGGCGGCGTAGCCCTGGAACCGGCCGCCCAAGCCGGCCCGCGGTTAGCTACCACCGCCGCTTCGGCGCTGCGGGCAAACGGCCTTTCTGCTCGGGCAGTCCCCTCCCTGCCAGGGGCGTTTGGAGCGCTCGCCCTCGCGCCGCCGCCCCGGGAATCGATTGTCTTTGCAGACGCCGGTTTTCCCGTCGCCTCTTTTGGAAGCGCCCGGGAACGGCCCAGCTCGGGAACAGAACAGCGCATCGCAGCGGTAGGGAACGCCGTGCTTGCCACGGTCCAGGCACTGAGCACCAACCCGCCACCGAGCGGAGCGACCGGGGAGCTGCCGCTGGCTGGCAAGGAGCTACCGGCCTGGGCGTTGCGCCTGTTTGCGGCTTTCGCGGTGGCTGCAGCCTGGCTGGCCGCCGCTGGCCTCCTGCTCTCGAAGGGCCGGGGCGGCCGGTCGGCGCCAGCCAGCCTCAGCGCGGCCAGCCTGCTGGCCCTACCCCCCTTCGCGGCAGCGGGCCTACTCGCCTTGGTTGGCGAGCTGGGCGGCGCTGGCGCCCTTGCTGCCCCTTCTGCTGAAGGGGGAGGGCTAAGGGTTGGAACGGCGGGATGGCTGTTGGTAAGCGGCGCAGCGCTGATCCTGCTCGGCGGCCTTGCCCTTGCGGCGCGGTGGAGGAGGCGTCTGCTTGGCGGGGAGCCTGTTGGCTTAGAGCCGTTTGCTGCTGCAGCGCTCCTGTTGACGGTTGCCGCAACGCTACTTTGGTTCACCCAACCGGCTGCCTCCCTTGTCTTGGTGCCGACGGCGCTAGTTTTGCCCCTTGCCGCCGCGCTGCGCCGGCGTGCGGCAAGCGCAGCGGTAGTAGCTTTGGGGTTATGTCCAGCTGTTTTGCTGTGGCTGCTTACCGCCCTCAGCTGGCCAACCGGCCCCTTGACAGTTCCTGTGCTCTTTGCAGCCGGCTACCTCTCCCCATTCGCCGACCTCTGCTGGTCGATCGCCTTTGGTGGGTCGCTGCTTGCCCTTGCAGCTCCTCTCCGCCAGCCGGCCTCCAAGCGGCTGGAGGCCCGACTTGTACCCTCGGTTGCTGCTAGCAGGCGGTAAGGGATGTTGTTCAAGCGCCAGCCAGCCGCAACCACCCCTCTCTACCAGCTCCCCCTAGAGTCCCAGGACCGCGCCCCCAGGCGCTGGGTGCGATGGCTGGCAAACCTCCTGATCGCCATCGGCGTGCTTGCCCTGATCGACGTTGTCGTCACGATGGTTTGGCAGGAGCCGATCACAGCGATCTACACCGAGATCCGGCAAAGCGACCTCCACGCCAGCCTGGCTAAGCTGCAAGCGCGGGAGCCCGAGCTAAAGACCCTTTCCCTGCTCGCGGTCACCACCTCCACCAAAAAGCGGATTGCGCTCCTCGCCGCCGAACTAGAAGAACGGAGCCCGTCGGGGGCTGCAGTCGGCGAAATCAGGATCCCGGCGATCTCGGCCACCTACACGATCGTCAAAGGGACCGGGGAGGCGGAACTGGCAAGCGGCCCTGGGATCTACAACAACGCCGAATACCCTGGGAGCCGCTTTCCAGGCAACGGCGACTTGACAGCGATCGCCGGCCACCGGACCACCTTCTTGGCGCCGTTCCGCCACATCGACCGGCTCCACAACGGGGAGCCGATCGTGGTCGAGATGCCTTACGGCCGGTTCGAATACGTGGTAGTTGGAAAGCGGACGGTCAGCCCTGAAAACCTCCGGGCAGTGCTCTCTCCGCCGTCCAAAGTGAACCTCGTCCTCTCCTCCTGCAACCCCCCGTTCAGCGCCGCCGAAAGGATCCTCGTTTACGCCTCCCTGCGCTCCGTCCTCCCTAAAGGCCAAGCCCTCGCCTACCAGCGCGAGCTCGCCGCCCAACAGGCCCCTGCCAGCACCCTTGCTGAAAGGTTAGGCCTCCCCTCTGCCGCCCCGGCCGTGCCGCCGTTTGCGGGCAGCAAGGCTTAGGTGCAGCTCTCGCTGCCAGCCGACCTGCGGCAACGACAGGCCTGACGGTTAGAAGCTGTGCTCGAAACCGCGCAGCGCGACGGTGGTCCCATCCAGCCTGCGGAAGCGGACCACCGGCTCCCCTTCAACGAACCGGCCGACCGCTGTCAGCGGCACCCCCACCTTTGCAAGGGCGCGCTGGGCAGCGGCGAACCGATCGGCAGGCAGGGCACAAAGGAGCTCGTAGTCTTCGCCGCCACTTGCGCCAACGGTGTGCGGGTCCTCGCCGACCGCTTGGGCAAGCTCCTCGACCCCTTCAACCAGCGGCAGCCGCCAAAGGTCTACCTCCAAGGTCAGGCCGGCGCCGATCGCGAGCTGGAGACCGTCCGCAGCAAGACCGTCCGAGAGATCGATCAGGGCGGTTGCCCCTGCCGCCTTCAACCTTTTGGCGGCCTCTAGCCTTGGCTGCGGACGGGCCCAAACCCCCCCTGCCTCGTAGCGGTCCAACTCCTCGCGGCTGCCCCCGCTAGCAAGGAACCGCACGGCCGCTGCTGCCCCGCCCAGCCGTCCGGTTACAGCCGCCAGCTGGCCAGCCTTAGCCCCACGCCGTCTCAAGGCGTCGTGCAGCTGCGAAGCCCAGCCGACCACGGTCACCGCTACCGTCAGCACCGGCGCGGAAACGACATCCCCGCCGGCGATGGTCAGCCCGCAGCGGTCGGCCAAGGCCTTTGCACCCCTCACCAGCGCAACGGCCCGCTCCTCCCCGAAGCCAGCCGGCAGCCCAAGGCCAAGGTAGACCTCCCCAGCCGCCACCGCCATCGCTGCCAGGTCGGAGGCAGCGGCAGCAACGGCTCGCCAGCCGATCTCCCGATCGCTTAGCCAGCCGGCGCGGAAATGAACACCCTCGACCACCATGTCGAGGGAGGTGAAGGCAACCCCTTCAGCCCTGACCGCCGCACAGTCGTCGCCGATCCCCAGCAGCACCCGACCACCACGGCCACCCCCTAGCTCCGCAGCGATCGCCTCGATCAGCGCGCGCTCAGCGATGGCGGTAGACGATCCGGGCGCGGTCCAGATCGTAGGGGGAAAGCTCGCACCGAACCCTATCGCCGGGGAGGATCCTGATCCGGTACCGGCGCATCTTGCCAGCGACGTGGCCTAGCACCACGTGGTCGTTGTCCAGCTTCACCCGAAACATCGCGTTCGGCAAGGCCTCGATTACCTCGCCATCCAGTTCGATCTTTTCTTCTTTAGCCACGCTCCTTGAGCTCTTCGTCCGGTTTTGCCGCTTTTCGTTGCTCTACCCGCACTTTACCGGCATCGGCGACAGCGCTAACGGTGCCGGTGCGGTCGGGGGGGTGGCTCTTCCCCTGGAGCGACGCCGCCCCGCCGAGAGGGGGCAGGGGGTGGGGGTCCTTCCCCTTCCGGGGCCGGCGGCTGCGGAGAGGGTCGGGGTTCGGCTTCCGTTCCAGCCCCCACGGTCGGTCTGGCCGGCGCAGCGACCGGTGGGAGTTGCTGGCCTTCGCTCTGCTGCGGCCCACCAATTCCTGCAGCCGGAGCCGGCGGGTTGGCCATGTAGTGACCGTGGAAGGGCTTGTAGACGACCGGTTCCGTGATCGGCGGGAACGGTTCGCAGCTCCCTGCAGTGGCCCGTTCCATGTAGTCGTGCCACAGCTCGGCGGGCAGGTTTGGCCCTTCAACCGTCAACCCTTCTACATCGGTCATCGGTACCCGGCCTTGGGGATAGCCGATCCAGACAGCGGTTGAAAGGTGGGCGGTGAACCCTACAAACCACGCGTCGACGTTGTTGTTGGTGGTGCCGGTCTTTCCCCCGGCGTAGGGGCAGCCGTAGTAGGCGCGGGTGCCCAACCCCTTGGTGATGTACTGCTGCAGAAGCTTGGTTGCTTCGCCGGTGATCCCGTTTGAGAAGACCTTGACGGGTTGCTGTTTGCCGATTTCTTCAACCCTCCCGTCGGGGAAAACCACCTTGGTGACAGCAACCGGCCGCACCCGCCATCCGCCGTCAGCAACGGTGGCATAGGCCGTAGCCATTTCAAGCGGGCTCACCCCAACCTTGAGACCGCCAAGGGCTTCCGCAGGGACCCCTTCCAAGGGAGCGGTGATCCCCGCCTCTTCAGCCGTCCGCTTGACGTTCTGGGGGCCAACATCGAGGTCAAGGAGGGTGAAGATCGGGTCGTTGGACTGCATCAAGGCGGTGGCGATGTTGTAGTCGGCGCCTAACGTCCCGGAGTAGGCCGTGATGTTGATCGGGCCCCAGCGGGGATCGACGAAGTGGAGCGGCTCGGAAGGGTAGTAGGTGGTGTACGGGTCAACGCCCTCCTCCAGGGCTGTGAGGAGCACGAACAGCTTGAACGTTGAGCCGGCCTGCCGGTGTCCATCGGCGGCGAGGTTGAACTGCGACCCTTCGTACTGGGGCGACTCGGTCATCGCCCGGATGTAGCCGGTGAGGGGTTCAACCGACACGACCGCCGCCGCCGGATCGCCCTTGCCTGGGAGCACTTCCTCGATCGCCTGCCTGGCCTCGTGCTGCATTTCGAGGTTGAGGGTGGTGTAGACCTTCAACCCGCCGTCTGCAACCACCTCTTCCCCGTACCGTTCGTCCAGTTCCTGGCGCACGTATTCCAGGAAGAACCCTTCGATCTGGTGGGAGTAGTAGTAGCCCCGTTCCAGTTCAAGCGGCGCAGCCTCAGCTGCTTTCGCCTCGGCCTTAGAGATGTAGTGGAGTTCGGCCATCTTGGCGAGCACCTCGTTGCGCCGCTGGCGGGCCAGACGAGGGTGCAGGAACGGGTTGTACGCCGTCGGCGCTTGCGGGAGCCCGGCAAGGAGGGCAACCTGCTGGAGGTCAAGCTCCCAGACGGGTTTGTTGAAGAAAACCAAGGCGGCGGCCTGGACGCCGATCGTGCTCTGCCCTTCGACGGCTCCGTAGGTAACGTCGTTGAGGTAGTCGGCGAGGATTTCTTCCTTTGTGTGGTGCTTGTTGAATTCAAGGGCAAGCTTTGCCTCGGCGACCTTTTGCTTGATCGTCTTCAGGTCCTGCCCCAGGTAAAGGTTCCTCACCAGCTGCATGGTGATCGTCGACGCCCCTTGGATCGGTTCGCCTCGCAGCAGGTCGGCGATCGCGGCGCGGGCTACCGAGGTGGGATCGATCCCGTCGTTGCGGTAGAACCGCTGGTCCTCGATCGCCACCGTCGCCTCTTTGAGCAGGCGGGGGATCCGGCTCGACGCGAGCGGAGTACGCAGCACCGTGGAGGGGAGAAAGCCAAGGGGGGTGCCGTTGGCGGCAAAAACCTCGGACGGCGCACCAAGGGCCAGCGGGTGACGCTTCGCCAGAGGCTTGATCTGCTGCCAGAGCGCTACCGCCCAAACCACCGCTACGACCACCGCCCCACCAACAAGCAAAAGCAACGCCGCGGCGACGCCAACCGGTCCCCGTCTCCTCAAACTGGCTGTACGCTTGTTCCGCCTCCTGCGCGCCTGATAACCCATCGGCCCCAGTGTTGCAGGAGGTCATCGTTTGTGCGCTACTGCATCAGTGATCGACCAGGCAGCCACCATTGAGGCCACCGCTCCAGCGCCGCTAGCGGCGGTCAAGCCGGCCAGCCCGAAGGCCTCCACCGCCCTTTGGATCGCGCTCCTCTCCCGGCTGGTCGTGCTCGCCTCCGCCAGCGGCGCGGTCCTGGTGCTTGGCTTCGGCCCACCGCGCAAGGTCTTCGCCCACGCCCAGCTCACCCACGGCTTCGGTGCGGTGGGCAACGTCCTCCTTGCCGGCTCCGCCCGCTGGGACGCTGCTTGGTACCTCTTGATCGCCAAGGCCGGCTACGCCCCATCGCTAGGATCGGCCACCGTTGCCCGGGCCGCTTTCTTCCCCCTGTACCCGCTTCTGATCAAGGCTTTCTCCTTTGGAGCGGGCGGCATCGCAGCGGCCGTGGCGGGGCTTGCCGTCTCCTTGATTGCTTTCTTCCTCTCCGCTGTGTTGCTCTACAAGCTCGCCTACCTCGAGCTCACCGAGGTCGTGGGCTTTGCACCGGCCTCCGCCCAGCGGGGGGCGGCCGTTGCCGTTGCGGCCTGCGGCCTTGGACCGGTTGCCTTCTTCTTCTCCGCGATCTACCCGGAATCGCTGTTCCTCTGCCTCTCGCTAGCGGCCTTTTGGTTCGCCCGCAGCCGGCGGTTTCTTCCCGCTGGGGCGTGCGCAGGCCTCGCTGCCGCCACCCGGCCAACCGGCGTGGTGCTGGTCGTTCCGCTGCTCCTCTTCTACCTCTACGGCACCGCTCGGATCACGGTGCAAGGGGAGAGGCTGACCGGCCTGCAGCCCCGCTTTCCGCTGAAGCGGGATCTCGGCTGGCTGCTCCTGTGTCCGCTCGGGCTGATCGCGTTCAGCCTCTACCTCGTTGCAGCTGGCGGTTCGGCAACGGCACCGTTCAGCGCCGAGTCCCTTTGGGGTAGATCCTTTGCAGGTCCACTCTCCGCCTTGATCGAGGGGGCAAGCAGCGCCTGGTCCGGCCTCCTTGCCCTGCTGGGAAGGGCAAGCAGCGCCACCCAGGTCGCCGCCTCCCACAACGTCGAGCTGTTTGGGTTCGCCCTTTTCGCTCTGCTCGCCGTCTGGGGAACGGTTCGCCGGCTGCCCCTACCGTACGGCGCCTACATGGTCGCAGCGCTTTTGATCCCCCTCTCCTACCCAGCTGCAGGTGAACCGCTGATGTCGTTGCCCCGGTTCCTGCTTGTCCTCTTCCCGACCTACATCTGGCTAGGCAGCGCCCTGGCCGAGCATAGGTGGCTTGCCCGGGCGGTGGTGGTCGGCTGCGCCCTTTCCCTGGTCTTCTTCACCGGAGCCTTTGCAACCTGGCACTGGGTCTCTTAGCGGTCGCCGGCCGAAGGCGATCCTCTTTGACGGGATGGGCACCCTCCTTTACCTCGAGGACCCAGCGCCAAGGCTCCGCGCGCTTTTGTCAACCAGGCACGGGATCGAGGTGGGGATTGCCAAAGCGCGAGCTGCCTTTGCGCGGGAGGTCGCCTACTACCGCGCCCACCACCTCGAGGGCAAGGACCCCAAAACCCTTGCCGACCTGCGCCGCCGTTGCGCGCTCGAGCTTGGCAGCGGCCTTGGCGACGCCGGCCGGACCCTAACCGCCGAGGAGCTAACGGCGCTGTTGCTTGACTCGCTGCGGTTTGCTCCCTTCCCGGAGAGCGAGGAGGTTTTGAGCCAGCTCGTCAGCCGGGGCTTTTCACTTGGGGTGGTAAGCAATTGGGATATCTCGATCGCAGACCGCCTTGCCGAGCTCGGTCTTAGCCCGTACTTCAGCGCCGTCGTCAGCTCTGCCGCTGCCGGCGCTGCGAAGCCCGATCCCCGGCCTTTCAGGATCGCCTTGGCCAAGCTTGGCGTCAGCCCAGAGGATGCCCTCCACGTCGGCGACTCCCCCCAAGAGGACCTAGCCGGTGCACGGGCAGCGGGGGTAAACGCCTATCTGCTTGACCGGACCGGAACGGGTTCTTCCGGACTGCGATCGCTTCGGGACCTTGTGGCGCTTCTAGATCCAGGGAGCGGCTAGGCTCAGCCGCGGGCAAGATGGGCACGGTTGTCAACGGCAAGGTCCCGGACCTCCTCCCCGGCACGGGCAGGCGGGGGCAGTTCCCGCGCGGGCCTGAAGTTAGCTGGCAACCTTGGCGGGCCCCGGTCGGCCTCTTCCTCGCCTTCGCGCTGGCCCTCCTAGGGGTTGCGCTGCTGGAGATCGCCCTTGCGCTCGCCGGCCTCCACCTCGCCGCCCACCACACCCCCTCCGGCGTTGTGCTTGCCGACACCTACGTCCAGGACGCCGCCTTCGTGATCGGCGTGCTGTTTGTCGCCGGCCTCGGCGGCCAGAAGGTTCACGCCTGGGAACTGGGGCTGCGCAGGACGACGCTGCGCCGGCGCTGGACGGTGTCTTTGGTCGCCGCCTCGTACATCGCTTTCCTCGTTTTCAGCGTCCTTTGGGCGGTTGCACTTGGCATCCACGAAAAGGAGAAGCTCCTCGAAACGCTAGGCGCCAACCGCAACACCGCCCAACTGGCGGGCAGCGCGGTCCTCACCTGCCTGGTCGCGCCGGTCTGTGAGGAGGTCCTTTTCAGGGGGTTCTTCTTTCGCGCCCTGGCGAACTGGCGGGGATGGCTACCCGCAGCGCTGATCACCGCGATCGTCTTCGGCGCCGTCCATGCCGGCTCCGCCCCCGCTGCCGATCTGGTCCCGCTTGGCTTCTTTGGTCTGGTCCTCTGCGTCCTCTACCGCTACAGTGGCTCCCTGTACCTGACGATCGCCGTTCACGCCCTCAACAACGCCCTTGCCTTCGGCGATCTCGAGGGGTGGTCCCCGCAAGGGATCGTCGGGATTGCGGCAGGGACGCTGGTCGCGTTGGCGGCGATCCGCCTCCTGGCGGAGCGGCTGGGCAGCCTGGGGGCGAGCGGGTGAGCCGGGTCGCGATCGACAGGGAGCGGTTGGAGCGGTCCCGCAGGGCGGTTCTCGCCGGGCTGCAGCAGCACGCCTTGGTGGTGAAGGAGGTTGTCCTTGCCAGCGGGCAGAAGGCCCCCTACTACGTCGACGTCCGCCGCGCCGCGCTCCGCCCCGAGCTCTTTCTAGCCCTTGGAGAACTGATCGCCTGGCAGGCTTTGGAGCTCCAGGCGACCGCCGTGGGCGGCGTACCGCTTGGGGCGATCCCGCTCGCCTGCGCAGCCCTTGGCGCAACCGCTGCCGGTCTCGTGCCGAACGGGATCGAGAAGGGTTTCTTTATCCGCAAGGAACGGAAGGGGTATGGCCTCGGGAGGCTGCTGGAGGGGCCGCCCCTGGGGGAGGCCGATCGGGCAATCCTGGTCGAGGACGTCGTCACGACCGGCGGCTCAACGGTGGAGGCGCTCAGCCGGCTTGCCGAGGAGGGGGTGGAGGTGGTAGGGGTGGTGGCGGTGCTCGACCGGCTTGCCGGGGGCGAGGAGGCGATCGGCCGCGCCACAGCAGCCCCCTACCGGCCTTTGTTCACGATCGATCAGGTTTACCCCGACCGCCCAGACCGCAAGCGGTAACCCACGCAGCGGTAGCTACGCTTCCTTAGCTGGCCCCCGTAGTCCAACGGATAAGACGACCGCCTCCTAAGCGGTAAATCCAGGTTCGACTCCTGGCGGGGGCACCTAATCACCGGTGGCTTTGGCAGCCCGTTTGCCCTCGGCGCCGGCCGTCGACCCCGCCCCTGCCTCCCCCTTGTCACCGTTCTCATGCTCGGCTGCCGCTGGGGCAGGCAGTTCGTGGTCCGTTCCTCGATCGACCGCATCCGCGCCCTGCTTTTCCCCCCTTTCCCCTTCCTGCTGCGCCGAAGCCCCCCGATCGGCCGCTGCGCTCCGTTGATCTTGCTGGGGTTGGGGGCCACCCCCAACCCCCTCCCCTTCGCTGTGGTCAGGCGTGGTGCTGCCGGCTGGGGCGCCAGGCGCAGAACCGCTGGGCTGGGCCGCGGTTGGCTGCTGCTGGGCGGCGACGGTCGGCGGGACGGCAGGATCTGCCCCGGTTTGGGAGGTCGGTTGGGCAGTTGCTGAAGCGGGGCTCTGGGGCTGAGCGGCCGCTGGCTGGGTGCGCACCCTGCAACAAGGCAAAGGCGCATCCTGCCCGCGGCTGCCAGCCAAGGCGACGGACCGGCTGGCGCCGCGCCCTTCCTGATCGGCGGCGATCGAAGGTCGGCTGGCGGCACCGGGCGTAGCAGGCTGGACGGGGCGGAGATCGGAGACCCGGCGATGAGCGGCAGGGTCGGTGTGGGCAGCGGCAGGGCCGCGCCAACCCTCTTCCCGCCTGCCCTGGACCCTTGCAACCGTTGCTACCCGGGCCGTCTTGGGGCTGGCGAGAAAGGATCGAGGGCTAACGGCTGCAACCACCGTTGCCCCTAAAGCGGAGACAACCGCTGCGGCCTTCAGCGGCGCTGCGATCCCGCCGAGCAGGGAAGAGGCCCGCGCCGACGCCGCTTCAAGCAAGGTCGCCGCGCCGAAGGTCCACACCGCCAGCGGCCGCCGGCCTGCGTAGTGGGCGCAGAAAGCCCGAACCACCTCTGCGTCGAGCTTGGTGCCCGCCTCCGCACGCAGGACATCGATTGCAGCCTTATGGGGCCTCGCAAGCCGATAAGGGCGGGAGGAGGTGATCGCATCGAAGGTGTCGGCGACCGCAATGATCCTTGCCCCGAGTGGGATCGCCGACCCCACCAGCCGGTCTGGGTAGCCGCTTCCGTCGATCCGCTCGTGATGGTGGCGGATGATCGCTGTCAACAGGGGGTCGCCAAGCGGCTTAGATAGCTCGGCGCCGTCTACCGGATGGCGCTTGATCACCTCGAACTCCTCGTCGCTAAGGCGACCGGGCTTGCGCAGGATCTCAAGGGGCGTGAACAGCTTCCCCACGTCGTGGATTGCAGCTGCAGCGGTGATCCTGGCCACCTCCGGCTCTGGCAAGCCAAGCCGCCGCGCGATCGTGCGGGCGTGGCGGGCGACCCGGCGGGAGTGGCCATGCGTTTGGGGGTCCCGCCGGTCGAGCCGCTGGGCAAGTTCCTCCAACACAGCGGCAGCCCCTTTTGGATCTGCGGTGCCGAAGCCGCTGGTCAACCGCTTTAAGGTCGCGATCCGCCGCTCGTTGTGAACGCGGCGGAGGAACCCCCAGATCGAGAGCTCGCTGAAGAGCAGGTCTTGGGAGGCCGTTGACCGCTGCCAGACCCCGCACAGCACGGTTGCAAGCAGGAGCGCGAGGGAGAGGGCGACGGCAAAGCTGACGACCGTTGAGGGGATCAGCTCCAGGGACCGCAGCAGTGCCACCAAAGCGAGGGGAACGCCGTAGAGGAGTGCGGTTACCAGCCCGACCAGCAAGACCCGCTGCGCGGGGGTTAGCCGTCCGTGGCCACCATCGATAGATCTGCCCTCCTTGGCCTGTACCATCTCTCTCTCCAAATCCGGCGGCCGCGGTGCCACCAACAGTTCGTCGGCGAAGAGCGCGGCAGCGACCGTTCCCAGCCGCTATCGACCGCTCCAAGCCAACCTTTACCCTAAACCGCTGGCGAACGGACAGATGTCCGAGCGCCCCGTTCAAGATCCAAGTATCATGGGCTACATGGATGGGCGGCCGACGGCCGGAGGCCGGACGGAAACCGATCTCCCTACCAACCCCCCTTACCCCCCTCCGCCATGGGAGCTCTACGGCGACGCCCAGGTTTACCTGCTGCTCTGTCGGCGGGATCGCCTGGAGCGGGTGCCGGCGGGGTTCGATCCCCTAAACATCGCCGGCTTCACCCCGGTCCTTGCCGGCTTCATCAACTACACCAACGGCAGCGTGCTTCGCTACGCCGAGCTTTACGTCGCTGTCGTGGGTAGGGTCGCCGGCCGGCGCCGGCCGGCGGCAACCGTCACCCACATGTGGGTGGACAGCGAGGCCTCCAGGCGCGGCGGCAGGGAGCTTTGGGGTTACCCAAAGGAGCTGGCGCGGTTTGAGCTGGCGATCTCGCCAAACGGAACCGCCCGGGCCTACGACGGCCGGGGAGAGCTAGCGACGGCGAAGCTAGGGCCGACCGTGCCGCTACCGGTGCGGATCAGCACCCTCGGGGGCACGGTCCAGCCCCTTGGGGGCAAGCTCCAACCGGTGCGGGCCCAGATGTCTGGCAGGCCTGTCTTCGGTCTGGGACGGTTCCAGCCTGAGGAGGGAGGGCCGCTTGGGTTTCTAGCTGGGGCCCGCCTCCTGCTTTGTGCGGGGCTGAAGGACTTCCACTTCCGGTTCGGGATCTAGGCAGGAGCAGCTAGCCCAGACCGCCGGAGGCGAAGGCTGCCGATCGGCGCGAGGCGGCCGGAGGCGCAGCCGGCCGGGCCTCGCCGCGGTTAGGGGCGCTGACCGCTTCCCACCGTCCTTGCGCGGCAGGATGCGTTGCCGTTTTCCAGCAGGGCCAGCCGCCGGCGGTGCCCGGCCGGCAGCGCTTAAGTGGCGAGACCCGGACTCGAACCGGGGACACCACGATTTTCAGTCGTGTGCTCTACCAGCTGAGCTATCTCGCCCCGTGAGGATGCTAGCGCGCCCCAGCGGCGCTCGCGCTCTAGACCGCTGCCGGCAGCAAGGATTCCACGGCATCGAGACAGCGCTCGATCGGGTCGACCGTGATCACCGGCAGCCGCCTCCCTTCCACAGCCCGGGCGGCGTAACCGCCGACCAGCACGGGGACGGTCGGCCACCGGCGGACAAGCTCCTCGCAGAGGCCGACCGCGGCGGGAGCAAGGGCGGGGGTCGAGGCAGCTACGAACACCAACCGCGGCCGCGCGGTCTCGACGGTCGTCTTCAGCCGCTCCGGTGCGAGGTCGGTCACCAGGGTAACCCGAAACCCCGCCGCAGCAAGCTGGTCGTGTGCCATCTGCAGCTCCACGGTCCGCTGCTCACCCTCTGCGGTCGCGAGCAGAACCGGCTCTCGATCCTGGCTCGAGCCCGCAGCGATCGAGCGGAACAGCGTCGCTAAAACCCGCTTTGCGATCCCCTGCGCCCGCTGCTCTCCCTCCAGGTCGAGCGCTCCGGCGGCCCGCAGCGCATAGATCCGACGGATCGCTGGCGCCACCAGCTCGCCGTGGAGCCGGCCTACCTCGATCCCGTCCTCGACCGCTTGGGCAATCACCCCCTCAGCAAGCTCGCTGTCGCCGCTTTCCAGCGCTTTGCAGAAAACCTCCCCAAGGGCTGCAACCGGCAGCCGGTCTTGGAGGGGGGCGTGCCGGCCACCAACCATTGCCAAGAAGGCGTCTAGCACCACCGGATCGAACTGGCTGCCCCGCTGGCTGCGCATCACCGCCAGCGCCTCCTCGAGGGAGTAGGCCTTGCGGTAGACACGGTCGCTGGTGAGGGCGTCGAAAACGTCGCAGACGGCAACGATCCGACCCTCTAGCGGGATCTCCTCGCCGCGCAGCCCCCGCGGATAGCCGCTGCCATCCCAACGCTCGTGGTGGGTAAGGGCGATCGTCGCCGCCATCTCAAGGATCGAGGAGGAGGAGCAGGAGAGCAGCCGGTACCCCTCCTCGGCGTGGGCTTGGACAACGGCCCGCTCCTGGGGGGTAAGCGGGCCAGGCTTGAGGAGCACGGCATCCGGGATCGCGACCTTCCCGACGTCGTGGAGCGGGGCGGCGTGAAAGATCCGGGCGCAGTAACGCTGGTCGTAGCCGAGCCTTTCAGCAAGCAACGCCGCCAGTCGGCCGATCCGTTCGATATGGGCCCCGGTTGCCTCGTCCCGGAACTCAACTGCCATCGAAAGCTTGCGGACCGTCTCCGCCTGGGCCACCTCCAGCTCGGCAAGGGCATGCCAAAGCTCGTGGGTGCGGTCCTCGACCTCCCGCTGGAGCGCGGCCCTTGCCCCAGCTCCCCTGGCGATCCCAAGCCCCGCTGCACCGAGCGCCACCAGCGCTAGGCCGCAGCCCACCCCTAACGGCGGGGCCGGATCGACGGCCGCCAGGCCACAGCCACCAACGGCAGCTGCCAGGCACAACAGCGCGCGGGCACCGAGGCGCAGCCGCTCCCTAGTGGTAGCGGGAAAAGCCGGCAGGGAAGGGGGGGCCAAGCGCCGCCGCGGCCCGGGGAGGTAGCTGCTTTCCCGTCCCGCTACGGCCGCACTGGCCATCCGCTAAACCTCCACGGCAGCCCAACCGTTCCAACAACCCAAAGCCGTTCGATCACTGTCCCTCCCTCCGGGGGTTAACAGCGAGCCTCAGCTTAGCGCCAACCGGCGAACTTTGCAACCTTAGTTGCTTTTCCTGCCGCCAGCGGGGTCAGAGATCGCTACGTACTTCAGCGCCAGGTACTCCTCGATCCCCTCAAAGCCGCCCTCCCGGCCGAACCCAGAGTGCTTTATCCCGCCGAAGGGAGCGGCTGGGTTGGAGACGATCCCTTGGTTTAGGCCGACCATCCCCACCTCCAACTCCTCCGCAACCCGCAACGCTCGGCTGAGGTCTCGGGTGTAGAGATAGGCGACAAGACCGTACTCGGTGCCGTTGGCTAGGGCTACGCCCTCCCGCTCGTCAGCGAAGGGGTAGACGGCAGCCACCGGTCCAAAGATCTCCTCCCTGGCGATCGGAGCCTCCGTAGGTGGAGCGAAGACCACCGTCGGTTCGAAGAAGTAGCCCCTTCCTGCCACCGGCTTGCCCCCGCACAGAAGCTCCGCGCCCCGTCGGCAGGCGTCCTCGACCAGCCGCTTTACCTTCTCAAGCTGCGTCCCGTCGATCAACGGGCCGATAGCGGTCGCAGGGTCGGTGCCGTGGCCAAGCCGCAGCTGGGCAAGCCGCTTGGCGAGGAGCTCGGCAAACCGTCGGGCGATCGGCGCCTCCACCAAGAACCGGTTGGCTGCGGTGCATGCCTCCCCGATGTTCCGGAGCTTGGCTGTGATCGCTCCCTCGACCGCCGCCTCAAGGTCGGCGTCGGCGAAGACCAAAAACGGCGCGTTCCCGCCGAGCTCCAGCGAGAGGCGCAGCAGGTTGCTGGCAGCCCGCGCCATCAGCCGCTTACCGACCGCTGTCGAGCCTGTAAAGGAGAGCTTGCGCAGCTCCGGCGCCTCCAGGAGCGGCTCTACCGTAGCGGCTGGGTCGGTGGTCAAGACCACGTTTACCGCCCCCGCCGGCAGCCCCTCCTCCTCCATGATCCGGACCAGGGCCAACGTCGAGAGCGGGGTCTGCTCAGCCGGCTTGATCACGGCCGCACATCCCGCCGCAAGGGCCGGGGCGATCTTCCGGGCAGCCATCGCTGCGGGAAAGTTCCAAGGGGTAATCAACAGGCACGGGCCGACCGGCTGGCGGAGGGTGAGGATCCGGCCAGGTCCAGCCGGGTTGCGCAGGTAGTTGCCGTGGATCCGCACCGCCTCCTCCGAGAACCAGCGGAAGAACTCGGCGGCGTAGTCGATCTCCGCTTCCGATTCTGAGACGGTCTTACCCATCTCAAGGGTCATCAAGAGGGCAAGTTCCCGCTTGCGCTCCACCATCCGCTCGTAGGTGCGGCGCAAAAGCTCCGCTCGAACCCGGGGCGGGCTTGCAGCAAGCTCCGCTTGGGCGGCAACCGCGGCACCAAGGGCGGCCCGACAGTCCTCGGCCTCCGCCTCCGCCACCCGGCAGAGCTCCTCCCCGCTCGCCGGATCCTCGACCCCAAAGGTCCGGCCGTTGCTGCCCGGCTGCCACCGCCCCCCGATCAAAAGCTCCTTTGGAACCCAAGCCAAAACCCGCTCTGCTAGCTCCCGCAAGCCTGGATCTGCGACCGCCGTTGCAGCGCTCAACGTCGACCTCCGTGCAGCCGAGCGGGGAACGGATACGACGCCTTGCCGCCGTCCTGCTTGCCCTGGCGCCCTGGCCGCTGCTCAGCCACGGCCACAAGGTAACGGAACCGCAAGGAGGGGCGCTGCTGATCGAAGGGGGCTCTCCCACTAATACCCAGGACCACCCTTGCCACGCGCCATCACCTGCCCGAGGTCATACTCGCCTCCGGCCACAAGGTGGTGTGGGTGGCGATGGAACGGTACATCGCCGGGGTCGTTGGCGCCGAGCTTGGCTGCGGCTGGCCGCAGCAGGCGCTGGAGGCTTAGGCCGTCGCAGCCCGCAGCTACGCCGTTGCCGAGGGAGGGGCCGGTCCGCTCTCTTTCCCAACGCCCGCTCCCAGCCGTACAACCCCTGCCTTGGCCGGGCGCCGGCGGTGGTCTCAGCGGTCGAGGCGACTGCTGGCGAGCTCCTCACCTACCGCGGCAGGTCGACGGTTTCCTTTTACTACGCCAGCTCCGGCAGCATCGCCGAAGCGGTCCAAAGCGCCTTCCCCGGCAGCCAATGCTGCCCTGGCTCCAGGGCATGCCCGACCCCTACGACCACAGTCAGTTGCAGCCAAGCGATCGATGGTGCCCTCCTCGGATGCACCCCTCGCGGGTTCCTCCGTCGTCAGCGGGGCGACGTCGGTTCTCGCCTCGCCGGCTACGGCGGCCACACCGGACGACTTGCGCAGCCTCGTCCGCCACTCCAACCGCAAGGGAGTCGCCGACCGCCGCGTGTACCACCAGGCGGTGGCCCGGGAACGAACGGGGTGCTGGCCTCAACTAGGCCAGCACCGGTGTTATCCGACCGGTGGCGGCCCATCAAAGTAGTCGTAGTGCGCCTCCCGCCGAAACTACCGATGCGCCCTCTCTGTCAGTGGACCCCGTGCCTGAAGGAGAGCGAGCCGTCGACCGCTGTAACCATCCCACCGCTGGCGCTACCGGCTGCCCTTGCCGTCGTCCAGCGGCGGCTCGCCCCCAATCTGAAGGGGAGGCTGAAACGGCTGATCGTCGAGCAGCAGCGTCCCCGCGCGGATCCTGGAGGCCGTGATCGAAGGCACAAAAGGGGCCAAACGGTAAGCGGCGAACAGCTTGCCGCTGCCTTTGGCCTACCGTCCAACTGGGTGTACTTCTCCCTGCTGAGCAACGGACGGGTGATCCCCGAGCCCGACCGCTCGGGGTGGCGTGCGCCACCCGCCACCACGCCGGCCGGCGCCACCCCTGCCCTACCCAGAGGGCGGGGTAAAGCGGACGGTGATCACGTCGCCGTCGTGGACGAGGTAGTCCCGGCCCTCAAGCCGGATCTGGCCTTTCTCCCTTGCCTGGGCCCACCCCCCGGCCTCGACCAGATCGTGCCAGGGGACGACCTCGGCGCGAACAAACCCTTTCTGAATATCGGTATGGATCTTCCCCGCTGCACTATGAACGGTGGAGCCGGCTGGAACGTGCCACGACTGGGCCGGTTTGCCCTCCCCCGCCGTGAAGAAAGCGATCAGGCCAAGGAGCGCAAAGGCCTCCCGGACCAACCGCTGCAGCGCAGCCTCCTCGCCTAGGCCGAGTTCCCGGCGGAGGGCTGCCGCTTCCTCGGGCTCAAGCTCGGCCAGCTCGGACTCGGCCCGGGCGCTGATCGCCACCAGCGGCGCTCCCCGGCTTTCAGCAGCCTCCACAAGGGAGGCGGGGATCCCACCCTCCTCCTCGCCGACGTTTGCCACCAGCAGCATCGGCTTTGCAGTGATCAGCCCCAGCGACCGGGCACCAGCTTTTGCCTCCGGCGGCGGTTCAACAGCCCGTGCCGGCTTCCCGGCTTCCAGGGCCGCGCCAACCTCCTGCAGCCACGCCAGCTCCGCCTGGGCGGCGGGATCGCCGCCCCGGGCGCCTTTTTCCACCCTCCCAATCCGCCGCTGCACGACCTCCAGATCGGCAAGAACAAGCTCGGTCTCCACCACCTCAAGGTCGCGGACCGGATCGACCTCCCCTTCCGGGTGAACGACGTTGGGATCGGAGTGAACCCGCAGCACGTGGAGGATCGCATCGGTCTCCCGGATGTGGGCAAGGAACCGGTTGCCAAGGCCCTCCCCTTTGTGGGCACCGGCGATCAAGCCGGCGATGTCGTGGAAGTCGATCGTGTCGAAAACCACCTCTGAGGCGCCAACCGTCTCCGCCACCTGTCGCAGCCTCTCGTCCTCGACCGGGACGACCGCCACGTTCGGATCGATCGTCGTGAAGGGGTAGTTGCCGGTCTGAGCCCCGGCCTTGGTAAGGGCGTTGAAGAGGGAGGACTTGCCGGCGTTTGGCAAACCGACGATGCCGATCCGCGTGCTCATCTCCGCAACTCTACTGCCGGGCCTCCGCCTTCAAATTACGGCCAGGCGGCGCAAGCGGCAGCTCGAGGGCACCCGCGCTCGATCACCCGTCCCCGTTCAACGGCCGTTCAACCCATCGCCTTGCGACCTTGGCGATCAGGGCCCCAAGGACTCCGCCGCCAACGAGGTCGGAGGGGTAGTGGACGCCAAGGTAGATCCGGGAGTAGGCAAGGGAGGCAGCGAGGAGGCGAAGCGGGAACGCCGGCAGACCAAGGCGGGCATAGAGCGCCGAGCCGACGACGGCGGTGGTGGTATGGGCGCTTGGGAAGGAGAGGCCGGAGGGGGTAGAGGTCAAGGGAGGGAGGTCGGGGAGGTTGGGCCGTGGCCGCCTGACCGTGAACTTGATCGCGGTGTTGAGGAGGTAGGCGAAGGCGACGACAGCGGTTGCCCGCCGCCAAGCGGAGCGGCACGAACCGACCAAACCGCCAACGGAGCCGACCGCCAGCCAGATCGCAGCGTGCTCCCCAAGTCGGGAGAACCGGGAGACCGCTCGCTCGAGGGCTGGGGCGTGACCGGCCCTGCGGGCAAACCGCAGCAGCCCGAGATCGAGAGCGCAAAGGCGGGCCAGTAGCCCTGACCGTTTAGGCACCGAAGCCGACACGGGGTTCGTCCCGCTCACTGCGCAGGTAAACAACGGAACCGAGGTCGATGTCGATCGTCGCGCCCTCCGCCTTGATCCGGTGCCAACCGCTGCCGCTGCGCAAGGCAGTCCGCAGCCCTTCCAGCTCGCCCTCCTCGATCTTTGCCGCCAGCACTTGGCCGGCTGCAAAGCCGATCGATACCTCTTGGAGCGCCATCAGTGGTTCCCGGCCGGTTCGACCAGCTCCACCAACACCCGGCCGCTGCTTTTCGGGTTGACGAACGCTACCCGGCTTTCCCTGATTCCCCGCCGCGGCTGGCGGTCGATCAGCTCCACCCCCTTTGCAGCAAGGTCGGCTAGGACCTGCTCGATCCCCTCGACCCGGAAGGCGACGTGGTGGATTCCCGGTCCCCGGCTCGCCAGGAACCGGCCAACCGGTGTCTCGGGGCCAAGCGGGGCAAGAAGCTCGATGTGGCTGGCGCCGACGTCAAGGAGGGCCGCCTCCACCCCTTGCTGGTCGACCCGCTCCCGGTGGCTAACCGCAATCCCGTAGTTGGACTGCCAGAGGCCAAGGGCCGCCTCAAGGTCCTCGACCGCGATGCCGATGTGGTCGATTCCGCTGAGCACGGGGCTTGAGTCTACAGCCCTAACCGAGCAAGGCGACCGCTAGGTCGCGGTAGCAGCGGGCGGCCCAGCCGAGGTCCCGGACATCGATCCGCTCGTTCGGGGCATGCATCAGCGGCTGGGTGTCAAGCATCGTTTGGTGGCGCTGGGGAAAGAAGCCGTAGGCGATGCACTCCGGAAAGGCCGCCCGGAAGTGGTGGGAGTCGGAGAACCCAGAAAGCATCAGCGGCACGACCTGGGCCTCGGGATCCTCCCTGCCAAGCCACCCGGCGATCGCCTCCCATAGCCTTCCCTCGATCGGGGAACCGTTGGCAGGGGTGGCCTCGGTGAACTGCAGCTCGTACTCCCCAACCCCCGCGAGGACACCGGCAACGGCTTCGCGAACCTCCGCCTCTTGCGCCCCTGGAGGGACCCGGCAGTCCACCTTCAGCTCGCACCGGCTTGGGATCACGTTGATCTTTTCGGAGGCGGTGATCCGGGTGGGGGCAAAGGTGATGCCAAACAGCGGCTCAAAGACCGCTGCAAGGCGGGGGTCCTCAGCGCGCAGCCGCTCGACCAGCTGCTGCGGCCGGTTGGGGTCTCCGCCCAAGAGCTCGATCAGCCGGCTGCTTTGCGGACAGAGGAAGGGGACCTGCGGGTTGCGCCCAAACGCCTCCAGCACCGGCGCGATCTTGATCAAGGCGTTGTCCCCAAGGGCCGGTAAGGAGGCGTGGGCGGCGCGACCGTGGGTGGTAAGCGCAAACCGGTACACCCCCTTCTCGGCGCAGGCAATGCCGTAGTAACGGCGCCCCTCGAAGGTAAAGACCTCCCCAGCGCCCTCGTTGATCAGCAGATCACAGCGGACCAGATCGGGCCGTTCCCGGGTCAACCACTGAGCGCCAAGCTCGCCGCCGGTCTCCTCGTCGACCACGCAGGCAAGGACCAGGGTCCCGTGGGCGGGCCGCCAACCTTCCCTGGCAAGCGCCGCGACCGCTGCCGCCTCCGCTGCCACCTGGGACTTCATGTCGATCGCCCCCCTGCCCCAGATGAAGCCGTCGACGAGCTCGCCACCAAAGGGGTCCCGCTCCCACTCCGCGGGGTCGGCAAGGACGGTGTCGATGTGGCCGAGGTAACAGAGGGTTGGGCCCGGCGCCGACCCTTCCAGCCGGGCGACCAGGTTCGGCCGCTCTGGTTCGGCGCCGGCAAGCTCGCACTCCACCCCCGCCTCCGCGAGGAACCGCGCCAGGTGTTCCTGGGCAGGCCGCTCTGCCCCCGGGGGGTTTACGGTCTTAAAGCGAATCAGCTCCGTTAGCAGCCGTTGGGCCCGTTCCTCAAGCATGGGCTGATCCTAAGCGCTGGCGAGTTATCCCGTTGCCAACAACCCCGCTGGCCGTTCCATACTCAAAGGGCGATGGCGCAAACCCTCTTCGCTGAACGGGAGGGGGCTGCAACTGTTGGCAATCCAGCATGCTATACTGCGCACTAGTGAACCTTCGTGAGTGGGCACTTGCCCAAGGCATCCATCCGCAAACCGCCTACCGTTGGTACCGCGAAGGCAAGCT
>Ga0167615_1000111_pt1 | contig 29010 bp, 22 predicted proteins | sample BED_Mat_host_9_1_FD_111800 | JGI IMG/M metagenome (GOLD analysis project Ga0167615, IMG submission 111800) | Extremophilic microbial mat communities from Yellowstone National Park, USA - BED_Mat_host_9_15 (v2) (version 2) | ecosystem: Environmental > Aquatic > Thermal springs > Hot (42-90C) >... | reverse complement strand
TACCACGCTTCGTACACAGAACTGAAACAATTTCCACTCCAGGCGCTTGACTCATACACCTAAATAGGTTAAATATACATAGTGGTTAAAAGGTCTAATCTCTAAAATGATCGCGGTGCATGGTGACGGCGCCGAGATCGACAAGAGAGACGAGGAGGAGATGTCCAACATGAGCGCTAACGCGAACCCCACGCCGAACAATTCGGGCACCACGTTCCGCAGGATGATCCTGGTGAACTTGATCATCCTCATCGTGCTCATCGCTGCAGCCATCACGGGCTATTACTTCTACAACCAGTCGACGTTGTATCTCAAGACGGATGACGCGCAGGTCGCAGGCAACCAGATTGTCGTGTCCGCGCCGGCGAGCGGCAAGCTCATCAACTGGCAGGGCACCAACGGCTCGACGTTCAGCGCGGGCGATGAGATCGGCGAGATTCAGACGCAGGTCGGAAACAAGACGGTCGACGTGCCGATTGACATGCCGGCCAACGGCACCATTGCGCAGAACGAGGTCATGAACAACGAATTTGTCGCCGCGGGCACGCCGCTGGCGTACGCGTACGACATGAACCACCTGTACATCGTGGCGAACATCAAGGAGACGCAGCTGCAGAACGTCAAGGTGGGTGACCAGGTGGACGTCTGGGTGGCCGGCAAGGCGGGCTCCATCAGCGGCACGGTGACGCAAATTGGCGACGCGACGGCCAGCACGTTCTCGCTGCTTCCGGATCAGAGCACGACTGCGGACTACACGCCTGTGACGCAGGTCGTTCCGGTGGAGATTTCAATTGGCACCACGGCGGGCAGTGGCTTGGTTCCTGGTATGAGCGCGACGGTTCGCATCCACAAGTAAGAGGTGAGGCGTATGTCGAACGATTCGCTGCAACCGACCGCGTCCCAGGCGGTCGTGCCGGCCTCGCCCAACGCGCCGAGTCACGCGCCAAGCGGTGAGGCGGCGCACGGACATCCGCATCGGACGCCCATCATGATTGTCATGATCTTTGGCGCGTTCGTTGCCATTCTGAACCAGACGCTGCTCAATGTGGCCCTGCCGCACCTGATGTCCGCGTTCAACGTGGACGCCAACACGGTGCAGTGGCTCTCGACCGCGTACATGCTGACGAACGGCGTGCTGATCCCCATCACGGCGTTCCTGATGGGGACGTTCACGACGCGGCAGCTGTTCATCTCGGCCATGTCGCTGTTTCTCGTGGGCTCGTTCCTGTGCGCCATCGCGCCGAGCTTCGGCGTGATGGTGTTTGGCCGCATCGTGCAGGCGTCGGGATCAGCCGTGATGATGCCCCTTTTGATGACGGTCGTTCTCGAGCTGTTCCCGCCGCAACAGCGCGGGCGCGCCATGGGCACAATGGCCATCGCGATGTTCTTCGCGCCGGCCGTGGGTCCGACGCTCTCGGGGTGGATTGTGACCAACTGGTCGTGGCGCTGGCTGTTCTGGATCATCATTCCGCTCGCGTTCATCGACATCATCCTGGCGGTGGCGGTGTTGCGCAACGTCGCGAAACCGGTGCGGCCCAAGCTCGACGTCCCGGGCTTTCTGCTGTCCATCGTCGGGTTTGTCAGCCTGCTGTACGGGCTGAGCGAAGCGGGGAGCAAGGGCTGGGGCAACACGACCGTCGAGGTCTCGCTCATCGTGGGCGGCGTGTTCCTCGTGTTTTTCATCCTTCGCGAGCTGACGGCGAAGGAGCCGATGCTCGATCTGCGCGTGTTTAAATACGACGTGTTCACCATGACCACGATCGTGGGCTGCATCGTGAACATGGCGATGTTCGGCGCCATGATCCTGATGCCCATCTATCTGCAGGACATCCGCGGCTACACCGCGCTGCAGTCCGGCCTCATGATGCTGCCGGGGGCCATCCTGATGGGCATCATGTCGCCCGTCTCGGGCGCCATTTTCGATCGCGTCGGCGCCCGCCCGCTCGCAGTGGTGGGTCTCGCCATCACGACGGTGACGACGTGGGAGTTCACGAAGCTGAACGCGCAGACCGGCTACGGCCATATCATGCTGCTGTACACGCTCCGCATGTTTGGCATGTCGCTGCTCGCGATGACGGTGCAGACCGCCGGCCTGAACCAGCTGCCGCGGCACCTGTACCGGCACGGCACGTCGGCCGCCAACACGGCGCGTACGGTGGCCTCGTCGGTCGGCACCGCGGTGCTCGTCACCATCATGACGGATCGCACGAAGGTGCACTACGCCAACTTCCAGAACACGGTGACGGTGAACAATCACTACATCGACACGATGTACCAGACCATGGTGGAGTACTTCATGATCCACCTGCACAACTCGCTGCAGGCGGCTGAAGAACTGGCTCGTTACGTGCTCTACGGCCTCGCGGAGCAGCAGAGCACCATCATGGGCATCAACGACGCGTTCTGGTGGGCGACCTGGGGCAGCTTCATCGCGTTTGTGCTGGCGTTCTTCATCCGTCGGCCGAAGCTGGCGCAGGCGGCCGCGGCCGGCGCTGGCGCCGTGACCATGGGGCGTGCGCAGGCCGAAGCGGCACCCTCGGCCTCTCAACCCGCTGCGCTCGGCGGCGCGCATCACGCGGAAGGGCCGGTGGAGCAAGCGCTCGAGCACGACATCCAGATTGCGGACAGCGTGGCGGAAGCCGAAGAAGTGGTGGACGCGCTGCCGGAAGAGTCGCCGCGCGAAGCCGAGAGGGATGCGGCGGCCGGGTCGCCGGGTGACGAGCCAACAGACGAAGATTCGCCCTCGGACGTGGAGGACGAGCCACAGCCGGTGAAGTGACGCTCGGGCGTCCGAGGACAGGCAGAGCCACAAGGGGCACGCCCCTTGTGGCTTTCGCCATGTTCGACGACCGGTGTGGGCGCGTGATTTTCACATGCGCCTGGGCTACAATGGATATGCTTACGGGTGATATCCTGCTTACGAATTCAAAGAGAAATGAGTGGAGGGAACGCACATGCCTGTGACGACGGAGAAGGGGCTTCTTGACGCCATTCGAGATCGCCGCTCGATTCACACGGTCGGAAAGAAATCTCCGCTCGCTGATCACGAGCTTGAGCAAATTCTCGCGGACATCGTGAAGCATATGCCGTCCGCGTACAATTCGCAGTCCACGCGGCTCGTGCTGCTCCTCGGCGCGGCGCACGAGAAGTTCTGGGACATCGTCCACGACGTGATGCGCGCGGTGGTGGCCCCGGAGCAACTGGACGCGGTCTCCGCGCGCCTCGGCGGATTCCGGGGCGGCTACGGCACGGTGCTCTTTTTTGAGGATCAGGCCGTGATCGAGTCGTTCCAGCAAAAGTTCCCGGCCAACCAGGACAAGTTCCCGGTCTGGGCCGAGCACACCAACGCCATGCACCAGTACGCGGTCTGGGTGGTGCTCGAGGCGTATGGCTACGGCGCGAGCCTGCAGCACTACAACGTCGTGGAGGACCGCGTCAAGGCGGAATGGAAGCTTCCTGCGACATGGCGGCTCGTCGCGCAGATGCCGTTTGGCTCGCCGGAAAACGCGCCGCGCGACAAGCAGATTCAGCCCGTGGAAGAGCGGTTTAAGGTGTTCAAATGACGCATCGCCCCCGGCAGGCCGAAGCGCCTGCGGGGGCCTTTGAGTCTTAGCGCCACGTTCAGCGCCACCTGAGCCAGACGCGCATCTCGCCCTGGCCGCGGTTTCCCCAGAGGAAATACGGGATGGCGCGGATCTTCACCCTGTGCTCCCGACGCGCCTCCTCCGTGGCCGGCCGGTACAGGGCGCCATCTCCAAACGCCGCCTCGTCGCGCCGATACGCGTCGCATGCCAGCGCAATGGCGTCCACGCCCGCAATCCGGCAAGGCACCTCCGCCAGCGGCGCGTCGAGATCGACGGACAGCGCGGCGAGGTTGGGGCCGTTGTCGGCCTCCTCGACGCAGTACACCAGTGGGCCGCGCTCGATGGCCACCATGCCGCTTGCGGCGCGGAGCTCGGGATGAGCCATCACGAAGCGCGCGCGCATCGGCAACTCCAGGGCGATCTCGTCCCCGTCCGCAAACGCCCGCTCCAGGACGGCGTACCCGTGCTCCATTCGCACGTCCGCGAGCGGCAACTGCTCGCCATTCAACCGGATGACCGAATCACCCGCGCACCACGACGGAATGCGCACCGCGAGGGAGAAGCGGCGTGATCCGTCCGGGCACCTGAACCGCAACGTGGTCCGCCCCTGCCAGGGCAGATCCGACCGCTGTTCCACCTGCACGCGCCCGCCGTCCATGTGCCACGCCATGTCGCTCCCGATGTGCAGGTGCACATAGAGCGTCCGGCGCGCTTCGTCCCACGTGTACACGTAATCCCCGAGGCTCATCAGAAGCCGCGCCACGTTCGGCGGACAGCAAGCGCAGCCAAACCACGCCTGCCGCGTGGGCCTCACGTGCCGCCGATCCGGATTGGCCTCATTCGCGCGGGGCCAGATCTCGAGCGGGTTGACGTAGCAGTAATGCTTGCCATCCTGGGCCATGCTGCCGATGACCGTGTTGTAGAGCGCGCGCTCCATGACGTCGGCGTACTCGGCGCGGGGGGCGAGATCGAGCATGCGCTTGGCAAAGAAGATGAGACCCACCGACGCGCACGTCTCCGCGTATGCGGTCTCGTTCGGAAGATCATAGTCACACGTGAAGGCCTCGCCCTGATGGGTCGATCCGACGGCTCCCGTGATGTACATCTGGCGCCGCGTGACGTCTTCCCACAGCCGCTCGCAGGCATGGGCCAGCGTGTCGTCGCCCGTGAGTTTCGCGACGTCCGCCATGGCGGTGTACATGTACATCGCGCGCACCGCGTGGCCCACCGCCACGTCCTGCTCGCGCACCGGTTTGTGCGCTTGGTGATAGGCGAGATCCGGCTCCTTCATCCACGGCCACCAGAATGACTTTCCCCCTCGCTGCTCCCATTCTTGCAAGAAGAAATTCGGTTCCGTGCCGCGGGCGTCGAGGAAGTAGCGGGCGAGATCGAGATAGCGCTTCTCCCCCGTGGCGCCGTACAGTTTCACGAGCGCGAGCTCAATTTCCTGGTGCCCATCGTAGCCGTGAATCTGGCCTTCACCTGGCCCGAAGGTGTCGGCGATGAGATCGGCGAAGCGGCACATCGCCTCGAGCAGCTTGCGCTTGCCCGTCGCCTCGTAGTAGCTGACGGCCGCTTCCATCATGTGGCCCGCGCAATACAGCTCGTGGCAATCCATGAGGTTGGTGAAGCGCTTGCCTGGCTCCTGAATCGTGAAGTAGGTGTTCAGGTAGCCGTCGGGCTGCTGCGCAGCGACGACGAGATCGATCACGTCATCCGCCATCTGCTCCAGCGTGGGATCGCGCTTGGTCTTCAGGGCGTGGCCCACGGCTTCGAGCCACTTCGCCACATCGCTGTCCTGGAACACCATGCCCGTAAATGTACCGGACTCAAGGCCAGCGGCGATGCGGAAATTGCGGATGGCACCGCTCGGCTCCACGCCGGGGACGCGATCGTTCAGGATGTCGTACTGGTAAGGCAGGACGGTTTCGCGCACGAGTTCCTGATAGCGAGACCAGAAGGGGGACTGAAGTTGTACGGATGAGTGATTGGCGGTTCGAGCGATCAAGCCACCACTTCCCTTCGGATGAATGTATAACATTTGAGATCAACGTAAACTAATTTGCGCGAAAAGTCTACTGAGTGGGTCTGGTCGAGCGGCGGGCGGCTTCAACGCAAACCATACTTGCAGCCATCACGATGGCGGTCCAGACGGCGGTCGAACGGGGGTGCCAGGCGTACAGGTAGCCCGCTATCGCGCCGGCGGGTGAACTGCAGAGCAGGATGAGCGTGTTGAGCACGGCGAGACTCGTGGAGCGTTCGCTGTCGTCAAGCGCGTTGGCCACCATGGACTCCACAAACGGATTTGCAAACACCGTGCCAGCAGCCGCCAGGGCGGTCGAAATGAGTGTTGGCGCCAACGAACGCGGTGGAGACATGCATAGAAGCAGTGCGGAGGCCGTGAGGAGCGCCAACCCGAGGTGCATCCACCGGTACCCATGATGGTCCTGGAATCGCGAAGCCCATAACACGAGGCAAATCGCCATCACGAGGGACGAAAGGGCAGGGAGTGTGCCCATCAGCCAGGCAGGAATCATCAGACCATCCATCTGGTAGGCGGGGATGAACGTGGAGCGGATGGATGCCTGAATATTCCACAGGACGTAAAGACCGAACAACCAGAACAGGTTTCTGTTCTGTTGAATCGCGCGGATCACGCGCCCCATACGGCGAATCTCCTCCGATAGATTCCACGGCCGCGCTTCCCTCAGGCGTTGAAGTCCAATGGACGTCTCGCGGAGTCCTAGGTGCCTGAGAACAATCATCAGCGTCATGCTCACAAACGCGTAGGTGTACAAGATTCGCGTTGCGGGCACCAAACCTAGACGGTGCACGAGGTAGCCTGATAGCGGCGCCAAAAAGCCAGCAACAGTCGAGACGACCTGTAACAGCGTGAAGACGCGCGTTCGCTGGAGAGGGGGCGTGTCCTCGGTGAGCAAGCAGTACCATGCTGTCGTCGGAATGCGTTGCAATCCGTTCAGGAGAAATGCAAGGCCAAATCCAATCCAGGTGTGCGAAATGGCCCAAAGGAGTGTCGCACACGACCAACTGAGGACGTCGAACACCCACAGAGCTGTACGGCGCCCCATTCGGTCTGTGAGATATCCGCTTACCGCGGCAGATATCATTTGAACGACCAAGTTCATGGTCGTAAACCACCCGAGTTGCACGCTCGACAGGCCCTGTTGCAACATGTAGACGGACGCATATGTGGTATACATGTTGTAGGGAATCACAAAAAGAGGCTCAGCCACAATGCAGGTCACGGCGTTTTTCGGGAGCTTGAGAGCCAATCGTGTTACCCCATTTCGCGCAGAGCAACGGGTTAGTCATATCGAATGCGATTTCGATCCGCGTTCTAGCTCGACTCTATCGCAACGAACGCTGTCTGGCCAACTTCAAGTTTGAAAAATGGTGATGCAAACATGGCTTCTCCGGCCAAATACGTGATGGTGAAAGAGCAGATTCGAGAGTGGATCCGCACGGGCAAGGTGAAGCCTGGGCAAAAGATCTATTCCGAAAACGAACTCATCAAGATGTTCCGCGTCAGCCGGCACACGATTCGGCAGGCGGTTGGCGATTTGGTGCATGAGGGACTTTTGTACCGGGAGCAGGGCGCGGGGACGTTCTGCGCTTTTCCGCAGGAGGAGCGCTTGTCGGGAGAGAGTCAGGAAGCGCGCAAATACATCGGCGTCATTACGACGTACATCTCGGACTACATTTTCCCCACCATCATTCGTGGAATCGAATCGTACGTGACGAACAAAGGGTACTCGGTGATTTTGGCTTGCACGTACAACAATCTGGCGAAGGAAGCGCAGTGCCTGGAGTCGATGTTGCAGCGGCCCATCGCAGGGCTGATTGTGGAGCCGACGGAATCGAGCACGTACAATCCGAACATCCGGTACTACCTGGAACTCGAGCAACGGAAGATCCCGTACGTGATGATCAACCAATACTATCCGCAGCTCGACCCGCCACATATCATCATGGACGACAAGAAGGGCGGGTGGATGGCGACGCACCACCTGCTGGAGCTTGGGCATCGGAAGCTGATGGGCGTGTTTAAGACGGACGACTTGCAGGGAGTCTATCGGATGCAAGGGTTTATGGACGCGTGCCGGGAGGCGGGCGTGTCCGTGAAACCGGAGTGGCTCATCACGTATCGGACGGAGGAGCTGGGGGAGGGTGTGGTACAGCGCGTGCGGGAGGTGCTGGAGCGCGAAGGGGAGCGGCCGACCGGGATTGTGTGTTACAACGACCAGCTGGCGGTGAAGGTACTGGACGTCCTGCGGGAGCTTAACATCCGGGTGCCGGAAGAGATGTCGCTGGTGGGGTACGACGACTCGTACCTGGCGGAGGCGACGGAGATCAAGCTGACGACGGTGGAGCATCCGAAGACACAGATGGGGTTGGATGCGGCGAAGTGGGTGATGCGGGCCATTGAGCGCGGGAAGCGGGACGGTGACGAGCCTGCGTCCATCGTGTATGAGCCCCGTCTCGTCGTGCGTGCATCCACGGCGCCGGTTGCGGTGGAGACCGCATAGGCCCGTCGACGGCCGAGCTAGGGCCCAAAGTCAGGGGGTCAGATCGACTGGCCCCTCCTCCTTGTTGCCGATGAAAGCGCATTGACAAACACAAGAAACCGCTTTATTCTACAAGTTGTACGTACATTCTAAGCGTACACGCATCTTGTACGTACGTATGGGATCCCCAAGAATCCGCCGGGACGCGGCCGGCCGTGCTCCGGTACCACTTTGGAGGTGCACCATGACCTCGAAGCATTCACAAGGATCGCGCGCGTATGCGGTGACCATTTCGCTCGCCGCTGCGATGGGCGGGTTGCTCTACGGTTACGACACCGCGGTCATCTCCGGCGCTATTGGGTTTCTGAAAACGCTCTATCACCTCTCGCCCTTCATGCAGGGATTGGTCATCTCGAGCATCATGATAGGTGGCGTGATCGGCGTCGCCGCGTCCGGATTCTTGAGCGATCGCGTCGGCCGACGGAAGGTCCTGATGACGGCCGCGATTCTGTTCGCGATCGCCGCGTTCGTCTCCGCCATTTCGACCAACGTGACGACGCTCATCCTCGCGCGGATTGTCGGTGGCCTTGGCATCGGCATGGGCTCCGCGCTCTCCGTGACCTACATCTCGGAATGTGCGCCGACGCAAATCCGCGGCGCGTTGTCGTCCCTGTATCAGCTGCTCACCATCATCGGCATCTTCCTGACCTACCTGACGAACTACCTCATCCAAAGTTCCGCAACGGTGACTTGGGACGTCCACACGGGCTGGAGGTGGATGCTCGGGCTGGGATCGGTGCCGTCGGCTATCTTCTTCCTGGTCCTCCTGTTTGCGCCTGAGAGCCCGCGTTGGCTGGTGAAGGCGGGCCGCGTGGATGAGGCCAAACGCATTCTGGTTCGGATCAACGGATCGGCGCTTGCGGAACGTGAACTCGAGTCCATTCGCGAGTCCATCGCGAGCGAAAGCGCCGCCAGCGTGCGCGACTTGCTCAAACCGGGCTGGCGGAAAGCGCTTGGCGTGGGCATCCTCCTGGCGCTCTTTAACCAGGTCATCGGCATGAATGCGGTCACGTACTACGGGCCGGAGATCTTCAAGATGGTCGGCTTTAGCCTGAACTCCGACTTTGAGATCCAGGCCTTTTTCGGCGCGATGTGGGTCGTGTTCACCGTCGTTGCGGTGGTGTTAATCGATCGCGTCGGCCGAAAGCCGCTTCTCATCGTGGGTTCGGCCCTCATGGCGATCTTCATGGCACTGATGGGCCTGACGTTTTACCTGCACGTGCACAACGGGTTCTGGTTGGTGCTCTTCATCATGGGCTTCACGGCGGCTTTCAGCGTCTCGATGGGACCTATCCCGTGGATCATGATCCCGGAGATTTTCCCCAATCACCTGCGCGCGCGGGCGGCGGGGGTTACAGCCATCTTTCTCTGGGGCGCGAACTGGGCCATCGGCCAGTTTACGCCGGTGCTGTTGAACGATCTCGGCGGCGCCTACACCTTCTGGATCTTTGCGGTGATCAATGTCCTCGGCGTGTTGTTTGTCACGGCTTGGGTGCCCGAGACGAAGAACCGCTCATTGGAGGAGATTGAGTCCCTGTGGATGGCGTCCGCGAGAAACGGATCGGCCGTCCAACAAGCGGCAAACGAACGCCCGCGGAGGGCTCACCTTTGACTCGGACTTGTCCGAATAACTCATTGTGCTCGATCGACCTTGTAAGTACAATTGAGGTGATGTCTGCGGTTCCACCTTCTGAATGCGCGAAGGAATGTGAGGATGGATGCGCATGAGCAAATACACGATAGGCGTGGACTTTGGAACACAGTCGGGGCGCGCGGTCCTCGTGGAAGTGGGCACGGGGCGCGAGCTGGCGACGGCTGTGAAGGCGTACACGCACGGCGTGATGGACGAGTACCTCCCGGACGGCGTCACGCGGCTGGAACCCGACTGGGCGCTCCAGCACCCGCGCGACTACCTGGAGGTTCTGGAGGAGACGATTCCTCAACTGCTGCGCGAATCCGGCGTGCGGCCGGAGGACGTGATCGGCCTCGGCGTCGACTTCACGTCTTGCACGATGCTGCCCATTCGGGCAGATGGGACCCCGCTTTGCTTCGAGCCGCGGTTCGAGCGCCATCCGCACGCGTACGTGAAGCTGTGGAAGCACCACGCGGCGCAGGACGAGGCAAACAAGTTAAACGAGATTGCGCGAGAACGCGGCGAGGCGTTTCTCGCGCGCTACGGCGGCAAGATCTCGTCGGAGTGGATGATCCCAAAGATCTGGCAAATTCTCGACGAGGCGCCGGAGGTCTACGACGCGGCGGACGCCATGGTGGAGGCCACGGACTGGATTGTCATGCAGCTCACGGGGAAGCTTGTGCGCAGCTCTTGCCCTGCGGGGTACAAGTCCATCTGGCACAAGCGCACGGGCTACCCGAGTCCGGCATTCTTCAAGGCGCTTCATCCCCGCCTCGAGCACGTCGTGGAAGAGAAGCTGTGGGGGCCGATTTTGCCGATTGGGTCGCGAGCCGGGGAGCTGACCGACGCGATGGCGCGCCGCATCGGCCTCATGCCTGGGACGCCCGTGGCCGTGGGCAACGTGGATGCGCACGTCTCCATGCCGGCGGTGGGGATCACGGAGCCGGGCAAGATGCTGATGATCATCGGCACGTCGACGTGCCACGTCCTGTTGGGGACGGAGGAGCGCGCCGTTCCGGGCATGTGCGGCGTGGTGGAAGACGGCATCATTCCGGGGTACATGGGCTACGAGGCCGGCCAGTCGGCGGTGGGTGATCACTTCGAGTGGTGGATTGAAAACGGCGTGCCGCCGGCGTACTGGGACGAGGCGCGCCGGGCGGGCATCGGGATTCACGAGCTCCTGACCCAAAAGGCCGCTAAGTTGGCGCCGGGCGAATCAGGGCTGCTCGCGCTCGACTGGTGGAACGGCAACCGATCCACGCTGGTCGATGCGGACCTCACGGGCCTCCTGATAGGCGCGACGCTCGCGACGAAGCCTGAAGAGATCTACCGAGCGCTCATTGAAGCGACCGCCTTTGGCACGCGGATGATTGTCGAGACGTTCCGCGCGGCCGGTGTGCCGGTGAACGAGATGTACGCTTGCGGCGGCATTGCGCAAAAGAACGCCCTGATGATGCAGATTTACGCGGATGTCCTCAACATGCCCATCCACATCGGCGCGTCGACGCAGGCGCCGGCGCTCGGCGCCGCGATGTTCGGCGCCGTGGCGGCGGGCAAGGCGGGCGGCGGCTACGACACCATCGAAGAAGCGGCGCGGGAGATGGGCAGCGTGCGGGAGAAGCCATATGTGCCAAACCCGAGCGCCGTTCAGGTGTACGACCAACTCTATCGCGAGTACGCGCGCCTGTACGACTACTTCGGGCGCGGCGAGAACGACGTCATGAAGGTGCTCAAGCGCATCAAGAGCGCGGCGGTGAAGGAAGAGGTGAAAACATGCTGAGGGAACTGAAAGAGGCGGTGCTCGAGGCCAACCTCGCGCTCCCCAAGCACGGCCTCGTGACCTTCACCTGGGGGAATGTCAGCGGCATTTCTCGCAAGGACGGACTCGTCGTCATCAAGCCGAGCGGCGTACCGTACGAGGAGTTGACCGTGGATCACATGGTGGTGGTCGATCTCGACGGGCGTGTCGTCGAAGGTGACCTTCGCCCCTCCTCGGATACGCCGACGCACGTCGAGCTTTATAAGGCGTTCGAGGCGATTGGCGGCATCGTGCACACGCATTCGCCTGCCGCGACCGCCTGGGCGCAAGCTCGCCGTCCCATTCCGGCGCTCGGTACGACGCACGCGGACTACTTTTACGGCGAGGTGCCCGTCACGCGCTCGCTGACGAAGGACGAGATCGAACGGGGCTACGAGCTTGAAACGGGGCGCGTGATTGTCGAGACGTTCCGCGAGCGGGGGCTCGATCCCGTCGCGATGCCGGCCGTGCTGCTCGCCAACCATGCGCCGTTCACGTGGGGCAAGGACCCGGCGGAAGCGGTGTATCACGCCGTGGTGCTCGAAGTGGTGGCGCGCATGGCGCGTGACACCGTGCTCCTCTCGGGCGGAGAGGCACACATGGATGCGTTCTTGCTCGACAAGCATTATCAGCGCAAGCACGGAAAGAATGCGTACTACGGGCAACCCGGCGCGGCGGCGCACTGAGGTGTCGGGACGAGCGGATGGGAGAGGATGTCGATGAAGCAACCGGCCTATGAATTTTGGTTCGTGGTGGGCAGTCAGCACCTCTACGGGGAAGAGGCGCTCGCGCAGGTGGACGCGCACGCGCGCGAGATGGTGCCCGCGCTGCAAGCGGCGGTGGGGGGAAGCCACACCGTCCGCTGGAAGGGCGTGTTGAAGGACGCGGACGAAATTCGGCGCCTGTGCCTCGAGGCGTCGGCGGACGACCATTGTGCAGGCGTGATCGCCTGGATGCACACGTTCTCCCCGGCGAAGATGTGGATTCGGGGCCTCAAAGCGCTGCAAAAGCCGCTCTTGCACCTGCACACGCAGTTCAACCGGGATATTCCGTGGGATACCATTGACATGGACTTCATGAACCTGAATCAGTCGGCCCACGGAGACCGGGAGTTCGGGTTCATGGTGACCCGCCTCGGCATGCCGCGCAAGGTGGTGGTGGGCCACTGGCAGGACCCTGAAGTGGCGCGGAAGATTCGCGGTTGGGCTCTGACGGCGGTGGCAGCGGCGGTGAGCCGCGGCTTGAAGGTTGCCCGCTTCGGCGACAACATGCGCCAGGTGGCCGTCACGGAAGGCGACAAGGTGGAGGCCGAAGCGCGGTTTGGCTGGTCGGTGAACGGCTACGGCGTGGGCGATCTCGTCGAGCGCGTGCGCGCGGTGTCGGAGGCCGAGATCGACCGGCTCATGGACGAGTACCAGACGCTCTACGACTTCGCTCCCGGGTGTGAGAAGGGCGGTCCGCGACATGACGCGGTGCGCGAGCAGGCGCGCATCGAGCTCGGGCTGCGCGCCTTCCTGGAGGAAGGCGGCTTCGAGGCCTTCACGACGACCTTCGAGGACCTGCACGGCCTGCGCCAACTGCCCGGGCTCGCGGTGCAGCGCCTCATGGCGGACGGCTACGGGTTTGGCGGCGAAGGCGACTGGAAGACCGCCGCGTTCGTGCGCGTCCTGAAGGTGCTCGCCGAGGGTGAGGGCACGTCCTTCATGGAGGACTACACGTACCACTTCGAGCCGGGTAACGAGATGGTGCTCGGCGCGCACATGCTCGAGGTGTGTCCGACCATCGCCGCGACACGGCCGCGCGTAGAGGTGCACCCGCTCTCCATCGGCGGCAAGGAGGACCCCGCCCGGCTCGTGTTCGATGGCGCGAGCGGATCGGCTGTCCAGGCCACGCTCGTCGATCTCGGCCACCGCTTCCGCATGGTCGTGAACAAGGTGGAGGCCATCCAGCCGGATCGGCCCATGCCGAAATTGCCTGTGGCGCGCGTGCTGTGGAAGCCGCTTCCCTCGCTCGCGTCGGCGGCGGAGAGCTGGATTCTCGCGGGCGGCGCGCACCACACGGTGTTCTCCTACCGGGTGACGGTGGAAGAGCTGCAGGACCTCGCGGACATGATGGGCGTGGAGTGCGTGGTCATCGATGAGCACTCGACGCCGCGGCAGATTGCGAACGAACTTCGCTGGAACGAAGCGGTCTACGGCCGCTGAAGAGACGCTGGGGCTGCGACGGTGCAGCCCCGCGCTGCTTTTGGGGGGATAGCGCGTGAGATGGAGCTTCGAGGAGCTGAAGAGGCTTGAGACCGACTGCCCGTGCGGCGAGCCACATCACGCCATTCCGGTGGAGAGGCTCGAAGTGGGGCCGGGCGCCCTGGACGAGGCGGCGACGTGGATCAAGGCCCGCTTTGGCCGCGTGGTCCTCGTCATGGATGAACACACCCGCTTGGCGGCGGGCGACGCGCTGGCCCAGCGCCTGACGGATCTCGGCGTGGTCTGGACCGCTTGCATCGTCGAACCGAACGGCCAGGGGGACGTGGTGGCGGATGAAGCGTCCATCGTGCAGGTGCTCATCGCCTGTGGGCCGGACGTGGAGGCCCTCATCGCGGTGGGATCCGGCACCCTGCACGACATCGCGCGGTTTGCGAGCGCCAAGATGCGGATCCCGTTTGTCAGCGTGCCCACCGCGCCATCGGTCGATGGATTCACCTCTGCCGGGGCGCCGCTCATCGTGCGCGGCGTAAAGACGACGTACCAGACCCACGCTCCAGTGGCCGTGTTCGCGGACACGGCGGTGCTCGAGCAGGCGCCGAAGGAGCTCGTGTGGGCCGGGTTTGGCGACGTGCTTGGCAAATCCACCTCGCTCGCCGACTGGGTGTTCGGCGCACTTGCGGCAGGGGAACCGTATTGCTCGCATCTGGCTTCGCTCACGCGGGAAGCGCTGGAGACGGCGGTGGCGGAGGTGCGGGGGCTTGCCGAAGGCCGCCCGGACGCCATCCGCCACCTGATGGAGGCGCTTTTGCTGTCGGGGCTCGTCATGCTGCTCTTCGGGCAGTCGCACCCGGCCTCCGGCGGGGAACATCACCTGTCGCACGATTGGGAAATGGAGTTTCTGCGATCCGGCCGGCGCCAGATCCTGCATGGCCTCAAAGTGGGAGTGGCGTGTGGCGTCCTTGCGGACTTGTACCGCTCGCGCGTGGAGGAAGCCGTGGCCGCGGCCGCCGAGGCAGGGCTGGCGCCATGGGCATCGCTCGCGGGGCGTGAACACGAGGTGCGCGCCATCGTCGCGTCGGTCCCGCCGGGCGATCGCGTCCGCGCGCTGATGCGGCAGCTGGGCGCGCCCGCGGAGCCGGAGGATTTGGGGATTGAGCGGTCCCTCGTCTCGTCGAGCCTGAAGCGCGCGCACAAGCTGCGGAACCGCTACACGATGCTGCGCCTGCTGAACGACACGAACGCGATTTAAGTGCCCCCTGCTGTCACGCACCTCGCCCGGCGTTGCGCGCTATCGCAGGACCCCGGTTTGTTTTATACTCTTGTAAAGACAATGGCCGGGGGTGCGGAACACGGTGATTCACATCAAGGACTTGCGGGCTGGGCTGCCCCTGTTCAAGGCGCTCGGATCCGAGGCGCGCGTGCAGTTGCTCGAGCTTTTGCTCGAGCACGGGCGGTTGAATATGGACGAGATCGCCAAACGGCTTGGGATCACGAACGGCGCGGTGACCCAGCACGTGCGGAAGCTCGAGGAATGTGGGCTCGTGGTCACGGAGACCGCGGGCGCGCGCCACGGGCTGCAGAAGTTTTGCTATGTGAACGAGCAGAAAATCCTCGTGGAGCTGGCGCCCGAAGCGAAGGACCAAGATGTGTACGAGATCGACATTCGGGTGGGCCACTACGTCGCCTTCGAGGTGTGGCCCACGTGCGGCCTCGCGACCGCGGAGACCATCATCGGCACGTTTGACGATCCGCGCTACTTCGCAGACCCGCAACACATCGATGCGGAGATTGTGTGGCTCACGAAGGGCTATCTTGAATACTGGATTCCCAACTTTATCCGCACGGATAGGCCGGTGGAGGAAATTCAGATTATCGCGGAATTGGCCTCCGAGGCCCCCTCGTACAACAACGACTACCCCTCCGACATTCACTTCTCCATCAACGGCGTGGACGTCGGTTACTGGACGAGTCCCGGCGATTTCGGGGACGAACGGGGCCGGCAGAACCCGAGTTGGTGGCCGCCGCACCTCAATCAGTACGGGCACCTGAAGCTCATTCGTGTGAACCACGAGGGAACGTTCATCGACGGGTGCAAGATCTCCGACGTGACCATTGAGGACCTGCAACCGTTTCAAGGGCATGCTATTCCGCTGCGCTTTTCGGTGCCCGAGGACGCCGAACACGTGGGCGGGATGACGCTCTTCGGCCGCCATTTCGGCCATTACGATCAGGACATCAAGGTGAGGGTGATCTATGGCAGAAAACATTTATTTTAAATAAAAATAAAATAATTGATTTGATCATAAATCCATATTGACGAACTTCGGCAAGGTGGTTATCCTAAAGCTAAAGTAAGCGCATTCAGAAATGCCGCGACATCTTTTTTGAATGAACAATCAAATGTTTGAGGGGGTGCTACACCAACTACACATCCGCGTCCCAAGTTGTACGTATAACTTATCTAAGGGGGAGAATGTCAGATGAAGCGGAGTTACAAGAAGATTTCCATTGCGACCTCTTCTGCGACTGCTATCGTGATGGCTCTTGCTGGTTGCGGGACGACTTCCCCGGCTCAGTCGCAGACCAACTCGTCCGGACAGGCCAGCGCCGGTGCTGCTTCTCTCAAAACAGTCGATGGGTTGCCTTTACCGTCGTATAACGGAAAAGCCACACTCACCTGGTGGGCATGGGTGCCAAATGCACAAAGAGAAGTCGATATCTTCGAAAAATATTATCCGAACATCAAAGTCCACCTGGTCGATGCCGGCGCAGGAGCCACAGAGTATCAAAAGTTCAGTACCGTGATCCAGGCTGGCAGTGGGATTCCGGACGTTGTCATGCTGGAATTTGATGTGATGCCTGAATACATCGCCACTGGAGCACTGCAAGACATCTCTCCGTGGGTATCACAACTCAAGTCGCGATTCACCCCGTGGACCTGGAATCAGGTTTCGGTGGGTAATCATGTCTACGGGATACCGGAAGACACGGGGCCCATGGGACTGTTCTATCAGAGTTCCCTCTTTAGCAAGTACCATCTCGCCGTTCCGACAACATGGAATCAGTTCGCGCAAGAGGCCATTCAATTCCACAAACTAGATCCTTCGAAGTATTACTCGTATTTTTCGAACAACGACGGTCAGTGGATGTTTGGACTTCTCTGGCAGGCCGGCTGTGTTCCTTTCCAGGGATCAGGCAACAATTGGAAAGTCGATATCGACACGCCCAAAGCGGTCCAAGTCTTTAGTATGTGGCAGAAACTCGTGAAAGCGGGAGCTGTTCAAAGCATCGCGGCTGGCTCGCCAGAGTGGCAGAAAAACATCAATGCAGGCCTCTACGCCACCGCCATCGGATCGGCGTGGTATGACAGCGAAATACTGGTCCCGTACGACCACAACCTCTCCTCGCACAAGTGGCGGGCGGCGTTCATACCGGAATGGAGCCCGGGAGACACCATGGACGGCGACTGGGGAGGATCCGTTCAGGCGGTCACCAAGGCCAGCAAATATCCAGAGGCGGCGGCCATCTTCGCTGCATTTATCAACGCGGCACCGGCAGAGCTTGCTCACGACGTGGCGCCTGCAAAGGACGGCGGTGGAGGACTTTTCCCGGCGGCGACAGCGGGATTCGATATCCCGTCCTTCAAGCAGCCTAACCCAGCGCTGGATAACCAGCCAGCAAACGTGGACGTTTTTGAAAAGGAGTCACCGAGAGTCAATACGAAATTCCAGTGGAGCCCCTGGTCGAGCTATGTCTTCAATGAACTTCAGACAGAGATAGGGAAGGCCTTTGCGGGCAAGGAGTCCGTGCAGCAGGCTCTCGCCAACGTTCAGCAGGCTGTGGTGAATTACGCCCGTTCGCAAGGTTACAATGTGACGACCTGATGCGGAGTGGACGCCCTCGCATGCAGCTGCCGGGGGCGTCCCAAAAGACAGAAAAGGAAGTGAACAGCATGAAGATGTCTTACGCCCGCCGGTCTCATGTTGTTTCAGCTGGGCTTTTTCTGGCGCCATTTATGCTGCTGTTTGTTGCGTTTTTGCTCGCGCCCCTCATTTACGCTTTCTACACCAGCCTGTTCATCGAGCGCTTCGGACAGCCCATCTTTGTTGGATTTCGCAATTACGTGAACGCGTTTCAAGATGCGGCCTTTTGGAGCTCCATTGTCAACGTGATCAAATATGCTGTGATCCAAGGCGTCATCATGATTGTGTTATCCCTAATTTTGGCTCTCGTCCTTGACACGCGATATGCCAAGCTGAAGTCGCTCTTTCGACTCGTCTATTTCCTCCCGTATGCCGTTCCCGGTGTATTCGCCTCCATTATGTGGGGGTTTCTCTACTCAAAGCCGTTAGATCCACTTTTGCAAGCGGTGCATTTCGATCCGCTTTCTTCTGGGGCGCTCCTCTACAGCATTATCAATATTGCCACCTGGGAATGGGCAGGCTACAACATGACTTTGTATTCCGCTGCTCTCACCGGTGTCTCTTCAGACTTATATGAGGCCGCCATCGTAGACGGGTGCAACGAATTTCAGCTTGCTTGGCACATTAAGCTTCCGCTGCTGAGGCCCACCATTCTCATGACAGTCATTCTCAGCTTCATCGGATCGATGCAGCTCTTCAACGAACCTTTCTTGCTTAGCGCTCTTACGCCGATTTCGCAGACCTTTACGCCCAATATGGATATCTACGCGATGGCATTCAATCTGACCAATCTACCGTACGCGGCGACACTAGCGGTGTTATTGGGTGCCATTACCATCCTCATATCGGCGGTCGTGATGGTAGCTGCGCGACTTGTCGGAAGAGCTCGACGCCAGTCTGAGGAAGACACGGTGACGACTGGGGAGGCGGTGGCTGCATGAGCTCTATCGAACGTGCCACCACAGCGCCTTCTCGGGTGGTTGAAGAAGGGCGAGGGCAGTGGGCTTTTGTAAAGCACTTCATCACGGTCATTGTGATGCTATTCCTTGTTGTGGTGGCGGTATATTTTCTGATACCCGTGGTGTGGCTGCTCATCGCCTCCACGAAAACACAAACACAACTTCAAAGCACGGGTATCTTCTCCCTGCCGGCGCACCTTGAATTGTTTCAGAACGTACGCCTTCTCTTCTCGTACAGTAATGGCGTGTTCGGTCGGTGGTTCGTGAACTCGATTATCTATTCCGGTTCGGTGGCGATCCTGACTTGCGCCGTCAGTTCCATGGCGGGATACGCCCTAGCGAAGTTTGATTTTCGAGGCCAGAACGTCCTGTTCTACATCATCTTGGCCTCCATGATGATCCCAGGGACAGTCGCAACAATCCCGTTATTCGTGATCGAACAGCCATTGCACCTTGTCAACACGTATTTAGGCGTGATCCTGCCGCTCATTGTGAGTCCTTTTGGCGTTTATTTCCTCAGAATCTACATCAGAGATGTTGTTCCCAACGAAATGTTGGAAGCTGCCAAGGTGGACGGAGCACCAGAGAGGACCGTCTTCTGGCGCATCGTCGTTCCTGTCATTCGACCTGCCATCGTGACGTTGTTGCTGATCAGCTTCATCGGCACATGGAATAACTTCTTCCTTCCTCTCGTGCTCCTGCACAACCAATCGCTGTATCCGTTGCCGGTGGGGGTCGACGTCCTTCTAAGCTTGATCGCGACGCCTGCCGCGGACCAATCGATGCCGATCTACCAGCTCGTGATCACGGCATCCTTGCTGTCCATCCTGCCGATGATCATTGGCTTCATCCTTTTCCGTAAGCAAATCGTCACTGGCCTCACGCAGGGCAGTGTAAAGCTCTGAACAGCGAACTAGATTCGACATCCGCAGAAAAGGAGAATCCTCTGATGACGGACGCTTGGAAAGCTCGCATGACCATCGACCCTGCCTATCGCGTCGCGGACCTCGACCCGCGCATTTACGGCTCCTTCATCGAACACCTCGGCCGCGCCGTCTACGGCGGCATTTACGATCCCGGCCATCCCACCGCTGACGAAGATGGGTTTCGCCAGGACGTGATCGATCTCGTCAAAGAGCTGAACGTGCCCATCGTGCGGTATCCGGGCGGCAACTTCGTCTCGGGCTACCGATGGGAGGACGGCGTGGGGCCTGTCGACGAGCGCCCCGTTCAGCTCGATCTCGCCTGGAGAAGCCTGGAGCCCAATCGCGTTGGCCTAAACGAGTTCGCGCGCTGGGCGAAGAAGGCGGATAGCCAAGTCATGATGGCCGTCAACCTTGGCACGCGCGGGATTGAGGAAGCGAAACATCTCGTCGAATATTGCAACCACCCAGGTGGAAGTTACTGGAGCGATCTCCGCCGCCAACACGGTGTCGAAAAGCCGCACGGCATCCGCGTTTGGTGCCTCGGGAACGAGATGGACGGGCCGTGGCAAATCGGCCACAAGACGGCCGACGAGTACGGACGGATAGCGCAGGAGGCCGCGAAGGTGATGAAGTGGGTCGATCCGTCCATCGAACTCGTGGCATGCGGCAGTTCGCACGCCAAAATGCCCACCTTCCCGGACTGGGAGCGCATCGTGCTGGAACACGCGTATGACGAGATCGACTACCTTTCGCTCCACACCTACTACGGCAATCGCGACGGAGATCTTGCGAATTTCCTCGCGTGTTCGCTCGACATGGACGCGTTCATTCGCACGGTCGTCGCGACGTGCGACTTCGTCCGCGCCAAGAAGCGCTCGCGGAAGACCATCTATCTCTCGTTCGACGAGTGGAACGTGTGGTTCCATTCGAACGAGGCCGACAAACAGGTGGAGCCGTGGCAGGTTGGACCGCCGCTCCTCGAAGACGTGTACACCATGGAAGATGCGCTCGTGGTGGGCTGCATGCTCATCACGCTCCTCAAACACGCCGATCGCGTCCGGATCGCGTGCCTCGCCCAGCTGGTGAACGTGATTGCGCCCATCATGACGGAAAACGGCGGGCCGAGCTGGCGGCAGACCATCTTCTATCCGTTTCAGCACGCTTCGAACCTGGCGCGCGGCACGGTGATGCACGCGCCGGTCGAATCCCCGAAGTACGACAGCAAGGACTTCACAGATGTGCCCTACCTCGAAGCGGTACCGGTGTGGAACCAGGAAGCGGGCGAACTGGTGCTCCTCGCCGTCAACCGCGGCGAACGGCCACTGCCGCTGCAGGTGGATGTGCGCGGCTTCCCCGGTGCTCGGGCGGAGGAACACCTCGTGCTCGCGCATCCGGATGTCAAGGCGGTCAACACGAAAGAGCGCCCGAACGAGGTCGTCCCGGCGAAACGCGCCGTGGAACCGGTGGATGGGGGCCGCCTCGCGGTTCTGCTTCCGGCCCTGTCGTGGAATGTCATTCGGCTGTCCGTATGACCTTGGGAAGAGGGCCGCGCTCTGCGCGGCCCTTAGAAGTGAGCAGGCACGACCCGGGTTCCGTACTTTCGTGCAGCTGCCCAGAGGAGAAGCGCAATCACGATCCCTGGAAGAAGCAGACTGACGACAAGCGCACCGGGCGTAGCCGCGACCGCATCCGACAACCACGGAGCTTGTATGCGTAAATTTGGAATAGAACGCAGGACGTGGGCGTCGAGGATCCTCCAAGGCCCGAAGGCCGAAAGCCCCCGCGGTTTGGAACGCCCGGCGATTTCCATCCAACCACAAATGCCTAAGCTGTAAGCCGCTCCGCCAAGCAGTGCGTGGCTCACTGCGGTGACGGCTGCGGCTGTCGCTGCGACGAACGTGAGCCTGACGAGCGCTGCGGCGAACAGGTATGCGGTCGCGGCGAGATGGGGGGATCCAACGTCGTGCCCTCCGCCGGTGGGAACGGCGGTCAGAACGACGAGCGTCATGATCACCAGGCCTACGCCCCATCCGATGGCAAGTCGTGCGGCACGGTCCCACAGGACGTTCAGGAACGTAAGACCCCGGACGCGATGCTCCCGGTCCATGCCGAGTCGCATGTCCTCCCAGATCATGAGCGAAATCCAGATGCCTAGGAGAAATGCTGACGCGGGAGAATCGCTCCACGCGAGGGCGATATCGAAGGCTCGCGCTAAGGCAAGTTGCGCTGGCCATTCCACCTCCGAGTCTTGTACAGCGCATTTTGCGAACGCGTAGGCGGCGCTGCCCAACCACCACAGCGTGCCACCCAAGAAAAATGGGCGGCGAATGGTCTTCCACATCGCGCGTCCCCTCACCTTGGTGACATGAGTGACAGAACTTTTTCAGGCGGGGTGACCCATTCGATGGGAGGGCGGTAGGCGTCCGGAAGCTTGTTGATGTTCTGGAGCGCCTTCGGAGAGCGCTTTGCCAGCTGTTCTGCGACGAAACTCGGAACCCAGTCCACTTCGCTCTCCCATTGCAAGTGGGTTGCGCGAGCCTTCATGACGGCAACGGGCCAGCTCGACGGGCGTATTTCGGAGAAAGGCGCGAGCTGTTCCCGGATGTATCCAGACAAATCTGAAGGGATGGCGATGTGCGACGCCTTCGCTGCGCCAACCATCATGGCCAGCGACTGAAGCAGTCCAGAACAACTTTCTTGAAACGACGTTTCGTTAGGAGCGTGAAGGGCAGATTCCATTCCGTCCTGCGTTTGTCGGGTGCTCACATAGAAAAGATAAGCATCCTCGCCGGTCACGGTGTACGAGCCGATTCTGGCCACGACGATGTCTGCGCCGCGTAGACTCTTTGCATGGGTTTCGGCCCACACCTGCTCAGCGGCTTGAAATCTCGTCGCGTCCGAGTGGCGCGTCCAGGCCGGAATGACGACATAATACCCCAGCAGTGCAGCGGCGACGGCTGAACAGAAACCAGTGATGATCAGTGTTCGCATACGATTCACGATTTCACCTCCATGATGGTTTCAGCGGACGAGCAAGTTGGCTCGTTTCTCCCGAGCCTTGAATAAGCCCATGCCGTGTACACGGCGAAGAGCGCCAGTTCGACGATAAGGAAGCCAAACGCAGCGAGTGAGGACGGATTGTAACGTACCAGCGCCCAGTGTGTGCTTGCGCTGCTTCCGAGAAATGCTCCAGTTTGGTCTGCGGGTGAAAAAGGATATGCGGTCTGAGCGCCGCGAGCGATGAAGCTTGTACCCCAGGTGAACACGACCCTCGTCATGACGCTCACGTTATTGAACGGATCCAGAGCTGCCAGAATCCATGATAACTTTGGAGAAACCATCAAGGTCAGCGCGGCAAGGATTCGCGGTTCCGTCGTCAGGTGAAGCCACCAAGCCATCCACGCGGACAGCGCACCGAGCGCAAAATTGGACCAAAGCGCGGCAAGTGCGAAGCCCAGGATGGACGTGGTCCACGCGTACAACACGCCTGAAACAGCCAGGCGAATCGATAGCATGAAATGGGAGTTCGAGGGCCAGAATCCGTGGAATTCACCAATGCCGAGCGCAAACGCCACGCTCACGACTTCCACGAGGCACGCAAAGGCAAGTAGTGAAACGAGCCTCGTGCAAAGCCATATTCGGATTGCGCCTTGGCGGCGAACGAGGTGCTCGGTGGGCATGGGGGGCCGCCAATCCGCCCACTCCCACAACGCACCCGTCGCAGCCCAGATGGAAACACGAGGAAGGTACGGCGTGGCCGACCACGTGAGAACGTAGGGGATGAGGTACTCCGGACTACAGAATGCTGTCGAATGCTCCCTCTCAGTGGGCGTGCGAGCGATGAAGGCCGGATCGGTGTGCAACTGCCAGGTCAGGTAGATCACGTGTCCAGCGATCGCGAGCCACGGAACCCCGTGACGCCAATGCGGATCCATTCGGCGTAAATCGGTCGAAACAAGGCGTTTCACTCCTTGACCTCACTCAATTCCTTGAATCTATCTACCGTTCCTCTATCAGAGGATTGAAACCGGATTCCAGTAAGCACGCCGCGGCTCGCGTCAGCACATCGGGCGAGAGATCGAGAAGGATGTGTGTCGGACTTTCGCCTTTTGTGAAGGGAACATGGTGCCGAGAGAGGACGTCTGCCCACATGGAAGAAATTTGACCACCCCTTTCGGCAAGTACTTGCCGAGCAAACGCTTGTCGAGTACCCACGAAGTCAATCGTCTGATTCGCGATTCGGACAACCTGATGGATCATGGCGGGAAAGCCATAAGGAGCGTGTAGAACCATCACCACGTGCTGGGCGTGCGTCTTCAGCGCTCGGGCGATCTCCGTCCACAGTAACTCAATGCTGTAACCGTCCAGCCCCGTGAAAGGCTCGTCAAGCACCCAGATCTCAGGTTCATGCCATACACTGCATAGGATCCCTAGCTTTTGCCTTTGACCGCGGGAAAACCCCCGAATGCGCCCTTGTGGTACGCCGAAACGGTGCAGCAGCTCCTCGTGACGGGCAGACCATTTTCTCCCGCACAACCGCACGTAGTACGCCAGCATCTCCTTTGCGGTGAGGTGCTCGTAGAAGCCGGGTGGGTCCAGCAACACGCCCGCTTCATAACCCAACCGATTCGCGGGTTTTCCGTTGACGCGGATCTCACCTCGAGTGGGCCTCCATTGTCCAACCCTACATTGAAGAAGCGTTGATTTTCCTGAGCCATTGGCTCCAACCACCACGGTGAGGCCAGGTGCAAGCGTCGCGTGGGCATTGCGGAGAATCCAGGATGTTCGAACGCGCTTGTCGACGTGCAGAATTTCAATCAATCGAGAAAAACCCTCCAAACGTCGGCGCGGCGCCGCCCGAATGAGCGGCGCACCTCGCAGCGATTCGAATACCTTTGCGTCTTATCCACGGATGTAGGCTGCACTCGTGGGCGCAAGAAACCTTGCCTCGACTTGTTGGCCGTCTTGTCGTTGAACGACCGCATAACCCGTCAGGGTAGCGGTGTAGACTCCGGCGCGAGGAAAGGTGTGGGTATTGCTGCCATTATATCCATCACTATCTTCCAAGTCAACTGGTCCCAGGGAAATGCTAGCTAGTCGAGGTTGCTCGACGGAGGAGTCACACAAACAGGAGGCCATTGCTGAATGGTCTGAGCCTCCGAACGCGCACACCGAGGACAAATCCCCGTGTCACCTTTGTATCCGCTTACGTCAACTTAATTTACGCATTGCGTAGACAACGGCCGTGTGCAAGATTTACACTGAATCTAGCCCTCGGCGCAACGGCCGAGGCCCCGGGGAGGACGTTTTGTGAAACGCATCGATGCCATCATTCGTCCTGAGAAGCTTCAGACCACCATCAAGGCGCTCCGGCAAGTGGGCGTCACAGGATTTACGGTCATCCCGGTGCAGGGACGCGGTCAGCAGAAAGATGCCATCGGCGTGTATCGCGGGCACGCGTACGACATCAACCTGCACCCGAAGATCAAGTTGGAGATTGTGGTCTCGGACAATTACGTCCCGGCAACCGTCCAGGCGATTATCGGTGCCGCGCAGACGGGCAAGATGGGCGACGGCAAGATCTTCGTCTACGACATCCTCGAGGCGTACAACATTCGCACAGGCGAGATCGACGAGACCATCGATGAGTTGAACCAGAAGAGGGAGGACACCTAGTTCATGTCTTCAGAAGTCGCGCTGAATGCTGTCTGGGTGGTCCTCGCGGCCGCCCTCGTCTTGTTCATGGAGGGCGGATTCAGCCTGCTCGAAGCGGGGCTCGTCCGCACGAAGAACGCGGTCAACGTCACCATGAAGGTGTTTGTGGATCTCACCTTCGGCGTCCTCGCGTTCTATCTCGTCGGCGTGCATTTGGCGTTCGGGCGGGACGTCGCCCACCTGTGGGGGTTCGGCGCGGCCATCCCGCCTGCGAACGTTCCGCAGGCCGCCTTCGTTCTGTTCCAGATTGGTTTTGCCATCGCGGCGGCGTCCATCATTTCGGGGGCCGTGGCGGAGCGAATGAAATTCTCCGCCTACGTGATCATCGTCATCCTCGTTTGCGCGCTCGTGTATCCCATCGGGGCGCACTGGGCCTGGGGACCGCACGGTTGGCTCGGGAACCTCGGCATGGAGGACTTCGCCGGATCGGCCGTCATTCACGCGATGGGCGGATTCATGGCGCTCGGCTTCGCGAAGAGCGTCGGCCCGCGCGCGCAGCGCTTCAACGCGGATGGCAGCGTCAACGTGTTTGCGCCGAGCAACATCCCGCTCGCGTCGGCGGGGGCGTTCATCCTCGCGTTCGGCTGGATAGGGTTTAACGCCGGCAGCACGCTCGATGCCTACGATCCGCGCCTGTCGAGCGTGGCGCTGAACACCGTCATCGCGGCTGCGGCAGGCGGCGCTGCGGCGGTTCTGGTCACCATGCTCCGGTTCAAGGTGGCGGATCCGAGCATGATGATGAACGGCGTCCTGTCGGGTCTCGTCGCCATCACGGCAGGGTGCGCGTTTGTCCCCCACTGGGCGGCCATTGTCATCGGCGCCGTGGCCGGCGTGCTGGTGGTGTTCGCGACGGGCTGGCTCGACACCTGGAAGGTGGACGATCCCGTCGGCGCCTTCGCGGTGCACGGCGCGGGCGGCGTGTGGGGGACGCTGGCGGTGGGCCTGTTTGATGCCGCGCGCGGCCTCCTCACGACGGGCCATGCGCATCTCTTCCTCGTGCAGCTTCTGGCCTGCGTGGTGTACCCGCTGTGGGGATTGCTCACATCACTTGGAATCAGTTGGGTGCTGCAACGCGCGCTCGGCTTGCGCGTGTCGGCAGACACCGAAGAGGAAGGCATCGACGTGGTGGCCCACGGCATTCCCGCCTACAACGAACTGGAGCGGTTCACGGATCTGTGAGGATGGGCGGCGCGGGGGCGAGCTGACTCGGCGCGCCGCACCGGAACACGTGGGCGATCCGGCGTGACAGCCGGATCGCCCTTTTCAATTCGAGGCCCTTGTCAGCGCCCTTGCAAGCCGGGCAGGTGCTCACCGCCCTCCGGCCGGCCGCTCGAGCACGCTCACGCCGTAGGCCGGGAGGACCAAGGTGCCATCGACAGGCGCTTCCCCGTACAGGTGGCGATACGACGCGCCGTCGAGGCGCAGTTCCTTCGGGGTGGGCGTGAAATTCATGAGGAACACGTACTCCACGCCGTCTCCCGAGCGCACCATCGCGCTCGTGCCCTCCGGCAGGTCCGCGGCGAGCGCACGGCGCACACCGGCTTCCGCCGCGACGCGCGCCATGAAGTCCCGAAGGAAGGCCTCATCCAGCCGCGCCGCCACGTAGTACACGCGCCCCTGCCCGACCCGGTGAACCGTGGCCGCGGGCATGCCGGCGTAGTAGTCCGCTGCGTACACCGCGAGCGGCTCTGCACCCTCCAGGTGCACCACTTCGCACAGCTCTCTCGCCTCGTACGTGCCCGCGAGCCCCAGGGGATTCCCGTCGACCGCCTGAACGGGTACGCGCTCGCCGTCGTACAGCGCGTCGATCTCCTCCGCCCACACGCCCGCGAGTTCGCGCAGCGGTCCTGGGAAGCCGCCCAGGTGGACGAGATCGTTCTCATCCACAATCCCGGACCAATAGGTGAGGACGAGCGTCCCGCCCTGTTCCACGAAGGCGCGCATCCGCTCCGCGACACCGGGGCGAACCATGTAGAGCATGGGCGCCACCACCAACTTATACCCGTCGAGCGGCTGTTCCTCGTCGATCACGTCCATCGGCACGCCGAGCCGCCACAGCCCGGCGTAGTGCGCGGTCACCGTCTCCTCGTAGTGCATGCCGATGTTGCGCGGGCCTTTGGCGTCCTCGAGCGCCCACCGGTTCTCCCAGTCGAACACGACAGCCGCCTCGGCGTCGATGCCAGCGCCGGCGAGGGGCGCGAGCTGCTCGAGCATCTCCCCGACGGCCTGCACGTCGCGGAACACGCGGGTGTTGGCGTGACCGACGTGATCGACCACGGCGCCGTGGAACTTTTCGCAGGACCCGCGGCTCTTGCGCCACTGGAAGTACTGAACGGAGTCGGAGCCGTGCGCCAGAGCCTGGAGCGAGACGAGCACGTGGACGCCTGGCCGCTTTTGTTTGCTCACGGCCTGCCAGTTGGTGACGCTCGGCGTGGACTCCATGAGCAGGAACGGCTTGCGGAGGATGGAGCGGTTGAGATCGTGCACCATGGCGGTGTGCACGGCCTCGGGGACGAGCGTCTCATGCGTGTGCCAGCGGGGATAGCTATCCCACGAGATGACGTCGAGCACGCCGCGGAAGCGCCAATAGTTGAGCCCGGGGTAGGTGCCCATGAAGTTCGTGGTCACCGGCAGGCTCGGGTTCACCTCCTTCAGGGGTTCGATTTCATGGCGGCAGAAATCCACCGTCTGATCCGTCACGAACCGCTTCCAGTCGAGGTTGAGCCCGTGAATCGACATCTCGCCGTGCGGCATGGGGGATTCAATCTGCGACCAGTCGGTGTAGGTGTGGCTCCAAAACGGCGTCCACCACGCGTGATTGAGGGCGTCGAGCGTCTTGTATTTCCGCTTCAGCCACGCGCGGAACGCCTCCTGGCAGAGCGGACAGTGGCATTCGCCGCCGTACTCGTTGGAGACGTGCCAGCCGATGACCCCGGGATGGTGGGCGTATCGCTCGGCCAACTTGCGGTTGATGATCCGCACCTTCTCGCGGTAGACGGGCGAGGTGTAACAGTGGTTGTGGCGTCCGCCGTGCCGATTGCGCCGACCGTCCGGGCCCACGCGCAGGACTTCGGGGTATTTGGCCGACAGCCAAGCGGGACGGGCGCCGCTCGGCGTGGCGAGCAAGATGTGGATTCCAGCCTTGGTCAAGCGCTCGATGGTCTCGTCGAGCCAGTCGAACGTGAACACGCCCTCCTCAGGTTCCAGGCTCACCCACGAGAAGATGCCGAGGGAGACGGCGTTCCACTTCGCTTCGCGCATGAGCTTCACGTCCTGCTCGAGCACGTCTCGATACGCGAGCCATTGATCCGGATTGTAGTCTCCGCCGTGCAAAAAACCTCGAACGTTCGGGAAAATCGGCGCGTGCTGCGTCATGGTTTGCTCATCCCTTCTTCAAAAGCTCAGGTGGACTCGAGTTCACACGCCGCGCGCCACACGGCAGCACGCTTCGCGTTTACCGCGTCGATCGCGGCGCCGGGCGGCGGAGCCAGGCTTTGCGGTACGCGAGCGGCGTGCAGTGCTTGTAGCTGCGAAACACCTTGATGAAGTAGCTGACGTCGTGATACCCGAGGTCCATGCCAATCGCCGTGATGCTGCGATTCGGGTCCTTCAGCAACTCTGCCGCGCGAGCGACGCGACGCTCATTGACGTACTGCATGGGCTTGCGGTGGGTCATCTCCTT
>Ga0167615_1000109_pt1 | contig 29296 bp, 27 predicted proteins | sample BED_Mat_host_9_1_FD_111800 | JGI IMG/M metagenome (GOLD analysis project Ga0167615, IMG submission 111800) | Extremophilic microbial mat communities from Yellowstone National Park, USA - BED_Mat_host_9_15 (v2) (version 2) | ecosystem: Environmental > Aquatic > Thermal springs > Hot (42-90C) >... | reverse complement strand
TTCGCCACGCTTTGCTGGGTTTCGCGAGCCAATCTCTCCACAGACTTCGGCCCGTTGGACAACAAGTCCAACAGTTCAACCCGCAACGGACTGGACAAGGCCTTTCCCAGGCGGGCCAGTTCAGCGTACACAGCGGTTTTGAAAGGACGGGAATTGATCGCCATGACCTTATCACCACATTTCAATTGATCAATTGAATGATGATCGAATCTCATCACTTCGTCAAGCATATCGATCTCGCTTGCCCCTGTTGTCTATGCTGGGATCTTCATTACGCAGCCGCACTGAGTCGCTTGGGTGTGACGTTCAGTGTCAGCCCATCGAAGCTCCAACACCCCTAGGCAAGCAGCTGGAAATTTCATAAGATGAGAGCGCGAGCATAAGTTGACTTTTGAGGCCGTTGCAGCCGCCGGAAGGGGGTGATGGAGTGCTGGTCCTCGTGTATCTCATCTACATCGCACTTTATATTCTCACATCCATGGCCTTTTACCGACTCGCCAAGAAAGCGGGGCTCGCGAACATCGCTTGGTTCGCCTGGGTACCTGTGCTGAACATGGTGCTGCAGCTCAAGATGATTCAGAAGAGCGCCTGGTGGATCTTGATTCTTCTTGTGCCCATTGTCAATGTGATCTTCTTCATCATCTGGCAGGTGAAGTTGTGCCGCGCGTTTGGGCACAGCGGCTGGAACGTGTGGTGGATGCTCGTCCCCTTCGTGTACAACATCATCTGGATTGTGTGGGGATTCGAAAAGGAGACGCAGTACGTGGGGTTCTGGGCCTGATGGCTCCACAGCCCGCCTTGGCGCGCGTGAGCCAGGCGGGCTTTCCATGGACGCCTGGTGGATGGTGCTCACTGTGGCCTTGTCGCCCAGCGGATCGGCCGCATGATAGGCTCGCAGGCTTCCTCCCATCGAGCCTCGTCCAAGCTCGAACGCCAATATGCAAAACAGAGTTACCGCGGACTGGCATCCCCTGACGGATCGGAAGACATCTCACGCAACGCCGAATGCACTCTCATGCGGAGCAGGAACGGCAAACCTCCGAAGGAAAACAGGAAAACGAGCGAGCCGCTGAAGAGAAGTCCTGCGGCCACCGAGTGGTCCGCAAAGTAACCAACAACGGGGTTCAGAATCAACGTCAACAGGGTGCCGACCGCAGTCAGAACGGATAAAGCAGTCGCCCGAACCTCCGAGGTCACAATTGAATTCGTGAGGCTGTTCAACAGGGGCGACCGCAGTGATTCGCCCATGTTGAGAATCAAAATGGCGACGACGATCCATGCCAGATGATTCGTCCACGCCATGCACGCAAAAGCAGCGGACATCGCCAAGGTACTGACGACAATGGGGCCCATGAAGCCAAATCGCTGGTTTACGCGGTCAATCAAGAACGAAATCGCCATCGCGGCGAGCGATCCGGCCGCCATCACCCAGCCGAAGTCATGCACTGGCAACCCTGCCCTGACGAAGAGCGGCTGATTCAGATAGTTGAAACCGTTGAACACCACCCACACCGCGGGGCCAGCAAAGGCCAACAGCAGCAATCGCGGATTTGATACAATGAAATTCCATGTGGAGACCAACGCGCTCCGCTGGTTCGTCGCCCGTTGATCTTCCTCTTGTCCTTGATCCTCCCGAACCCGTTGCGCCGGCAGAAACAGCACGAGGAGGAGCCCTGCCGCATTGGCTGCAGCCGTCGCGTAGACCGCCAGCACGTAGCCGTGTGTCGCCAGCCAACTGCCGAGCGGAAAGCTCAACACGGTGGCACATTGTTCCGCGGCGTTCAGCCGGGCGTACACCCGGGTCGCATGTTCCTGCCCATTGAACGCTTTGCACAGATCGTATACATACGCCGATTCAACGCCAGACAGGATGGCGATACCCACACCGCTCAGCGCATAGCTTGTCGCAAACATCCAGAATGGACGCGCCCAGGCAAAGACCAGCACGGACAGCACCGCGGCTGCATGTCCGACGACCAACATCCATTTTCGATCATATCTATCCGCCCACGCGCTCGAAGGAATGTCCACAAGGAAAAGAACGAGGGCCAAGATGGACTCCAATGTGAAGATTTCTGTGTAATCAAGCCCTCGCGACACCATGAAGAGCGAGGCAACGACGCCGTATAAAACGACGCTCGAAAAGAATTTCTGCACCACCAGAAGGGCCACATATCGCTTCAACGCGCTTGGGTATGCCAAATCCGCCAACGCCCGATACCCCCGTCTCATCGGCGCACCTTTCGCCCATCTCCGCTAAAGCGGATCTGTATGCCCCGCCGCCACCTCCTGCAGGGCCGACGCGCTGGCTGGCCGCCCGTAGCGAAACCCTTGCAGCCGGTTGACGCCTATCGCCCGCAGGAGCGCCTCCTGCTCCGCGGTCTCCACGCCTTCCGCGGTGACGTCTAGTCCAAGCTCGTGCGCCAACGCCATCACGGCGCGAATCAGGCGCTCGTAGTACTCATTTGTGTACAGGCGCGCCACGTAACTCCGGTCGATCTTGATCCGGGTCACCTGAAACCGCCGCAGGTACGCGAGCGACGCGTAGCCCGTGCCAAAATCGTCGAGCGCGATGCGAAATCCGCGTTCGCACAACGTTCGCACGAGTTCCTCCGCCGCGTGCTCCATCAGCGACTGCTCCGTCAGCTCGATCTCGACGTCTTCCGGCTTCACGCCGCACTCAGCCACTGCGCGGGAGAGGTCGTCGACGAGATCGCCGTACAGTTGGCAGTCCTGGGCGGAGATGTTCAAGGAGAGGGTGAGCGACAACCCGCTCTGGCGCCACTTCGCGAGGCTGGAGATGGCCTCCTCCACCACCCGCCGCGTGATGGCCGGCATGAGCCGCGCTTCCTCCGCGATGGGCAGAAATTCGCCGGGGCTGAGCTCGCCCCACTCCTTGTGCCGCCAACGCACGAGCGCCTCGACGGACACCCACGACAGGGTGGATGCATCCACGATGGGCTGATACACGACGTAAATCTCTCCTCGCGCGATGGCTCGAGGCAGCTCGTTTCTCAGGCGATCCGCCCGCGACATCGCATCCGACAAAGACTCCCGGTAGAAACAGACCTGATGTCGCCCGCGCCGCTTGGCGCGCTGCGCGGCGAGTTCCGCTTTGCGCAAAAGCAGGTCTGGCGTATTTCCGTCTTCCGGAAAGAAGGCGATGCCGACGCAGACGCCGAGATCGAACCGGCTCGATACGGTTTCGGCCTGCCGACAAGCGGCCATGAGGCGGTGGGCCATGGCGAGGACGTCGATTTCCCGTCCCACGTGGGTCATGAGGACGGCAAACTCATCGCCCGCGAGCCGGGCCAGAATGTCCGCGCTGCGCTTCTCCTCCTGCCAGCGCCGCGTGACGTCGCGCAGAACTTCATCGCCGACCCGATAGCCGAACGCGGCGTTGAGCGCGTCGAACCTGTCGAAATCGAGGTACAAGAGGGCCAATCGATCGGCATCCCGCTCTGCGGCGCGCACCGCGTATTCGAAGTAGTCCATGAAATAGGCGCGGTTGAGGAGACCCGTGAGGGCGTCGTGGCTGGATTCGTGGGCAAGCCGCTTGCGCAGTTCCCGCTTGCGGCGTAGATCGAGGAACAACTCTCGATACACGAACATGGAAAACGCAAGGACGAGCGCCGCGCCGATACTCGCAATCCACAGCGTGATGACGAGCGGACGCGCCGCAAGCTTGCGCAGAATGGGGAGTCCGTCGTGCTGCAGCACCTCTTCCCAGTGCGCCATCGCGCTCACGCCACCCGCCGCATCCAGGGCGATGGCCGCAACCATCACGAAGACAATCACCTGCATGACCACCATGTACGTCAGCAGGCGATACTCGGTCGCGAGCGGCCGAAGAAGAAGCCATTTCAACCACGCCCGCATCGTCCCGCCTCCTATGCGGTGTCTACAAGTGTACTTCGCGCCGCGAGATCGGAAATCCTGCATGCGCAAGACATGGAAAGAGCCCTCGGCTTCGCAAGAAGCGAGGGCCCGTCCCGAAACGAGGGCGCGCGAATCGCTCAGGACTCCGCGATGCCTGAGTCCATCGACGCGCGTTGGCCGTGGAGGATGCGCTCCGTCGGATACACGCGCCGGACGCGCGCGATGATGATGGCCGCAATCACGCTCTTGACAAAGTCGCCCGGCAGGAAGGGCCACATGCCACCCGCGAGCGCAGATCCCCAAGGCCTGAGCGAAGGCACCACGTGGCGAAGCCACAGCAGACCCGGGATGTAACAGACGAGATCGCCCAGCACAAACAGGATGGCGATGAGCTTGACGATCTCGCCGCGCGATCCGGGCCGGACGCGCGCAATGGCGAGGCCGGCGAAGAGCGCGCAGAACGGCCAACCCCATAGTAGCCTGCCGTCGGGCCGAGCATGAGGCTTGGGCCCGCGTGCCCGCCAATGAGCGGAAGCCCAATGAGATCCAGGACAATGAGCAGGACAAACGTGAGCGCGCCGTACCATGGCCCGAGCAAGCCGGCGCACACCTGCACCACGAGGGTCTCGAGCGTGATGGGCACCGATCCGACCGGAATCTGAACCAGGCTCAGCACGGCGAAGATGGCGATGAAGAGGGCGCAGAAGATGAGACCGCGAACTTTGGCCATGAAACTTGACCACTCCTCCGATAAAATGTGATATTGTTAACTTACGATTGGATTATAGTTGACAATAGCCGCAAAAGACAACCACGGGATGAGCGGAGGCCGTTCGATGCCGCAAAACACGCAGTCTAATGTCACGCAGTTGAGGAGCGAGTCCAACGCGAAGCCGCCCGCCCTGGCGTGGAAGGACCTCCGCGTCGCCCCGCCCGGCGCTTCGCGACCTGTGCTGCGCGACGTGTCGGGCGAGATCGGCCATGGCCAATGGGTCACCTTCGTCGGCCCGAATGGCGCGGGGAAGACGACGTTCTTTCGGGCGCTCGTCGGACTTGCACCCTTTCAAGGGGAGATTTGGGTGCACGGCGAGCCTTGGCAGACGGCGAGGTGGCGCGTGCAGATGGCCTTTCAGCCTCCGGCGGCGAGCTTTGTCGGCCAGACGGTTCTGGAGGAACTGGCCATCTCCATCGCGGCGCGGGCCGCGCATGTTGGCGAGGCGGCACCCGATGGGCCGTCGCTCGATGCGGAAGTTCGGCGGTGGATGCATCTGGTGGGGCTTTCAACCGCGCTTCAGCGCCCGGTCGATCAACTGTCCGGCGGGGAAATGGCGAAGCTCGCAGTGGCCGGCGCGCTCGCATCCGGCGCCGACGTGCTCCTGTTGGACGAGACGCAGGCGGAGCTCGATCCCGACGCCCGCGCCGCCATGCGCGAGGTGTTGCGAGGGCTCGCGCGGGCGGGCCGAACGGTGCTCCTTGTCACCCACGACATGGACGACGTCCTCGCGTCGGACGCCGTAGTCGTGGTAAAGGACGGCCACATGAGCGCGCCCATGTCGCCGCGCGCGTTCTTTTACGCCGACGGCGGCTTGCCGCCGTGCGACCACCTCGGCTTTGCGCCCCCCTACCTCGTTCAGGTGGCGCGCCGCGTGCAGCGCGCCCTCGCCATCGAATTTTCGCCGCTCTCGGAACAGGAGTTTGTGGAGGGATGGCAGCGTGTTGCTGCAAGTCAAATCCTTGACGCTCGCGCGCAACGGGGCAACTCTTCTATCGAATCTTTCGTTTGAGGCAGCGCCCGGCGAATGGATTGTGCTCGTGGGCCGAAACGGGGCCGGGAAGTCGACGTTGCTCGACGCCCTCGCTGGCTTGGCGGCGCCGAGCGAGGGCGAAGTGACCTACCACCCTCCAGCGGGCCGGACGGAGGTCCGGCGAACCTACGTCCCCCAGTCCCCTGAGCGGCTTTTGTTCGCCACCCAAGCGGCGGAAGAATTCGCGACCAGCCTTCGCCTGTCCCGTTCGGACGTCCGCCAGCGGTGGGAGGAGGAGGTGAGGCCGCGGCTTGAGGCGCTGGGCCTCGGCCATCTCCAGCCAGACGATCTCCCGTCCCGCCTCTCGACCGGCATGCAGCGCAAGTTCGTCTACGCGATGGCACTCGCGCGACCCGGCGAAGTGCTGTTGTGCGATGAGCCGACCAGCGGGCTCGACGCCGCCTCGCGCGCGGAGATCATCGCCGAGATCGCCCGGTACGTGCAGGAAGGCGGACTCGCCATCACGGCGCTGCACGATCTCGACGACGCCCTCTTTGCTGCCACGCGGGTGCTGGCCATCGGCGATGGGCGCCTGGTGTTCGACGGGCCGCCGCAGGCGTTCTCGGCGTCGGCGGGGGAACTGGAACGACAAGGTGTCCCCATCCCGCCCTCCGCCCGGCTCGCATGGGCGTTGGCCCGCGCGGGCGGGCCGAAGCCGGGCCTCTATGCGCCGGATGAGCTCGCTGCCCGGCTCCTCGCGCCGCCTGTCTCGCGCGAAGATGGACCGCCCGTCGCCGAGCCGCTGTGGGAGAGCGGTCGAACGTCCGCGGACCGAGGCGCGGCTCCCGTATCCGCCGCCCCGTCCGCTGGCGAAGCGGGGCCCCCAAGCGCCGAGCGCGAGCGAAGCGCATTTCACCCGGCCCTGCGCTGGCTCTCGATCACGGCCATGGCCATCGCCATTGCGTTCGTGCATCGGTCGGCGGGCGATCTCGTCGCCGTGCTGGCCACCGCCGCGCTCCTCGTGGCGCTTTCCGCGCCCTTGCGGACGACGCTGCGCCTCACGTGGACCTGGGCGAGCTTTGCCATCCTGGCGTGCGCCGTGAGCGGCCTGCAACTCGGCCCGCCCTTTCACGCCCAGTGGGCCTTTCATTTCGGCGCGGCGAAGCGCACGTGGTTCGAAGTCGTGCCTTATTGGTGTTACCTGCAGCTCGGCCAGCTGGCGCTCGCGCGGTTTTCGTCGCTGCAATTGGCCGCGCTCACCGACCAGGCGCTCCGCCGCGCCGTGCCACGCCGGCAGCGCCTCGTGGCGAGTTGGTTCGGCGCGCTGGTCACCCGGTTCATCCCCGCGGTCGAGGTGATGTACCGAGAACAGTGGTATGCATACCGCGTGCGCCTGCAGAACGCGGGCCGCGCGCTCAGCACCTCGCGGGCGCTCGTGGACGTGGCGAACGTCATCGCGCCATTTGTCATCCGCATGCTCCGCTTCGGCGAGACGACGGCGGACGCGATGGAGGCGCGCCGCTTATTTGAGGTCACGCCCCCGTCCGCCATCCTGCCGCCGTGGAGGGTGAGCGGGCGCGACATCGCCGCGACGGCCATGGCGCTCGTCGGCATCGCACTCCTCATCTGGACGCGCTGAAGCCCGGCGATGGATTTCGCCGGGCTTCCATTTGGTGCAACGCCGCCGTGATGCGTTCGTATGGTTCACATCGAGGTCATGATGTTGAGCGTCGAGCCGCCCCACGTGTACTTCAGGCCGAGATCGTTCAGGATCTTGGCGACATCCGACATCGCCATGAACGTGGTGGGCTTGTGCGAGTACGGATCCACGAGGACCGTGCCGTTCGCCATCCCGACCACTTGGCCGTTGATGTCGAGCGTGATGTAACCGCCGCTGAACTTCGAATTCCAGTTGTACGATCCGCTCGTTTGGATCATCCACTCGTGGCCATTCCAGCTGTTGTGGATGTTCAGCTTGTCGAGCACCTGCATCACGTACCAGATGGGCACGTACTGCTCGCTCTGGTTCGTGGCCGGATTCACGCCCCAGACGCCGAGCGGCATCTTCCACGCCTGTCCATTGACCTCGAGCGAGATGCCGGTCCAGGTCCAGGTGTCGCTCGCGCTTTCAAACTTGGTCGGATACTGGCTGACGATGGCGGCGGCCAGCGCGTCACCGGTCATGAACATGTGGTTGTACGACATCGCGAACTCACTCGCGGAATCTGCGTAATCCTGGTTCACGTAGTCGTTGAAGGTCGCCAACAGCTCGTCGATGTGGGTCTCGAGCCCGTTCTCCAACGTTTGCACGCTCAAATTCGGGTTCTCGCTCGCCAAGAACTCCGCAAAGTGGACTTTGTAGTCCTCAAGCGCATTCACCGCCTGCTGGCGGCCGCTCGCGTCGTTTTTCGCCGTCGCCACCACGTAGTTCACGAAGTCGTTGATGTGATCCGTCCAGAACTGCTTGTATTCCGCGCCAGCCTGCGCGCCGTACACGGACCCGTAGGCGTTGGACAGCTGATCCGTGTTTTGACCGAGCGCGCCGGCGAGCGCCTGAAAATCGCCCGCACCGCTGTATCCAGCTTCCATCGCGAGGTTGGCGAGATCGGCATGCAGGGCGAGAAGCTGGTCAAGCGTCACGCGCAGATTGGCTGCGGCCGTGTCGGGAGACGCCGTTCCGAACTTCTGCGGGAACTGCTTGACGATGGCGCCCGCGAGCGCGTCGCCCACCATGAACATGTGGTTGTACGCCTGCACGAGCTCCTGCGCCATGTCGGTGTAGTCCTTGTTGACGTAGTCTGTGAACGCCGTGAGGAGCTCCTGCACGTGCTGGCGCAGGCCGTCCTGAACCGCCTGCTCGTTCAAATACGGGTTCGCGGACGCCAGGAACTTCGCGAAGTTGACCTCGTACTGCTGCAGCGCGTTCAGCGCGGCCTGCTGACCGGCCGGATCGTCCTTGACCGTAGCCACGACGTAGTTGACGAAGTCCTGGATGTGCGCGTTCCACATCGACTTGAACTCCTGCCCCGCCTGAGCACCGTAGATGGACGCGATGGCATTCGACAGGGCGTCCGTGTTTTGATTCAGCAGGTTGACCCAGTCATGGTAGTCCGGCGCGTTGTCGTAGCCAGCCTCCATCGCTTCGATGGCGAGGACGGCGTGCTGCGCAAGCAGGTTATCCAGGCTGACCCGCAAATTGATGGCCGCGTTTGCGGTCACCGGCGCCGGTTTGACAGGCCACATGTTCGACGTGGTCCCCGCCATGGCGACGCTCGACGTGCCTCCGAGCGCCATGATGCACGCAGCGGAAGCCCCGATCCACTTGGTCTTGTTCTTCACCTTCACTTCGACATCCCTCCATGGGTCCTGTGGAATCTTTCATCCGGTTGTACGGATGAAAGGGAAGCTTGGATCACTTCATCCCTCGAATTTTTACGTAGAAGCGCTATCATGAGCCCGATTTGAATCCAGAAGAGCACAAAATCGACGGGAATGCCCTCGTCGTACGGGTCCGATGGGTTGATGAAGTAGCTGCCTCCCTGAAAGAAGAAGAAGTTGAGCACCATGAAGCTCGCCACGCCGAGAACCGCCGCCGTGATCGCCTTTTGAACCGGCGACAGGGGGCGAAACCACGCGATGGCACCCATCGCGAGGAGAAGAGCGCCGCTCGTCAACTCGCCGACCATCACGAGCCAGGCGAAGAGCTGCGCGTGAGGGACGAACACGCGGGACAAAAGATCCGCGTAGAACCCGTACGGCAAACCGCGTGCCGCCGCCTCGAGCTCGCCCGCCAAGCCGTGCACGAAGTCATGCGCGAGCGCCTTGTCGAGTCCAGAGACGAACCACTCGTATCCGACGATGAGCAACACAGACGCCTGAAACCGGTGAGCTTGCATCCTCCGCTCCCCTTCCTGGGACACTCGCCTAGAGATACGGAGCGGGACAGCAGATGGATCACGCGGGCGTGTGCGGGGAACAGCGAAAAGCGCCGTCCAATTGGTGGACGGCGCTTGCGAGATGATTTGGAGAGGGCAAGGGAGGATGTCTACGTAGCCTGCGCGGCCGGAGGACGATCTTCGCGCATGAACGGGTTCTGCTTCACGTCCACCCACAGGCTCGACTGTTCCAACAAGCAGGCGAGCTGAAGAAGAAGGTCTTCCCGCCCGCGCGCCGCCACCACCTGCACGCCGAGCGGAACGCCCGTCGAAGATCTGTAGAGGGGAAGCGACATCGCCGGCTGACCGGTGAGATTGGCGAGCTGGGTGAACGGCGTTCGCATGAGGCTTGTTTCCACCAGCTTGTCGACGATCCCGGCCCGCTCGAGCAGCCGCGCGATACCCCATCGATGCGACCACCGGGCGAGCCGTTCTTCGCTCCATCGAAGCGACAGCTCGCCGATGCGCGCGGGAGGCATGGCCGTCGTCGGCGTCATGTAAATGTCGTACGTTTCGTGAAACGTTTCCATCTGAGAAGCCGCCTCGTCCCACGCTTGCAGGCGCGCCACAAAGTCAGCGGCAGAGACGGAGCGCCCTATCGCTCCGAGGAGCCAAGTGGCGGGTTCCACGTCGCTCGGCCGCGGTTTGCGCCGCAGGACGCCGTGGAGACGGTGAAGCTCGGCTCCCACCTCGCCGAAGTACATCCAGATGTAACTTTGAGCCAGTTGCCGACCGTCGACCGGTGCCGAGCGTTCCTCAACTTCGTGCCCCATCGATTCGAGGAAGCGCACCGCGCGAACCACAGCCTCGGCGCACTCTGGATGCACCTTCGTGCCGAGCGGTGACTCGGTGGTGAACGCGATGCGCAGGCGCGCGGGCAACGGTCGGCGAATCACATCGACGTATCGTTCGGCCGATCTCGGCGTCATAAAAGCCGCCGCCTTCTCCTCCATCACCAGAGAGTCCAAGGCCGCCGCGCTGTCCCGTACACTTCGCGTCAAGACGTGGTTGACCGACGCACCGAGCCAATGCCGACCGAGCTTAGGCCCCACAGGCGTCCGACCGCGCGTCGGCTTTAGCCCAAAGAGGCCGCAATAGGCCGCCGGAATGCGAATGGATCCCCCGCCGTCGCTCGCTCCCGCCATCGGCACCATGCCTGCCGCGACGGCCGCAGCAGAACCGCCGCTCGATCCCCCCGGCGTCACCTGCAGGTCCCAAGGATTGTGCGTAGGTCCATAATGTCTCGATTCCGTGACGGCCATCAGCGCAAATTCAGGCACGTTGGTGATGCCCAAGAAGATGGCGCCGGCTTGTTTCAACTGCCGAACAAAGTGAGAATCTTCGCCGGCGATGTGCGATGCATAAGCTTTGCAGCCAAACGTCATGGGCTCACCCTGAATTTCCTGGTGCACGTCCTTTGCGAGCACGGGCACGCCCGCAAACGGCGCGTCGAGCGGCACAGTCTCCGCCTCGGCAAGCGCCCTCTCATAACGCGTGTGAATCACGGCGTTCAACGCTGGATTCAGCGCCTCAATCCGCTCGATGGCCGCCTGAACGAGCTCCCGCGGGTGAACCTGCCTCGTCCGCACCAACTCCGCAAGGCCGAGCGCATCATGGTCCTTCAATAGGTTTGACACCCGAATCGCCCCACTTCTCGTGGCACATTCAGTCTTCACCGTCGATGCGTTCGATGCGCCCGCGGGAAATTCCTGCCTCAATGCCCGTTGGTCATCGGCTCGCCCTCAAGTCGAAAGCTGCGCCTTGAACACCATGGTGCCGAGCGGCCGCGCGTCAATCGCCTTGGGCTCCAGCGTCACCGCCACCACGTTCACCGGCTCATTCGGCATCAGCGAGGCGAACACCGCGTTGCCCTGCGCATCCGGGACAAACACGCCAGCGGATTGAGGTGCCTGCCCGTCTCGAATCACCCAGACCTGATACACCTGCGATCCGACCGGTCGCTTCAGCCCGTGAAACCGAATGAGCATCTCCCTGCCCTGAGGCGAATCGATCACCCACATCTGCGCGCTGCCCATGCCAGCCGTCGGCGCCAGCTGAACCTGGGTCTTCACTTCGCCAATCGTTTCATACGGAGCGATGCGGTGCAGCGACCAGCCGAGCCCCGCCGCGACCAGCACCAGCGCAGCCCATGGGGCGACCCACCACACGCGCATGTTCCTCCGCTCGCGGCGCGCCGACCACGCTTGCGTCGCCGATCTCGGCTCGGGACCCGAAGAAACCGAAGCGCCGTCCGCCGGTCCGCGCCCCGTCGCTGACTCCGGAACGTCCGCGTCGTCCTTCGGCGCTGACCCGGGCGCGCGTCCGACCTCGTGGCCCTGCTCGGCCTCGAATACCGCGCGCATGACGCGATCGCGTAGCTCGGGCGGCGGCGACACCTCGTCGAAATCGTAGAGCAAGGCGTCGGCGACGGGCTTCATGGCGGCCAATTCCGCCTGGCAGTCCGGGCATGTGAGGAGATGTTCCTCGAACGCCTGCCGTTCTTCTTCGTCCAACCCGCCGAGGAGGTAGAGCGCACACAGCTCGCACATCTTCTCAGCCACGGCCCTCCACCTCCCATCCGACGCTCTGCAACTCATCCCGCAACTTCTGCATGGCGAGCCGCGCCCGGCTTTTCACCGTGCCAAGCGACCAACCCAGTCGCTCCGCAATCTCGTTTTGTGTATATCCTTGAAAGTACATCCATTCAACCACCTGGCGCTGCTCCTCGGGCAGCTTGGCCAGCGCTTGGCGGAGGCGAGATCGCAAATCGCGCTGCTCCGCCACGCGATCCGGCGTGGGCGCGTGATCCGGCAAGACGGAAAACAGCTCGTCGCCCGACTCGTGCTGTTGGCGCCGCTCGCGGCGGTGGAGATCGATGGCGGATCGGCGCGCGATGGTCAAGAGCCAGGTGGAAACTTTGCCCAGTGCGGGATTATACGCATGCGCCTGGCGCCACACCTTGACGAAGACGTCCTGCACAATCTCTTCGGCGTGCGAGACGTCTCCGGTCACGCGGTAGGCGAAGCTGTACACGAGGCGCGCAAAGCGGTCGTAGAGCGCCTCGAGCGCTTCGCGCTGCCCGCGCGCGATGGCGGCAAGCAGCATGTCGTCGGACAGCTCACCGTTCATGTCCACTCTCCTCAAACGGGCGATGGAGTTGGTTGTGCTGTCACGTATGATAGTGGAAGCCGCCGCACGGGACAAGCTGATGGCCATGGCGCGCCGCTCCTCGAAGAATGACATTGCACTTCAAGGAGTCATACGCAGGGAAGGAAAGATGGGATCAGTGGGGATGCGGAGGTGGACCAGGGGCAGTGTACCGCGCGAGCGCAGAGCATACGCGCGGACTGCGAGCGCACACGACAACCGTCATCGTCCGGCTGCAACTGCGCCCGCGAGGGCGATGCACCCCGCGGGCAATTCGCAGACCCTTGCGGCCGGAGAGATGCACCCCGCGGGCGCTTCGGAAGCCGTCGCGGCCATCGGCCGCATGTCAGCCTTGCACCAACCTCAGCACGTCGGCCTCGGTATCCGCCTCGAGCGCCCGAGCCGCCAGCGCCTTCGCGTCCTCATAGCGCGTGTTGCGCACGACGTCGCGAACCTGGAGGATGGAGCCCGCGCTCATGCTGAACTCGTCCAGTCCCAGGCCGAGGAGAATCGCGGTCGCGCGCGGATCGCCCGCCAGCTCGCCGCACATGCCAACCCACTTGCCCGCGGCGTGCGCCCCGTCAATCACCATCTTCACCAGCCGCAACACGCTCGGGTTGAGCGGCTGATACAAATGGGAAATTCGCTCGTTCAGCCGATCGCACGCGAGCGCGTACTGGACGAGATCGTTCGTGCCGATGGAGAAGAAGTCGACCTCTTTCGCCAGGCGATCCGCCATGACGGCCGCTGCGGGAATTTCGATCATGATGCCCACTTCCATCTCCTCGTCGAACGGCACGCCCTCTGCGCGCAGCGCCTGCTTCGCCGCTTCCAGTTCGCGCTTGGCCGCCCGCACCTCCTCCACCGTCGCGATCATCGGGAACATCACCCGCAGCTTCCCGTAGTGCGACGCGCGCAGGATGGCGCGAAGCTGCGCCGCAAACAGTTCCTTCTGATCCAGGCAGACGCGGATGGCACGATACCCGAGGAACGGGTTGTCCTCTCGCGGCAGGCCCAAGTACGGGATGCTCTTGTCGCCGCCGACGTCGAGCGTGCGCACAATGACCGGGCGGCCCTGCATCGCCTCCGCCACTTCCTTGTACGCCGCGAACTGCTCCTCCTCCGTCGGCGCCGTGTCGCGATTCATGTACAGGAATTCGGAGCGGAAGAGCCCGATGCCTTCCCCGCCCTGGGCCAACACCTGCGCCACTTCGGCGGGCGTGCCGATGTTCCCGGCGATCTCGACCCTGCGCCCGTCCGGCGTGACGGATTCGGCGTCGCGCAGCGCGGCCAGCCTGGCGCGCTCCCCCTGCTGCTTCTCCACCTGCGCCGAGAAGCGCCGAAGCTCATTCTCGTCCGGCTGCACCACGACGAGTCCTTCGGTGCCGTCCACGGCCAGCACCTGTCCGGACTCCACGCGCGCCGTGATGTCGCCGAGCCCCACCACCGCCGGGATGCCGAGCGATCTCGCCATGATGGCCGTGTGCGACGTGCGCCCGCCGATGTCGGTGACAAACGCCCGCACGAGCGCCGGATTGAGTTGGACCGTGTCGGACGGGGCGAGATCGCGCGCCACCAGGACGACGGGCTCCGCGAGCTCCGCTAGGCTCGTCCCGGCACCGCCCTGAAGGTGGCGGAGCAGGCGGCTGCCCACGTCGCGGACGTCCGCGGCGCGCTGGCGCATGTACTCGTCGTCGAGCGCGTCGAAGAGGCCGACCAGCGTGTCGATCACGCTCTTCACCGCCCACTCGGCGTTGACGCGCTCCGCCTCAATCGCTTGGCGAATCTGCCCCGTGAGTTCCGGATCTTCGAGCATCTGCGCGTGCGCGACAAAGAGCTGCGCCTCGGATTCGCCCAGCTTGTCAAGCGCCGTGCGGCGCAGCGATTCGAGCTCCTCCTTCGCGGCGGCGATGGCGCCTTCGACGCGCGCCCACTCCGCCTCGGGGTCCGCCACTTCCACGCGCTCGACGGACGGCTCGCTCGCGTCGAGCACAAAGGCTTTGGCCACCGCCACGCCGTCCGACGCGGCTACGCCGCGGTACACGGTGCTCATGCTGGTCACCTCACTCGCCGAAACCGGAGGCGACGAGATCGCACAACGCCGCGACAGCCTGTTCCGCGTCCTCGCCCTCGGCTTCAATCTTGATGACGGTGCCTTGCCCGATGGCAAGCGACAACAGCCCGAGAATGCTCTTGGCGTTGATCCGCTTGCCCTTAGCTTCCAGGAAAATTTCCGATTGGAACTTATTCGCCTCCGCCACAAACAGCGAAGCCGGACGGGCGTGTAGCCCGGAAGGGTTCTTGAGTTCGATTTCCCGCTGTGCCATTGCCATCTCCATGACCTCCTGTGAACTTCTCTCGTTTTACGCCGTGAGGGATTTCAGCGCTTCGTACGCGGCCAGGACGCCGTGAAGCTGCTTCCCGTCGAGCCCGCAAACCGCGCGAACCACCTGCTCCACGCCTTCCGCCGCGATGCGCCGCTGCAAGTCAACCGACGATTCGTCGCCCTCGTCCAGGTAGCACAGCGCGCACGCGACGGCTCGCTCAATGGCCGACGTTTCGCTGCCCGCCTCGGCCGCCGCCATGAGCGGGCCCACCAGGCGCTCGCCCGGGGCCAGTTTGCGCAGCGGATCGCGCGCGACGCGCGCCACCTGATCGATCACGTAAGGGTTGGCGAAGCGGGCGCGGACCTTCGCGGCATATTGGGCGAGATCGGCCAGCGCGAATGCGGGGTGGCGGTGCGCCAGCCCGCGCGCCGCTTCGTCCTGGAAGCGCGCCGCGTGCTGCTCGATGTCCTGGTGCTTAAGCGCCTCGCCAATGGTCGCAATCCCGCGCAGATGGGCAAGGTACGCGATCGCGGCGTGCGCGCCGTTCACCAGGTACAGCTTGCGCTCGAGGTACGGATTCAGGTCGGAGACCCACGAAATGCCCTGCGGCGCACCGGGCACGGGACTCGACTCCACCACCCACTCGTAGTACGACTCCACCACGGCGTCGAGCGCGTCCTCGGCGTGTCCCTCGCGGTTCGGCGCGATGCGATCCACCGCGGCGTCGAGGAAGCGCACGTGCGCACCCAGGAACGCGCGCAGCGCCTCGTCCGCCAGCCGCTCGACGTGCTGTCGGAGTTGGGACGTCGCGCGCACCGCGTTTTCGCACGCGATGACCGTGACATCCCCCGTTTCGCCGGCGCGCATCCGGCGGCGGAATCCCTCCACCAACACCGCGGCCACACCTTCGAGATGCCGAACCCCGACCGCCGTCGTGATCCAGTCGCTCGTCGCCGCAAGCTCGACGCACCGATCCGAGCCGAGCAGGACCGCGTCGACGCCTTCCACCTTCACCACGCGCTTCTCCTCGCCGAGCAGAACGACGCGGTAGCTTCGCTTGGCCGCGAGCTCCTCCACGAGCCCCGGCACGACATCCGCAAACGTCACCTCAAATCCGGCTTCGGCGAGCAACCAGCCGATGAACCCGCGGCCGATGTTGCCCGCGCCAAAGTGCAGCGCCCGCCTCATGATACGCGCTCCAAAATCTGCACGATCTCGTCCGCCGACGACGCCTGGACCAGCCTCTCGACGTTTGCCTCGTCCATGCAAACTGTGGCGATCTGCGAAAGCAACTCCATGTGCTCCTCGCCCTTGCCCGCAATGCCGATGACGAGCCGCGCCTTCTCCCCGCCGAAATCGACGCCGTCAGGGTATTGCGCCACAACAACGCCGGACGTCCGAATGTACTGCACGGAATCCGGCATGCCGTGCGGAATCGCAATCCCGTTGCCGATATACGTGGTGGTCGAGGTCTCGCGCTCGAGCATGCTGTCCACGTACGGCGCATCGACATGACCGAGATCCACGAGCATTTGGCCCACCCTGCGAATGGCATCTTCTTTCGCCTCAGAACCCAAGTTCAGCGCCACGTGGCGAGCGTCCAACTTCACCATGTTCCTTCACTCCCCTACCATCGCCTCGTACAGCCGCCGTCGAACTTCCTCTTCGTCGGCGCATTTCAGCGCCTCCACCAATGCCTCCGACTCCACCAAAGCAGCCGAGATGCGGCCGAGACCCTCGATGGCGCTCGCATCCTCTTGCACGCGCGCCAGGAGGACCAAGACGGCCGACACCAGCTCGTCCCCTCCCACGCCCCGCGTCCACATGGGCCGCGCCAAGCGGTAGACGCCGACAAACGGGCCGTTCACCGCATCGGTCCTCGCGTGCAACACCGCGAGTTGGCGCCCCGGCAACACCACGCTCCCCAACCGCTCCCTGCGCTCAATGGCGGCCACAATCGGCTTGGCATCCGAGGCGCGACCGAGCCGGACGAGATCCAGCCCCACGAGCTGCATGACGTCGTCCATGGTCTGCGCGACAAGCGTCGACGTCCTGACCGACGAAGCGAGCCGCACGGCCCACGTGGCTGCGCCTGGCAGCGATTCGCCAGGATTCGCCGCGGCCAGCGTGGGCCGCTCGAGCTTCGCCACCACCGCCCGAACCGCGCGGAGATCGTGTTCCGTGAGAAACGGCGACACGACCACCACGGGCACGTCCGACTCCGGCAGCGGAACCGTGGACAGGACGAGATCGGCATCGCAGTGCGCGGCCGACGCCGCGGACGCCACCTCTTGCACAGCGATCTCGGGCAACTCCTTGCGAACGCGGCTCGCGAGCAGCCTCGCGGAACTGAGCCCGTGTGGGCAGACCATGACCGCTCGCCACTTCTCCTCCGCCAATTGGCGTTCCCGGGAAGCGCCGAGGTGCATCGTGAGAAAGCCGATTTCCTCGTCCGGCAGCCGCAGCCCATGTGCGGCAAAGACTTCGTCAGCCGCCGACGTCGCCGCGGCAAAAAGATCCGGGTATCGCGCTTTGACCATCTCCAGCAGCGGATTGCGGATGGGCAGGCGAGCCCGGACGCGATCCAGCGCAGGCGCGAGGTGCTGGGCCAGCCCGCTCACCAACAGATGATCCGACGCGAACGGCAACTGCGTGATCTCCTCGACCGCGCGCACAAACCGATGGGCGAGATCGAGCGCCGTCACGTTGGACGGCAAGAGCCGGAAGTCGTCATCCAGGCGCACGCGCAGGCCGGCGAGGTGCCTGGCCATGTACCGGATCTCTGGTTCCACCGCGAGGCGCGGGAGGCCCGCCGCCTGCGCCACGCTCGTCAACAGGTCCTTCGCGAGCGCAACGTCGCCCGGCCTTGCCCCCTCGCCGAGATCCGTTCCTTGCACCAGTCCGCCCCTGGCGACCCGCAGGCACTGGATCACCGCGTACAGCCAGACCTCCGCGCGATCCGCCTCCTCGACCGGCGGCTCCACGGCGCCCAACACGACTTCGACCGCATCGGCGATGGCCCGGAGCATCGGCTCCTGAACACATTGGACAAGCCAGCGCGCGACGGGATGGCTGAGATCGCCTTCTCGCGTGATCATGCGCGCGAGTTGATACGGAGACAGTTGCTCATAGACGATGTCAGCCATGGCTTCGCGCCTGGCCACCTCGCTGCCCTCGACCAGCACGCCGAAGCCCTGCCGGCGCACGAGCGTCATGCGGCGGGCGCGCAGCCAAGGCGCGAGATCGTTCAAATCGCCGCTCAAGCTCGCGGGCGCGGCGTCGAGAACTTTGCCCAGATAGGCGAGTTTGAGCGGGCCCTGCTCCGCGAGGAGCCACAGGGCGAGAAGGGCTGCGCGCTGACGAGGCGTGAACGCCACAGTGCGCGCGTTCACCGGCCCGAGCGCCGCCTCGATGCGCGCCAATTCCTGCGGGGAAGCCACGAGGCACAGCCGCCCGCCCTGGCTCTCGATCCGCCCCCGAAACGAGCGCAGCCAGCCCGCCACGGCGCGCAGGTCGCGCTGCAGCGTGCGGCGGCTGACGTCCAAACGGCGCGCGGCCTCGGAAGGATCCACGCCTTCCGAGCGCCGCATCATTTCGAAGAGCAGGAGCTTTTGGCGATCCGTCAACTCGTTCGCCATGTCTCATCCCTTCAGCCGCTCGAGATCCTCAATCAGCTGGTCGTAGGTCGCCTTGTTCAAGAAGTTTTGCACCAAGTAGATCTTCGCCTTCGGCGCGACCTGCCGCGCGCGCGTTTCGAAGCTCGCCTGCGTGAAGACCACCTCTGCGGTGGGCGGCAGCTGATTCACCGGCACGTGGTGCACGGGGATGTCATACCCCGCCTCCTGCAGCCGCTTCTTGAGGATGGAGGCTCCCATCGCGCTCGATCCCATGCCGGCCTCACACGCGAAGTACACGGCCGACGGCACGCGCGCGAGCGTTTGGGCTTCGAAGCTCGCTTGATCCGCAGGGGTCGGCGCCGCGGCCTGCCCGGACGGGGCGAACTTCGACTGCGACTTCATGTCCTGTACCACCGCCTGCGCAAACGCGAGGGCACCCTCGTCCATCTCGTCGCGGGCGCGGCGGATGAAGAACGAAGCCACGAGGAACGAGACCAGCGCGCCCACGAAGATGCCCGACAGCACCGGGACGTAGCCGCCTTTGGGCGTCATGGCGATCTCGGCGAAGATGCTTCCCGGCGACGGCGTCGCCACGAGCCCGGCGTGCAGCAGCATGAACGTCGTGTCCGCCGCCATGCCGCCCAGGATCACCGCCAGCACGAGGATGGGCCGCATCAGAACGTAGGGGAAGTACACCTCGTGAATGCCGCCGAAGAACTGAATCAAAATTGCACCCGGCGCCGACTGCCGAATGGCGCCCTTCGCAAACGCCCAGTAGGCCATGAGCAGGCCGAGGCCCGGTCCCGGATCGGTTTCGAGCAAGAAGAAGATGGATTTCCCTGTCTCCTTCGCCTGCTCCACCCCAATGGGTTCAAGGATACCGTGGTTGATGGCGTTGTTCAAAAACAGGACCTTCCCTGGCTCGATGAAGATGGCGATGAGCGGCAGCAGATGCGCGTTGGTCACCCACACGGCCGCCGCGCCCAGCCAGGCCGACACGCGATCCATCACAGGCTGCACGCCCAGAAATCCGAGGATGGCCAGCACCGCGCCGAGGATGCCCGCAGAAAACGTGTTCACCAACATCTCGAACCCGGCGCGGATGCGACCTTCGACCGCGCGGTCGAACTGCTTGATGAGGTAGCCGCCGAGCGGCCCCATGATCATGGCGCCGATGAACATCGGCTGAGAAGCGCCAATGGCCACGCCCGCCGTCGCGATGGCGCCGACGACGCCCCCGCGGATGCCGTGCACCAGGCGTCCGCCGGTGAAACCAATGAGAACGGGAATCAGAAATGAGACCATGGGCGAGACCAGTTGGTCGAGTTTTGCATTCGGGGTCCAGCCCGTGGGAATAAAGAACGCGGTGATGAGACCCCACGCGATAAACGCCGGGATATTCGGCATGACCATGCCGGCCAGAAAGCCGCCGAACTTTTGCATCGCCGCCCGAGCCCGGCCGCTCGACGCAATCGGTTGTGCTGCAACCTGGGTCGCCACGTTACGCCCTCCTTCGACAGGTGTAATCGCTTTCTGTCGAACACGATACATGCCCTTCGCACCCGCATCAACGCAAACAAATTCAGGCCTGACACGAGGCATCGCGTCAGGCCCGAAGAGCGCCGGCAGGGTGAGGCGCCGTGCGTCAGTCCGTCACCCTCAGGACAATTTTTCCGATGTTCTGATTCGCTTCCATCCGCTCGTGCGCGGCGCGGACATCGCGCCAGTCGTACACCCTATCAAGCACCGGCGCGATCTCGCCCTTCGCCAGCGCGTCATACGCGAACGCCACAAACGCCCCCGTGAGCTCAATCTTCGCCTCCAGGCTGCGGGAGCGCAACGCCGTCCCAATGATCTGCTGCCGCTTCGCGAGGATGTGGCCGAGATCGAACCCGTCGACCTTGGTGCCGCCCATGGTACCGATGACGATAAGCCGCCCGTCCACCGCCAGCGCGCGCAGGTTGTCGTGAAAGTAGGGCGCCCCGACGAAGTCGAAAATGATGTCGGCGCCGCGTCCGTCGGTCTCCCGGCGGACGAAGTCGACGAACGATCCGTCGTGATAGTTCCATCCCGCCTTCGCGCCGAGCTCCAGGCACTTGGCGATTTTTTCGGCGCTACCGGCCGTGACAATGCTCCGCGCGCCGGCCAGCCGGATGAGCTGAATCGCCGACGTGCCGACGCCGCTCGCCCCCGCGTGCACGAGCACCGTTTCCCCTGGACTCAGGCGACCGAGCACGAACAGGTTCAGATAAGCGGTGAGGAAGGTCTCCGGAATCGCCGCGCCCTGCTCGTACGAAAGGTTGTCCGGCAATCGAATCAGCATGCCGGCCGGCACCACCGCGTACTGCGCATACCCGCCGCCGGGCAAAAGCGCCGCGACGCGATCGCCCACCTGGACCGATGTCACGCCCGGCCCGAGCGCCTCCACGTCTCCGGCCATTTCAAGGCCCAGGATCTCCGACGCTCCCGGCGGAGGCGGGTACAGGCCGCGCCGCTGCAAAAGATCCGCCCGATTCAGAGCCGTCGCGCGAACGCGCACCAAGACCTCGCCGGGGCCCGGCGCGGGCGTCTCCACCTCGCCGATTTCAAGCACGTCCGGGCCGCCGAACTGCTTCATGATGACCGCCAGCATCTCGTCGCCTCCCCTTCGCTCTCCATCGTATCACACGGTCGCGGCCGCTCCAAAAGCATCCAGATCGATCTCGCCCCGCTGGATCTTCTGCAGCACCTGCAAATACAGCGGCCCTTCCACCTCGAGGACGCGCGCTCGCAGGCGCTCAGGCGTGTCGCCCGGGAGGACGGGCACCTCGATTTGCGCCAGCACCGGGCCGTGATCGTACTCGTCATCCACGAGATGCACCGTCGCGCCGGTGACGGATTCGCCGCTTTCGATCACGGCCTCGTGCACGCGCATGCCGTACATGCCGGGTCCTCCGAACTTGGGCAGCAGGCTCGGATGAATGTTGAGGATGCGGTTTCGGTAGGCGGAGAGCGTCGTCGGCCCGATGCGCTTCATGTAGCCGGAGAGAACCACGCATTCCGCGCCGACCTGACGCAAGGCTTCGCACAGCGCGCGGTCCGCCTCCGCCGAACCGCCGCAGCGTTTCTCATTGATGACCATGGTCCGGATGTCCCGCTCTTGCGCGTGCGCGAGCGCCGGACTGCCCGGGTTGTTGCTCACCACGAGCACGGGGTCAAAGTCGATTTCGTGGCGCGCCCGGGCCTCGAGCAGATAGCGCATGCCGGATCCGTTGTGGGAGGCGAGGAACGCGATTTTTCGCATCGGCGACTATTCCACCCCTTTGAATGCGTGTATCCTGATAGAGAACTCTCCATTGACGAGCGAGGACGATAGCATGACACCATCGGAACGACTTAACCAACTGCCGGACGGCGTGTTCCAAGACTTGGCCATCGCGGCTCACGAGCGGCGCAAAAAGGGGCTCGACGTGATCGACCTGAGCGTCGGTTCGCCCGATCTGCCTCCCCCGCCGCACGCCATCGAAGCCCTGATTCGCGCCGCGCAGGATCCGCGCGAATACCGGTACGCCATCACCGCGCTGCCGGAGTTCCACGAGGCCGTGGCCCGCTTTTACGAGCGGTACGGCGTGACCCTGGACCCAGAGCGAGAGGTGCTCCAGCTCGCCGGATCGCAGGACGGGCTGAGCCACTTGGCGCTCACCTTCCTGAACCCGGGCGATCTCGCCCTGATTCCCGACCCGGGATACCCCATCTACGACGCAGGGGTTCGACTTGCAGGCGCGCAAGTGGAACCCATCCCGGTGGACGCCGAGACGCTGCAGCCCCGCTTCGACGCCATCCCGCCGGCGGTGTGGCAACAGGCGAAGATGATGATCCTCAACTTTCCGTCGAATCCGACGGCCGCGCTGGCGACGAGAGACACGCTCGAGCGCGCGGTGGCGCTGGCGAAGGAGCACGATCTCCTGCTCGTGCACGACTTCGCCTACTCGGAGCTCGTGTTCGACGGCGTAAAGCCCGTGAGCATGTTGTCCATTCCGGGCGCCAAAGAGGTGGCCATCGAGTTCAACTCGCTCTCGAAGACGTACAACCTCGCCGGCGCGCGCATCGCGTACGCTGTCGGGCGCCCGGACGCCCTCGCCGCCCTGCGCAAACTGAAGTCGCACATCGACTTTGGCGTATTTTTGCCTGTGCAGCGCGCGGCCATCGTGGCCCTCACCGCGCCGTGGGACGGCTACGAACGGCAGCGGGCCGTGTACACCGAGCGGCGCGATGCGCTCTGTGAAGCGCTCGCCGAAGCCGGCTGGCCTGTGCGCAAACCGGCGGCCACCATGTTCTTGTGGGCAGAGACGCCGGGCGGCCAACCCTCGTACCCGTTCGCGCTCGCGCTGCTCAAAGAGACCGGCGTCGCCGTGACGCCGGGCATCGCATTTGGGCCGCGCGGCGAGGGGCATGTCCGCATGGCGTTTGTGCACGACATCCCTACGCTCGTGGAGGCGGCGCGGCGCATCGGCGCGTGGCTCCGCGAATCCCGCGGATAACCGTCCTCACGCCAACGCGCCGGCTTGCGGGCGGCGCGCCCGCCTCATGCGCGCCGCCCGCTCTGTTGCGCTCGCGACGTCACCACATGGCCGCGAGCCCGCCGTCGATGTTCAGGGCGACGCCCGTCACATACGAGGCCGCGTCGGACGCCAGGAACGCGATCACGCGCGCGGCCTCGTCGGTGTCGCCGATTCGCCCCAGCGGGATGTTGTGCTCGGGCAGGCGAGCAAACTGCTCCCACGTGAGATCCGGCCGCTGGGCCTTCCACATCTTCTCGATTTGGTCACTCCGAATCTGGCCGATGCAGACCGCATTGACGCGGATCCCGTGCTTGCCGAGATCCTTGCTCATGGCCTTGGTCAGCGCGATGCCCGCCGCCCGCGACACGGAAGACGGCATGGATGATGGCCCTGGGGTCTTGCCGCCGATAGCCGTAACATTGACGATGGCGCCACCGCCCTGCCGCTGCATGTACGGAACCACCCGGCGCGAACAGCGAATGGCGGCGAACAACTTCAGGTCGAGATCGCCCTGCCAGTCCTCGTCGCTCACGGCGAGAAAGTCCCGCGCGTTGGCGGTCCCCGCGTTATTCACCAGAATGTCGATCCGTCCGAACGTCTCCGCCACCGCGTCAATGAACGATTCGCACGCCTGCGCCTCGCGGACGTCGATGGGCATGGCAAAGACGCGCCGCCCCGAGACCTGTTCGATGGCGCGCCTGGCCTCGTCCAGGGCCGCCTCCGTGCGCGCGCAGATGGCCACATCGGCGCCCTCCATCGCGAGCAGTGCCGCGGTCCTGAGGCCAATGCCCTTGGAGGCCCCGGTGATCACGGCGACTTTGCCTTTGAGTCCAAGATCCATGTGCCTCGCTCCCCTCGTGGCATGTCACCCGTCCCCTTCAGTGTAGCGGATGTGGGCCGAGAAACGCGAATGAACGACCAGGCACGCCACAAGCCAAAACCGATGGCCGCGCCCACGCAGTTGAACAGAATGTCGTCGACCTCGAACAACCGATAGGGAATGCCGATGCGAGCCGAGATGATGAGTCCGGCCATCTGAAGGAAGGAACCGGAGAAAAACGACACCATGAGAAGGAGTGACAGTCGGCGCATCGAGGCGTACAGCGCGGGAAGGGCCGCGCCGAGCGGAACAAACTGAAGGATGGACCGAGCGAACAGCTGCCACACGCCCGTCCGCACGTTCAGTGCGCTCTTCAACGTCTCCCAGGGCGACAGATCGATCTCGGGCCACGACGGCACCCCGTGCATGGGGATGGGAAAGAGCGCGACGCGCACCATCCACAGCGCGTAGAGGAACAACGCTTGGTGCGCACACATGGCCCGCCACTCGAAGCGCCACCGCTTCACAGCGGCGCGCACCATCCAACAGGCCATGTACACCCCCCAGAGCACGAGGCCAAAGGGGAGAAACGTGATCATGCCTTTCCTCCAGGGCTTGGCGGCCGGAGGGCGATACGGCGCCGCCCTCCGGTCCCAGCATGTCAACCAGGACAAATCGTAGCGCAGCAAGTCGCGGCCGTCATGAGTCTTGAGACCCGTTTTTGAAGGGCGAGGAAACCCATTTCACAGGCCTTGCAGCAGGTTCTGGCTCGCGAACCACAAGCGCAACACCCCCGAGGATGAGCAGGGCGCCGACCCAAAACGAGGCCGTGACGGTTTCACCGAGCACAAGCCACCCGAGGGCGGTCCCCACGAGCGGCTGCAGAAAGAAGTACACGCCGCCCGACCCCGCGGGCATACGCCGCAACCCCTCATTCCAGAGGAGAAACGCACCCGCCGTGGACAGCACGCCGAGATACAAGATCCCCAACCACACCCACGTGTGGCCCAGGATGGTCCCGAGGTGCGGCATGTGCGACCAACCGACAGGCGTCATCGCGGCCAGCGCGACGAGCATCGCGTACGCCGTGACGACGACAGACGAATATTCAGAGGGAACGCACTTCACGAGCACGGACTGAAGCCCCCAGGTGACGGCCGCAAGGAGCAAAACCAGCCCGCCCCAAAGCACCCGGTGATCCGCCTGATGCCCGACGCCAATCATGACCACCACGCCGAGCGTCGCGAGAACGACCGACGCCGCCCGCCTCCACGTGATAGGCTCGCCGAGGAGCAAGCGCGCGAAGATGACCATAAACGCCGGCGTGCCCGACGTGATGAGCGCGCCGATTTGCGCCGTCGACCATTCCGTTCCGACGAACTGCGCCCAGATGGAGAGCGCGTAGCCCACCAGGCCGACGGCGACGACGATGGCGAAATGGCGGGGCGCCATCCGCCACTTCGCTCGCCGGAAGAAGCCCATCCCACCGAGCGCGATCACGCCCAGCGCGTACCGCAGCCAGATGAGGGCTGACGGATCCACCCAGTCCATCACCGCTTTGCTGACCACATACGTCCCGCCCCAAAGGGAAGCCGCAAGCGCGAGACACAAGCCGCCGATCCACGAAGAAGTTTTCATGCTCCTATCCCTCCGCCCGATGTACGTGGAATTCTGGCGAAGGGCAGCCCCCTCGCCTTCAGCGGAGGGCGCGGGGCACGTCGAGTTCAAAGTGCGCTGGCAACGTCGCCACCTCCCATTCGCCTCCATCGTACCCCGGTCGACCCAACCTGTCGATAACCCGTAGAAAAGAAAAGCACCGCTCTGTGCGAGCGGCGCAGGGCGATCCGTCAAGCGCGAGCAAGCGATCCGCCCTTCCCATCGACGGGAAGAAACGCGGAGAGCATGGCGCCGACGATAGGGACCGCCATCAGAATGTAGAGGACGCTCGTGAGGCCGACGTGATCGGCCAGGACGCCGAAGAACGTCGCACCAATGCCGCCCGCGCCCACCCCGAAACCGATGGTGAGCCCCGACGCCAGCGAGACGTTGCGCGGCAACAACATCTGCATGTAGACGACCGTGACCGCGAACGACGAGAGGATGAAGAATCCAAACGGCAACAGCGCCACCGCAGCCCAGGCGCCGTGCAGGAATGGAAGCCCGAACGCGAACGGAATGGACAACAGCATCGACAGAAGAAGGATCCGCTGTTTCGGCATGCGATCCGCCAGGGCGCCCCCGATGAACGTCCCGAGTGCGCCTGCTCCTAAAAACACGAACATCAAGGCATCGGATAACTGATACGACATCCCGAATTTGTGGGCGTAATAAAACGGCATGAACTGCGCGATGCCAATTTGGCACCACGAGCGAAGCACAATCACGACCACGAGCAGCACGACGGCCCCAATGCGGTTCTCGCCCTCGATGGTCCTGCGCACCTGCGCATAGTCGCGAAGGGCCTCCTTGTACCACGGATACAGGCGCAACGTGAACAGCAGCCCCAGGGCAACGCCGACGAACATCCAAAGGATGCTGTGAATGCCCGCAGAAAGAATGAACAGCGACACGATGAGTGGCCCAATCGCCTGCCCGCCGTTTCCGCCGACCTGAAAAATGGCCTGCGCGAGGCCCTTCGCCCGCCCCGCCGCCAGATGCGCGACGCGCGAGGCCTCCGGGTGAAACGCCCCCGAGCCCAAGCCGCTGATGGCCACCATCAGGAGCAACACGCCGTAGCTCGGCGCAATCCCCGTCAGCGTGATGCCGAGCGTGGACAAAAAGAGCCCCAAGGGCAGCATCCACGCTTTCGGACTGCGATCCGCCCAAGCGCCGAACAAAGGTTGGGCCACGGAAGATGTGATATACGACACAAGCACAATCAAGCTGATCTCGGTGTAGTTGAGATGAAACATGGGCTTGTACAGCTGGGTCAGCGCCGGCACGAGCCCGGTGGTGGACAAATCGTTGAGGAAGTGGGAGCCACTGATGCTCCACACGGCGTCGCGGTTGATCCGCCCTTTTTCGCGAACGGCTTGCACCACAGCCACGCGTCATCACCCCTGCAGAATCTCTCTCGAACCCTTCGGCAGCGCCGGGCGCCGCTATTTCGCATCACGAATCAAACGGGGAAAAAGCGGGCGAGCTGTCGGCTCACCCGCTCGCGCTATCGTGGCGATCCCCGCGCGAAAGTCAAAACTGAATGTGCAGCGCCGCCAGAATGGCAACAACCACGCCTACTACAATACAATACCATCCGAACGGACGCAAGGCGCGCACCTCGGTGGTCTCGAAGTACCGCATGAGGAAGGCCGTGCTGAGCAGCGCCAGCACGCCCGCGCACAGCCCGCCGATGAGGCCGTCGTGAAACATGACGTGATTGTGCTGATGCAACATCTTCGGCACTTCGAGAATGCCTGCCCCGAGAATCACGGGAGTCGCAAGGAGAAAGCTGAATCTCGCCGCATCCTCGTATTCCAGCCCGCTCGCCAGGCCGGCCGCCATGGTAATTCCGCTTCGGGAAAAACCCGGGATGAGCGCGAACGATTGAACGATGCCGATGAGAAAGCTGCGCCCGTAAGACAAATTCTCGATGCGAGCCGTCGATCGTCTCCGCTTGCGCCGCATGCCATCAGCCCAGAACAGCACCAAGCCGTTCAGGATGAGGAAAATGGAGGCGGACAGCGCGGAAGGAAAGAGTTCCTGAAGCTTGTGCTCGAAGATTTTGCCCAAGACCGCGGCAGGAATGGTGGCAACGATGATGAGGAGCAGGATGCGCCGTTCAACTTTCCTTCGCCGGTCAAAAATTGAGGCGATCAGGTGGAGCCACTCCGGCAAAAAGTAAATCAGCAACGCGAGGCCTGTCCCCAGGTGAAGCATCACGACAAAAGGGAGAAATTGATTGGACTGCGAAAACTCCGTCCACCGCAGCAGATACGGCAAGATGACTGCATGTCCGACGCTCGAGATGGGAAACAGTTCCGTGATACCCTGCACAATTCCGTAGATGATGGCCTGCAGTAGGTGCATACAGCGCCTGCCTTTCTTTCTTGAGATAACGTCTCGGTCTCATTGTACAAGAAGTTGCACGCTCGCTCACCTGATTTCGACTTTTGTGCTCGGCGCGATCGTGCTAAGCTCGAAGCGAAGTAAGAAAGGGGAGCGATGTCTCGTGAGTAGAGCTCAGTCCGTGCTTGCACATTGGCACTCGCACAGGGACGTCCTCGCGCCGCTCGTGGACGCCGTGCCCGAGGACAAGCTTGACTTCAAGCCATGGGATGAGGCCATGTCGTTTCGCGATCTCGTCTGGCACATTCTGTCTACCGGCGCGCTGTTCGCGGCCGCGGCCAGGGCTGGGCGAATGACGGACCGACCTGAAAAGCCGGATCTCAGCACGAAGCAGGCGCTGGTGCAGGCGATCGCGTCCTTCACCGAGCGGACGCATGCGGACGTCGCGTCCATCGCCGATGAGCAGTTCGAACAGCTCGTCGAGACCAAAGCCGTCTTTGGAACGGACTTGCCGGCCAAAGCGCTGCTTAGCAGCATGATCGATCACGAAGTGCATCACAAGGGGCAGCTGTTCGTGTACGCGCGAATGATGGGGGCGAAGAAACTCCCCTTTTTCATTCACCGCGGATCCTGACGCACACGCAGAGGCCCTGCGGGCGTGCCTCCGCAGGGCCTCGCTCCTTAGATGGCACAAGGATGGAAGCACCTTGCTACCGGTCTTTTCGACCAGATTTCGCCTGCCGCAGGCGACCTTCTCGCTGGAGCCGCCGGGATCGCCTGGGGCGACGAACTCCGGAAGGGGCAGATGGCAGCGACGCGTACATGTGAAGCCGCGACCTGCGCGCCGTCCTCAGGGCATACAGGGATAAGCCGATGGAGACGAGCATGATGGCGGTGTTCAGCAGGGTGACCGCGGTGTTGACCTCGGTGACGCGCGTGTTGATGTTGTTGGTGACGGTGTTTTCCTGAAGAGGATTCAACGGACGCACACCGCATCTCCCCTTGACGTCAGCTTACGCGACCAACATCCCGGGGGTGTGGGCCTCTTGTGCACGTCGGGGGAGCGGACGAGCGGGCGTTGCTTGGCCCGCACTCGACGAGATCCGTCGCACGGTAAAGAATGCGCCGCCGTATCTCGCACACGGGGGATTTTGCGCATACGACAAAAGGCCAGGCTGGTAAGCCCGACCTTCGTCTCACGCCTGGCAACGACCTACCTTCCCAGGAGGCTTCCCTCCCAGTATTCTCGGCGCTGGAGGTCTTCACGTCCGTGTTCGGGA
>Ga0167615_1000106_pt1 | contig 29901 bp, 25 predicted proteins | sample BED_Mat_host_9_1_FD_111800 | JGI IMG/M metagenome (GOLD analysis project Ga0167615, IMG submission 111800) | Extremophilic microbial mat communities from Yellowstone National Park, USA - BED_Mat_host_9_15 (v2) (version 2) | ecosystem: Environmental > Aquatic > Thermal springs > Hot (42-90C) >... | reverse complement strand
GACTTAGGAGCATGTACACGCGATATCTCGAACTCCGTAGCGTTTCATGAACCGCCGTATGCGGGACCGCACGTACGGTGGTGTGAGAGGACGGGGGCTAGCCGCCCCCTCCTACTCGATTCGGCGGTGGCCCCTTGCCGCGCGATGGCCTCCCCGCAGCAAGGGAGGCGCGTTCCCAGCGCGTGGGGATGGGCAAGCGCCAAGAAGACTCCTCACAATGGAAAGGCGGCGAGAGATAGATTGAAACACGTTCGACTGGGTCTCATCGGTTGCGGTGTGGTGGGGAGCGGCGTGCTCCGCGTCTTGAGCGATCGCGGCGGCATCGTCGGCGACATGTTGCTCGAGCCGACGCGCATCGCCGTCAAGCACTTGTCCCGTCCGCGGCCTTCGTATGTGCCGCGAGAGAAACTCACGGACGACTGGCGATCCGTCTGCCTGGCGGACGATGTCGACGTCGTGATCGAGGTGATGGGCGGCGTCGACGTGGCGCACGAGGTGGTGTGCACCGCCCTGCGCGCGGGCAAGCCGGTCGTCACGGCGAACAAGGCGCTCATGGCGGCCTACGGGCCCGAACTTCGCGCCATGGCGCGCCAGCACGGCGTGTCGCTTCGCTACGAGGCGAGCGTGCTCGGCGGCGTGCCCGTGATTCACGCGCTCGAGACCTATTTTCGCGTCAATCGCATCACGGGCCTGCGCGGCATCGTCAATGGGACAAGCAACTACATCCTCACTCGCATGACCCAAGAGGGCGCGAGCTTTGCGGACGCGCTCGCCGAGGCGCAGGCGCTCGGGTATGCGGAACCCGATCCCACGTCGGACGTGGAAGGCCACGACGCCTTTTTCAAGCTCCAGGTGCTCCTTCAGGTCCTCGGGGTCGACACCGAGCCCCTTCGACGCGGGGCGCTCCTGCCGACTTCCGGCGCGAACTCCGCGGGCACGCGGCCTGTGGCGTACCTCGCGGCGCCCCGCGAAGGGATTGCGCATCTGACGCCGGATGACGTCGAGCGCGCTCGGCTCCGCGGCGAGAAGCTGAAACACGTCGCGAGCGCCCGCTGGCGCGAGGATGGCGTGATCGAAGTGCGGGTGGGTGTCGAGTCCCTCGCGCCCACGGATCCGCTGTTCGGGATTGACGGCGTCGAGAACGCGCTCGCTATCACGGGCGACGTGGTGGGCACCGTGACGCTCACGGGGCCCGGCGCCGGCGCCCTGCCGACGGCCAGCGCGGTGCTCGAAGACGTCATGCAATGGGCGGCCGTGGCGTATGCAGGAAATGATGCGGTAGAGGACGAATTAGGTTGGCGACTGAATCCATCCAGAAGGTAGGCTGACTATGCGACGTCCTCATTCTTGGTTGTTGAGCCTTGCGCCCTTGACGCTCCTGTTCGCGCCGGCCGCCCCTCTGGCGCAGGCCGCCACGCCCCAGGCGGTGGCGCGGACCGAAGTCCCGCATGTGAAGCTCGCACCCGGACACGTTCGGGTGATCATCGCCGGCAAGCTGTACGACGCCATCGCCGTCGGTGAGGACACCTACGTCGAGGAGGCGGCGTTCGCCGCGTTTCACACGCCGTATGTCGATCTCGGCAACGGGACGGTCGCCATCACCGGAGGAGACATCCAGGGCGTGGTGTACCGGGGCAAGACGTACGTGCCTTGGTCCGCGCTCGCGCCCTCCGTCCGCGCCATTCCCCTGAAGGGCGGCGGCTTTGAATTCGTCAGCAAGCCGGTCAAGCACGACTACCAATTGCTGCTGCAAGTTTCGCAGGCGACAGCCGGCGGGGTGGCGGTGCTCACGGTGATGACCTTAGATGGGGACAATCCTGTGCCCGGGCAGCCCATTTCCATCTCCGCCACAGGGTTTAGCCAATTGGAGCCGTCCTCCAGCGCGTCGTCCCTCCGCGTTCGCACAGACGGAACCGGGACGTGGGAGGGCGGGATCGCGGACAATGTGGCGGAGACCGTGTACGTCACCGCCTCCTGGACCACGCCCGAAGGAAGCGTGGTTCGCCAAGTCTTGCCCGTTCCCTTTCAGTCGCAGAAGGGGACAGCCGCCAATGCGGCGTCGACCGCGGCGGGGACGAGCGGCAATTCGTCTCTGCCATCACTCGCCAACGAGCGGCTCATCGCCACCGCTCCGGTGACGTTCTATCAGAACGGCGTGTTTCTCCAGGCTTCCAGCGGAAACGAGGACATCACGTTTCAGCTTGACACCGGCGCCTACCAGACGCTCCTTGGCGCCAATCTCGCGGCGCAGTTGCACCTCCCGAACCTCGGCAGCATCGAAGTGGGCGGCATCGGCGGGACGGATGAAGCGTACATGAGCAAGATGACGCTTTCCATCGGAGGCCACGTCTTTCCTGACGTCCCCTGTATCGTGGACCCGAGTTGGACGGGCACCCCGCTTTTGGGATACGGGTTCTTCCAACAAAATGGCTATGATCTCTTGATCTCGCAAACACAAAGCGCCCTCTACATCATGAAGTGACCTCTCTCGGCTCTGGCGCACTGGGAGGTGAAGATTTTGGCGCGCAAGCGAATGGGCGAGCTTCTGGTGGAATCCGGCATGCTCGCCCCGGAACAGCTCGAGATGGCCCTCGCCGAACAGCGCGAGACGGGGGCGCGCCTCGGCGATATTCTCATCAATAATGGGTACATCACCGAACAGCAGCTCGTGGAAGTGCTGGAGTTTCAGCTCGGCATTCCCCACGTCATTCTCGCGAACATGAAGATTGACCCCGAAGTCCTGAAGCTCGTCCCCGAGCGCCTGGCGGAGACGTACGTCTTGATTCCCTACCGCCGCGCGGGCAATCGGCTGCACGTCGCGATGGCGGATCCGCTCGATTACTACGCCATCGACGATCTGCGCCGCTCCACGAACCTGGTCATCATGCCCGCCATTGCGACCCGCCAGGATATCCAGGCGGCCATCTCGCGCCATTACCGCGGCAACGAGGTGTTCGAGAGCGCGGTGCGGTCGATGGCCGAAGCGGCGCCGCCCCGCCAGGAGCCCGAGCAGGAGACGCGCGCCGCGGACTCGCCGGTGGTGCGGGCCCTCAACCAGATTCTCGTGGAAGCCGCCGACGCTGGCGCGTCGGACGTCCACCTGGATCCGCAGGCGGACGGCGTGCTCCTCCGGTTCCGCGTGGACGGATTTCTGCGGACGGAGCGCGTGATTCCTCGCAACCTTCAGAGCGGGCTGGTGGCGCGCGTGAAGATCCTGGCGCGGCTCAACATCGCAGAGCAGCGCCTGCCGCAGGACGGCCGCTTCGAGTTTTCGGAAGGCGGCCGCAAGGTGGACGTTCGCGTGTCGACCATGCCCACGGCGCACGGCGAAAAGGTGGTCCTTCGCATCTTCGATCTCGCCAAGCGCGCCTTCACGCTGGACGAACTCGGGTTCTCCGAGTGGAACCGCGCCGCGTTCGAGCGCATGATCACGAAACCGTACGGTGCCGTGCTCATCACCGGCCCGACGGGATCGGGCAAGACGTCGACGCTCTACGCCGCCCTGAAGCGGCTCGCGACGCCGGAAGTGAACGTCATCACCATCGAGGATCCCATCGAATATCAGCTTGAAGGCGTCAACCAGGTGCAGGTGAACCCGGTCGCGGGGCTCACGTTCGCGCGCGGGCTGCGCGCGGTGCTTCGCCAGGATCCGGACATCATCATGGTGGGCGAGATCCGCGACAACGAGACGGCCGAGATCGCCATGCGCGCTGCGCTCACGGGCCACCGCGTGTTGTCGACGCTGCACACGAACGACGCGGCGAGCGCCATCAATCGGCTGATCGACATGGGCGTGCCGGCGTACATGATGGCCTCGGGCGTCACGGGCGTGGTGGCGCAGCGCTTGGTTCGGCTCGTGTGTGCGCGCTGCAAGCGCGAGCGACCAGCGACACCGCTCGAGCAAGAGATTCTCGAGGAGAACGGGTTTTCGGCGGAGACGGTGGTCGAGGGGAGAGGTTGCCCGGCGTGCGGCCAGACCGGCTACAAGGGTCGCATGGCCGTGCAGGAGGTGCTGGAAGTCGACGACGAGATCGCGCGCCTGATTTTGACGTCGAGATCGACGGAAGATTACGTCGCGGCGGCGAAAGAGCGCGGCATGCGCACGATGTTTCACGATGGCCTGCAGAAGGCGCTTCAGGGGAAGACGACCATTCAGGAAGTGCTGCGCGTGACCGCGGCGACCTGAAGGGAGGTGAGCCGAGGTGAGCGTGTACCGGTATGAGGCGATTGCGCGCCCGAATCGGCGCGAGCGCGGCAAAATTGAGGCGGAGTCCGAGGCCGAGGCCATCCGGGCGCTCGGTGAGCGCGGATTGTTTGTGGTCGGCCTCAAGGCGATGAACGAGAAGTCCGATTTCTGGAATCGCGAGCTCAAGTTCAGCTTTCTCGAGCCGAAGGTGAAGTCGGAGGACTTCGTCCCGTTCTGCCGGCAGTTCGCGACCCTCGTGCGGGCGGGGGTGCCGCTCGTTCCGGCGCTGCAGGTGCTGGAAGAGCAGCTGCGGAAGGGGCCGTTGAAGCGGGCGGTGGCCGAAGTCGCGGCCAAAGTCGAGGGCGGCACGGCGCTTTGGGAAAGCCTGGCGGACTACCCGAAGGTGTTTCCGCCCATGTTCGTGCAGATGGTGCGGGCCGGCGAGGCGTCCGGTTCCCTGGAAGAGGTGCTGGAGTCGACGGCGCGCTTTGAAGAGGGCCAGCGGGAGACCATGTCGAAGATCAAGTCGGCGCTCATGTACCCGGCTCTCGTCTCCGTCATGTCGGTCTTGGTCGCAGGGTTTTTGATGATCAACGTCATTCCGTCGTTCGTGTCTGTCTTTGCGTCTATGCACGTGACGCTTCCGTTGCCGACGCGCATCGTGTTGTTTTCCGCCGACGCGGTGAAGCGGTTCTGGTATGTGGCGTTGATCCTCGTCGCGCTCCTCGTGGCCGCGTGGATCTTCATCAGCCGGAATGCGGAGACGAGGTACTGGCGGGATCGGCTGATGCTTGGCATCCCCATCTTCGGGAAACTGATGCGGTACCGTGCGATGGCGCAGGCGTCGCGGACGCTCGCGATGCTGTTTCACGCGGCCCTGCCGGCCCTGACGGCGATGTCGCTCGCGGCGGATGCGGTGAGCAATCGCTACGTGCGGGTGAGCCTGCGCCGCGCTCGCGATACGCTGGGCGAAGGTGGCGCGCTCTCGGAGGCGCTGCAGCGATCCGGCGCGTTCACGCCGCTCATGGTGCAGATGGTGCGCGTCGGCGAAACGACCGGCCATCTGGACGACATGTTGGCGCGCGTGGCGACCTTTTACGAGTCCGAGTTGGAGGTGATGGTCGAAAGGCTCCGCCAGTTGCTCGAGCCGCTCTTGACCACGGTGTTGTCGGCCGTCGTCGGCATCATCGCGCTGTCGGTCCTGCTGCCGATGTTCTCCTTGTACAACAACCTGGGATCGTACGGCGTTTCCTGAGGGAGCCGCGGGCTTGGCGGTCCCTACGAAAAATGTGGCCAAATTGACTAGAATGCATGTACAAGTGCACATCTTGCCAGTATAATAGGTGCCATCAAAGGTCCTCATTCGACACGTTGGCTCGCACCGAGCCGAGCCGAGGGGAAGGGGAGTTCTTATGCGTCAGATGAGAATGAAGATTTCGAATGTGAAACAGAAGCTTCGGGATCAGCGCGGCGTGACGCTGATCGAAATGCTCGCCGTGGTCGTCATCCTGGCCATCCTCGCGGCGGTGGGCGTCCCGATTGTGTTGGCCCAGATTCAGAAGGCGCGCGTCAACACGGATAAGTCGAACGAGCAGCTGATTGCCGACGCCCTGCAGCGCGCGGAGTATGACTATCAGTCGAACTCGACGAACCAGGGGAGCCTCGGCATCACGAATGGCGCCATCGTAAACAACAGTGGCGCGCAAATTGGCGTGGTGACGAACGGTACCTTAGCCAATCAAACAGCCGTATACAATTACCTGCTCGGCAACGGCTCTGGAAATGGCTATTTGACGAGCGTTCCGACGCCGCAATCTCAAACCGGTAACTTCACGATTGTATCTGGTGCACCGGCGAACAATACGAGCGCGCCGTATGTCACGTTTACCTATCCCAACAGCACGGGTGGCATCCAGAGCTGGTATATCACGATTCAATGAGAAGAGCACGCGGGCTCGTACGCTAGCGCGCATGAGACACTTGGAAAGCTCCCTGTTTGGGGGCTTTCTGCGTACATGTGGCTCCTGAGGATGAGGGAGCAGCGACCCCAGAACATAGGGATAGGCGGGGCGAAATTGATGAAGCGCTGGAAGTTAAAGCGGAGCGAGTGTCGGAGGCGCGGAGGAGCTTTCACCCTTATCGAGGTCTTGGCGAGCGTCGTGATCATCGCGATGGCTGGCACTGCTGCGCTGTTTGCGGTGGAGTCGGTTCAGGCGGGACAGCTGAAAGAAGCGGAATATTCCAAGGCGCTGGGATTGGCGACGACGATTGCGGAGGAGATACGGGATAGAGATCCGAATGCGCAGATCAGTGTGTATGCTCCAATTACCCAGACCTCATCGCTGTCCACCACTGGAGGCAGTGTCATTGCGACTTTATTCTCGTCCCTTCAAATATTTCAGAATGCGGTATCGCTGGTTTACGGAAACATTCTAAACGCGCTTTTGCAGACCGGTGCCTGGGGAAATCTGGACCTCCAAAGCGAGGTAGAAAATCTGATCAATCAACCGACATCACAATGGGGAACGCAGATTCAGCAGTGGATGCAACAAGGGCAAATCACCGCCGTCCAGCAAAGTATTCTACAAAATCAGCAAGCGCTGCTGCCGTTTGAAGTGGTGGTTCCGGGCGATGCGCTGGGCGATAACCCGCCAGCACAAGACGCGGTGTTATACATCCCGTCTCCAGCCAGTTTGTCCTCCGAATCCTCGCCTGGCAGCATCAATGGCTCGATGACATACACGGAATTCGTCTTGGCTCTCGCGCGCGGAGGAAAAATGTGGAATAAACCATATCCGCTAATGGATGGTTACACGTGCACGGTCAACGCTCAACGCGTCTCGACGAGCAGCAGCTCGTCGCCCAGCGTGTGGAACTACACAGTGACGGTGAAAAGTCCGCACGGCGCCACAGCGACCGTGACAGTTCCGGTGGTGGGGTAACATGAGTCCATTCCCTTGGAGCCAAGACCTACGACGGGGGCGAGGCTTGACGTTGCTTGAAACGCTCGTGGCGATTGTCATCACCGCCATTGTGGGTACCGCACTGGTGGGGACCATATGGCAGGTGGCGCTGCGTTCTCAACGCATTACACAAGCGAATCAGGCGGTTGAGAGCGTGCTGACCGTGAACCACGCGCTGACTCAAATGACCCAGTCGGCCTCATACATGCAGCTTCAGTATGGTCCAGGCAATATATCGATCTGGTTGTTTCGCGGTGGTACAACAGTTGGAAATGTCGTGAACGCGAGCCAACCGTGGTTGGTGAACACAACGACCATTTCTTCTGGCAATGTTTCCTCGGGGATAGCCAATGCAACCTGTTTTTACGTATTTGACTTCGTCCAGCAGCCGAATCAATTGTGGAGCATTTATGCGGGATCGGCTACGCAGCCCGGTGTCCTGCCGAATTTCGGGGGGCAACCCCTTGCGCAAAACGTCAGTGTCCAATGGTATTTGCCTAACTTGACAGGAACCTCCTCCAATAGCACCGGTTCATCGACGGCGACGTGGTCGCAAATCTTTACACAGCTTTTCTATGGAAACTCGGCGTCGCAGGGGGTCGCCACTGCGTCGGTGCCGAGTGGCGAAGTGATTCATGGCTTCATCTTGAAGTTGTCCGCCTCGTACAAAGCGCCGAATGGCCAAGTATCCACCTATGCCTTGACTGCGGGCTATCACGATATGAATCAAGGCTGAGCGTTGCGAGGATGGGGGTGAGTGCGAATGGCGCCTCTCCTAAGAGGTGTAAGATCTCAACGCGGGTTCTCGCTCCTATGGTCTTTAGTTTACGTCGTGATTCTTGCGTCGCTCGTGAGCACCGCGCTTGTGTGGAGCCGATATGTCCTACGCGTGGGCGGACTGGGGCAGATCCGAGATGAACGCAATGTGTTTCAATCCCAGGCTTCGTTTGACCAAGCGGCGCTACAAGCGATGCAGACCGCCGCGCAGCAAGCGACGGTCTCGTTGTCTCAGAATCCTATTTCACAGCTCTTCTACTGGCTCAATTTGTTGGGTGCATCATTCCTTTCGTGGCTAACGGGTCAATCCTTGCAACTTGTGACGATGAGCGATTTGCAGAACGCCTTGACGCAGAAGGTATTTCCGGCCTTGCAACAGCAGCAAATGCAGGCCTCGATTGTGTATACGTACCAAACATCATGGAGTCAACAGCTGAAAAACCAAATCAGCCAGCTCCAGAATCTAGCCAATTCAAGTCTTGTGCAGCCGTGGTCGTCTGCTTGGGACACGCTTGAGGTTGCGAGCTTTCTGCTTCAAGCTGTGCTCAACACATCGCCGAACTATATGCAGCCGCACGCCGTCATCCAGGTGAAATCGGCTCAAGGCGGCTATTCCATGTATTACAATGTAACATATGTTTTTAATCCGCAGACGTTCCAATGGGTGTTGCAAATCACGCAAGACTGAAGAGGTGAGGGGTTCAAATTCTGGTTTCCAAAATAGAGAAATGAATTTGCAGCATGGAAGGGGTAAAGGCATGCCGCTTCGTCTATCCACCGCATCTCGTTCCACCTCGGTCGGCGTGGAGATCTGCGACGCAGGTCTGCGCATCGCCGAGGTGGAACCGGGCAGACCTCTTCGCGTTTCCCGGCTCGAAACTGCGCCATGGGACCTTTCCGAAACGGTGCGAGATCCCTATCCGACGTTCGCTCTCGCTCCTCTGCTCTCGCGCGTGTTTGAAACCAACCGGCGCAAGAAGCTGACCGTTCACGTGGCGCTACCTTCGAGGTTTACCGTCATCCGACAGATCACGCTGCCTGACGTGGGCGAGAAGGAACTGCAGAACGCTATTGATATCCAGATCCAACACAATATCCACCTTCCGTTTGACGAGGCGGCCTATGATTACGTCTTGTGCGATCCGCCCGCCGATGAAGACGGAATGATCAGCCTCCTTCTTGTGGCTGCGGACAAGTCTCGCGTGAATGACGTGATTCAGGGGTTTCGCACCATCGGCATGCGCCCCAAAACCATCGACATCCACGCGCTCGCGCTGTACCGGCTGATTCGGCGCTTTCGTCCGGACCTGCCGAACAACTTTCTCTTGCTTGAGACCAGCGAGGACACGGTGGACATGCACGTCTTCCACGACGGCCTCTTGTACCTGACACGCCAAGTCCCCGTGGCACTCGCGCCGTCAGCGGAGGTCCCTGCCTTCGATTACGTGAGCCAGTTCGACGTCGAGATCGAGCGCACCATGAACTTCTTCATGTACACGCTGAATCAGCGCGACGCGGGGTTCGAGCGGTTGTTCATCACGCTGCCGCGAGATGTGGACGCCTCCGAACACCTGCAGGCGCTCGAAGAACGCATCGGCATGCCGTGCGAAGTGCTGCCTCTCGCCGAAATGATCCGCCGCAACTGTGAAATTGGCCCCGAGGCGCATCGCATGCCCGATCTCGCCGACTACGCCGCGGCCATTGGCCTCGCGCTGAGGGGGGTGTGACGCTTGGACATCAACCTCATGCCAAAACCGGTCAGCCGCGCAGTGCGCATGCGCACGCCGGTCCGCGGGAGGTGGCCGTGGATCGTCATGGGCGGCGGGATTGTGGTGGTCTGCGCCGCGGCCGTCGTCGTGGCCCATCTGGCCGTCGCGAGGTCGGCCTCTTCGCTCAACCAGCTGCAGCAGCAGGTGCAGCTCCTGCAGGCCCAGACCCAGTCGATCTCGACGAGCCAGTCTGCCCAGGAGGCGGTGGCCGCGCAGCAGGTGGCGCAATCCGCCACGCATTACGATGTCATCCTGCGCGCCTTGGCCAAGGACGTCTCCGAGTCGTCGACCGTGGACTCCATTCAGCAGACGGGATCGACGCTCACGGTCGTGGGCCGAGCGAACAGCGTGGCGAGCGTGGCCGACTTCGAGGCGGACCTCCTGCGCGAACCGTTCGTGTCGAGCGCGTCGTTCACCGCGGCCGCCCTCCAGACAAGTGGTACTGCGGTGCCGGGGCTCGGACAGGCCTCGCTGGGCCACGCCATCGTGACGGGGTCAGGCGGAGCGAATTATCGGTACGACTACACGCTGACCGTGGTCCTGAAATCGGGGGGTGGCGCGCCGTGAAGCTGACCATGTCGAGATCGCTTTCACAGCGGGACAAGACCATCCTGCTCCTGCTCGGGGTGGTGGTCGTCCTCCTTTTGGTGTATCTCATCGGCGTGCGGCCCGCGCTGAATCAGTTGTCCAATCTCGCAGAGGAGCGGTCTTCGCTGGAGCAGACGCTTGCCTCGTTGGGGCAAGTGCACGCCAGGCAGCAACAGACGGAAGAGCGGGGGAAGTCGGTGCTGTCGCGCGTGCCGATTGGCGCGCATGAGGCCAACGCGCTCGAGTTGCTCAACCAGATTGCGGAACAGGATCACGTGACGCTCGTCTCGGTGGCCTACGGCAATGGCACGAGCGGTGCGCCTTCCGTGGGGACGTCCGGTGGGTCGACCAGTTCCTCGACATCAGGGTCGAGCAATGCGTCGCAAGGCGGCGGAGGCTTGTCGAGCCTCCAGTACAACGTTGTGGTGACCGGAACGACGGCGAACCTGGAATCGTTCTTTGCCGATCTCGCCACGGCACCGCGCCTCATGACCGTCCAGTTGCAGAGCGTCTCCGGCACTGCGAGCGGCGATACGGCCAATTTTACGCTGGCGGTGTACTACCGAAACGGATGAGATGTGCCCGGCCCGTCTGACCGCGGCCTCACATGCTGCTTCCGCCGCGATGCGCCTGCCTCGGCCTCGACCCCTTCACGACGCCCGTCGTCCCCGTCCATGCAAAAATCCCCGCTCGACTCGCCGGGCCGCGCGGGGATTTCACATGCAGGTGTGTCGCCTCGACCGCTGCGCCCTGTGCGCCGCGGTGCGGTCTGCGAGCGGGGAGCCTCGTCACGACTGTTGCGTGAGCTGCGCCGGTTGCCATTGCCGCAGGATGGCCTGCGAGATCTTCCCCTGTTGGACCAGTTCCCGGATGCTCATCTCCATCGTGATCATGCCGAATTGACGCCCCGTCTGCATCATGGCGCCGATTTGGTGTGTCTTTCCACTGCGGATGAGGTTCGCCACAGCGGGCGTGTTCACGAGCACCTCGAACGACGCCACGCGCCCGCGCCCGTCGCGCGTCCGGTGCAGGCGCTGCGACACCACGCCCGCCAACACGCCCGCGAGCTGGATCCGGATCTGCCCCTGCTGCTCCGGAGGGAACACGTCGATGATGCGCTCCACCGTCTGCACCGCGTCGGAGGTGTGCAGCGTGGCGAACACCAGGTGGCCTGTCTCCGACGCCGTGATGGCCGTCGCGATGGTCTCGAGATCGCGCATCTCACCGACGAGCAGGATGTCCGGGTCTTGGCGGAGCGCCGCGCGCAACGCCGGCGCAAAGCCGGACGTGTCCTGGCCAATTTCCCGCTGGTCGATGATGGACAACTTGTGGGTGTGCAGGTATTCAATCGGGTCTTCCAGCGTGATGATGTGCCGCCGCTGGGTCTGGTTGATGGCATCCAGCACCGACGCCAGCGTGGTGCTTTTGCCGCTTCCGGTGGGGCCGGTGACGAGCACGAGCCCGTACGGGCGGTTCATGAGCGTCCTGAACACCGATGGCAGGTTCAGCTCCTCCATCGTCGGGATGCGCTGGGGAATGAGCCGGGCCGCAATGCTGATGGAGCCGCGCTGCCGGTACGCGTTGACGCGGAACCTGGCGACGCCCGGAATGCTGTAGGAAAAGTCGATCTCGCCTGCCTCCATGAATCGCTGCCAGCGCTCCTCCGACAGCATCTGCCGGGCGAACGATTCGAGATCAATGGGGAGAAGTTTCTCGCCCATGGGCTCGAGATCGCCATGCACGCGATAGGTCACGGGCGCCCCTGCGGAGAGGTGGACGTCTGAAGCTTCTTTCTCTTTTGCCAAAGCCAAGATTTCATCAATCTGCACGATGTGAACCCTCCCTCTGACGACACGGATGGCGAGCCAAACAATCTCGCCCATGCGCTGCACCGCGGCCGCTGCCCATGGATACGAGCCCGGCCAGCGCTCAAGCCGGGCAGAGCTTGTGCGCGCGCCTTGTGGTCAAGGCGCAAGACCGGTCAGCCGCGCGTACACATGCCACAGCTCCGGTCCGACGAACGCGCACGTGGCCGCGGCGAGCGCCAGAAACGGCGCAAACGGGATGGGCTGCTGGGGTTTGACCCGCCCGGCAAGCCTCAGCGGCAACGCGGCCACCACGCCGTAAATCGCCGCCAGGATGAACGCCATGACCATATATCCGGGCCCAAGCATCGCCCCGATGCCGAGGTTCAGCTTGGCGTCGCCCATGCCCATCTTTCCGCCCGTCACCAGGTGGATGGCCGCCACGATGACGTATCCCACCGCGGCACCGGCGGCCGCCATGGCCCAAGACCGTATGCCAGCGAGGGCGCTCGCCAAGAACAACACGGCGCCCGCGGGCAGCGTCAGCACGTCCGGCAGAATGAGCGACGTGACATCGCACGCGACGGCCGACGCGAGGTATAGCCAGAATGCCCACCACACGGCGAGCTGCGCGTAGTTTCCACTTGAGGTTGCCGCAGACAACGCAAACGCCGCGCCCGTGGCGAGCTCGATGGCCGGATACCGCCACGAGATGGGGGCCTTGCACGTGCGGCAGCGCCCGCGCAGCCAAAGCCAGGACAGAACCGGAACCAGCTCCCATGCGGCGAGCGTGCGGCCGCAGTTGGGACAGTGCGATCTCGGCCAAACCACGCTCTCTCCGCGCGGCAGTCGATAACCCACGACGTTGGCAAAGGATCCGAAGATGATTCCGTAGATGAAGGCCAAAATCGTCAAGATCTCGTGGGTCACAGATCCCTGCGTCATGCGGCAACTCCCTTGTGGCACTCCTGGCTCTGCTGTGCGCCCCTGGTGATACAAACCAATACGCTCTTCCTCGCCCAAATTCCTGCTAAGTCGACGCGATTGGACAAGCTTTTGTGCGAACCTACCATGACAACGTCGTCCAGTTTGCTATGTTGGGAGAAGACGGATGAGGCGGAGGGATGGATGTGGAGCTTGACGCCTTTTACGAAAAGCACGGGTTTGTGCGCTTGCACGAGTGGACCCTGCCGGCGCGCGCGCCTCAGTACGAGCCGATTTCGTCCGTCGCGGCCCATCTTGCTCCCGAGACCCGGCGTTACCTCGAGACTGCGTATCCGCGCGGCCTGTACAGGCACCAGGTGAAGGCCATCCGCGCGGCCGCCGAAGGTGAACATGTGCTCCTTGCGACCGGCACGGCCTCCGGAAAGAGCGCGCTGTTTTTCACGGCCGGGATCGACACCATGGCCAAGCGGTACAAGGCTCGCGTCCTCGCGATGTATCCCACGCGTGCGCTGGGGCGGGAACAGGCGGAGCGATGGCGCCAGGCCGTCGAGGCCGCGGGCGCAAGCTGGAACGTGTGCCTCATCGACGGCGGCGTGCCCGTCAGCGAGCGGGAACCCCTCCTGCGCGAGAGCGACGTCGTGGTGATGACCCCGGATGTGGTGCACACGTGGCTGCTACCCAGTCTTTCCTCCCAAGCGGTGCGGACGTTTCTCACGCACCTTCGCCTGGTCGTGATCGACGAGGTCCACACATACTCGGGCGTCATGGGCACGAACAGCGCATTTCTGTTCCGCAGGCTCGCGCATGTAGCGGATGCGCTGGGCGGAGCGTTCCGGATGGTGGCCGCTTCGGCCACCATCGCGAAACCGGACGATCACGCCGCGAAGCTATTTGGGCGCAGATTTTGCGTGGTTGGGCCGGAAGACGATACGTCGCCGCGCCACCCGACGACCGTCGACTTTGTGGCCCTGCCCTCGGGCGGCGATTTGCTGCAGGCGGTGGCCCTGCTCCTTCGCCATGTCGCGGGCCAAGGGCACCGCGCCATCGCGTTCCTCGACAGCCGCCAGCGAGTCGAAATCATCGGCTCCATCTTGCAGCGCCAGGACGGGGACGAGAGCGAAGAGGAGGCGATGGGGCGGCGCTTGCGGGGGCTCGAGCAGGTGGGGATTCTGCCGTATCGCTCCGGGTACGAGGAGCTGGATCGCCAGGCCATCCAGCGCGGGCTGACGTCCGGCACGCTGCGGGGCGTCGTAAGCACGAGTGCGCTCGAACTCGGCATGGACATCCCGAACCTCGACGTCGCGGTGCTCGTCGGTGTCCCGCAGTCGCAGACGAGTCTGTTGCAGCGCATCGGGCGCGTCGGGCGCCACGGGCCAGGGCACGTGGTCATCCTGCACACTCAGACGGCGCTTGACGACGCTGTGCTCGCGAATCCGTCTCTCCTCTGGCAGCGACCGCTCACCGAGACCGTCTTGTACCTGGATCACCGCCGAGCACAGTACATCCACGCCATGTGTCTCGCCGGAATCGGCGGGGAGCACGATCTCGCCCTCAATCGCCGCCTGGGCGATCCGGACGCGTTCCAGCTCTCCCAAGCCGTCGATTGGCCCGATGGGTTCGCGGACTTGTGTCTCGCGGAGCGATCCGGACAGGTTCCGCCCGAGTTTGAGGCGATGCGCATCGAGGCAGGCGACAGTCCGCACCGCACGTATCTCCTGCGCGACATGGAGCGGCGCTTCACGGTCGAGATGCAGTCGGGAACGGAACTCGACAGGCTCGGAGACCTGTCGATGTCCCAGGTGATGCGCGAGGCATACCCCGGTGCCATCTACCGCTACATGGGGCGCTGCTACCGCGTCGTGCGCGTCTACCATCCGTCCGGCAAAATCATGGTGCGGCCGGACAAACAGTACCGCACGAAGCCCAACGCCATTCCGCCGCGCATCTCCCCGCAGATCGATCGCCCAGGCACCGTCATCTACCAGGCCGGAGCGGGCTTCATCGTCGCGAGCGAACTCCTGGTCCACGAGATGGTGACCGGATTCGTCGAGTACCGCGGTCGCACGCCCTATCGCTTTGAGTACCCCATCCACCACGACCCGGATCTCCGCGGCGTCCAGTTCGACATGCCGCTGTTCCAACGCCGGTATGTAACGCACGGCGTGTCGTTTTTCCACCCCGATTTGCGCGATCACGACGTCCTAAACGCGCTGATGCTTCTTCTTTGGGAGGCGTACGCTTTCGTCGTGCCGTTCGACACGCAGGATGTCGCCGCGGGCATCTCGCGCGTAGGCGGTGTGCGAAACCACGCCTTGCCGCAAGACAGCCGACTCATCACGCTCTTCGATCGCGTCTACGGCAGCCTGCATCTCGCGGCGCGCATCCTGGAGCCCGGCGTGTTGCCGCGGGTGGCCGAGCAGATGGACGCATTTTTGCACGCGCGCTTCTGGAATCAGATCGATTCCGACCAGCGGTCTATCGCCCAGGCGTGGGTGTCCTCGCTCGGGGAACCGCTCGTTCCCGTGAGCGGAGAAGGCGAAGCCGCCGCGGCGAGTGACGGCGATGCGCGGGTGCGAATTATTCTGCCGGGCAGCGTCGGCTTCGTGGAACTGGAGGGGCGGCGCTTCCTCGTGGACGCCGTGTTTTTCAAGCCGTCAGGCCTTCACTACCGCGGCAGGTACCCGGATGACGTGTCGCACCAGTCGTGCGAGATTCAGCTTCCCGTCCACCTGGTCGGCGAGATGCCGGGCGAGTCGAGGTGGGGGTTCTACGACATCGAGCGGGGAGAGGTCATCGAAGCTCCTTCTGATGGCGCCTCGTGACGCCGAATGTACAGGGAGCCGCGCGGATGCCAGCACGCCTTCGCGATGGAGGTATGATAGACTAGCTTTCGAGGCTTTCCGCGCACAGCTCGGCGGGTGGCCGTCAAATTCAAGGGCACAGGAGTTATCAGCATGCGAATGGGACGGACATGGCTCGGCGCGCCGGTGTGGCTGTGGCTGCTCGCGCTCGCGCCGCGCCTTGTGACCATCTTCGTGTACGGACCGCATCTCAGCATTCACAGCGACGACGAAGGGTACTATCGAAGCGCGCTTTGGCTCCTGCAGAAGGGCACGTTCTCGTACTACACGCCGGACGCGCCGACGGTGCACATGATGCCGGGCATCACGCTCTTGTTGGCCGGGATCATCTGGCTGTTTGGAACGGGGACCGTCGGCCTGTACGCGGGGAAAATCGTCTTTACCCTGATTGCGACGCTTGGCATCGCGGGCATCTACCGCGCGGTGAGCCGCATGACCCGGCCGTGGGTGGGCGGCGTGGTGGCAAGCGCCATCGCGCTGTATCCGCCCGAAGTGCTAGTGGACACGCTCTTTCTCACCGAGCCGCTGTTCATGGCGGCGTTCGCCTGGATGTTCGACTTCACGTTCAAAGCTGCGGAGTCCAAGCGGCTGCGGGACGCGCTTGGGCTTGCCGTCACGTTCATGCTCGCCATCTACGTGCGGCCCAACGTCGCTCTGTGGATTGTCTTCGCGCTCATCTACTTCCTGATGAAGGGTTATCCCCGACCGCTCTTCTGGCGCCACCTCGGCGCTGCCGTGATGGTCGGGCTCCTCTTCATGGCGCCGTGGTGGATCCGAAACGAGCTGGTGTTTCACCGTTTCATCCTCTTCACCGACGACAGCTGGAATCCACTCCTCCTTGGCACCTTTCAGGGTTACGGCTACCCGCCGCCGACCAACGAGGGCGCCATCGAGCACCAGCTGCTGCGCGAGTACCCGAATCTCCGGCCGCAGTCGATGCACGAGTTGCCTTGGTTTCGCCTGCAGAAGCAGATTGCCTTCCAGCGCATGGGCGAGTGGCTGAAGACAAATCCGTCTTCCTTCTGGACGACGTACCTTTGGCTGAAGCCGCAGATTCTCTGGCTTCGCGCGTACCTGCCCATCCCTATCTTCGGGTTGACCGAGGCGTCACTTCGCGGGCTGCAGACCTGGCTGGTGGACGCGTCCATCGTCGGCCACTTCGTCGCCATGGTGTTCGGCCGCGGCAGACGGCGCGAGCTCTTGCTCATCTGGCTCACGCTGCTCTACTACACCGCCGTGTTCTCGTTCTTCTTCGCGTTTGAGCGCTACAACGTGCCCATCGACTGGCTGATGTTTTCCGGCGTGCCTGTGGCGGCGTGGGCGCTTTTGCGCGCTATCGTGGGCGAGGAGCGCAAGGGAAGGCGAGCAAAGGCTGGCCGCGGCCGCACGCGCCGCCGCGCCGCTCGCTGACGGGTCCAGGACGGCCTATGGGCGCAGGCCGCCCCGCCGGGGCGCACACGCCGCCGCGCTCAGCATTTGCGGCGGGAACCATTCGCGCTTCCCGCCGCTCGTCGTGCTCTCGCGCCGGCTCGGGGTCGACGAATGCGGCGCATCCTGGTCACGGTGTCTGTCGCGGCGAGGTGCGCAATCCGAGGCGCCGCGCGTGGTACTGCATGCGCTGCCGGCTGATGCCAAGCGCCCGCGCCGCGCGCGTCAGGTTGCCTCCGCACGCCTCGTACGCCTGGCGGATGGCGTCGTCGGCGGGGCGGGCCATGCGCGGCGTGCGCAATCCTTCGTCCGGCGCGCCCTCGCCGAGGATCGGATGCGCGGATCGAAGCATGGCGGGCGTGAGTTCCGCGGCTTCCGGCCAGAGGGCCAGGGCGGATCGGACGGTTTGCTCGAGCTCGCGGACGTTTCCCGGCCAGTCGTGGCTCGTCAAAAACGAAAGGGCATCGCTCGAGAGGCGCACGGCGCGGCCTTCTCCATATTTTTTCAGAAACGCGCGCGCCAGAAGCGGAATGTCCTCGAGCCTGTCCCGAAGCGGCGGCAGGTGAATCGCGATGGCGCCGATGCGGTACAGGAGGTCCGGCCGCACGAGCCCGAGGCGCACGGCCTCGCTGGGAGACACGTTCATCGCGGCCACCACGCGCGCGTCCGTTCGGACGGATCGCCTGGCGCCAATCGGCCAGATTTCGCCGTCCTGAAGCGCGCGCAAAAGCTTCGCCTGCACGGCGGGGGACATGGCGTGGACCTCGTCGAGGAACAGCGTGCCGCCGCAGGCGAGCTCAAACACGCCCGCTCGGTCCACGGCGCCCGTGAATCCGCCTCGCCTCGTGCCAAACAGCACGCTCTCCGCGAGCCCCTCCGGCCACGCCGCGCAATTTTGCGCCAAAAACGGGCCGTGTTTGCGCGCGCTCGCTTGATGGATGGCCTGGGCGAAAAGCTCCTTGCCCGTGCCCGTTTCACCCACGAGGAGCACCGGCAAATCCGTCTTCGCGGCGCGCTCGGCGAGATCGAGCGCCCGCCGCATGGCCGGGCTCTCGCCCAGGATGTCCGCGAACGAGTGTCGGCGCCCGCCCCGCGCGTCTTCCGCGTCGTGTGCGCCGCCCGCCTCGCGCGGCACGGCAATCTCCATCGCGCCGATGATCTCGCCCGCAATCACCACCGGCTTGGTGCGGTTCTGCGTCACCACGCGCCGTCCGTTGCGCGCCACGTACACCTGCTCCTCAATTTGCACCGGATGCCCCGTCTTTAGCGCCCGCCACAGCGTGCTCGTCTCCTCGTCGAGCTCGTACAGCTCAAACACGTTCTTCTCCAGCACCTCGTCCGGACGGTACCCGTCGATCTCGCCCATGGCGCGGTTGTACACGCGGGTGCGCCCTTCGCGATCGACCGCGTGAACGCCGACCGGCGCGAATTCGAGGATCTCCTGATACAGCTTCCACACGTCGGCCACGAGGCTCGGTTCCATGCGCTCGCCCCCTCGCTCAATGCCTCCGTTTTGCGTTTTGCGCGCCCATTTTGCGCCGTCAGAATCATCATACACCGAAGTGGCGCGGCTCGGCACCTGGCACGGCGCTTGCTCGTATCTTGAGGCAGATTCCCTGAAGGAGGCGGTGCACGATGGCCGATGTGAAGACGCTCCCGGGGGCGGCGAGCGCGCCCTACCTGCGGGACGCAGACGCGTATCTCGCGCGCGCGTACCGCCCGTTTTTGCCGGCGATGATCGCCAAAGCGGAGGGAAGCCTGCTCTACGATCTCGACGGCAACCGCTACATCGACTTCGTGGGCGGCGTCGGCTGCCTGAACGTCGGGCACAGCCACCCGAAGGTCGTGGCGGCCGTGATCGACCAGGCGAAGCGATTCACGCACACGGACTACACGATGTTCCCCTATGTGCCGCTCGTCGAACTGGCGAAGCGCCTCGCGCCGAAGACGCGCATTCCGAACGCGAAGGGGCTCTTCTTCAACTCCGGCGCCGAGGCGGTGGAGAACGCGGTGAAGATCGCGAGGTGGGCGACGGGGCGGCCGGGCGTGATTGCGTTTGATGGCGCCTTCCACGGCCGGACGTACATGGCCATGAGCCTCACGAGCAAGCTCCACCCGTACAAGGCGCACTACGGCCCGTACGCGCCGGAGGTGTACCGGCTGCCCTACCCGAGCGCGACGCACGGGCCGCGCCTCGACGAATTTCGGCGGTTTCTGGACCGCGCTGCGGTGACGTGGTTCGATCCCGCCCAGATCGCGTGCGTCATCGCCGAGCCCATCCAGGGCGAGGGGGGGTACATCGTGCCGGTGGAAGGCTTCTTCCCGCTTCTGCGCGAATTTTGCGACCAGCACGGCATCCTGCTCATCGCGGACGAGATTCAGACCGGCTACGGGCGCACGGGGCGGTTTTTCGCCATGGAGCACGAGGGCGTGGTGCCGGATCTCATGACGTGCGGCAAGTCCATCGCGGCGGGCCTGCCGCTCTCCGCCGTATTTGGCCGGGCCGAGATCATGGACGCGCCGGCGGAGAACACGCTCGGCGGCACGTACGTCGGCAACCCGGTGGCGGCGAGCGCCGGGCTCGCGGTGCTCGACGTGATGGAGCAGGAGGGGCTCGTGGCGCGGGCCGAGGAGGTGGGCCAGCGCATCCGCGCGAAGCTGCTCGAGCTCATGCGCGAGTGCCGGTGCATCGGTGACGTCCGCGGGCGTGGCGCCATGCTCGCCGTGGAGTTCGTGCGCGATCGCGCCACGATGGAGCCCAACCCGGAGATGGTGGCGAGGGTCCTGCGCCTCGCCATGGAGCGGGGGCTTCTGCTCATGAAGTGCGGCGTGTACAACAACGCCATTCGCTTCCTGTGCCCGCTCAACATCCCGTGGGACGTGCTGGACGAAGGACTGGACATCTTCGCGGCGGTGGTCCGCGAGGCGAAGGAGCGTGAGGCGCATGCCGAGGTTTGAACCGTGTCTCAACTTCATTGGTGGCACATGGTGCGAGCCGAAGACGCGGCAGTACGGAGACAACGTGAATCCCGCCAACGGCGAGGTGCTGGGCCTCTGGGCGCGATCCGGCCCGGACGATCTCGACGACGCCGTGCGGGCGGCCCGCGAGGCGCAGGCGGCGTGGCGCCTCGTGCCCGCGCCGGAGCGGGCGAAGGTCCTGCGGCGCGTCGCGGATCTGCTGCGGGAACGGAAGGACGAGATCGCGCGGACGCTGACGATGGAGATGGGGAAGGTCATCGAGGAGGCGCGCGGCGAGGTGCAGGAGGCCATCGACATGGCCGACTACATGGCGGGCGAGGGCAGGCGGCTGTTTGGCCAGACCACGCCCTCGGAGCTGCCCAACAAGTTCGCGATGAGCGTGCGCGCGCCCGTGGGCGTGGTGGGGATCATCACGCCGTGGAACTTCCCCATCGCCATCGCGTCGTGGAAGTCGCTTCCGGCCATTGTCGCCGGCAACGCCGTGGTGTGGAAGCCCGCGGAGGAGACGCCGCTCACCGCCCGGGCGTTCGCGGAGGTGTATCAGGAGGCCGGTCTGCCTGCGGGCGTGCTGAATGTCGTCTACGGCGATGGCCCGGTGGTCGGCGAGGCCATGCTCGATCACCCCGGCATCGACGTCATCTCGTTCACGGGATCGACCGAGACGGGGCGGCACATCGCGAGCCGCGCGGGCGCGAACCTGAAGCGCGTGTCGCTCGAGATGGGCGGCAAGAACGCCATCACGGTGCTCGCCGACGCGGACCTGGATCTCGCCGTCGAGGCCATCCTCTGGAGCGCCTACGGCACGAGCGGCCAGCGGTGCACGGCGGCGAGCCGCGTGATTGTGGAACACGCGGTGGAAGGGGAATTGTTGGCGCGCCTCGTGCCGCGCGTGGAGGCGCTGCGCGTGGGCGACGGGCTGGATCCCGCGGTTCAGGTGGGGCCCGTCATCCACGAAGAGGCCCTCGGCAAGATTCAACGCTATGTCGATCTCGGCGCGCAGGAGGGCGCCAGGCTGTTGACCGGCGGGCGAAGGCTGACGGACGGTCCGCTCGCGCGCGGCTTTTACTACGCGCCGACCGTGTTCGCAGGCGTCCGCCCCGAGATGCGCATCGCCCAGGAGGAGATCTTTGGTCCGGTGCTCGCCGTGATGGCGGTCGACTCGTTCGAGGAAGCTATCCAAGTCAACAACGGCGTCCAGTACGGGCTCTCGGCGAGCATCTTCACGCGCGACGTCAACCGCGTCTTTCAGGCCATGCGCGATCTCGACACCGGCATCGTCTACGTCAACGCGGGCACCACGGGCGCGGAGATTCACCTGCCGTTTGGCGGCACCAAGGCCACCGGAAACGGGCACCGCGATTCCGGCCAGGCCGCTCTCGACGTCTTCACCGAGTGGAAGACCATCTACGTCGATTACAGCGGCCGGCTGCAGCGGGCACAGATCGACAACAACTGAAACGAGGAGCTGGCGCATTTGCAACGCGAAGATGGCGCACCGCCCGTTTCTTGGCGATGCGCCATCGTGTCGCCTTGCCAATCACGACCAATACGCCCGCATGGACCCCGCCATCTCGAGCGCGGATTGGATGGGCGACTCCGCGCTGTTGGTGGTCTGCACCTCGTACACGTTTCCGTCCTGGCTCCAGATGACCGTCACCGTGACATCCGCGCCGGAAGGGTTCTGGTTGTCCACAATGACGCGGCCAACGCCGTCCGAAGAAGGCAGGGAGGCGCTCGCCAGCGCGTTCACGAGCTTGTCCACAATCGGCGTCGGCGGCACCGACGTGTTCTCGTTCACCACCTGAAAGTTCCAACCGTTGTCCGACCAGTACACGACGGTGGAGTTGCCCACCGTGGCCATTTGCGCCGAGTGGTTGTTCGGCAAGAGAATCCCCGTGCCGCCCGAAGGCATCGCGCCGCCGTGCACGGCGCTCGCGAACGAGGAGAGGCTCGACGCCGCCTGGCTCGTCGAGACGAAGTGGTCCACTTCGTACGAGGCGTACGGCTGTCCGCCGGTCAACAGATCCACGTGATAACCCACAAGAAACTGGGGCCCGTGCGCGCTCGGCTGCGTGTTGTGCGCGTTGTACGACGTCGATCCGCCTCCCACCGGCTGCGGCACGTACGTCGGCGCGTCGGCGCCCTGGAACCCGTTTTCGCCGAGGCTCGTCATGGCCTGCTGCACAATGGCCGGGAATGCGCTGGCGTCGGCCGGCTGCGATCCGCCCTGGGACGACGTGCTCGTGTTTTGCGTCGACGCGTTGTTCCCCGCCGGGTTGGCCGCCGAGCTGTTGCCCGTCCCGTTGGAGAGCGCCGTGGTGTTGTTCTGCGGTTCATGGGTGGCATTGGTCGTGTTGTTGACAGGCGGTGGGCTCCCGCCGGACGATCCGCCTCCGCAGCCCGTCGCAAGAAACAGGGTCGCCGTCACGGAAAGCAAGACATAACCGTAGGTTCTGGAATTCGGCATCTTGAGATCCTCCTCGTGGTGTGAAGCGCCGGCGCGGGCGCGCCTCCCTGGCCCACGCGAATCGTACCGTTCTTCAGATCTCTTCGACGCCACCCCCCATTTTCCTGTCCGTACCTCCCTTCGGCACGGTTCTCAATTTCCCGAGCAATATCGACGGCGAGCGACACCGTGCGCAGGATTTGGTGCGCGCGCGGCGTATTGTTCCAGCATGTGTGCCATGCATTTGAAGGGAACCTCATCTTCCCGCAGCATCCGGAGGTGCTCGCCGTTTGCTTCGCCCTCGCGCTCTCGCCAAGCTTTGCGCGCTGTGCGCGCTGCCGATCGCTGTGGCCGTTCCCACGTCCTTCGCCGCACCGCCGCGCGCCTCCGCGTCCACCCAGGGCGCCAACACCTCTGCGGACTCAAGGGGCGCTCTCGTCGTCCCGGGCGTCGGCCAGGTGTCGGTTGCGTGGTGGCGGGTGGGTGATCACGTGTACGCGCCGCTTTCCGCCTGCATCGCCTGGTTCAACCTCATGCACGTCCCTCAGCGCCTGACGTCGGACGGGTGGGTGGTGGGGGACTTGCCCTCGTCTCCGCAGGCGCCGCCATCGTCAGGCCCGCTCTACCTCTGGTACTGGCAGCCCGCGCACGGCGACGAAGTCACGTATGGGGGCCCCATCGACGCGAATGCCGTCACGCAAGGTGGTCAACGCTACGTGGATGTGGACGCCCTGCAGCAGCTGTTGGCCGCGCTACACGTTGAGACGCGGTGGCAGGGCTCGCAGCTCGCCGTGATCGATCCCGTCCCGCAAACATCGCTCCCGGCCTCGGGTGTCGCGCCCGTGGCGTACCAGGGGCCCGGGGATCTGTGGCCGGAGCCGTGGTTCTACGGAGAGGCGGATATCACCTCTTCGGCGCTCTACAACCCGCTTGCGCCGGTCCTCCCTCTTCGCCTCAAGGCTCAGGACGGGTTTTCAGGCGAGGTGATGATCACGGTCAGGTCTCAGGCCCAGCCGAATGAATTGCACCACTACAGCGCTCGCATGGTGAACGGCGTCCTCGATGCCACCATTCGCCTGCCGTTCGCAGGCGCACTGGACGTTCAGGTGGACGAAGTTCTGGACGAGTCTTCCCTCAAGCTGCGCACGCTCGCCTATAGCCGCGCCATCGAGTCCGCGGCGCCGAGTCTCCCGCTTCAGAGCCTCGGCCTCCTCCAGAGTTGGTTTGTGAACGACAATGAGTCGCCATCCGTGGCCGCGCTCGCCGCCTCCATTGCGCACACGAGCCCAGGCGCACGCTCGCTTTCGCCGACGCAGGTGGACGCGGAGATCCGGGCCATCTCGGACTGGGCGTCCCAAAACATCCGGTACAACTGGCCCGCCTACCTGAACGGCCAGATTCCGTGGCAGCAGATGACCACCACCTTGTCGCTTCGCTACGGCGTGTGCCAGGACATCTCGGGCGTCGCAACGGGGCTCCTGCGCGCGCTCGGCATCCCGGCCCTTGTGGTCCAAGGTCAAGGACTGGGTGAACTCGGGTGGGGGCCACACCAGTGGGACGAGGCTTGGGACGGGCGCCGGTGGGTGATCTTCGATCCGACTTTCGACGCCGTGTACACGAGCGACGCGGGCATCGCGCCGCCGTCTTCCGTCACGCATGACGACTTCGATCCGCCGCAACGTGTGTTTGCGCAAAACCACCGCGGCGGGCAAATCGCGGACTGGTGAAGTCGCACGGCTCAGCGCGCAAAGGAGGAGATCTCGATGAACGTGAATCGATATGCGGAAAACCCGCTCATCACCCCGAAGGACGTGCCGCCTTCGCATCCCGATATGCGCGTCATCGGCGCGTTTAACGCGGGCGTCGCGCGCGTGGGCGACGAGACCGTGCTCGTGCTGCGCGTGGCGGAGCAGGCGAGCGCGGACGAGGACGCGGTCGGCGTGCCCGTGTACAACCCCGCGCATCGAACCGTCGAGGTCCATTGGTTCAAGCGCTCGGATCCGCACTACGATTTTTCCGATCCGCGCGCGGTGCGCCGCAAGGACACGGGTGAAACCGTGTGGCTCACGTCCATGTCCCACCTGCGCCTCGCGCGAAGCCGCGACGGCCGCCACTTCACCGTGGAAGAAAAGCCGTTCCTCGCGCCGGAGACCCCGTACGAGGCCTTCGGCGTCGAAGACCCGCGGGTGGCCGAGATCGGCGGCGTGTACTACATCACCTACACCGCGGTGTCCGATCACGGCGTCGCCGTGGGCCTGGCCGCGACGCGCGACTTTCACCACGTCTCGCGGCTCGGCCTCATCCTGCCCCCGGAGAACAAGGACGTGGTGTTGTTTCCTGAGCGCATCGGCTCGCACTACTACCTGCTCCACCGCCCCGCACCGCGCGGCCTCGGGGAGCTGGACATCTGGCTCGCGGAATCCCCCAATCTGCGCGCCTGGGGCAATCACCGTTTTCTGCTCGCGCCGCGCAAGGACAGCTGGGACAGCGTGCGCGTGGGCGGAGGCGCCGTCCCCATCCGCACCGACAAGGGCTGGCTCCTCTTGTACCACGGCGCCAACGAGAAGAACGAGTACGCCATGGGCGCTTGCCTCGTGGATCTGGGCGATCCGTCGCGCGTGTTGGCGAGATCGGCCGAGCCCGTTCTCAAGCCGGAGGCGCCGTACGAAGTGGCGGGCTTTTTCCGCGGCGTGGTCTTCTCCTGCGGGGCGTGGGTGGAAGGGGACGTCGTGCACATGTACTACGGGGTGGCCGACGAGGCGCTCGCCGGCGCGGATCTCTCCCTCCGCGAGATCCTCGATACGCTCGCGTGAAGGTCTGTGGACTCGCCCGGCCGCGCTCGCCAGTCCGCCGTTCTCGCGCAGCTACCGCTTTTTAGAGAATTTTTGATGTCATGGCCGTCTTTTTCTTGTATATTGATCTTTAACAAGCGATAGGTGGTGGAATGCAGTTTGGACCAGGAAATCTTGTATCTGACGCGATCCGGCAAGGACCTCGCGCGCAAGACCCGCCGCTGGCTGCGCCAGCATCCGGAGGCGACGCTCGGCGAGGTGGCCGAGCAGGTGCGCGAGCTGTTCCAACTTCGCGATCTCGGCGATCTCGCCGACCGCCCGCTGCGCGAGTTGCCCGAGTGCCGCTGGATTGTCCTCGGCGAGAACGATCGGGGTCGCATCGAGGTGCAGAAGGACGTGGCCGGCTTGGGCGACGTCCGCTATGTGGAGACGAAGGGCTGACGGCCGTATCGACCGACGTATCGACCGACGAAAAACGGGGTGCCTCTGCGTCGCGCGAGGCACCCCATCGCGTCTTCACATCACGCGCTTGCCGAACAGCGATTCCAGGAGCTCGACGGCCATACGGCCCGTCTGGTTCCGGTGATCCAAAATGGGGTTCACCTCGACCACGTCGACCGACAGCAGCTTTCCGCTCGCGGCCAAGAGCTCCATGGCGAGATGGCCCTCTCGGTACGTGAAGCCTCCGTTGACCGGCGTGCCGACGCCCGGGGCGAACATGGGGTCGAGGGCGTCGAGATCGAGACTCAGGTGGATGCCGCGCGTGCCGTCCGACGCGATGCGGATGGCCTCCTGCATGACCGCGTCCATCCCGCGCCGGTCGACGTCCTGCATGGTGAAGACGTGGATGCCGGATTGGCGAATGAGCTCGCGCTCCTCGGGGTCGATGGACCGCGCACCGACGAGCACCACGTTTTCCGCCCGGACTTTCGGCCGGATGCCGCCGATGCCGGTCAGCGCCTCGTGGCCGATGCCGAGGCTCGCGGCGAGCGGCATGCCGTGGATGTTGCCCGAGGGCGTCGTCTCGTCTGTGTTCATGTCGCCGTGCGCGTCAAACCAGATGACGCCAAACGGCTGGCCCGCGCGCGCAATGCCCGCCAGGCTGCCGATGGCGATGGAGTGATCGCCGCCCAGGATGACCGGCGTGTGCCCGCCCTTGAGCACGCCCTCCACCTTCTCGCAGAGCGCCTCGCTGACCGAGACCACCTCGCGCAGGTACTTCAGCTTCTGATGTTCAATCCGCCTCGTCTCCGGCGTCGGCACGGGCACGTCGCCGAGATCGGCCACCTCGTAGCCGAGCCGCTCGAGCTTCTCCTTCAGCCCGGCGTAGCGGATGGCGCTCGGGCCCATGTCCACGCCGCGCCGGCTCTGCCCGTAGTCGGACGGGACGCCGATGATGTGAATGTCCTTCATGCCTCTCCCTGCTTTCTAGCGCGCATCCTGCGCAAAGACGCCGCGAATTTGCTCAAACGCCCACGCCAGTTCGTCCTCCGTGATGACGAGCGGCGGCGCGAAGCGAATCATGTTTTCGTGCGTCTCCTTGCACAGAAGGCCCGCCTCTTTCAGCCGCTCGCAGTACGGCCGCGCCTTCTCGTGCAGCTCCACGCCGATGAAAAGCCCCTTGCCGCGCACTTCTTTGATAGCCGGGTGCTTGAGCTCGCGCAGCCAGCCGAGGAACTTCTCGCCGAGCGCGCGAGATCTCTCCGGCAGCTTCTCCTCGACGATCACGTCGAGCGCCGCGATGGCCACGGCCGCGCCGAGCGGGTTGCCGCCGAACGTGGAGCCGTGCGATCCGGGCTCGAACACGCCGAGGATGTCCCGGTTGGCCGCCACGGCGGACACGGGGAAGACGCCGCCGCCGAGCGCCTTGCCGAGGATGTAGACGTCCGGCACGACGCCCTCCCAGTCGCACGCGAACATCTGGCCCGTGCGGCCAAGCCCCGTCTGAATCTCATCCGCCACGAACAACACGCCGTGCGCGCGGCACACCTCGTACGCCTCGCGCAGGTAGCCTTCCGGCGGCACGATGATGCCCGCCTCGCCCTGAATGGGCTCGACGAGAAACGCCGCGGTGCGATCCGTGATGGCCTGCTTCAGCGCCTCGATGTCCCCGTAGGGAATGATGCGAAATCCCGGCGTGAGCGGGCCGAAGCCGCGCCGGTACTCCGGATCGCTCGAGAACGAGATGATGGTCGTGGTGCGGCCGTGGAAGTTGTGTTCCGCCACGATGATCTCGGCCTGGTCCGTCGGCACGCCCTTGACGTCGTACGCGTAGCGCCTCACCGCCTTGATGGCCGTCTCGACCGCCTCGGCGCCCGTGTTCATCGGCAGCACCATGTCCTTGTGCGTGAGCTTCGCGATGCGCTCGTACAGCTGGCCGAGCTTGTCGTTGTAAAACGCGCGCGAGGTGAGCGTGATGGCGTCCGCCTGCTCCTTCAGCGCCTGGATGATGCGCGGATGGCGGTGCCCCTGGTTGAGCGCCGAGTACGCGCTCAGCATGTCGAGGTACCGGTTGCCTTCCGCGTCCCACACCCACACGCCCTCGCCCTTGACGAGCACGACGGGCAGGGGGTGGTAGTTCTTGGCGCCATACTGTTCCTCAAGCCGCAGCGCCTCGCGGCTCGACACTTGGGTTGTCATGCGATTCACCTCAGCAGGCGGGCGCGGCGGCCCGCCGAATTCCGTCACAACAGTTCCGACACGCTCTTCATCTGCGTGAAGAGCAGCAGGTAATCCGGGCCGCCGGCCTTCGAGTCGGTCCCAGACATGTTGAACCCGCCGAACGGGTGCACGCCGACGACGGCGCCCGTGCACTTGCGGTTGAAGTACAGGTTGCCGACGTGGAAGTGGTGGCGCGCGTAGGCCAGGTGCTCGCGGTTTGTCGACAGGACGGAGCCGGTGAGGCCGAATTCCGTGCTGTTGGCCACGTCGATGGCCTCTTCAAACGACTTCACCTTCGTGAATGCCACCACCGGGCCGAAGATCTCCTCCTGCATGATCCGCGCGTCCGGCTTCACGTCCGCGAACACCGTCGGCTGGATGAAAAAGCCCGTCTCGTTCGACGCCGTGCCGCCCGCCACGAGCCGCCCTTCGCCGCGGCCAATCTCGATGTAGGTGGTCACCTTCTCGAACGCTTTCTGATCGATGACCGGCCCCGTGCCGACGCTCGCGTCGCGCACGTCGCCCACCTTGAACGTCTTGGCGATCTCGGCGACGCGATCGACGAGCGCGTCGTAGAGCGACTCGTGCGCGATGACGCGCGAGCACGCCGAACACTTTTGGCCGGAGAAGCCAAACGCGGACTGGGCGATGATCTGCGCGGCCTGCTCGACGTCGTAGCCCTCGTCCACGACGATGGCGTCCTTGCCGCCCATCTCGGCGACAAACCGCTTGATCCAGCGCTGCCCGGGGATGCGCTTGGCGGCGAGCTCGTTCAGGTGCAGGCCCACCTGCTTGGAACCCGTGAAGGAGATGAAGCGCACGTCCTTGTGGCCGACCATGAAGTCGCCCATTTCGGCCGGATCGCCCGGCACGAAGTTCACGACGCCCGCTGGCATGCCGGCCTCCTCGAGCGCCTCCATCAGCTTGTAGGCGATGACGGGCGTCTGGATGGCGGGCTTCAGGAGGACCGTGTTGCCCGCGACGACGGCCGAGACGGTCATGCCCGTCACGATGGCGAGCGGGAAGTTCCACGGCGGGATGATGGCGCCCACGCCGAGCGGGATGTACTCGATGTGGTTGTCCTCGCCCGAGATGGGCGTGACGAGATCGTCCGCGCGGCGAGCGAGATCGATCATCTGCCGCCCGTAGTACTCGAGAAAGTCGATGGCCTCCGCGGTGTCGGCGTCGGCCTCGGCGCGGCTCTTGCCGGCCTCGAGCAGCATCCAGGCGGAAAACTCGTGTTTTCTGCGGCGGATGATGGCCGCCGTCTTGAAGAGGACCGCGGCGCGCTCGATGACCGGCATGCGCGACCAGGTTCGGTAAGCCTCCCAGGCCGCCGCGAGCGCCTGCTCCACTTCGTCCTTGCCGGCCATGGCCACGCGGCCGACGACTTCCGCCTTCTTGGACGGGTTGATGGACTCGATGTAGCGGCCCGTATCGACGCGCTTGCCGCCGATGATGAGCGGATATGTCCGGCCGAGCTCTTGTTCGACCTTGGCGAGGGCCGCGGCGAACGCCTCCTGGTTGGCCGGATTGTGGAAGTCCGTCAAGGGTTCTGGGCGATACGGAATCATCGTATGGCCTCCTCGTATGAAATGGTTTAGACCCAGTTCTCCATGAACGCACGCGCCAAGCTCAGGGGTTGAGTCGCTGAGGTGTCCCCAGAGACAATGGCCTTAAGCGTAGGGTCCGGGGCAGTTC
>Ga0167615_1000104_pt1 | contig 30044 bp, 28 predicted proteins | sample BED_Mat_host_9_1_FD_111800 | JGI IMG/M metagenome (GOLD analysis project Ga0167615, IMG submission 111800) | Extremophilic microbial mat communities from Yellowstone National Park, USA - BED_Mat_host_9_15 (v2) (version 2) | ecosystem: Environmental > Aquatic > Thermal springs > Hot (42-90C) >... | reverse complement strand
CTGGAGATGGCGCGGATCACCGAGGCACTCACAGCCCTCCTGATCTCGGTGAACACGCGGCACAAGACCCATGCCGGGATCAGGTTGCTGCGGGTTCCAGCGGAGCGGTGGGCGGAGAGCTGAGCGCTGGGGGTGTTGTCCTCCTTTCGGGTGGGACCGGCGGGGCCAAGCTCGCCCGAGGTTTGCTCGATGTCTTGGGGCCCGACCAACTGACCGTGATCGCCAATACCGGCGACGACATCGAGATCTACGGCGCCCACGTCTCCCCAGATCCCGACCTCGTCACCTTCTGGCTTGCCGATCGGATCGACAGCCGGGGCTGGGGAATAGCCGGCGACACCTTCATGGTGATGGAGGGGCTGCGCGAGCTTGGCGTCGAGGTCTGGTTCAACCTTGGTGACCGGGACCTTGCCTGGTGCTTGGAGCGAAAGCGTTTGATGGAGGAGGGGTTGACCCAAAGCGAAGCCCACCGAGACCTCGTGCGCCGCCTGGGGCTGAGGGCAGCGGTGGTGCCGATGGCTGACTTGCCCTACCGCACCTTCGTCAACGGCCTCCCCCTCCAGCGGTACCTGATTCAAGACCGCAGCCCGCCGCGGCAGGTGGAGCTGCGCAATGCCGCCGGCACGGCAACGCCACCACCGCCGGCGCCGCTGGCCGCGGCGGCCTTGGCGGAGGCTGAGCTGGTGTTGATCGGTCCCTCAAACCCCGTGATCTCGATCCAGCCAATCCTCGCCGTCCTACGGCCGGTCCTGGCCCAGACAACGGTCCCTTTGATCTTCGTCTCCCCGTTTGTCGGCGGCAAGGTCCTGAAGGGTCCAACCGACCGCTTCCTTGCCAGCCTCGGCCTGCCTGCGGACGGCAAAGGAGCCCTTGCCTACTACAGCCAAACCCTTCCCCGCCCCCTCTCCGGCGTAGTCAGCGACGAGCCGCTTGGCTTCGCAGGGCCGGAGTTGGTTATCGACACCGACCTTGGCAGCCGCGAGCGGCGGCGGCAGGTGGCGGAGGCGGTCCTCGAGTTCGGCGAACGGCTCCGCCGATAGGCTGGAGGCGTGCGGACCGCTGCGATCCTGCCGCTGAAGGGGGAGGGGCCAAAATCCCGACTGGCGCCCCTGCTCTCGGCTCAGCAAAGGGCAGGGCTTGCACGCGCGATGGCAGTCGACGTCCTTGGGGCGCTGACCGGCTGCGCTGGGATCGCACGGGTGATCGTGGTCTGCGGCGCAGCTCCGCCGCGCGTGCGCAGCCCAAAGGTGGAACTGATACAAGACAGCCGCCGCTCCGGGCAGAGCGAGGCCGTCTGGGCTGGCGTCGAGCGGGCTAAGGCTGCCGGCTTCGAACGGGTCGTCTGTGTGCCCGGAGACTGTCCAGCCCTGTCGCCACAAGAGCTCCAGGAGCTGATCGACCAATCGGCTGGCTGCCCAGCGGTGGTGGTCCCTGACCGCCACGGGGAGGGCACAAACTGCCTCGTGCTCTCGCCCCCGGACCTCTTCAAGCCTTCCTTTGGACCGGGAAGCCTTGACCGCCACCTCGCAGCCGCCCGAGCAGCTGGAGCAGAGCCGGTCGTCGTCCGGCCGCAGACCCTCCTTCTCGACGTCGATACCCCTTCAGACCTGCGCGCCCTCGTCGAGCACCGGCGGCTGCTGGGGCCTAGGAGCGCCACGAGGCGTTGGCTTGCCGCCCACCATCGCCTGATCGGACAGCTGCGCACCGTTGCCAGCTGAGCGCCCCCCAAGACTTGAGCTGTGGCCGGTATCTGGCCTCCCGGAGGTGGAGCCCGGCGCCGACCTGGCCGCCCTTATCGCAGCCCGCGAACCATCCTTGGCAAACGGCGACATCGTCGTGGTCTCCCACAAGGTGGTCTCGAAGGCTGAGGGTCGAACTGTAAGCCTGGCCACGGTCACCCCCTCCCCCCAAGCCCGCGCCCTCGGCCGGATGGTGGGCAAGGACCCCCGGATCGTCGAGGTGGTCCTGCGCGAGAGCGCTGCGCTGCTGCGCGCTGAGAGGGGGGTGCTGATCTGCCGCACCCACCACGGCTTCGTCTGCGCTAATGCCGGGGTCGACACCTCCAACGCCCCCAGCCCCGAAACGGTGGTCCTCCTGCCCAAGAACCCCGACGCAAGCGCCCGCCGGCTACGAGGGGCGCTCCAGCGGCTCACCGGCCGCCAGCTAGCGGTCGTGATCACCGACTCGTTCGGTCGACCGTGGCGCCACGGACAGCAGGAGGTTGCGCTTGGCTGCGCTGGCTTAGAGCCGCTCCTGGACCTCCGCGGAGAGCTAGATTCACAAGGGGTCGTGCTGCGGGCAACCCTGATCGCGATCGCCGATGAGCTTGCGGGGGCAGCCGACCTAGTCCGCGAGAAACGGTCCCGCCAGCCGGTGGTGATCGCCCGTGGCGGTCTGTTGAGGATCGCCGCGCAAGACGGCCCTGGGGCCGCTGCTCTAGTGCGGAGGCCGGAGGAAGACCTCTTCAGGTAGTGGTAACCAGCTGCCGACTAAGGAAGCTTTCCAGGGCCTCCGCAACCGGCTGGGGGTCGTCGATGAACGGCCAGTGGCCGCTTTCAGGAAGCAACAGTTCGTGCTCGACGGCAAAGAACTCCCGTTGGCGGGGAGCGTAACGGGCGGGGATGAACGGATCCTGCTCCCCCCAGACGACAAGGGCCGGCTTCCTCAGCTTGGCGAACGCCTCCCCAAGCTCCTCCCAGTTGGCGGAGCGGTCGGGGGTTGCCCTGTAGAGCTCGAGAACGGTGTTGCGGGTTTCCCGGTCGTACTCCCGGTACATCTTCTCCACGAACTCGGTTGGGAGTCCCTTTGGGTTCACCCGTGCCATCAATATCTCCCAGAGGCGCTTCGGGATCCACAGCTGGACCAGCTCGCCAACGAGAGGGGTCCGCCACAGCCTTGCCATCGTGTGCCAGCGGTAGCCCGGAAGGACACCGACGTTGATCAAGGTGACCGACCGCCACCGGTCGGGGTGCTGGAGGCCCCAGACCAGGCCGAACGGCCCGCCGAAGTCGTGGAGGACAAGGTGGACCTCCTCGATCCCAAGCTCTTTGCGGGCCCGCTCGATGAAGGCGGCGTAGCTGGGGACCTGGGCCCGAAACCCCGGCGGCCGCCGGCACCGGCCAAAGCCCGGCATGTCAAAGGCAACGGCCCTGCCGAGCCGCCCTGCGACCTCAAGCAGCCCTTCCCAGTCGGTTGCCGAACCGGGGTTGCCGTGGACGAAGAGGACCGCCTCCGTTGCCTCTTGCGGTCCAGATTCGAGCAGTCGGGTGCCGGTTGGTCCTAGGTCGAGAAACCGTGTGCGCACCGGCTCCATCCTACGCTTGTCTGCTGTGGCAATGCAAGCCGACCGCTTAGGCAGCCTGGGCTGGGGCGGGGAGGTCGTAGTAGCGGCGGATCCGGTAAAGGGTCGTCCGCTCTGCTGCCGGTCGACCAGCAGCGTGGGCGGCGCCAACAAGCTGCTCTGGATCGAGCTTCGTTCCGTGCTGGGAGCCGGCCATCCGGCTGATCGACTCCTCCATCAACGTCCCGCCGAGGTCGTTGACCCCCCACCTCAGCGCCTCGGTGGCCCCCGCCAGCCCCATCTTCACCCACGATGCCTGCAGGTTGCGCACCGTCTTGCCAAGGGCAAGCCGGAAGACCGCTGTGTGTCTGAGGTTTTCGTCCAGCGGCAGCTCCTCGATCCCGTGGGTGCGGCCCAGAAGCGTCTGGAAGGGGATGAAGGAGAGGGGCACGAACTCAGTTATCCCACCGGTCCGTTCTTGGAGCTCCCGCACCAGCCGCATGTGGCGGGCCAGCTCCCACGGCTCCTCAAGGTGGCCAAACATCACCGTTGCTGTCGAGGGGATGCCGACGCGGTGGGCCGCTTCCACGATCTCCAGCCACCGCGCGACCGGCAGCTTGTTGGGCGAGATCCGGGCCCGCACCTGGTCGTCCAGGACCTCAGCGGCGGTTCCCGGGGTGGAGCCAAGGCCGGCCTCTCGGAGCCTTAGAAAGACCTCCCGCGGCGGTAAACCGCTGCGGTCGCAGATGTGGGCGATCTCCATCGGGCTGTAGGCGTGGAGATGAAGGTCGGTGCCTGCCTCCGCAGCAATCCGTTTGGCAAGGCGCAGCCACCCTAGGTAGTCGTCAAGACCCCAGTCGGGGTGGATCCCAGACTGGAGACAGAGCTCGGTGGCGCCGTAAGCGATCGCCTCCTCTACCCGGCGCACGAACTCCGCTTGATCGTGTTCATAGGCGTCTGGGGACCGCCGGGACTGGCCAAAGCCACAGAAGGCGCAGCCGACGGTGCAGATGTTGGAGATGTTGATGTTGCGGTTGACGACAAAGGTGACTATGTCCCCGGCAAGAGCGCGGCGGAGGCTGTCGGCAGCCTCCCTTACCTCCTCTGCCGCCTGGCGATCCCGCTCGGCAAAGAGCGCCGTCAGCTCCGGTTCTGACAACGGCTTGCCGTCCGCTGCCTTTTCCAGCGCGCGGCTAAACAGCGCCCGGGAGAGCGGAAATGGCGCAGGCCGGCGGGAGACCTTGCCCCTGGGAATGAAGGTCCAGTACCGGGTCTTGATCACGTCTAGGACCGCCGGAGAAAGCCACTGGGGGTCGATGTAACGGGGGTAGACGCAGAGCCGCTCGGAGAGGACGTAGCCCTGCTGGGCAAGCCGCCGTCGGAGCCGGTAAGGGCTCGGGAAGGGGTGCTCGGGGGAGACGTGGTCGCCGTTCGCCGAGAGGCCTCCGAGGTCGTTCGCCCCCGCTGCCAGCAGCTCCTCCAACCAGGGAGCGAGGTTGGGCGGGATCTGGATCGGGATCTCCCCGAGGATCGCTCGAGCCGCAGCTACCAACTCCTTGAGCTCGGCAGCGGTAATGGCCTGCCCGCCGCACCAAGCCGGCAGCGGCAGCTCCGCCCCGCGCGGCGCAACCCCTGTATCCCAGTACTGCTTGGTAGCGGCAAGCGCCACCGCCGCCACGTCCTGGCCGTAGTAACGCGGATGGGGGATGAAGTTCTGGATGATCACCTCCTGGATGTGGCCGTAGCGGCGGTGGAGGTCAGCGATCGCTTCCAGCGCCTCGAGCCGCTCCTCCTGTTGCTCGCCAAGGCCGACCAGGATCCCGGTCGTAAAGGGGATCTTCAGCCTTCCCGCGGTCTCTAGGGTGGCCAGCCTCCGCTCCGGCAGCTTGCGCGGCGAGCCGGCGTGGGCGGTCCTTGCCACGTGGGGGGAAAGGCTCTCCAACATCATCCCCTGCGAGGCAGTGACCTCCCGTAGCCTGGCCAGCTCCGCCTGGGTGAGGGTGCCGAGGTTGGTATGGGGAAGGAGACCGAACGTCAGCGCCCGTTCGCAGGCCCAGACCACGTAGTCGAGGAAGCTCCCAAAGCCAAGCTCCGCCAGCCGCGCGGCGACGGCAGGGTGGCTGTCTGGGGCTTCCCCTGTCAGCACGAGCAGCTCCTTGACGTTGCGGCGGGCCGCCCAGGCAAGCAGCCGCTCCACCTCTTCGGGCTCCCGCAGGTGGGGCCGATGGGTCTGGAAGGAGCAGTACTTGCAGTAGGAGGCGCAGGTACGGGATAGGGACAGGGTCAGGTTGCGGGAGTAGGTGACCCTCTTCAGCACGGTTGCAGTCTATGCCAGGAGCCGGCCTGCGCCAACCCAGCTTGGCAAGGGGACCAGCCTCAGCACACGTGGGCAGACCGACTCAGGTAGTGTGGAGTAGTGTTCTAGCTAAGTAAGGCAACCCTAACGCAAGAAAGGAGAGGTGCAGATGGCGATTCGCGAGAAGCCTCATGCCCAAGGGAAGGTAAAGGCCGGCGACGTCAGCCAGCGAGTTGGCGTCGAACAGTTGGAAGCCCGCGGGATCAACGTCCAGCAGCTGATCGACAAGCTGATCGACGCCGCCGGCGCGGAGTTCACGACCTACTACTACTACACGATCCTCCGCGTCTACCTAGCCGGCCACGAGGACTACAAGGAGATCTGCGAGGACGCCCGCCTCGAGGACCGCGCCCACTTCGAGCTGATCACCCCCCGGATCTACGAGCTTGGCGGCTCGATCCCCTACGACATCCGGGAGTTCGCCGACCGGGCCGGCTGCCCAGACGCCTACCTGCCCCACACCGACAACGGCCAGCACGCCCCCAGCCAGCCGCCGACGGCGGCCGAGATCCTGGAAGTGCTGCTTGAGGCGGAGCGGTGCGCGATCAGGACCTGGTCGGAGATCTGCGACATCACCTTCGGCAAGGACCCCCGGACCTACGACATGGCCTCCCGGATCCTTCAGGAGGAGGTGGAGCACGAGGCTTGGTTCATCGAGCTCCTCTCCAAGGAGCGGGACGGGGTGATCCGGCCCTCCGGCCACTTCCGGCGGGGCGTGCCGGGGGAGGCCCCCTACTCCAAGAACGCCCCCTTCTACAACCCCTGATCGCTGGCCGAACAGACCTTCACGATCACCTTCCAGCTCCCCGACGGCAGCGAGGCTGCCGTGCGGTGCGGCGCCGAGGAACACATCCTCGACGCCGCCCGCAAGGCGGGGCTCCGCCTCCCTTCCGCCTGCGAGCAGGGGTGGGACCTTGCCTGTGCGGTGCGGGTGCTGGAGGGCCGGTGGGACAACGGAGACGCCCGCCGCTACTTCGAAGCCGACCGGGAGGCCGGCTTTGCTTTGATCTGTACGGCAAAGCCGCTAAGCGACATGCGCGTGGAAACCCACCAACGGGCTGCGATGCAGGAACACCGCCGGGCGCTTAGGCTGCCTGCCCCGCGGGGTGCTTGGGGAGAGGTGCCGTGAGGAGAACGGTTTGGCTCGCCCGCCACGGACGCACCGACTACAACAACAGCCGCCGTTTCCAGGGCCACCTCCCGGTTGCCCTGGACGGGCTTGGTAGGGAACAGGCGCAACGGTTAGCGACAAAGGCAGCCGCCCTCGGTCCGAAGGCGCTGTGGTCGAGCCCGTTGCGCCGGGCGCGGGAAACAGCGGAGATCGTCGCCCAGCAGGTCGGTTTGCCGATCCGGGAGGACCCCCGCCTTGCGGAGACCGACGCCGGCGAGTGGACCGACCTGGACTTCGCCGAGGTCCGGGACCGCTGGCCGGAACAGTTCAACCGCTTTCTCGCCCTCGACCCAACCTTTGCCTTCCCCGGCGGGGAGTCCTTCGCCCAGCAGACCGAACGGGTCGTCGAAGCGCTGCAGGAGATCGCAGCTGGGCCGTCCCCAGCGTTGGTGATCTGCCACGGTGTGGTGATCAGACTGGCCATGCGCGCCTTCGGCGTCGAGCCGCCGCAAAGGATCGAAAACGGCGAGTTGGTTGCACTTGAGGTGCCGATCGGCTGCGGTGAGGCTACGCCTCTGCGGTCAACCAACGCCGCGGGTTCTCCACAAACAGCTGGTTGAAGACCTGGTCGTCTACCACCCCTTGCTCCCTTAATGCGGGCAGCACCTCCTCGAAGACCAGGGTCATCGACCAGTTGCGGACCGCCCCCGCAGCGGTCAGCTGCTCGACGATGTGGGGTGGATACCAGTCAATCGTCGCGCAGAAGTCCTGGGAGATGAAGAGCTGGGGGGCGTAGCCACGGCGCAGCAGCGCGGCTGCTGTCTCGTTGCGCTTCTGGATCGGGAGGAACAGCTCCAGGCCGTAGCGGTCTAGGCCGGCGTAGACGCCCTGGGAGAGCACCCGCTCAAGGTAGTCGAGGTTGTCGGTGTCTCCACAGTGGGCGATCTGGATCCGGTGGGGCGGGACCTCCTCCTCCTTGAAGATCTCCAGCTGGCGGATCGCCGTTTCGTTGGCCGGCCTGGAGTGGGCCATGATCGGCACACCGGTCCGGTTGCTTGCCCGAGCAGCGGCGCGGTGGATCTTCTCCACGTTTGGGGTCACGCCCGGCTCATCGGCAGCGCACTTGATGAAGGCGGCCTTGATCTCCGTTCCCTGGATCCCCCCTTCGATGTCCTCGACGAAGTGCTCCGCCATTTCGTCCTCGCTACGGGACTGGAAGTAAAGCGGCAGGTGGTCGTAGCTGTAGATGCCGGTGCAGGGAACGACGTTGATCCCGGTCCGTTCCGCTACCTCCCTCATGAACCGGACGTCCCGGCCTCCGAACATCGCCGTGGGGTCGACGATCGTTTCTACCCCGTGGCTCTGTGCTGCCTGGACCGCTTGGATGGCGGCGTCAAGCTCTTCCTTGCGGTTGTAGCGGGACGGGAACTGCTCGGCGGTCGCCTCATCGCGAAAGCGGAGGTGCTCATGGATCAGCGTCACCCCGAGCCGGCCTGCGTCCCGGGGGCCAAGAACGGTCTGCACCTGGGCCACTGTCAACCCCTTTCTAGCGGAGCGGGCTACCCCACTCGGTTTCTTCCTTCAGCTTCGCCTTCAAGACCTTGCCGTTGGCGTTCCGGGGGAGCGGCCCCTCCCGGATCGCGATGTACTGGGGGATCTTGAAGTCGGCAAGGCGGCCCTGGCAGAAGGCAACGACAGCCTGCGGGTCGACCGTTGCCCCCGGTTCGGGGACGATCACCGCGCCGACCTTTTCCCCCATCATCTCGTCGGGGACGCCAACTACGGCAACCTCGCCGACCCCGGGAGCCTCGACGAGGACGTTCTCCACCTCCAGGGAGTAGACGTTCTCCCCGCCGCGGTTGATCATGTCCTTCTTGCGGTCGACGATGTAGAGGAGGCCGTCTTGATCGATCCTGGCCACGTCCCCTGTCCGCAGCCACCCCTGGACGAAGGCTTCCTTGGTCGCCTGCTCCTTGCGCCAATAGCCAAGGACTACGTTTTGCCCCCTCACCAGCAGCTCCCCTACCTCCCCTTCGCTTGGATCGATCGCGATCTCCACCACGGGAACGGCGAAGCCGACGGAGTCGGGGTGGGCTGCCGCCTCCTCGTGGGGAAGGAAGGAGACAAGGGAGGAGGTCTCGGTGAGGCCAAAGCCGTTGCCTAGCCGGGCGTTTGGAAAGGCCTTTTCCAGAGCACCGACCAGCTCCGGCGGCATCGGTGCGCCGCCGTAAGAGACCCAGCGGACCTGCTCCCGCTGGAGCTGATTGAAGGCGGGGTGATGGAGGAGGGCGTAGTAGGCGGCGGGGACGGTGACGAGGTGGTTGATCCCCTCAGCATTGACGGCCCTGACGATCCCTTCGAAGTCGAGAGCGCTCTCAAGGATCCCGACCCGACCACCGACCTCGAGAATCGGGATCAACTGGCTGTTGCAGCCGGTGACGTGAAAAAGCGGCACCGAGACCAAGGTCGCGATCTGGGGCCCTTCAGAGCGGTCGATCTGCATTACCCGGATCGCGCTCTCGCTGTTGGAGAGGAAGTTCTCGTGGGTCATCATCGCCCCTTTGGGGAAGCCGGTTGTGCCGGAGGTGTAGAAGATCGCGGCAAGGTCCCCAGGCCCGATCCCAGCCTCGGATAGAGGCGGCCCATCGGGGAGGGCAGCACCCCGGGTAAAGACGTAACTGCAGCCAGCGTCGTTGATTACGTAAGAGGCCTCCTCATCGGTGAACCGCATGTTCACCGGAACCGCAACGGCTCCCGCGAGCTGGATCCCAAAAAACGCCAGCACCCACTCGAGGGAGTTGGGGAGCCGGATCGCGACCCGATCCCCTCTCCCTACCCCTGCCTCCCGCAAGCCACCGGCGACGGCGGCGCAGCGAGCATGGAGCTCGCCGTAGGTGAGCCGCCGCCCACCGATCTCGGCGACGGCAACGGCTTCAGGGTTCCGCTTCGCCGCGTTTTCCAGCAGCGCGATCAGCGACGGGGGTCGGTTGGTGTAGCGGAGCACGCCGTCAGGGCCCCGCTCGACCCCCTCCTGGGAAAAGGGGTTTCGCCCCCGCGGTGCAGGGGTGATGACAACCGTCGATGTTGAGGCCATTACTGCGCCCTGATCCTTTCCAACTCACGGCGCACCGATTGGGGTCTCCCCCACCACCGCTCGACCTCGGTGCGCCCAACCCGAACATCCCTAACCCTCAACTCCCCCTCGATCTTGGCCTCGTCGAGCCGCTTCAATGCGGCGTGGACAGCCTCCGGCGCCGCCGCATGACCGAACCGGTGGGCGACGGAGATCCGCCAGTGCCAGTCGTAGCGGGAGTAGGGATGGGCCTTGCAGAGAACGAGGTACGTGGCCGCCTCGATGTAACGGTCCTCGTCGGCGATCCGAAGGTCGAGGTCGAGGTCGGTCCAATCGTCCGGCAGCAGCTCCAGGACTTCCTCGAAGGTTGCCGCGAGGCCCATCGCGCAAAGCGTAGCGCAGGGCAGGTCTAAGCTAAAGGCAGATGGCAACGGTGGAAAGGGCCAGCCAACCAATCTCCGACGCCGTGCCTCCGCGCCCTGCCCGGGGTTGGTTCGAGGCACCGCCCGAGCAGTACGCTGCCCTACGCGGCGGGGTAGCGATCGTCGACCGCAGCGATCGCGGCAAGCTGGCGCTGACCGGACCAGATGCCGTTGAGTTCCTCCACGGGCAGGTCACAAACGACATCAAGGGTCTTGTTCCCGGGACCGGCTGCTACGCCGCCTTCCTTACGCCAAAGGGGATGATGCTTGGCGACCTGCGGGTGCTTGCCGTGGGCGGCAACGAGGCTGAGGTTGAAAGGGGGCCTTCGGACCAGGTCGTCGAACTGCTCCTCGATACCGAGCGGATCACCCTCCAGCGGCTGTTCGACATGATCCGCAGGTTCAAGATCGGCTATCGAGTGGAGCTCCACAAAAGGACCTTGGAGCGGTGCTTGGTTCGGCTCGCCGGCCCCGGGGCAAGGGCTTTCCTCGCAGGGCTTGCCCCAGCACTGGGCTCCCTTCCCGCCGACGAGGGGAGCCACCTAAGCGGCGAGGTTGAGGGCGTTTCGGTGCGGGCTATCGCCTGCGAAGATGGGGAGGTAGAGCTCCTTTGTGAGGCTGGTGAACGGGAACGGCTGGTAAGGGCGCTGGCCGCTGCCGGCGCGGTGGAGGTTTCCCAGGACAGCTTCGAGGTGGTCCGGGTCGAGCGGGGAATCCCCCGCTACGGCTATGACCTAGATGACCGGACGATTCCCCAGGAGGCTGGACTAAACGAGCGGGCCGTCTCCTTCACCAAGGGTTGCTACGTCGGCCAGGAGACCGTCGCCCGCCTCTACTACAAAGGCAAGCCGAACCGCCACCTCCGAGGCCTCGCCTTAGGGCGACCGGCTCCGATCGGCACAGCCCTGTTCCGTGGGGACCGGGAGGTGGGAAGGCTTGGGTCGGTCGCCCTCTCCCCTACTTACGGCCCGATCGCGTTGGCGATCCTGCGGCGGGAGTGCGAAGAGGGGGATCGGCTTGCGGTCGGTCAGCGGGGTGAGTACGGCTCCGCCTTAGTCAAGCAACCCCGATTCCAACCCCAGCAGGTAGCGGTAGAGGGCTAGCGGCGGGCTGACCGCGCCGCGAGCGGCGCGCCCCGCCGTTGCCGAGCTCTCCTGCCCGCGCAAAGCAGCGGGTGGCAAGCCGGGCTTGGTTCGGAGGGCAACTCCAACCTTGAGGGCCCTGCTCCCGCACCTGTAAACCAGTTTCAAGTACGATCTAGCCGCGTCTCACCGACCGTCCCGTGCGGTGCGGGAGGATGCTTGTGACACTGCCAACACAATTCAGGATGAGCGAGGTCTAGAGGAACCGTGCCAACACTCTCCCAAGAGGTTTCCAAGATCGACGTGCCCCTTGGCGAGCTCCCGGAGAAGATGCTTGCCTGGGTGATCCGCGAGGAGCGGGAGGGCGAACCGAAGGACGCCTTCCAGATCGAGGAGATCGAGGTACCGGAGCCCGGCGCCTTCGAGGTGATCGTCAGGGTGATGGCTGCCGGGGTTAACTACAACAACGTCTGGGCCGCGCTCGGCAAGCCGGTCTCCGTAATGCGCTACGGAGACCATCCGCAGTATGGCCACCACATCGGGGGCTCCGACGCATCCGGGATTGTCTGGAAGGTGGGTCCTGGGGTAACCCGCTGGAAGCCGGGGGACGAGGTGGTGATCCACTGCAACCAGGCCTCCTACGAGGACCCTGAGGTCCACGGCCTCGACCCGCTAGCCGCCCCCTCCCAGCGGATCTGGGGTTACGAGACTACGTGGGGCTCCTTTGCCCAGTTCACAAAGGTTCAGGCCCAACAGCTACTGCCGAAGCCAAAGGGCCTCACCTGGGAGGAGGCGGCTTCCTACGGCCTCGTCTACTTCACCGCCTACCGGATGTTGATCACCCGCTGCAACCTCCAGGCTGGCCAGCGGGTGCTGATCTGGGGCGCGGCCGGTGGGCTTGGGGTCTTTGCGGTCCAGCTGTGCAAGATCGCCGGGGCCCACTGCGTTGGGGTTGTCTCCTCGAAGGAGAAAGGGGAGCTGGTGAAGGAACTTGGCGCGGTCGACTACATCGACCGCCGGGAGTTCGAGGGGATGATGCGCAAGGGTGGGGAGACCCCGGAGGAAGAGAAGAAGCGGTTTGAAGCAAGCCGTGCCTTCGCAAAGCGGGTGCGGGAGATCCTTGGCGATGCGCCTGACATCGTCTTCGAGCACGTCGGCAAGGCGACCTTCCCAACCTCGGTCTACACGGTCAAGCCCTTTGGGAAGGTGGTGATCTGCGCCGCAACTACCGGCTACAACCTCGACTTCGACGTCCGCTACCTGTGGATGAAGCAGAAGGAGATCATCGGCTCCCACTTCGCAAACGCCTACGAGTGCATGAAGGCCAACGAGCTAATCGAGTCCGGCCAGATCAGGCCGGTGCTCTGGAAGACGCTGCCGTTCGAGGGGGTTGCGGAAGCCCACCAGCTGATGATGGAAAACAACCACCTTGGCAAGATCGCGATCCTCGTCGGAGCGGAGCGGACCGGCCTTGGGAAGACCGCCGATGGCCCGGGCGCAATCTACGCGGAGGTAGGGGTCTGATGGAGACGGTAATGATCCCTTGGTACGCAACGGCGTTGAGGGCGGACCGGTTCGCCGAGGCGCTACGGGAGGTAGCTGCCGTAGCGTTACGCTACGGGGCCGCAGACTACGAGGTCCTGCGCTCCAAGGACGACCGCTACCGCTTCGCCCAGTTCGCAACCTTCGCTCGCCACGAGGACTTTGAGCGGTACTGGGACGGGCCTGAGATGCGGCGGTTCAGGACCGTCTACTCGGGGTGGTTTCAGGTCCCTGTCCTGTACACGCCCTATGAGCGGATCGCCTCCGGGCGCCTCGCCCTCGAAGGGGTCGGCCACGGCTAACTGGCCTTGGGAGCCGCCAACCCTTGCCGGGACCGAGCCGACGTTAGCGGTGGAGGCAAAGGCCTCGGCTTGGTTGTTCGCCTAACTTAGGAAACTTCCGCCGCTCCAGCTTCTCCTTCACAGAGGCTCCGCCCCAGCCATCCTCCAGCTCCAGATCCCCGAGGAGGGTTTCAACGCATTGTTCGGCTAGGTCGAGCATCGCCTGGGCGCCTTTTTTGTCGACAGGCTTCCAGCCGTGTGCGAGCAACGACTGGTTTCTGGCCGGCAGCGGGCCCATCCTACACCTACAGGAGACCCGATCGGCGAGCTTCGCGACGGCGCTCTCCTTGGGAGCCAGACAAGCAATCAGCGCGTAGGAGTCGACCAAGCCGAACTTCAGCGTCTCACCATCCTCTGACCCGGCGGCACCCTGCTGACCTGGAGCCGTTCTACCGCCGGCAACGTTACCTCGCTGGGCGAGCTTGCACTCCAGCCACACCCTCTGCCGCTCTTGTATCGCGGAGTCCAGTAGCTCCCTAAGCCATTTGGGGTCGATCTGATCGGTGCGGACGCCATACTTGTGAAGGAGCCAAACCTGAGCCGCTGCCTCGATCGCGCGGTACAGCCTGCTCACTGCGTCATCGAATCTGCCATCGGACGTTCGCCGCCTGGCATTGGCAACCAGATCTATAACCATCGCGCTTAGCGTTGGAACGAGCGTGCAGTCGGCACGATTTTCTTGCACGGTGTCGGCTTGCTTTGCCAGCTGGTCAAGAGCCGGGAGGTTCTCCTTGAGGAAGGCGTCTAGTCGTTCAACCCCTTGTGGAGCGAGGCGCTTTTCGAGATCTCGCAAGGCGCCCTTGTTGGGATCCGCGAAAGCCGTCAGCCTGCTCCTCGCCTCTTTGTAATCAAAGAGATCCCAGCTTGCGAAGGCGGCTGCGAGCTTTTCAAGGTAATCGAGATCTCGAATTGGCGTGCGGTCACCACCCGTGGCCTTAACTACCTTACGTTTTTCTTCATCGATTACTGATTTAGCTGCAAAGAAGTCATTTCTATCGAAGGCCTGGACGTACCTTTCGACAGCCTGATAGCCGAGCAGGACCCACGGAGAGGCCGGCACAATTACATGCTCCTCCGTTCCCGACTGGACGATACCGCTACGCGCCCCTGGTTCTGAAAACAACGGCTTTCGTTCTCCTGAAACGAAGTGAAGCTCGAGCGGTAGGGGCCAGTGGCTTGCAGCGATAACGAGGGCAGCCGACATCGGCTTGGTACCGCCTGTGTAGTTGACAATGAGGTGGGGGCTGTGAGCTCTAAGTTCCTCGAATTTTTGCCTTATCCGAGGCCAGAGGTGCTCATGGATGAAACCGGTCACGTGGCCGAGATCGTCCAGCGCCTCCTTTTCCGAGGTTCCACCACCTGGCAACTCCTTGTCAGGTATGCAACACGGTTCTATCTGAACGCCATCCTTTGACCAACCGAGTGAGGCTGCTTTTTCTTCTATCTCCCCAAGCTTGCTTAGGCTTTGCCGTGATCCAATCGCCCAGATGTGCCGTGGCATTGTTTCCACCAGTGCATAGGCGAGTGGGTCTAGAGCGCCGCCAACCGTCATCACAAGCAGCTTGACTGCTTCCTGATTGCTGTCACCCTCAGCTATTGCTGCTGCACTGTCCGTCATGGACTCCCCGCTGTTCTTTATATCCTTTTAGGTATAAACTTATGACCATTAAACGACTATCGACCAACATCGACCTGAGTGGGTAGATACTCGAACTGGCTTTTCGTCCGCTTGGCTACCATAACTCTGACCGTAACCTCTTCGCCCGTTTTGATCTCGGCTGGGATCTGGTCGCTGTTCTGTATCACGCCCTCTAGTACGCAATCCTTGGTCCTCGCCTTCCTCTTGCCCTTTTTACTCACCTCGGAAATAATTTCAACCGTAACGATATTTCCGGCTTTGTAGGTCGGCTCCTGCAGCACCGCGGCTTCGGCGCCCTCTTCGTTTTTTGACTGAGACCGTTCAAGCAGCCCATAGCCCTGGGCGCGCTTAGCCCCTACCCCCCACCTCTCAAGCACCTCCAACAGATAATCAAATGCCGTTTGCGCAAGGGGTTGCGCACCAACTACGGCGACGAGAAACCTCACCCCGGGCGCGACCGAGATGAAGTTCACGGGGTTCGGCTCGTCGTAGTCGTTGGGCCAGTGCTTACCGTGTTGTTCGTAGTATCGGCGCTGATGCGGAGTTAGAACATCGATCCTATACGGCTTCTTACCGGGGCCGCTCGAAGGAACGTAAAGTGCGTCCATGAAGCAAACCAAGCCTTGCTTAGCAGGGCTATCGGGTGAGTCGGCCGAACCGAACGCCTGAATCAGGATCTCCGTCTGATCCCCTGCTAGCTCCGTTTTGAGACCCTCGCTATCCTCTGCGCGCGACCGGTCTTGCTCTTGGCTGCGAAGCTGCGCCTCGAGGTAATGGCGCGCCACCCCTTTCAGGGCCGAGCCAGGGATCACCGGCACCCCCCAGGTGCGGTGGAGGGTCAGGCCTACTTCTGCAGCGCTCCCATTTCCAGACCCGATCAGAAGCGGAGTTTGGAGCTCAAGCTCTACCGGGTCTGGCCCCTCGGCGCTGTGGAGAAGGTCTGACCAGCGCTTGAAAAAAAGCTGGTAGTCCTCCGGTGGCGACCATGCTGCGATCCGTTCAAGCCAGGGGCTGCGTTGGTCGTTCGGCACCTTCCCGTCCTCATAGCAGACCTCCGCCCAGGAGTTGTAGGAAAGGGCGGGATGGAGCCCAGCACGGCTTACTGAAGGCTCCTTCCCCTCTCGGTCTGCCTTGATAACGTTTCTAAGCGCTTTACGCATCTGGACCGCCCTCTCCCGCCTTGCGGTTCAACCCTTGTGCAGCCCGCTTCAGCCACTCCGCAGCCTCGATCCCGAGCCTGGTTGCGGTCATGTACTCCGCCACCTCAAGCCCCGCAGCCCATCTGAGCAGCCAACCTCGCTCGCCCGGGGCGGGGAGTTCTGGCAACACCTCCCGAAGACAGCACTCCAGGTGTTTCTGCACGCTCCTAGCAACGTCGCCGTCCCGCCGCTGGAGCTCTGCAAGGCCGGCACAAAGGCCGTCACGGAGGATCGTCGCCCCCAGGTCGCTTACGATCGAAAGGTATTCCTTTAGCTTGCCCTCCTCGAGCGCTCCGAGGGAGTGATAAGCCACCAGAGCTAGCCTCTGGCTACGGGCTAGCCTTTGGCTGCGCGACTTAACGGGGGTCGCCATCGTGCTTGCCTTTTAACGGAACGAGACGGATTCGGCCCCTGCCGACCGTGGCATCTCCTCCCACCTGGAGGTACCGAGGGCCACCGAACACCTCCTCTAGGGCCTGCTCAGGTGTTAGGTTCAGGCCCGGGCGCCGGCTTGCTTCTGCGGCGGCTAGACCAACCAAAACGGTCTCCGGCGGTAGGCTCTCCTCGATCCAAAGGGCGCCTTCCTGGACGGTCCCGGATACCGGATCGATCCGCACCCGATAATCGACCTGGGTTGCTGTCTGCCACAGGAAGGCCATCGTGTCGTCGTCGACGATCAAAAACCGCTTATCGATCAACCCCTCGATTCCAAGCCGCTTACCGAGCAGCTGCTGCCAGCCTTTGACACGGTCGTCCTTTTTGACGGTCAGGTCGAGCTCTTCCAAGTAGGCGCGCTCGGCTCCACCAGCGCCGCCTGGGAGGACGCAACCGGGCTGGTCGCTGTAAAGGCCGGTGTGGGCGTCTGGCTTAGGCACCTCCAGGTCGAATCCCTGCCCCAGGTCGCGCAGCGCGAGTTGGAGAAGAAGCGGGGAGCTGACCCAGCAAAAGGCGTTGCCTAAGCTCCGGACCGGGAGGGCAAGGAGCCTGGCGTCCCCGACCACCAGCGCCCCCGCGTGGTCGGAAGGGGCATCGATCGGCCCAAAGATCGCTGCCCTAAGCTCCTCCTCGTTTCCCCCTGAACCGAGCGCCGCTTGCCGTAGAACGCCCTTCAGCGACGAGCCGGGCACGATCGGTATCCCCGTTCCTGCCATCCTCAAGATCGGTAAGTCGATCGCCCCGCTCCCGCTGCCAGCACCGACATGTACCGGTGACAGGCAATGAATCAGGTACGGCCTTGTTACCACCCTTCACTCACCTCCATCTCGTAAGTACAGATGCCGGGTACCACGTAACCAAACCCCTCCTGGGTCCGCTCTCCGACCTGGGCGAGCCACAATCCCCTGACCTCTTCGGCTGAGAAGGCTGCCCCGTCCGGCCGGCGGGCGAAGTAGACGGAGCCGGCTGGGACCGCCCGCCAGGTCGGCTTGGGCCGTTGGCTTGCCATGTTCCAACCCGAAACCGGCAGCGGCCTAGAGACCGCGGCGGCCTTCAGTTCTAGCTCGACCCCTCCCCAGGTAACAACAATTGGATCCGCTCCAGCGACCGGGAGGTAGCCGCCTGGAAAGACCGTTGGCGTCACGGTCACCAACCTGATCCACCGCCGATCGGCCTGAGCAAACCGCTCAAGAAGCCGGTCCGGCACCGCGAACGGGTTACCCGCCACCGGCTCGAGGAAAACCAACCTGCGATCGGCCCCGAGGGTGGCTACAGCCGGCAGCTTCAACTGGTCAGGGAAGCTCACGAGGGTAAGGATCGACCAGTTCCAATAGCCCCCATCCTCTAACCATGTAATCGGCTCAAGGAGGTCATAGGAAAAAAGCTGCCCTTCGCTGGCGGTGCGGGTAGAGCTATCTATTGCCACCCGGGTTATTGCCACCCGGGTCCGCCTGCCGATCGAAGGCCTTACACCCCTCCAATCAGTAACCGTACCCGCCGCGCTTTTTGGCTGGTCTGTAAGCTGCTCGTCCGTAAGCCAGCTCACGAACCGCTCCGTACCCCACCAGCCCGTAGGCGGCGAGAGCTTTCCGTTCTCTCCCTCCGCACGCGGGTAGACCGGGAGCAGCTGCTGGTCTGCGCCCCCTAAAAACCGCTGCCGTGCTGGATGGGGGACGCTTGGGACGGGGGCTCCGCCCTGCGCAGGGGCCAAAGCATCGGCAGGAATCGGCCAGAGCAGCTGCTCGGTACCGTCGGTCGTGCTGAGCAGCGGGAGCTGGGGGCCCAAGGCAATCTGCTCGCGCAGATCCTCCCACTCCCGCTTACCAAACGGGCTCCCTCGGTGGCGCTCAACCTGCCGGCCGTAGGCGGTGCAGAGGGCGCTTAGCAGGGTCGAAGGCCACGGCCAGCCCAGGCTCCGGCTGCGGTTTTCAGCGGTTGTAAACCAGCCTGCTCCGTCGTTGAAGTACCACCCTTCCCTTGACCAAAGCTTCAGGTACTGATCAACCAACTGGAACGACCCCCCTCTCCCCCACGATCGCTCCGATCTCGTGGGCGACCCGCAACAGCTCTAATCCGGTAAGCAGCCGACGGCGCAGCTCGGCGTAGCTACCCTCGCCGTCCCCAAGAAGGAGCCCGACAAGGCGCTCTGGGGTCTGGTCGAGATGGCCGACGATCCTGTTGATCTCGCCCCAAAGCAGTCGCCTTAGGTTCTCCTCGCTTAGGTGGCTTTCCTCTTCTGTTTCCTCTTCTGTCCCGGGGGCAGCCCTTGCCGGAAGCCAGTTCGCTAGCGCTTCAAGCCGGTGGAGACCGCTCACCGAAAGGCCTTCCCTAGCTACCTCAGTTGCCTGCTTGAAGAGCGTTTCGGGACCCCGCTCCCGATCCCATCTGGCCCGCCACTGTAGTCGAGCCCCGCTGCGCTTTGCCCAAACGATCGCGAGGGCGTTACGGGGCGGGTCTTGGCCTTCGCCCTCCTTAGCGAGCCGCTCTGCCTCCGTTGCTAGAGCAAGGAGCTCAGCCATCCCCTCCAAGACGTGGCCTACGCCTATCCCCACAGAGAGCGTGGGCCCGCTTTTGCCGTTGGGCCCGCTTTGGCCGTCGCCGAAGTCTGCAAGCTCCTCTCCAAACCGGGCGCGCAACTTGCCGGCCACGCGAACCGCGGCGCTCACCGGGACAAATGCGAGCAGATCGTCCCCGCCGGCGTAGACCGGGAGGCCGAACTCGCTGTCGACCAACTCCAGCGCGGCTTTGGCAAACCGTTGGAGAGCCTCCGAGAACTCCTGGTGGCGGGATGGAGATTCGAGCCGCCCGATCGTCTCCCCCATCCGGTCACCGTCGGCCCGCAGGCAGGCGACGTAAGGGGTGGGTTCGCCGCGTAAGCCCCGGCCCTTCGCCGCTGCCCTGACCGAATCCAAGAGCTGTTCCCAGCTCTTTTGTTCTTCTTGCTCAAGCTCTGCGAAGAGATCCCCAACCCGTTCGGGGAAGAGCAGCGCGCCGTCATAAGGCCAGACCTCGCTGACCTTCCACTCCGCATCAAACTGCCGCCTGCCGAACAGCTTGTCTGCGCCGGTCCTCAGCTCGTCGGCAAGGCTCCGCTCGAGAACGCCCTCGGCTACCGCCTTATCCAACCCCCGCAGCCATTCGACGGCGGTTACGTTCAGGATCGAGGGGAAGTGGGGGCTGGACGCCGGCTTTTCATCCCCTTCTCGCCCATCCCTCGGGCGGTCCAAGCCGAGCGCCGTCCGCTTGATCAAACCGATCGCGTCAAGGTGCTCGCCACCGCCAAGGCGGAGCCTCTTGCCGACCCCCTTCCCCGCCGCTCCAGGCTTCAACATCAACACCGACTCCCGATCTCCATCAAGGCTTGATTTCGGTACGCCGTCCCGCCGGTTCTGCCACTGCCGAAATGGCCGTGCCGCCTTGCGCCCAGCCAGCTCAGTCTCCAAGGACCGGCGAAGCTCGACGTAGTTTTCGCCGCTGCCCCATACGCAGTTGAATTCCAAGAAATCGGCTACCTGCTCGCGGTAAACGGGCTCTGCCTCCTCGTCGATGATCTGCTTGCACTCTTCGAAAACGCGCTCGGCGATTGCCTGCCACTTGTCGAAAACAGCGGACCTCGCCCGCTTTGCAAGCAACTCTGGCTCTACGCCGTCTCCCACTAGGGCAAGCACCTTGTTGGCGATCGGTGGTTGGCGCCGCTTCTCTCCGTTGCCGGCCCGCGAAATCACGCTCGGGGCGGGAAAGATCAGCTCCACACCGTTCTCCCCGATCAGCGCTTCGGCGCAGGTGTGGGCAAGGCTGCTTAGGAGCGCGCTGCCGAACCAATGGTCGCGGGTGCGCCGCGCTTGGGCAATAAACCCCTGCACCGGCCCGATCGAAATCAAGAGAAGCTTCATTCCAGCCCCTACGGCGCAACCTGGCGCCAGCCGCAGCTTTTCAGCCAAGCGACGAAGGCCTCTACAGCCCCCTTGTGCTGATCGACAGGCTCGCCGGTCTGCGAATTGCCTTTGCCTTGTCGGTCAGCAATCGACAGACGAGGTCTAAACCTTGCCGACGAACACGGGACCAGCCCTTTGCGATCCTTCCTTACGATGCCAACCTTCGCCCCGCTGGGGTAGTCGCGGTCAAGCACCAAAACCGCCGGCACAAACCCTTGCTCGGCGGTCCCTACCGCTTTCACGATCACCGGGCTGGCAAGGCGGGTACTTGGGTTCCCCCCGCCTTTCCACCAGCCAACGGTCAGGGTATCCCTCCCGAGACGAAGCTGGAGCGGCAGACCGAAGTCCGCCCTCGGCCAGGTCGGGCGAGGCTCATCGGACCGCCGGCCTTTGGGCCGATCCCCCTGGAAACGTTTGGCAAGGCCTGCCTCCGGCCACTTCATCCCTGGGCAAGCGCCCGCGCCGGCACCGCTCTTTGGATCCGCTCCGCCACCGGTCCGAAACCTTTGGAGGTATTCGATCGCTTCGGGCCAGGCTTGGGTCGCCTTCCTGCCCCCTCCCACCCCGGGGCGGGCTAAGAGGGTTGCGCCAGCCAAGGTGGGAAGGTCACACCTTTTCTGCTTTCCGGAAAAGACGTCTGCTCCAAGCAGCTCCCGCAGGCACTTGGCGGTCAACCGCTGCGGACACCATTCCTTGCGCTGGGCCTCGTCGATCGGCACGAGGCTCCCGGCACCCCTGCGGGTACGGGCGCCGTAGCCCCCGAACGCAAGCCAGGCGGCTACCGCTTGCCTTATCTCCTGCTCCACCTGGGCGGGGAATTCGATGGTGAGCCGAAACCTGACCGTACCCGGCGCAAGAAGCTTGTCATTTCGCTTGGCGTTGCCTTTTTTCGATCCGCGGTCTTCAAACGGCCACAACACGTAGGACACGTGGGGAAGCTCTCCGCCGCTGCTGTGGCTGTTTCTGCTGCCCGTCTGCGTTTCGCGCACAACGACCCGCACCCTGCTCGCGATAGGGCCTTTTGAGGTCAGCCCTCCCCACAGCTTCGTCTCTGCGTCGTAAAGCTCTTCCGGCCTTTGGTGAAGATGTCCAAACAGCGCCCGCCACCAAAACCTTAGGTGGCCTCGAACGGCTGCCGCCCGGACCGGTTCTGCAGGGTAGGCTTTCCCCCTTCTACACCGCCACCGGCAATCGTCGTAGCGTTCTCAAGCCTGAGCTCGATCCGCCGAACCCCCGCACCTTGCCGCCAGGTACCGGCCGTCAACCCCTGCTCCCTCCTTACCCTAAGTACTTACCACCCATTCGCCGCAGAGATCTTATCCAGATTCTCTCAGCTACGCAAGGCCGGCCGAAAACAAACGGTTGACCTGGAAGCGAGGCGAATCGCTTTCCCCGCTGCAACGGACTAGTTGCAGGTCGAGCAGGGAGACCGGTTGGACCGATCCGCCCCGCCTCCCGATGGAGCTAGACGGCAGGGCCCTAGCCCTGCTCAAGCGGCGCCATCGTCAACCCCGCCCCCCTTAACTGTTCCCAGTAAAGCTCGGCGAGCTCCCGGTGGCCCACAAACACCGTCGCCTGGCCCCGGTTGTGGATGACGTTGGCGATCTGGTGGCCGCGCTCGAGGGTGATCCCCGGGATGTACCGCGCAAGGGTGCGGGCAACGTGGTCGAAGGTGTTGTGGTTGTCGTTCAAGACGATTACCCGCCATGGCCGGCCAAGGCCGCTCCCCGGCCCGCCCGTGCGGGGCAGCTCCACGGTCCTCGACATGGCCTTAAAGATAGATCGACCGCCGCCCTAGACCAACTGCCCGCCGCCACTTAGAATCCAAGCCATGGACACGACGCCCTCGATCCGCCTCCCCGAGCCAGACCGGCCTTGGCTGATGCGCACCTACGCCGGCCACACCACCGCCAAGGCCTCCAACGAACTGTATCGGCGCAACCTCGCAAAGGGACAGACCGGCCTTTCCGTAGCCTTCGACCTTCCCACCCAGACCGGCTATGACCCCGACCACGAGCTTGCCCGCGGAGAGGTGGGGAAGGTCGGCGTCTCGATCGCCCACCTCGGCGACATGGAGACGCTAATGGATGGGATCCCGCTTGGGGAGATGAACACCTCGATGACCATCAACGCAACGGCGGCTTGGCTGCTTGCCCTTTACATCGTTGCCGCCGAGCGTCAAGGGGTAGCCCAGGAGCAGCTCCAAGGGACAACCCAGAACGACATCATGAAGGAGTTCCTGGCCCGGGGTACCTACGCCTTCCCCCCTGCTCCCTCCCTGCGCCTGACCGCCGACGTGATCACCTACACCGTCGAGCACGTCCCGAAGTGGAACCCGATCAACGTCTGCTCCTACCACCTTCAGGAGGCTGGGGCGACGCCGGTCCAGGAGGTTGCCTTTGCCCTCGCCAACGCGATCGCCGTTCTAGACGCCGTCAAGGAGCGGCTGGAGCGGATCGGCAAGGCCGAGCTAATGGAAAGGGTCTTCGGCCGGATCTCTTTCTTCGTCAACGCCGGGGTCCGGTTCATCGAAGAGCACGCCAAGCTCCGCGCGATGGGTAACCTCTGGGCGGAGATCGGCCGCACCCGTTACGCCGTCCAGGACCCAAAGAACCTCCGCTTCCGCTACGGCGTTCAGGTCAACTCCCTGGGCCTAACCGAGGTTCAGCCCGAAAACAACGTCCAACGGATCGTCCTTGAGGCGCTGGCTGTCACCCTTGGCCGCAACGCCCGAGCCCGGGCGATCCAGCTGCCGGCTTGGAACGAGGCCCTTGGCCTCCCCCGTCCCTGGGATCAGCAGTGGTCGCTACGGATCCAACAGGTCCTCGCCTACGAGACCGACATTCTCGAGTACCCCGACATCTTCGAGGGCTCGAAGGTGATCGAAGGGCTGACGGCAGAGATCGAATCGGCAGCCAGGGAGGAGCTGGAGCGGATCGCCGAGCAGGGCGGGGCCGTGAACGCCGTCCCGTACATGAAGTCCGCGTTGGTCGAGTCGGCCCGTAGGCGGCTGGAACGGATCGAGTCGGGTGAGCAGGTGGTGGTCGGCTTGAACCGGTTCACCGAGAGCGAGCCGTCGCCGCTCCTCTCCGGGGGGGATGTACCGATCCTCCAGGTGGACCCAGAGGTGGAGCTGGAACAGATCGAGGCGGTGCGGCGGTGGCGGGAAAACCGGGACGAGCGAGCGGTCGCTGCCGCGCTGGACCGGTTGGCTGAGGTGGCGGCAAGCGACGATCCAGCAGCCAACCTGATGGTCCCGACGATCGAAGCAGCCCGCGCCGGAGCCACCACCGGGGAGTGGGCGCAGACGCTGCGGGATGTCTTCGGCTCCTACCGCGCCCCGACCGGGGTTGGCGACGCCGCGCTCTCCAACGGCTCCGCCCCTCAGCCGATCACCGCTCTGCGGGAGGCGGTTGAGGAGCTTGCCGAGCGGCTTGGCCGCCGGCCCAAGCTGTTGGTGGGCAAGCCCGGCCTTGACGGCCACTCCAACGGCGCTGAGCAGATCGCCGTCCGGGCTCGTGACGTCGGCTTCGATGTCGTCTACGAGGGGATCCGGCTCACCCCTGCCCAGATCGCCGATGCCGCCCGCCAGGAGGGCGTCCACCTGATCGGCCTCTCGATCCTCTCCGGCTCCCACAAGGAGCTTGTCCGGGCGGTGATGGACGAGCTGAAGGCCCGGGAAGTGGAGGTGCCGGTAGTGGTAGGCGGGATCATCCCCGAGGCAGACGTCCCCGAGCTGAAGGCAGTCGGAGCTGCAGCGATCTACACCCCCAAGGACTTCGACCTGAACCGGATCATGGCGGAGCTGATCGACCTGGTAGCCCGCCAGGCCGAGGGGGAACGGCAGCCGGCTGGAGCAGCCCACTAGGCTGCCGTGGCTAGAGCCGCTGCGCCCACCCGCGCCGTGCGCCTTGCGCAGCGGCTGCGCGACGGCGATCTCTCCGTCGCCCCGGAGGTGATCAACCTCCTTGAGAGCACCGCGGCGGGGGACCGCCAGGAGGCCCGCGCGCTGTTGCGGGAGCTCTCCCCGACGGCTTTGGGCAGCGAGCCGGATGGGCAGATCGTCGGGGTAACCGGTCCCCCGGGGGCTGGAAAGTCAACCTTGCTTGCCGCCTTGATCAAGGAGCTTCGCCGCCGGGAGAACGCCGCGGTTGCTGTCCTTGCCGTCGACCCCAGCTCCCGGATCTCCGGAGGCTCTCTGCTAGGAGACCGGGTGCGGATCGCCCTTGCCGACCCCGACCCCCAGGTGTTGATCCGCTCCTTTGCTACGGGCGGACGGTTCGGGGGTCTGGCTCGGGGTGTGAGGGAGGCCGCTGAAGCCCTTGCCGTCGCCTTTCCCTGGGTGATCATCGAGACCGTTGGCGTCGGCCAGGCCGAGACCGAGGTAGCGGAGGTTGCCGATACCGTCTGTCTGGTCGTCCAACCCGCTTCCGGTGACACCCTTCAGTTCTTGAAGGCAGGCATCATGGAGGTCCCAGACCTCTTCGTCGTCACCAAGGCCGACCTCGGCGAGCAGGCGAAGCGGACCGTCCTCGATCTAGAGTCCGCGCTGCGCACGCTTGGCAAAGGGGAGGTACCGGTTGTCCCGGTCAGCTCACTGCCGCCGGCGAGGGGAGTGGACCGGCTCGTCGACCTCCTCTACGACCGCCGCACCGCCCTTTCCGCCGACGGCCAGGCCGGGCTGCGGCGACGGCGCCGGGAGGGCAGACTCCTTGGCGCCCTCACCGCCTTCACCCGCGAACACGGTGAGCGGGCGGTGCGGGCGCTTGGCGGGGTGCGCAAGGCCCGCCGGCTACTTGAAGCGACACCTCCCGACGCCGGTTACGCCGACCTTCTCGAAACCCTCGAGCAAAACAGCGCCGGCTGACCAAAAACCGTTGGCGGTCGGAAGGGCAGTATGCTGCGGCCATGGAAACGGGCTGCTTTATCACCCCTAGCCGCTCCCTTGAGCGGGCGATCGAGTTGGTTAGCCTTGCCGACTCCCTTGGCTACGCCGCCTGCTTTACAACCCACATTGCCGGCTGGGAGTCGCTCACGGTCCTTGCCGCTTACGCCCATGCAACTAAGGAGATCGCCATTGGCACCGGCGTCGTGCCGATCTACACCCGCACCCCAGCGACGATGGCCCAGACAGCCGTTACCCTCGACGAGCTTTCGGGCGGCCGGCTGCGGCTTGGCCTTGGCGTCTCCCACCAGGTAGTGGTTGAAAACTGGCACGGCCAGCGGATCGAGCGACCGGTCAGCGAGATGCGGGAGTACGTAGGGATCGTACGAGCGATCCTCTCAGGGGAGCAGCCACCGCAGGGAAGTAAATGGCGGACCAACTTCCGGCTGGTCGGGGTCGACCCGCGGCCAAACCTCCCGATCTACATTGCGGCCCTCTCGCCAAACATGCTGCGGTTGGCAGGAGAAGTCGGCGACGGGGTGATGCTTTGGCTGTGCGTCCCCGACTACATCCGGGATGTGGTTGTCCCGGCGGTGCGGGAAGGCAGGGAACGGGCGGGGAGGTCCCTGGAGGGGTTCCAGGTAGTTGCTGCTGTCCCCGCTGCGGTTGTCGACACCGCAGAGCAGAAGGCCGCCGTCTACGACGCCCTCCGCGGCGAGCTTTTGACCTACTTCTCCCTCCCCTTCTACCGAGCGATGCTTGAACGGGCCGGGTTTGGCGAGGAGATCGAGGCCTTCGATCGGGCAGGGGGAGAGGTGGAGGGGATGAAGCAAGCGATCTCCAACCGCTTCCTCGACCAGCTGACCGGGATCGGCAGCAAAGCCGAGCTCGACACCGCCTTGGACCGTTACCGCCAAGCGGGGGCAACCCTGCCCTGTGTCGGCCCGGCGCCAAAGGGCGACGTCGAGGCTACGCTGCGGGCTGGGGCCGCTTAGCGGCTCGCCGAACCGCCTAGCCGCCCCACCTTTGCATCGGGAGCAAGCGGCGCAGCGGTGCCGGCGCCCACCAGTTCCACTCCCCGAGCAGCCGCATCAACGCCGGAACCAGCAACGCCCGCACAACCGTTGCATCGATCAGCACCGCCAACGCAACGCCGATACCAAGGGCCTTGATGAAAGCGATCTGGGACGTTGCAAACGCCCCGACCGCAACCGCGAAAAGGATCGCGGCAGCGGTAACGACCCTGCCGGTCCGCTCCAACCCCACCGCGATCGCCTCCCGGTTCGTCCGGCCCGCTTCCCGCTCCTCCCGCACCCGCGAGAGCAGGAACAGCCCGTAGTCGGTTGTAAGGCCAAAACCGAGGGCGAAAAGGAGGATCGGCTGGGTGGCATCGAGCGCGCCGAGGGTGTGGAAGGAAAGGAGCGACTGGAGGTGGCCGTCCTGGAAGACCACAACCCCGTCCTGGAAGACCACAACCAGGATCCCGAACACGGCACTGAGGGAGAGGGCGTTCATCAAAACGGCCTTCAGCGGCAGGATCACCGAGCCGGTCAGCAACAGGACCAAGAGCAGCGTGGTCAAGACCACCACCCCCAGGGCGAGGGGAAGGTGGGCGGCCAGGCTGTGCTCGAGGTCGACGAACGCTGCGCTCTGGCCGGCGACGCCAAGGTAGAAGGGCGGATGGAGGGCCCGGATCCGGGCCACCAGCTGCCGGGTTGCGGCGCTATAGGGAGGGGTCCGTGGGTCGACTTCAATGACCGCTAGATCCTGCGCAGCCGGCTCCTCGCGCCCTACCCCAGCAACAGAGGGCATTGCGGCAAGCCGTTCCCGGAGGGCGGCAAGCTGGGGGGAGCCGGCCGCTGCGCCGGCAACCACGAACAGCGGCGTGCCGACCCCTGGGGGAAAGTCCCGTTCCAAAGCCACGGCGACCCGGTGGCTGCTTGCCGAGGCGGGAAGCATCGCCGGATCGGCGGGCCGAAAACGGATCCCCAGGAAGGGGAATCCGGCGGCGAGGAGGGCCCCAGCACAAAGGACCGCGATAACGACCGGGCGGTCCATCACCAGCTGGGCGAGGCGGTACCAGCCCCCGCTCTTTGCCGGGCGGGCCTCCCGCTCCGCCTTCCTCGCCAGCCAGGCCGGCGCAAAGGCATCTAGGCGGGGGCCAAGCAGCGCGAGCAAGGCCGGCAAGACCAGCAGCGCAACCGCAGCTGCGACCCCCACCACTACCGTGCCGGCGATCCCCATCGAGTAGAGGAACCGCTGCGGAAAGAGCGTCAAGGAGGCCGTTGCGCAGGCAACGGTGAGGGCGCTGAAGAGGATCGTCCGACCGGCCCGTGCCACGGCCTCCTGGAGAGCGGCTGCGCTGAACCCCTTCGTTGCCGCGGCCTCTCGGTAACGGGAGACCATCAGCAGGGTGTAGTCGATCGCCAGGCCAAGGCCAAGGCCGGTGGTTAGGTTCAAGGCAAAGACGGAGAGGGCGATCACCTTTGCCAACAGCGCCAAGGCCGCGAAGGTAAGGAGGATCGCCAGCCCACCCAAAAGGGGCGGCAGCGCTGCCGCGAGCGGGGAGCGGAAGAAGAAGATTGAGAGCAGGACGAGCAGCGGGAAGACCGCAAGCTCGGCACGGCCCAGGTCATGGCTGACCTGCTTGTTGATCTGGGCGTTGGCAACGGCTGGGCCGCCGAGGTCGACCGCCCGCCACCCCGCAAACCGCCGCTCGATCCCAACCGCTGCGTCCTGGGCCTGGAGGTCGGAGACCCGCCGCAGGTAGGCGAGGACGTAGGTCGAGCGGCGGTCTTTACCCACCAAGTCAGGGTCTCCGGTGGAGTAGTAGGTGTAGACGGCGGCGACATCCGGAGCCGAGGCCAAGCGGGCTCCAACCGCTTCCACGAGGTGACGGGCTGGGGTTGAGCCAACCGGCCCCGACCGCACCAACGCCACCACTCCCGGTTCCAGCTGGCGGCCGGTCGCCCGCTCAAAGCGGGCGGTCGCCTGAACGCTTTGGGTAGCTGGGTCGTCGGCGCCGTAGGGGCTGAGCTTTGCTGCAAGCCCAGCGCCTAGGTAACCGGCGATCGCCGCCCCGACCACGGCCAGGCCAACGACCGGCTTAGCCCGCTTGGCTAGCTTCCCGGCCAGCCTGCTAAGCACCGGAGCCTCCGCTGTGGGTTAGGCGGCGGCGTAGGGACGGTCCGGTCAGGCGGCCTAAGGCAGCGGATCGGATTGCTCCGCCAGCTGGGCTTCGGCGGTCCGACACCACTCGACGATCCGGGTGTGGATCGCGATCCCAAGCTCTAGGGTCAACCCCTGGCCGACGGTGGGAGGACCGTTCCCCTCCCGGAGCCGCAGAAGTTGACCAAGGATCTGTTCGTGGGTCCTGCGCAGCGCCTGAACCTGCTGGGTGGTAGCCCTTCCACCCGCCCAACTCGAGAAAAACAACTTCAACATCCCTTCCGACCGGACCTCGAACGCCTGGAGCCGGTCCGGCTCGCAAAGCCAGTCGCGGAGCGTCTGCTCGCCGGCCTCGGTCAGGGAGTAGACCTTGCGAACCCGGCCACCGCTCCGCTCCACCCTCCCAACCACCAGGCCCGCTGCCTGCAGCCGGCGCAGCTCCGGATAGATCTGGCCGTAGGAGGCCGCCCAGAAGTGACGGGCAGCCTTGTCGGCAAGCTGCTTGATCTCGTAACCGGTGGAGGCGCCAAGCGCCACCATCCCAAGGATCGCCCGGGCGGTAGCGCCCAGCTCTGCTCTTTCCATCAGCGCACATCGTATAACCCTTTCTCGTATCGGACAGATATATCATACCGACCTATCTGATTAATAGGTAGGCCGATCGGCTCGCGCCGGGACCGGCCGCGTGTCGCCAAGGCCGACTAGGAGCGAACGGTTGGACGGGGCGGGAGGTTCCGCGAGGAAGGTGCACAGGCCCTGCCAGCCCAGCCGACCGGTGGATCGCAGCAGGCGCAGAGCCTAGAATCTTCGTACAGATGGACGGACCAGCCCCCCAGACGACCGCTAAAAGCTGGCTACGCTGCTACCGCTGCTGGTCCCAAAACCTCGAGGTTCAGGTCCACTACGAGGGCGTCCATAAGATCGACCCGGTGAGCGGCGAGCGGGGGGAGGTGGTCGAGGAGATGGAAGAGGCGGTGATCCAGTGCATGGACTGCATGCACGACCAGCCCCACCTCAGCTTCCGGGACGGCCGGGTCGAGCCGATCGAGGACCGCTGGGAGCGGCTGGTGGCCGGCACCCCATGGGTCGCCTCCTGCACGGTCCGAGTGGACGGAGACCAGGTGGAAACCTGTTCTGGGCCGGAAGCCGGCGAAGCCCTCTCCTACGCCGCCTTCGGAGACCACGGCGTGAGGGAGTTCTTCACCCATGTCCGGTTCCACAAGCACGAACCGGACGAGTCGATCGTGATCCACCTTCTCGTAGAGCTTTACGCCCGCTCCCTCGAGGAGGCAACGGAGGTCCTCGAAGCCGCTGCCCGCGGGGAGCTGACGATCACCTCCCTCGCGGAGGAGTCGCGGCCTCCTGCCGCGGCCGGGGAAGCCCACGGCCGCGGCAGTTAACCCGCTTCGTTCAACCGCCTTTCGAGGTCCTCGAGCTGGTCGCGCAGCTCTCGCGGCAGCCGGTCGCCAAACCGCGCGAAATGCTGGTGGATCGCCGGCAACTCCTTGCGCCACTCGTTAGGGTCGACCCGGAGCAGCTCCTCCAGCGCCTCCGGGCTGATCTCCAGGCCGGTGGT
>Ga0167615_1000103_pt1 | contig 30094 bp, 36 predicted proteins | sample BED_Mat_host_9_1_FD_111800 | JGI IMG/M metagenome (GOLD analysis project Ga0167615, IMG submission 111800) | Extremophilic microbial mat communities from Yellowstone National Park, USA - BED_Mat_host_9_15 (v2) (version 2) | ecosystem: Environmental > Aquatic > Thermal springs > Hot (42-90C) >... | reverse complement strand
GCCTAATATAATTCTTAACCGTAAAAAATTTCTTAGCATTAGAAAAGTCCTCTCATGCTCCCCCTCTTCGGTCTCACCTTTATAAACAAAGTGTAACCTCATTTGGTCTAAGTTTTGTGAGTTTAAGTCTCTAAGTATCACATAAAAATCTTTTAACCCTGAGACCTCATCCGGTAATAGTAATGCAATTACTGACCCTCCTTGATCATCGAAAGTGGTTGGATAAAGAAGTAAATAACGTGAGTTATGATAAATCCATACCCCCTCAAAGGGACTTTCCATGGAAATTAATCGTCTTTTTGTTGAATCGACTTTCATACTCTGTGCTTTACATGAGGAATATAATAAATATTACCGTACTCCGAGACAAAAGGTAATATTTATTAAAGTGTAAGTTAAGATATATTTATGCAAGCCAAAGTTATACAAAAAGTTGAAGAGAAAAAGAAAAGCGTAAAAGAACTTGTAAGAAAAGACAGAGAAATAGAAGCCATAGTTTATGACCTACCGTCAGTCATCACTGACTAACGTAATCCTCAATCCTAACCATATTTTTAACCTCCCCTTTAAGGTAGTCACTAACGTTTTTACAAGCCGCCATAAGGGCTTCCTCTCTCACTTTCTTATTCCCACCAGCCCCGGCAATATGAGGAGTACCGATAAAGTTCTCCAATTCCCAGAGCTTATTATTGTTGAACTCTTCCTTACCGTTTTTACGCCAGAAAACATCAGTACCGAACCTGACGTCTTTTCTCTCCAATAAAAGTCTATATATATCATCCTCAACTATCGTTTCAGCCCTACCCACATTAACAATTATCACACCGTGCTTAACGTTTTTTAGAACTTCATAATTAAGGACACCCCTAGTCTCGTTATTTAAGGGCAATGTATCTACTATTACGTCTACACGTGGAACTATTTCTTTTAACGCTTTTAGAGAATAATACTTCTCATCGAAGTACTTTTCCTCCTTAAAATGCCTAGATATACCTATATTATAAGTAAAGAATGCTTTTTTCCCTATTCTAGCTACTTCACTACCTATCCCCCCTCCACCTAAAATAAGAAAAGTAGAGTTAAAGATACTCCTAACTTCGAAGTTTCTATCCCTCTTGCCCACTCCTCTTGCTAATGAAAGGATTAGTGCAAAAACATGCTCGGCAACAGACTTGGAATACGCACCAGCGTTTGAGAGCAAAACAACACCCTTAGGAAGTAAATTAAAAGGAAAATCATCAACCCCAGCTGAGAAAGTCTGAATTACTTTAACGTTCTTTGCTTTAGGTAAAATCTCAACCGCTTGTTTAGGCCAAAGCATTATTATTTCAGCTTTTTTAAGATCCTCCTCACTAAGGTTCTCATCTTTAACTGAAATTAACTTTTTACATTCCTCCGGAAGTTTTTCCGTAGAAACGATAAGCATTGCCATCACACACTTTGAGCTATAGAACCAGCCAATATCATAAGTATAACTGAAATTATCAGAAATGAAGCTACGAGTTTAGATATTCTCTCTAACGATTTTTTAAGCTCTAATGCAAGGACGGAGTTTTCACCTACTTCTTTTATCAAGCTAGACCTCTTACTCATTATTATACCACCACTAAACGCTAAAACCCCAAAAGCACCTCCGACTAAGTTAAGTAAAGCCCTGGCCCTAACGTTTAAGTTTTGGCTTAAAACTGCATGGACTATGAAAAGGTTTCCTTGGTACGGAATTAGATAAAGTATTGAAAATATCAAGATCCCAGTAATTATTGTGATCGTGGACGAAAGTAAGAAGAACATACCAACCTCTTTACCTTTACCCTTTACTATGGCATTTAGTAAAGCACCGCCCACCCATAAAGCACCGAAAAACCCGTGAATTGTGTTTAAGACATCAAAAATAACACTCATGAAAAAACTTAGTTTTAAAAGAAAATAAATTTATATGGAGTAAAACATGCACGCTGAAGAGCAGAACAGAGCACCAAAGAACCCTAAAGCCATTAAGTAAGAGGAATCCGGAGTTAAAGTACCGTAAAACGCTAATCCTCCAGCAGCGGCTATCCCTATAAAGACTATGTTCAGTAACGCTAGGTAATAGATTGTCTTAATTCCCTCCTTCTGGGCCTGCATTAGCATGGCGGCAGCGAAAAATGCCACGAGCATTGCCATACTTATATGAAGGGAAAGTATAGCCGCCTCCCATGCTTGTGATAACGGGAACTTATCGAGAACTAACGTTGCTAACCCCGCGTAAAACAGAACCGCGAGTAAGAGTGTTTCGATCCCGGAAATGTATAACATCAATCTGCTAGCCCTAATCTGAGTCACACCCATTCTTCATCCCCTCCTAATTGCATAAATTATACAACCGGCCGCGGAAAAAAGTGCACCGACAAACCCCATGCCCATGGCTAACAGATATGAAGGATCCGTGACTCCGCTGAAATAAAATGAGCCCATGAAAGCAGCATACAACACGAATATCACGTTGAGTAACGAGATTAACATTAAACCCTTATTTCCGTAACGGAAAGATGCAGCCAAGAGCCCAAAGGCTATAACAGTCACTAAAATCGCACCGTATAAATGAACAATTAGTAAGGGCCCCTCTAGCGGTAAATTATATACTGCTAGACCCATCCCCCCTACGTATAGGAATAGTAATAACGCCACTTCCCCAGAAGCTATCGCCGGAGTGTAATTTGCTTTAGACATCAGATTTGCATAATAAACGTATTTTTCATACATTAATTTAATCAAGTCGCCCATAATTAACTCCCCCCGAAAGTGTTTCCTGCATTCTGAACTCTAGTATAACACTCTGTGGGGTTTTGGCCTTTAGCGAGTGTGAACTTAGGACAACCGGTCTGCTCATCGAAAGAGGATAGATAGGCGAAACCAGATAAATCACTAGTTCTTCCCAATATTGCAGGGGCCTTAGTGTTCATCCCTACGGCGTATAAATAATCAGTATTTTCGTCCCAGTAAAGCTCAACATAAGGTAAAGGTCTGACTGTAGGCCCAGTTAGTACTGAGGCACCGTGATATGGGTCGTATGTGGAACCGTGACAATCACAGTGGATTACACCAGGTGCGTTCGCTTGGACAGCCGCTTGCAAAGCTTCTGAGGGTAGGAAGTTAGGAGTGGGCATATTTGCTTTCATATATTGGGGCGGGTAGAAGTGCATTTCGGGTGGCGTACAACCTAAGTGCTGGCATATTGCACTATATGCAACGATCGACCTATATGGGCCAACCCCTCCCGGGAAAGTATAAGTCTGACCGTTCTCTGGAATTACTACTGTAGTGGGCTTAATTTCCACGGGGTTATTATTTTCATCACCTAAGTTTAGCAAAAACGTTATGTCACCTTGCATTGGGTATTGGAATAGCAATATCTCTGGATTGTTTACTGGAATTTCTGATGCTAATATTGGGTTTGCGTCTGAGTCTACAATAAGTAGCCATGGGAAGAACTTCAGAGTTATCTGAGGCTGTGTGAGATAAGATATTACGGGAATTGCACTGAGTACAGCTGCAACACCTATTCCTATTAATATCGCTTTTAAAAATGCCCTCCTACTTGGGTCTAGGGGGCCTACGTTTTGTTCAGCGTATTCGAACAAATAGTCTTTACCTTTCTTTACAAACTCCCTCTCGTTGAACCTCGTCTTAGGGTTACTCATTTTCCTAACAAGTCTACTGGCAAAAATTAGCTGATCGCGAGTTATTATGGGTTTCATTATACCCACCACTATGTTAACTATTTTTCAATGATATTAAAAAGTTTGTTTTTTAAAAAGGTAGTGTAAATTGTAGTATAATTACCCTTAAAATCGTGATTAAGCAAATTCAGCTTTAACGGGGTTTTACGGTATGAAAATACGAATGTTAAACTATAATTTACAATTTTTTGTGCGTGTGAAGTAATCACCTTTTAAACAATCTTTAAATTTAATAAACTTAACTTTAACTATCAAATTAATAAATTACTATAAATTATTAAATAAAGAAAGAATAGAAATTTTAGGTATATTTTGATATATATGATAGAAAGATTTATAAGTAAAAAAACGTGAAATAAACTAGGTGTATAGTGTGAACTTTATTGAACATGCAGAAGAGATTTGGTTCGCAGTTATGTTAGTATTAGTTGCCATATTCTCCGGTTGGAACTATTATAACGTCTTGAGCGGCCATAGTGTGAGTTTAAGATATGGGTTACCACTCTTCAGTGGGCTACCGCCACAAGCCCAACAAGCTGTGAAGTACTTCGAAACCCATCCTCCAAAGGAAGGCTATAGTGAAGTAATTGACGGGATTTTAGTAGTTAATATGACTGTCATGCAATACAAATACATACCAAACGTAATTATAGCTAACACGAGCGAACCGGTAGCGATTATACTGAACTCAGTGAACATAAGTGCGGGCTTTTTCTTAAGGCTACCTAACGGTCTTATTAATGTTAACTCAGTCCCGGGAGTTCCAGACTACATTTACTTCGTAACACCCAATAGTCCCGGGAATTATACGTGGAGGGAACCAGAATATGTTGGTTATTCAAGTTCTTATATGACTGGGACTCTGGAGGTGGTGTGAATGAACGTTAAACAAATTATAAATCCTAAAGACACTCTAGGAGTAGTTTGGTTATACTTATTAGGTTCGGTATTTTGGCTAGCAGTTTCTGGAATAGCAGCAATGAATTTAAGGACTTACCTAACATATGACTTAAACTCGCCACAAGTGGGAGTTATTTACTATACGTTACTCACACTTCACGGCTGGGCGGGAATTTTCGGATTTGTGAACATGGCCCCAGCGGCTATAATTGCCTTTAGCATGTACAAAAGTAAGCTCTCAATAGTCCACACAAAACAAATGACAATCTTGTTCTGGTTAGCAAACATATTCCTAGCATTAGCCTTAATCGGAGGCCAGATATGGATTGGTACGAATACCCACCTCAAGCAATTGAGGATACGGCAGCTTTTAAGGCTTTCACTGTTTACAGTACTCCACTACTTATGGGCATGGGATACCTCTTCGTGGTATTAGCTACCTTATGCCAGACTATCATGTATTTCACCCTCATAATAGATGCCTATCTAACTAAGCCTAGAGACGAGAAGCTTAACATTTTCGCTGCTTATGGAGTAGCTTTCGCAATGGTAATCGCCTTAACTTTACCAGCGTTAACAGCAGCTAATATGTGGTACGCATTACATTTCTTCTTTAACGTCCCAGTAGACCCTCTGCTTTGGGTAATATTATTCTGGTTCTACGCTCACCCGGTAGTTTATTATGTACCGTTCCCGCTATTCGGTGCACTTTATTACTATATTCCAAACTATGCAGGTAGACCCTTATATAGCGAGAAATGGGCTAGGTGGAACATTTACTTACTATCCATAGGTACAATGGCAGTATGGGTTCATCACTTACAGACCTGGCCTTTACCGATAATCATAAGGTTCTGGGTCACGGCTAGTACGTTAGTATTAGCTTCAGGCTCTGGACTTACCGTGATGAACTTAGGACTTACAATACTCACGTCTCAAAAGTACAATTATAGAGATCCCGTAGGGCTTGGAGCCCTAGTAGCTTTAATAGGGTTTATACTTGCTGGAGCACAAGCCCTAGTACTACCAGTGAACAGTATTAATCCTATCTTCCATAACACGTACTACATTGTAGGGCATTTCCACTTAATGATCTGGACTTTAATTGTCATGGGATTCTCTACGGTATTCCTTGACATGCTGAGATCTAGTGCTGTAGGGTTTAACTTCAGTGCTGATGTTTCCAGGTGGATTAGAGGTGGTATGATATTATGGACAGCGTCGTTTATGGCCGTAGGTTATCTTATGTCTTATATAGGTTATTTAGGCATGTTGAGAAGAATGATAGCCTACTCCTCTTACTTCCAACCCTTTAACATAGCAGAGTCATTATTGGCCGAATTGGGAATTCCGGGATTACTAGTAGTTATTTCAGCCGGTGTATTAGACTTCTTAAGATACTCAACATCAGTAAGTACTAAACCAGTTTCTCCACCTCCAGCCTCTTCCCCCTCTTTTACTATGGAGGTGAGAAAGAATGGTTGAGGAGAAGAAGGAAGGAATTATTGATTCCGTAATTGATAGAGTGGGAATAAAGGAAGCACCTCTTTTCAGAACACCAGATTATATGTATAATATCTCTTACTGGCTTGGAGGAATGGTAGCTGCTGCTTTCGCTTATACAGTAATTACTGGGTTACTTTTGCTAATGTATTATCAGCCGGCTTACGCTTATCAGTCCACTATGAACATAATTTATAATGTACCTTATGGTGCAATACTCTTGTTCTCCCACCTTTACGGTGCTTACATAATGATTATCCTAGCTTATATACACATGTTCAGAAACTTCTATGTTGGAGCGTACAAGAAGCCGAGGGAATTGCAGTGGGTAACTGGAGTGCTTTTACTTGCATTGACTTTAGGCGCTTCGTTCTTCGGTTACTCACTGGTTAGTGACGTACTTGGGGTTAACGCTATAGATATAGGTTCTGAGCTAATGGTGGGTACCGGAATACCGGGGGCCACTACATTAGTAAACTGGTTATTTGGCCCCGGTGGGTCTGCTGCGCTGTCCTCATCACCGGAAGTGAGGTCTGAATTATTTGACAGACTCTTGGGATGGCACATATTACTGGTATTCCTAATAGGAGTGCTATTCATGTTCCACTTAATGTTAGCAGAGAGGTATGGCATGACCCCATCAAAGAAGGAGAAAAGCAAAGTCCCGGCATATTATACTAAGGAGGAACAGTTAAGGTTTAACGAGTGGTGGCCCAGGAATTTCGTATATATGTTATCTATCGTACTATTGACGTGGGGTGTAATACTTTTCGTGCCAAACCTCTTAGCTAATATAAATGGCTTACCGATTGTAATTAATCCTTACCCGGCACCGCAAGCGGGCTCACCGCAAGCGATAAATACACAACCTTATCCGCCGTGGTTCTTCTTATTCTTATACAAGTTCGTGGACTTCGAGTTGCCTAATGGGCAACCTTTAACTCCAATTCTAGTAATGGCGGTATTAGTAATAGGATTACTCGTACTTATGTTCCTACCATTCTTAGACACCAGTGACTCACTGCTACTCACGAGGAGGAAGTTCTGGACGTGGGTGATGACTCTTCTGGCAATTTACATGGTAGAACTATCAGTATGGGGCTACCTACAACCTGGTGTACCAGCACCCTTTAGTGAGCAAGTAGTCTTATTAGCTCCTCCAGCCATAATTGTAGGTTTGATAATACTCTTCTGGCCCAGTAAGGACAATAACGCTGTAGGTGCTATAAAGTTCTTATTTAGATTTCAATTAACGCCTTTAGACATACTCTTGGCATCTGTTTCAACTCTAGCATTAGCCGGAACTGCAGTCAACTTCTTAGTGGAACCCACAGTGATAAACGGTATAGCTCTAGCCCCAGTAGCAATGCTCGCCGTCTATTCATTACGCAGAGTTGCCCCGTATATTGTAGGTAGAAAGAAGATCATGGCTAGTGGGCAAGGTAGTGTTGGAGTAAGTTGGAGTAAGAACGCGGCTATGGTTGCAATGTTCGCTATTCTCATTATCTCAATAGGTTTAATGGTACTAATGTGGACTCTACCATCAGTAGGGCCACAGGCCACGTATGCTGGTATGGACTTAGGAGTAATCCTTATGTTGTGGGGTATTGCAGTTCAGTTATATCATTATATAGTTTACGTGAGGTGAGTTAGATGAACAAGTTGGGTTGGGTTATTTTAGGTTTAATTTTAGGTGCAACAGTGTTTATGGCATCTTTTATGGCATATAATTTTATTTGGGATTCAACACACGTATTACTGGTGATCTGAAGTGAAGAAGTCAGTCTTAGCATTAATCCTCTTGCTCGTTGTAGCTATATTTTTCTTAGTAATAGCTTTACCGAGTAATTTCGCCCTCTCTTCGTCTATAGGTGTTGAGACTACGACAGCGATTATGTTTTTCGTTTACCTAGCGTTAGCATCTGTAGCCTTCATCTTGCTCTTTAAAGGTATAAAATAATTTTTTAAAATAATTTTGTTTATTTGCGGTGTATACTATCTTTCGCTTTTAAAATTATTTTTTATTAAAAAATTATATATCTAAAAAAGTTGTAAAGTAAACTTGACCCGTTGATATACCACCGTCCCCAGCCGGTAATTTACGTGGCGTTATCACTTCGACACCTTCAGAATTTTCCACTATGCCCTTAAGAATATACTCATTAACTGCAGCACCACCAGATACTATAACTGTTTGTGGGTTGAGTTTAAGTGCAGCCTTAATTAATGCCTCCCCTAATTTATACTGAACAGTGTAAGCCAAATCCTCCTTCCTCCTATCTCTTCCTTTATTAACTAACCACTCGAATATCTTAATAGTGTCTATCTCCTCACCAACTATAGGGATATCGAGATCCTCTAATAACTTACCGCCTTTTGCTGAGGATTCTAATTTTATCGCCGGCTCCCCCTCATAAGTCCTAAACTTGCATATTCCTAAATATGCTGAAACAGCGTCCAAAACTCTACCGGTACTTGAAGTAAATATTGTTGGTCTTCGAACCATCTTTTCCAATATTTCTAGTTCTCTTTCTCCTAGACTAACAATTTTACTTATCTCCTCCCACTTCATGAAATGAGAAATGAAAATTGCTAACATTCTTTCTGGCTTAATTGCATTAATGTCACCACCTACGTAAGGAACATACTTCAAGTGATAAACTCTCTGATATTTTTCACCCTCAAATTTTATAATCTCACCGCCCCAGGCATTCCCGTCATCGCCGTAACCTATCCCGTCTATAGCTATTCCAACGCCCTCTTCAATCCCATATTCCGCTGAAACACTTAAGATATGAGCATAGTGGTGCTGTACTTTTACCACTTCCGCAGAATACTTTTCCGCTAATTTTTCAGCTAAGTAAAAACTCTGATATGCTGGGTTTTTATCTGCAACTACTATTTTAGGCTTTAGGTTGTACAGTTTTATGAAAAATTCGATATACTTTCTTAAGTCCTCTAATGTCTCCAGTTCATCAGTATCACCTATATATTGAGTAGGCAAGATCTTATCCTTAAAGCCTACAGCACCAACGTTCTGTAGTTCGGCACCAACAGCTATTACGTCACTTCTCATACTCCTCTTTATCTTAATCCAAAGTGGTGCATATCCCCTACTCCTTCTCAGAAACATAACCCTTCCATTAGACACTCTTAACACGCTGTCGTCAACCCTATTAACTATTTTCCTATTATGATACAAAACGTAATCCACTACGCCTTTTAGTTTCTCCCTTACGCATTTCTCGTCAATGCACATGGGGAAACCGTGCTTATTACCACTAGTCATTATTAAGACATGAGAAGGGAATTCATTAAGTAATAGAAAATGTAATGGAGTATAGTATAGGAAAAACCCGTCTCTATCGAGGCTTGGAGACACGTATTTAGAGATTGTGCTATCCTCCCTCTTCCTAAGTAATACTATAGGCCTTTCCGGCGAGATCAAGAGATCCTCTTCCAAAGGGCTTACATAGGCGTATTTTCTAATTATGTCTAAGCTTAACGCCATTAGTGCAAACGGTTGTTGTGGTCTATTCTTTCTCTCCCTTAACTTTAAAACAACATCATCATTAAAGGGGTTTACGGCTATATGAAAACCTCCTATACCCTTAATAGCTACTATGTACCCTTCCTCTATTAGTTTAGATGCAACCTCTATAGGATCTCCTTCCACTCTTTCTCCATCGATACTCTCTAAGAGTAGTCTTGGACCGCATCTAGGACAACTAATTCCTTGAGCGTCAAACCTCCTTTCGTTATTTGGGTCGTGATATTCTGAATTGCATTCATCACAGAGGGGGAATTTGTTCATTGCGGTGTTTTCCCGATCATAAGGTATTGCGTAAAGCATTGAAAATCTGGGTCCACAATATGCACAACTATTAAAGGGGTATCTGTATCGCCTATTCCTTTTGTCCAAGATTTCTTTTATGCAATCGTCACAAACGCTTATATCTGGAGGAATTTGACTAGGTTCTGTGATCTTTTTCCCGCTCTTTAGGATTTTAAAATCGTTAAACCCTACGTATTCTGTTTCCTCTATCTTTATGTTTTCGATTTTTGCGGGTTTAGGTAGTTTTGTGAAGAGTAAGTAAAAGAATCTCGCAATGTTTTCTTCTCTCCCTTCTATCCTTACTTCTACTTCACTACCTCCCAAGTTCATGACATATCCTTTAACTCCAGATTGTACAGCAATCCTATATATAAACGGCCTAAATCCTACTCCTTGAACTATACCACTAATTATAATCCTATATTGCATACTATAATTTAGTTGAAAGATTAAATTAACTGTTGACATCATTTTTTGGAAATTGAATAGAAGAAATACGTAAAACATGTGTTCGGTTTTAATAGGTAAAAAAGACATTATATCCTATGGCAAAACCGTTCTTAAGACAATCCTCGGGGTTGGTAAAGAACGCGACGCTTAAGGACTTAGTAATGCTTAACGTTGCAAACATGGGTGCTGGATTAGCCGTATTTGAAGGAATTTCACCCTATATTTCTCCAGGGGCTGTATTATGGTTAACTTCGTTAATAACTTTCCTACTAACACTCCCCTTAGTATACACTTACACAGAACTAATGATGAGAATGCCTAGAACTGGAGGGGATTATGTTTGGTTATCAAGAAAACTTGATAAAAGATTGGGCCCCATAATGGGTGTTGCCTTTGCCTTTAACATGCCACCCTATTTTGCATTATCGGCATTCTTTTCAGTTTCGGCAATAAACCTAGTCCTTTACGAAATCGGGGTATTAAATAATAATCCAACACTAGTTTATTTAGCAAATAACGTATTTGTTAACCCGTATGGCACTTTAACACTCAACCAAGAATTATTAATATATACATTAGCGGCTGTTTCATTTGTAATCATTATCTTAATAAATATATTAAGACCTAAATGGGGTTTTACCTTAACTACTGTTTTAGGAATTATCTCATCAGCAACGCTCTTCCTAGCAATGATTGTTTTAGCTGTTAATGCCGGGGTATTTCACAGCGAACTCCGAACTTTTATTAGCGATTTGAGCATTTCTCCCTCATCTACTAGCTGGAGTTTCAGTTGGCTTGCCACACTTTACATGATCCCATTCTTCTTATCCTTTGCCTACATATGGCTTTATGCGGGCCCGGCAGTAGCCTCAGAGGCTAAGGAGGGGAGTTTAAAGCTTAACCTCTACCTCGGTAGTTTCTTGACTTTCGTAATGATAACTTTACCGTTCTTAGAAATGAACTTAATAGCTGGCTGTGCAACAAACACAGCTTATTACCCTTCCTACACTTACAACTTCTGGAGCCTTGCGATTTTCTTCTCCCATAATGAAATTATGGAGTGGATTTTAGGAATCGGGTTAATAGCGTGGAACTACTTCATAATGGCTTTCGGTGTTGTAGTCTTTGCTAGGTATGTTTTTGCATTCTCTTTTGATAGACTGTTCCCGGCAATTTTCGCAAAGTTAAACAAATACGCTTCACCAGTTTACGCCCACTTGCTAGACTTAGTAACTACACTTGCTTTCTTAGCCTTACCTTTGATCTCTGTAAGCGGCGCTTTAGCACTGTATTCTTACACCCCACTAGCACTAGCCTATTTAATACTCGTCTCCCTCACCGGTGTTAAGGTGGGATTAAAAGAGGGGAATAAATTTCTCACCGCGATTTCCTCGATTTCTACTGCAATAATGATAGCTATGGAGGCTGAGATTCTAGACCCTTACAATAATTACTCTTTCAGCGTCATAGGTACCAGCGGTGTTAACTGGATTGCGACAGCTTATATCTCATCCCTAGTGGGATTGGGGGTAATAACTTACGTTCTCGCAAAGTATTATAGGAAGAAAGAGGGAATAGACATAGATTTAGTTTACGAAGAAATACCACCCGAGTAATTATCTTTTTCTTCCCTTAATTATCCCGATTACTATAAGCACTACTCCAGCTATTGCTAAAATAATTCCCATTAAGACTAATATCCCCGATAAAGCCAGTTCTGAGAGGGGTGCAGATATTATCTGGTAATTTAATTTGGCGTAAGACGGATTGGGGTTTATAAAGGTTATATTCCCCGCTGAAGTAGAATAAAATCCTATCGCTTCCCCTTGAGGAGTGGATGAAGTGTAAGCGTTAGAGGGTATTCCAACTACTTTTAAAGACGAGGAGGAGTTATAAATAATGGTCACCAACCTATCAGCGGGATATTGTATAGAGTAGTTACCCAGAGGCGGGATGGTTATGCTGTTAGACATGGTGTGTGAGGTGAGAAGTTGGAAAGCTATGGCAAAATACGCTACAAATAATCCAAGACCTATAACTAAAACTATAATTCCTATTTTAGTATATTTGTGCATATGATGTAATAGAATAAATTCTTAAAAAAGTTTATGAATAGAAACCGTCAGCGACTTTTCTTTCCATCTCTCCTAAAAGTTTTGCATTAATCCACATTCTACCGAAAGCTCCTATGTTCTCTTCATCAACCGTTACTACTACTCTATCCAAATCTTTCCTAATTCTAACTAGGATTACCTCATCCTTATGATGTATGTGCCCTACCTTTTTTTCACCCCTTATAAAATAATCGTTTTCTGAATACTTAGTTACCGTGGTGCTCCAGCCCTCATTTTTAAGGGACTCCTCTATATCTTGTGCAAACCTTTGTATATTAATGTTCGGGTTCTCGAAAACTTTTTCCATATGAAGAAACTTGACAGCTTTCTTAAAACTTTAACTCAAAACTTTTCAGTTCCAAAAAAGCCTGAAGTCAGAACTAGCTTTTTACCCTAAAAATTATAGTGTTGAACTCTTGATTAATTTTATAATAAAAAATAATATCGTTAAAACTATGAAAAAAGGTAATTTACTTTTTATCGTAATTGAGGTTATAGGCGTGATAATGTTGTCTTTAGGGTTTAAGACTCGAGGAGTCATATCAGTGGTTTTAGGAGTTACGGGGTTATCCATTGTCGTAATGACGGCTTGGTATTTTAGTGAGAGGACAAGTAAGTAACAACTGTGTTTTCATCAGCAACACATCCAGACGAGAAGAATTTTCTCTTATCTCTGTCAGAAGAGAATTCAATTTAAGCTTCAAAGAGAATCGGATGTCCACTTATCGTATTTTAAACTGTTAGTAGATTTGTTGCCGTTGACAACAGTCTCTCTTCTCATCAACCTGGGACTTAGTAAAAAATTGCGTGCAGTTTTTTAGTATGCATTTCTATGATGCAAGTTCTTAAAAATTCAGCCCCTTAACTCTATTGGCACATAATCTCTCCTTTCTGGACCGGTATATATCGCCCTGGGCCTTATGAGCCTGTGTTGTTCTTCAACATACTCTATGAAATGACTCAGCCAACCAAGGGTTCTAGCTAAAGCAAATAACGAAGTGAACATAAACACTGGAAATCCTAAACAGTAAAATACTATGCCGGAGTAAAAGTCTGTATTAGGATAAATACCTTTAAAGCCGAAATTCTCTACACCGAGTTTTTCAAGCTTTTCGGCTATTTCAAAATATTTTCTCGCCTCAGCATTATTCTTACTCAGTTCGTCTGCTAATTTCTTAAAAATCTTGGCCCTCGGGTCATAAGTCTTATATACTCTGTGCCCGAATCCCATTAACCTCTTCTTCTTTTCTATGATGCTTTCTTTAAACCACTTTTCCACGTCATCCACTGAGCCTATTTCTAGGAACTGTTTAAACGCCTCCTCAGCAGCACCACCATGTAAAGGGCCTTTTAAAGCAGCTAAAGCAGCTACTATACACGAGTAAAGGTCTGATAATGTTGATGCCGCTACTAAACCAGCCGTAGTTGATGCGGGAACTTCATGGTCTGTATAAAGTATTAAACTCGCGTCCATTGCCTTGACTTCTTTTTCGGTAGGTTCCTTATTAAACGTAGCACGTAAGAAACTCTTAGCATAGCTTTCTGAGGGCTCTGGAATTCTCGGTTTTAACCCTACTTTAGCCCTATAAACGTTCGCTGTTATTGTAGCCGCTTTACTTATGATCTCCAATGCTACTTCCTTGTTCTTGCTCTTATCCCACGAAGGGTTATAAATTGACGAAAGGACACTAAATGCGGCTTCCATTAAACCTATAGCGTCACTCTCCTTAGGCAATGAGTATATTATATTTATTACTTGTTCTGGTACTTCATAACTCTCACTTAATTTGTTTTTAATCCATTCCAGTTGGCTTCTATTCGGTAGTTCTCCGTAGAGCATTAAATGTATAACCTCCTCATAAGATGAATATGCCACGAGGTCGTTGATATCATAACCGCGGTACCTTAAAATTCCATTAATTCCATCAATAAACGTTAATGAAGTGGTCTTTATTACAACGTCCTCTAAACCCCTACTTACTTGCACTTCAATCACCCCCAACCCATTCACTATCTTCAATTGTAGAAATCGCGGAAAGCACGTGGGTCTCGTTTATTAAATCCCTTATTGAGATTACACCCACTAGTTTGCCGTCCTTATTAACTACGACTAGATGCCTTACATTATATTCATGCATTAATCTCGCAGCATTAATTATTGGTTCATCTTCCTTAATTGTAATAAGTTTATTTACCGTACCTAACTCTTCAATGGGCAAGTTTAAATCCCTACCTTTTGCTACTGCGTGAAGTAGATCCCTCTCGGTGAAAATTCCTATTGGATTACCGTCTTCAGCGACTATAACAACAGAGCCGATGTTATGATGAGACATAAGTATGACAGCGTCTATTGTCCTAGTACCTTTAGTCACTGTAACTGGTTTCTTTGTAATTAATTGTTTAACTTTACTGCTCATAAGGTTAAATTTGAGTTGTAAATTTTAAATCTTTCTCAAGATAGATATCTAACTTTACAAAATGGATTTATGAATTATGATAATGTAAGTGTACGTTCACTAAGGGATGGCAGAACGAGATACTTATATTACAAAAATTCCGTTATATATTTTTCTTTCGATAATTAATTTTGTGGGATAAGTTTAAATTGTTATAAAGAGAAATTAAACATGATGTTTTATGAAAACAATTGCCTTTATTGGAGTTGGGAAAATAGGACAAACAATTGCCTTTAACGTGTTGACCGGAGGATATATTGAAGAGGCGATTATATATGATATAATTCCAGAACTACCAGAAAAGTTCGAGCATGAACTTAGACACGCCATCGCCTCAAGGAGGTTAAAGGTTGATATTCTAAGTACTAATAACCTTGACGATGTAGCAGATGCAGGCATAGTAGTGATAACTGCCGGGAAACCCAGAAAAGCTGGCATGAGTAGGAGGGATCTATTCATTGACAACGCTAAGATAATGATAGATTTAGCGTCGAAACTACCTAAAAAGAATAGGGGTGCAATATACGTAATGGTAACTAACCCAGTAGATATGATGGCTTCAGTATTCATGAAGTATAGTGGGGGAGAGTATACTATAAGTACTGGGGACCACGTGGAGACCATGAGGATGAGGGCTTATATAGCAAAGAAACTCAAGATACCCGTTACTGAGGTAAACGGGTTTGTAGGAGGGGAGCATGGAGAGGACGCTGTAGTGTTGTGGAGTACTGTAACAGTTAAGGGGGAGAAATTTGATGAAACTAAGTTAGGAATCTCAAAGAGCGAAGTTGAAGAGTATGTTAAGAAAATTCCCGGGGAGATTATAAGAGTAATGGGAGGTACTACATGGGGACCAGGGACTATTATAGAGGAAATAGTTAGAAGCATAGTATTAAATGAGAATAAAGTAATGTCTATAGCGTTTCCTCACAAGTTTGAAGATGAGATAATTCATATAAGTGAGCCAGTAGTCGTAGGTAGAAATATAGGGCCTTCACTAGAGGCTTTGCTTGATGAGAAAGATAGGTGGAACTTGATGGCTTCAATGAAGGACTTTTATAACGTTTACAAAGAGAACTTAAAACAACTAGAGGAAGCATTACAACAACAGAAAGCATGAAATTTTTAAATTATTAGCTATTTAACCAAGCTCTTTTTTCCTTATCCAAACTTAAATCCCATCCTTTACATCTTTTCATTAGAAAATTACTTTAGTTATGAAACAAAAAATTACTCATGGAAGAGGTTTCGGATTTAATAGCCGAATACGTGAGTTCAGTTGAAGATGTTAAAAGTGATGCGATTAAAGAGGCTAAAATAAGGCTTTTAGATTCGATAGCGGTAGCGTTTGCGTCAAAAAACTCACCACCTGCTAAAGTAGTAGAAAAACTCTTCAGCGAGTTCAGAGGAGAGTACCCTTCATTTTCAGGGAACTTTACACCAGATTTCTCAGCCTTTTATAACACTTTACTGATACGTTATTTAGACTTTAATGACACTTATTTAGGGTTAGAACCTTTACACCCTAGCGATATGATCGGCGGAATGCTAGCACTGGGAAAGGACGTTAAAGGAGAAGATTTGCTACGCGGTATGATAGTCGGTTACGACGTGGGTGTAAAACTATGCGACAGTACTTCTTTAAGGAAGAAGGGGTTTGATCACGTTAACTTCTTGGAAATAGCCTCTACTGCCGGGTTAGCTAACATGCTAAGACTGGACTACGAGAGGACTAAAAACGCAATATCACTATCTATAGTCCCTCATGTAGCATTGAGAGAGACAAGAAGCGGTAAGCTGTCGATGTGGAAGGCTGGTGCGGCGGCTGAGGCTATTAGAAACTCTGTGTTCTCAGTACTTTTAGCCAAATCTGGTATTACCGCACCCGAAAAGCCTTTCACCGGGGTCTTCGGTTTCTCGACGCTCATTGCTAAGGATATTGATATTGCAAAGCTAAAATTCAATAGTGAGGGTATATTTAAAACGTCGTTAAAGAAATACCCAGTAGAGTATCATGCTGAGGCTGTAGTAGAAGCTGCACTAAAGCTACAATATGAAGGAGAGATTAGGGAAGTAACAATCGAGACTTATGAGGCTGCAAAGACTATACTTGCAGACTCTGAAGATAAATGGAATCCAAAAAACAAGGAGACGGCAGACCATAGCTTACCCTTCATTACTGCCGTAACTCTCCTCAAGAGGGACTTCTGGTTAGACTCTTATTCACTTATAGGAGATGAGAGGGTTAAAGAACTGATGAGAAGGATAAAAGTGGTTGAAAACGAGGAATATAGTAAAGTTTACCCCTCTGAGTTACCGGTCACGTTAAGGGTTAAGACTGATAAGGGAGAATACGAGTATACGGTTAGGAGCCCTAGGGGGTATTATAATAATCCCATGAGTAAGACTGAAATTGAGGAAAAAGCTCTAAGGCTAGGCTTAGATGAGAAGGTTATAAGGTTAATAGACGATATTGATGGATTGTATATAAAAGATTTTATGAAAAGCGTGGTGAGTTAAAGTGTCTGAGGTTTTAAGAAAAGCGGATTTCTTAATAATCCCCGGAGTGTTTAACCCGTTTACAGCATTGTTGGCTGAAAAAGTTGGGTTTAAGGCAGTTTACTTATCGGGCGGTGCGTTAACTTCCTCACTAGGCTTACCAGATTTGGGAGTTATCACTTTAGATGAAGTAGCATGGATGGTAAGGAGAATTAGGGAAGTAACCGATATCCCAATAATAGTAGATGCCGATACTGGGTTCGGAGAAGCGATAAACGTTTATAGGGCTGTTAAAGTACTTGAGAGGGCTGGGGCTAATGCTATACAGATTGAGGATCAAGTCCTTCCTAAAAAATGCGGTCATTTAAACGGTAAAGAAGTCGTTAGACCTAAGGAGATGGTTGAGAAAATTAAAGCGGCACTTAAAGCTAGAAAAGAAATGTTAATAATCGCTAGGGTCGACTCAAGGGGTGTTTACGGTCTAGATGATGCAATAGAGAGAGGTAAAATGTACCTTGAGGCCGGTGCTGACATAATTTTCCCAGAAGCACTTGAGAGTAAGGAGGAGTTCGCCAGGTTTGCTAAAGAAGTCAAATCACCGCTTTTAGCTAATATGACTGAGTTCGGTAAGACGCCGTTAATTACCGCACAAGAATTTAAAGAAATGGGATATAAATACGTGATCTTCCCAGTAACAATTTTCAGAGTTGCTGCAAAGGCTATGAAGGAAGCTTTAGAAGTATTACTTAAGGAGGGGACTCAGAAGTCACTGATTGACAAGATGATGACTAGGAAAGAGCAGTACGAGGTTATCAACTATTACTTTTATGAAAATCTGGATAAAGAGTTAGCGAATAGCTAGCTGAAAGTAGGGGATAGCGTTGCGGGCTGAATCCTTTTTCACGTTAATAGAAACCTTTTTATATTTGTTTATAACGAATTTTTGTTGATAAATAATGACCTCCCACACCGATGTGGGCTATGCCCAAAAGGGTGGGAGTGATTGCGGAGATGTGAGCACCGTGCCGTTGGGCTCGAAGGAGCCCCATGACCCACCCAAAAGGTGGTTGAGGGCTAAGTCCCTACACTCGATCATGAATGAACATAAAATGATTGAAATGATAGTGTAGGGACAAACGGATAATTGAAACCATGCTGGAAAAGGTAAGGGTGTATTAAATCGCACTTCTTTTTTAACCCATTTCTAACCTCTTTACAGTACTCGGGATGAACCCGGTATAGCTTGAGAACTTACTGACGTTAACATCCTTCAACCTCATAACGACTACCTTACCTAATAACCCACCTAAATCAACTACTGCCCCAGGCTCAGCGTCAATCGGAATAACCCTAACCCCTAAAATCTTATTCAAGGTCACAGCCATTGAAAGTACGTCAGCTATTAACCCTATTACCTTATCTTTACCTTGCCTTTTACTCACTCCTACCATATCAATACCGCTATTACAGACGGAAGACATTGCGAGAAGTGTGAAGAAGTCTATCGATCCGTTAATAGCCCTCTCCACCATTATAGCGTCCTCACTTATTGGTATGAAAGCACTACTTAATCCGCCAACTGAAGAAGTAGCCATCGCTCCACCTTTTTTAACAGCATCCATAAGTATTGCTAACGCTGTAACACTGCCATGTCCGCCAACCTTCTCGATCCCCATGGCTTCAATTATCCCCGCAACACTATCCCCTACTTTCGGTGATGGAGCTAATGATAAGTCTACAGCACCAAACGGAATTCCCATAGCTTCAGCTACCTTCTTACCTACTAACTCTCCAAGCCTGGTGATTTTAAAGGAAGCCCTCTTTATTACCTCATGGAGTTCTTGCAAAGTCTTAGGTTGTGCCCTCTTTATAGCCCCTTCTATTACACCAGGCCCACTAACGGCAACATTTATTACAGCCTCCGGCATTCCTAAACCGTGATGTGCTGAAGGTACGAAAGGCGAGTCTGGCGGTACGTTTGCTATTATGGTAGCCCTAGCAGATGAGTATGGCGACATCTTAAATATTTCATCTACGAAGAGTTTTATTGAGTCAAAGTTTAACCCTAACTTAGTAGATCCAGCGTTTATCATACCCGTGAGCCTTTTAGTGCTTTCTAATGCCTCACTGAAAGTCCTTAATACTCTCTCAGCACCCCTAGTCATACCTCTATCAGTAAATGCTGAATAACCGCTTACGTAATCTATTTCATGTTTTTCTCCTAACTCGTCAAGGGTTTTAGCTATCTCAATCCCAGCCCTCTCATTAAGTACCTCTAAGAAAAACTGTATTGGTGATACTGCTACTCTCTTTGTCACTACCCTAATACCGTATTTTTCAGACACTTCCTTTACACTTTCCGAAAACTTTTCTAACATTGAGGAGAGGGTTTTTAGTTTCTCTATAACTTTTCTCTCATCATCTGATAATGCGAATAACGTGTTTACGCTTAGGGTAACTGAGCGTATGTCTAAGTCTTCCTCATTTAACATTCTGTGGACTTCTAATATTTCCTCAGCTGTGTACTTCATTTACACCCTCTCCATGTACCTAAATACTTCTTCATGGTAAACGTGCACTTCTACTCCTAACTCCTTACCCTTTTGCTGTAATTCCTCTCTCAACTTCTGCAGTGGTACTGTGGACTTTGAAATGTCAACTACCATAATCATTGCAAAGATCCCTCTAACTACAGTTTGAGAGATATCGATAATATTTACGTTCCTCTCAGCTAACTTAGAAGAGATACCAGCAACGATCCCGGGCTTATCAACTCCAACTACGACAATTACAGCGTTTTCCACGCGGTTTTAATATGAAAAGGAAATAATATTTTTTGTTACGCGTTCTAATTATCCATATCTAATAACTTCACCTCCTTTGACTAAATAAAGTTCTGCGTTGACACCTAGTTTCTTAAGGTATTCCAAATTTTCCTCCTTATCATCATAAACTTCTATTTCACCACTAAACAGTTTTACAATTATGTACTTCCATTCCTCATCCCTCATTTTCATCTCTTCGTCAGTCCTACATATAATACCGTTTACTATTAGCCCGTGGGATAGGAGTGAGAAGTCCACGTAGTTCCTTACGGAACAATGTCTAGCAGTCAATACGAAGACCTTATCACCTTCCTTTACCTTTCTCTTTATATATTCAATAAAGGGTGAGTTCGGCAGAGCTAGGTGATGGTATTTCGTATAAGCCAAGGAATATACTGTGCTTTTCCCCTCCTTCTTTACTCTCCTTAACTCCTCAGCACTCATTTCAATACCCCAAATCTCTTTTATAGCCGCTTCTACGCAAGGGTTAGTGTTAAATAGTGTGTTGTCAAAATCTACGAGAACTATTTTCATTGTTAAAGAGTGTAATAACACAAAATATATAAAAGTAATATGACAGACCACCTTCGTAATACATTTATTACAGGGACGTAAAGTTTAAAACGTACTACGAGAACAATAAATTATGCCAATAATCAGTATAAGAGTTGATGATGAGTTAAAGAAAAAGATGGACGAGTTAAGCTACATTAACTGGAGTGAGGTAATAAGGAGGAAAATTGAAGAAGTAATTGAAGAGGAGGAGAGGAAGAAAAAGATAAAGAAGGATTATAAGAGGATTGCAGAAGCCTCATTAAAATCATATGAATTCTTTTTGAATTACGGAGGGAAGAAGTCTGAGGAAGTCGTAAGGGAATGGCGTGATAGGAATTGGCAATTGTAGATGCATCAGTCGTAATAAAGTGGTTTGCTAACGAAAACTACAGTAAAGAAGCACTTTTACTCAAGGAGGCTTACGTTAAGGGCTTAGAAGACTTGTCGGCTCCTTGCATCCTCCCCTTTGAGGTATTAAACGGGTTAAAATACACATACGGTTTGGGAGAAAAGGAATTACAAGAGGTGGGTAAGATTTTATCAGACTTCCAAATAACCCTTTATCCCCTCGACGAAATACTTAACGATACAGCCTCTCTATCCCTCAAGTATGGGATAACAATTTACGATTCAGCATATATATCCCTTGGGAAAGTCCTATGGGAGGAAGTTTATACCGCCGATGAAAAATTGCTTAGAAAGGTGAGTGACTTACCTTTTGTCCACCACATTAAGGATTTCAGAATTTAATGAGCTTCGTTTTCTTCCTCTTTTTTACTCTCGAACTGTATTGTAACGTGATTAATATTAAACTTATCCCTCAAAATTTTTTCAGCTTTTTCCCTAGTCTCGTCCAACTCTTTTAAGGTCTTATGAGGGTCTGTTAAAACGTGCAAAGTTGCTACCTTTACATGCTCGCATAATGTCCATACGTGAATATGGTGAACCTCAGGCAGTACGTTTTTTAGCTCTTCCTCTATCTCACAAACGTCCACCGGCGATTTCTCCATAATTATGTTAAATGATGTCTTAAGTGATCCTATTGAAGTTAAGATAATTATGGCCAAGATAATAAAGGAAGAGAGCGGGTCTATAAAATACTCCTTTGTAAAAAGTATTAACAAACCACTTGCCCCACCTATTAGATAAGCAATCCCGTCTTGTATTAAATGTAGCCTTGTTCCCATCTCCTTTCCTTCTTCCTCATTTGATGCAAGAGCGAAGAGAGTGAAGGCTAGAAACGATGCTATTGACAGTAAGAGTGGGTTATCCCTAACGTGGTTTAACAAAAAGACGAGAGAGATATAAAGGGCTACAGCACTACCGACTAGAACTGTTATGATGTTTAGTAATGAACTGAAGACTTCTATTCTGTGGAACCCATAAGTGTACATTGAGTCCTTCCTAGAAATTAATTTAGACAGATGAAATGAGAGTGAGACGACTATCGCGTCAAATAGGGAGTGAAGGGCTTCAGATATTAGAGTAGCGCTATGAGAGAAGAGGCTGACAGTAAGGGTGACGAGAAATGTTAACCAGAACGCTAAAAGTGTTTTTCTCACGTGACAAATAGTCTCACCAAAAAATAAATAGATTGCTTAGGGAGAGCCTAATAATGTAGGTGCATGAGCTACGTAAGCTAATGCTATTTGCACAACTATGATACTCACAACACCTATCATGGAGACTTGAAATATTCTAAACGTACTTTTGATAGTACCGTCTGAAGCCTTAGCTAATAATATCCCAAAAATAACGCTAGTCTCGGCTATCATTAGTTCTAGTGAAGGTAACATCTGATAAGTGTAATTCCCTATATTAATAAATGCGAGGAAGAAGTTAAGCAGATTCGTGAAATCAGCAAAAGTAATACCGTTAACGCCTTGGACGTTCAAGTTTTGAATTTGTACCAGTCCGGCAATACTATGAATCACATAAATTGTGAGTACAGTTACTCCGGCCATTATTGCCGGAGCTATTACGCTAGTACCTATAAAAGTGTATAACGCCCTTTTCCTAGCCTGCATCGCATCATAATAAGCATCTGTGATCTCAGCTAAACGCGTGAAGATATTGTATTTTAACACTCCTTGCCTGTCCATTTCCATTAAAGACTCGAAGACCGTATTCACCAACCAACTGTCCGTCTTAGGCCTGAAATGCCCTACTGTTACCATCGTAGTTAAATATTTCTTTATAGTCTCGTCAATTACATTCCCGAAAGTCGTCGTTTTTACTACTGTAGAAGCTATTACATCACCTTCCTCCAATTTCTTAAGTGCGTTATACAAATTGTCACCGGTACTTCTTATTAGTTCAGCCACAGACCTAACAAATATTGGAAGCTTTTCGTCGGCTTCGTTCTTCTCTTTAATCCTTTTATATAGGGGATAACCGTAGAGTGCTGAAAAAGCCATGATAGGGGTTAAAAAGTACAACCATAACCAATAACCGTTTAGTGACAGAACTTTAAAGAAAGTTAATAACAGTAAGACTAAAATTGAAACTGCTAAACCTACAATCCCCCACTTTATATTCCCGCTCATCTTGACGTCTTCTGGAGGCGCATTAAGTGATAAGTACATATAAAGAGCGAAACCCATTAGGGGAACCATAAAGAAGGTTACACTATCAACCCCATAAATTGGGTTATTTGACGAAACAGCAAACCAGATTGCAAATAACGGTAATATGAGTAGGAATAACATAGCTAGTTCTCCCATATTTGCCGCAGCCTTACCGAATGCTTCCCACCTCCTCTTCAATTCGTCCATTACTTCAACTGTAATCCTATTCATAAACTCGGAAAGATTTCCCCCACTCCTAGATATCGACACAGCACCAAGCAAAAGCCTCTCAAAAACTTTATGCGGGTGGTCTTTTGCTTCCCTAACGATAGCTTCTTCCGGAGGGATGTTGAATAGAACGAAATCCCTATGAATCTTTAAGAACTCTCTAGGGATAGCCTTAAGGTACCTCCTATCATATTTTTCGCCTCCCACCTCTTCTTCATCACTTTTTGCCCTCTTACCCAGCAGTATTATCCCTTTCTTATTCTTTTTACTCTTCCCTTTGGAGTGAGCATAGGTTTCATCTGATTTCAACTCCTCAATCATTTTCATTACCCCATAACCTAATTGGGACATACTCCACATTATAATCGAAACTATGGGGAGTTCCTTTTCTACTTGTGAAGCTAAGGAGTTCCTTAAGTCAAACGATTTTAACCACGGATAGAAGAACGTAAGAATTACTACAAGACCCCCTCCTAAAGAGTAATATAATTCCCCACTTTCGACGTAAATGAGTAATCCTAATAATGCTGAGGTTGCAAACCCGTACCACGTATAATTTATCATTTCATTTAACCATGTCGTAGGGTCTTCGATTACCTTAGATTTCTCTATCAAGGGTATTATGATTTCCTTTAAATAATCTTGCTCATGATGTAAGTAGTTAAATACAGTTATTGGGGCTGTAAATGATATGAGCGATAATGCTATACTTTCTGCATATACTAATTTGAAATAATAAGAGAAGATTAACAGCGCTAGAAATATCACTGTTAGTAATAAGGTGAACGTGAAGTTTATAGGTGTAATAAACTTGCCCTTGCCCTTTTCTTTTTTAGATAACCCCCCTAGCTTCATAAAACCTCACCAGCTCTTCCCTGTATTGCGAGAGTGATAAACTGTACTTATATACACGTTCCAAAAAATCAACCCTTGCCTTTAACTCGTTAATAAATTCCTCTTTCGACAATCCATTCCTTTGGGCTATTTGTAACAGTCTCAAGCTTTCGTAAATTCCTTTATCTTCCCAATCGTCCTTGGGAGGATAATATTCTACCAACATATTATACGTAGCTTGCCCGCCCTTAAGGAGCACTTCACCCGCCTCTTGAACTCTCCTCCTTAAACCTCCTTTTCTTTCTGGGTTAGGATACGTGTTTATAAACACTACTAAAGTAACTAGGGAGAAGAAGGAGTCATCAACACCAGAATAATTAAACCTTGCCTTTAACGAGTCAAAGTCCTCTGCATGAATTGATGTAACACCACCATGACCGCTAGCTACTGAATGAATAAACTCCTCAATCTCCTCTTTAGTCCTAACCTCACCTACAGATACGAAATCTGGCCTAATCCTCAACGTATGGGCTATTAATTTGTCTAATGGTATCTCTATGTTCTCGCTATAGTCCATTAGAGTAGTAGCTTTCCTAGCCACTAGCCTAGTCCAGTTAGGGAATATAACCCTTAATTCCGGCACTTCCTCTACAGTAACTATCTTCCACGCGGGCGGTAGTACTGTCATCAAGGCGTTAATAAAAGTGGTCTTACCAGTACCGGTTCTACCAACTACTAAAACCACTCCTCTATTCTCTAGGACATACCATAAGGCTGCTGCAGTTAATGGACTTAACGTCCTCCTTTTATAAACTAGATCTGATAGAGTCCATACTTCTTCTAATGGCTTCCTAATAGTTATGGTAGATCCGGGAAGAGAGACCTCACTCCCGAAGGTTATGGCATACCTATATCCCTCTGGGGTTATACCGTCTACAATGGGCCTAGCTAAGGTCACTGACTTGCCAGATTTCAATACTATACGTTGAATTATATAATCAGCTTCGTCTTTAGTGAGGTGAATATTTGTGGGTAACCAAGTACCGAATTCCCTATGGAAGACCCAAACCACGTCACCGTAGACCCCAGATTTAGAGCCAGAATATGAGATATCTTCCAAGTCACTATCATCAAAAAGCGGAGAAAGCACTCCATAACGTAGTACATCACGATAAATGTAATAGCCTATAACTGGGTCGTGACTTACCTCCTTATTGTTTAAAATCTCATGAATCATTTCAGCTTCGTTTGCCGATGGTTTAATAAGATAGTATAACGTGTCCTTTAACTTCTCTACTACTTTTATCCTCTTTTCATCAATTTCAGGCTCTTCAACTTGGTAAAATAGTTCTCCCGAACCGTCTTGAACTACGTAAGCCTTAGGGTATGCCAGACCTAAATCTTTATACTTCCAAGTAAGTTCTTTTTCTATCAAAACAGTCCCTTTAATTTCGGGGATCAGAACTTTCATACAAGCTCAACCCCCATGAATTGAATAGCTTAGGGTAGATGAACCCACATTACCGTAACTCGTAAAAACAGTAATCGGAACCTTAGCCTTAGTAGGAATGGGATAGCCTATATAGTTACCGTTACAACCCACCTTAAACGTGTAGGGGACATACTGACCTATTTCTGATAATTGCCATTGTTGCACACCGTAAGGGGCATATAATTGGTTAGGATAAATTACGACAGTATAACTGGAGTGAGGAGATAATGTTATACCTACATAGTACTCATAAATAGGTTGTTGATTATTGGGACTTAAGAACATAAGGTACTCTATTCCTTCCGGTACGTTACTGGGATTACACAAGACAATTTTCACGTATTGTAATTCATATACGTAAGGCTTAGCCACAAAGTTAGGAGGGCATTGTTGATACTGAATTACGGTATAGTATGCAACAGCACATACAATATTAATTCCTCCTTGGTTGTGATTATATATGCTTATTTGAGCTTGAGACATCTCCTCACCCACGAGCTGAAACTTGCCCAAATAAATTAAAATAAGAGATAAAGAGACCAATAGAATGAGGAGAAAAATTGCAATACCAATTACAGTACCTAACCCTTTCATTATCCGTTCACCCCCGGACTCACTCCCGGACTTAGAACAAATTGAAGAGTATAACCATTAGTGAGAACTAGCGTTATGAAGTAGGTACTTTGTTGGCCTACACCACTAATTATTACAGCGTACTCTTTACCAGGTTGTATTTCGTAATAAGGACAACTAATGAAATACGCTTGACCATAACTACCACCACTGTTAAAGTTTTGTTCCCCTACTACTTGGTATACCACTGTAGGGTCGGGACCGTTACCTACTACAGCATAAGCTATCTGAACTGGTGTTGAGCCGTAATTAGTTATTATGATTACTGGGCCGTTAGCTGTAGAATTATAATAGAGAAGAATAGGTTGTAAGAGAGGGACTGACTCTGTAATTTTATTACTCTGCTGAAAAGGTAAGATAAAGTAGCCACCATTAAACGCAAAAAAGGCACCTAAGAGTAATAGAGTAATTACGAGGGAAAGTAATGCGGCCACAACTTCAGATAATCCCTTCATCACGATCCCACCACCTGGACCGAAGTTTGAACTTGAACAGTTGAGGAACCTAAATTCCCGATCACCGTAACTATTGAGTAGTTACCTATATTGAACAGATCGGCTGTTGGAGAAATTTGTATGTTCGGGATGAACGTATATATTAATTGAGTATAAGCTTGCCTTACGGTTATCGGGAGTGTTTCTTGATAATTGGGTAACTCCTTGTAATTCACAAAGGCAGAGTAAAAGGTTGTAGGACAAATTTGTTTACCGTCAATACTCACAATAACCTTAGTTATAACGAAGGGAGTATAACCGTTATTCGAAATATAAAGCTCAAGTAAAAGTGTTCCGGGATTTTGTAAACTTTCATAGTTCATTAAAATTGCAACGCCTTTTACTGATACTGCGGGAGTAGATGAGATTATGTGTAAATAATTTAAACCTAAGGAATAGAGGAAAGCCCATGCTAAAAAAACTATTATAATTAAGAAGAGGGAGCCCATTACGCTGCTGAGCCCCCTCCTTCCTTTTACTTGCACTTCTTTCACCTTTTCAGTCTTGTATTACTAGACTCACTTGCTGTGACAGGGATTGATGAGTAACGCTATCATAACCGTAAACTTGTATAACTACTGTTTGCCCTGTCTGTAGTAATGGTACTAATTTACTGGTTATCGTACCGGCTAAGGACAATGACTGACCGGGTTCTATTAGGTAACCATTATTTATAGTCTGATAATTGCCAGCTTGTGGTGTTATGTAGTTTGTGGTACCATTTTGGTACAGAGGAATATTTTGACCATTTACAATTAACACTACTTCAGTTATTACAGCTGGGTCGTTTCCACTATCGGTTATTGTTAATGAAACAGAAGCGCCTTGGGTTGTGTATTCTCCTCCGGGTATTATTATTGAATCATCACTTATTGATATCCCAGCATTATGACTATTTGAACTGAATAATCCGAATACGAAATGTCCTATCAATAGAGCTGCAACTATCGTTAATACTATTAATAGTAGGGAGCCAACAATATTTGAAAGTCCTCTTATTTTCTTATTTTTTATTTTCTTATTTTTATTTATCATTTTTGGTCAAGTCTCTCTTATCTTTTATTTTATAAAAAAGACACGTTGGAACCCCATAGTTTCACAGTTTTCATAATTATTTTAGCAAAAAATTCTACAAGTTTTTACAATTGCTTTTATCATTTTTGATCAAGTCTCCCCATAGTTTCACAGTTTTCATAATTATTTTAGCAAAAAATTCTACAAGTTTTTACAATTATTCCGTTAAGTGCTGTTAATACGAAACATAATTATTTTTATAATGTAAGTTTTCGAATTAGAAAAACTTAAAAACTGGGAAAAGCATAAATAGAAACATGGACAGTCAAAGTTTAATCCTTCCTTCACTCATTACGGTTTTCTTAACACTGCCGCTATCATTTCTTATCCTGCTATTAATAAGAAGAAATAAGGGGATAAAAATAGACTATTCAGAATTCGATGAAAGGGATTTGATGATTTTAGAAGCCATAAAAAGAGGCTATAAAACACTTTCAGAAATTTCAGATTTCACTAAAATCTCTAAGTCAACTGTATATAGAAGACTGAAGAAATTACATGAACGGGGTTACGTTAGTTATAGTAGGATTTCTGGAAGGGTTTACTATGAATTGAACTTGAAAAAGAATGAAACGACTAAGGAGGAGGAAAGAGAGGATTGGAGAAAAGAGGATTAAGTAGTTACTGCAACTTGCTTAATCAAAACTGTGATCGGTTCAACAACAAGATCTTCAAACTCTCCTATCTTTTCAACTAGTTCGCCGTTCTTAATTTTAAGCCTTAAATACTTATCATTTGAAGACAACCACACTAATAACGTCTTTCCACTACTCTTAGCTAAAACGCTGTTTAAGAGTTCTGGGATTTCCTCCCTCTTAATATTCATAGAAATTAATGATTTTTGTTTAGCCTCTTTCTCCATTTGTATAAGCATCGTCTGGTTAACCAGCTCCTTCTCGTTAAATTGAGACAGTAAATCAGAATCGCCATCTATACTTATGACTACACCATCTTTCTTAGCTAGCAAAACAAATTTTATTATCTTAATATTTTTCCTCAAAATACCCTCCCTAATAAATTCGTAGTTAACTTCGTTCAATCCTACCCTGTACTTTACCCTAAATGTCTTATTTTTAATAACAGCAGTCATATTCTCTTTATTATAAGCCACGTTAAACAAGGGAAGGATTTTCTCTGGTTTTGAAAGTACTTCAAGTACTGAAATTTTATCAGCGTTAACAGTTAAGCTTATCACGTAATCTTTACTTAACGCGTATTACCTTATAAAGGGATAGTGTTATTAAGAACTAGGGTAATATCGCTACTCAATGCGTTTATAAAGGGAAAAAGATGTTACAAATCCGCGGGATTTCCTTTAAGAAACTAAAACGCTTTATTTCAACAATTGAGAAGATTGAAGTAAAAGGGATTCAATAGCGAATCTTCACTGTAAGAACTGATAGGAGGAAGGTTAATCTCTTTTACCAAGTTATATTTGCTATGACTTTTCTGCTAACAAAAGCCTTATAGTGAAGAAAGGGATCCTAAATTCGCTCTTATCCCACTGATCTTGAGGAGGAAGCCATTATTAGCTTCACGGATAAAATTTCGGCATAGTTCACATCGGCGTAAGAGACTGTAACGCTTCTACGTAACTACTCGTTATTTTAAATCTAAATATTGTTTTGACAAGTCCTGTTTATATAGTATTACTGAAATAGTTTTTATTGATGATCTCCCTAACTGATGACGGGCACTGCTCACGAGGTTTGGTGGTGATAAAAGTGGGTGGGAGGGTAGTGGCGTTCAGTAATTAATCTTTCGCTCAAACTCCAAGCATAGTGTTAGCTAACATTGCCACGTGGGTCCTTTCAACCCACGTGGCGATTCGGGGGGAGGGCTTACCTATTTAGGCTCATAAGGCTTATTATTATACCAAACACTCCAAACAACCCTTGCCAACTTCCTAGCCAAAG
>Ga0167615_1000101_pt1 | contig 30410 bp, 28 predicted proteins | sample BED_Mat_host_9_1_FD_111800 | JGI IMG/M metagenome (GOLD analysis project Ga0167615, IMG submission 111800) | Extremophilic microbial mat communities from Yellowstone National Park, USA - BED_Mat_host_9_15 (v2) (version 2) | ecosystem: Environmental > Aquatic > Thermal springs > Hot (42-90C) >... | reverse complement strand
TCAATTTCGAAATGACCGTGAGACGCCGAGCTTCTTCCTGCCGCATCACAAGATACTCCTTGCTCATACATGACATTTTCACGGACGAATCTCACGGTGACAATATCACTGACGCTCAACACTGAGTGATCGCGACAGCTTGACACGCACGTCTTGGGCAACTATAATCATCATCGTGACTCGCTTTTGAAGCCATGTCGAGATGGCGGAATTGGCAGACGCGCACGTTTGAGGGGCGTGTGGGGTAACCCGTGCGGGTTCAAGTCCCGCTCTCGACACCAGATGAACACATGGCGGAAGGGTTCGGAGAGGCTCCGAACCCTTTCTTCGTATGGTGAAGATGTGTTCGGCATCTGCGTTCCGAAGGGAAGGGGGGCAACCATGCCGACCGAGCGACAGCTGCGCCTGTTGCACATGCTTCAACGCGCCGAATCCCCCATACCGGGGCAGGCGCTCGCCGAGGCGCTCGGCGTCACGCGCCAGGTGGTCGTGCACGAGATCGCGCTGCTGCGCGCAGCCGGCGAGCCCATCTACGCCACGCCCAAAGGGTACTGGCTGAATCGCGCGTCGTCGGCCCGTGAGACGGTCATAGCCGTCTCACACACGCCGGAACAGACGAAGGACGAGCTCTACACGCTCGTCGATCACGGCGTGCGAGTGCTCGACGTGCGCGTGGAACACGCCATCTACGGGGAAATTGTCGGCCAGCTCCTCATCACCTCGAGGCGCGACGTGGACGTGTTTCTCGAAAAGGTGCGCGCGGAAAACGCCGCGCTCCTCTCGAGCCTCACCGGCGGATTTCATTATCATCGCGTGCAGTTTGACCGAGAGGACCAGCTGGTGGAAGCCTGTGAGGCGCTTCAGCGGGTGGGCATTCAGGTGATGACCCATCCCGCGAACGGTGAAGCGCTCTGACCCTCCGAGCCTCACGTCCTCCGGGCGACGTCATAGCCTCGGAAGAAAAGCCCATAGAGCGCCGTGGAGACGAGCTGCAGGCCAGCCGCCACCACAAACGGAAGGGCGAGGCTGCCCTCGTCCAACAGCCAACCCGATATCGTGGGCCCCACGGCGGAAGCCGCGCGGGTAAAAAACGAGTTCATGCTCAGCGAAAACCCGCGGCGCGCTTCGCTGGTGAGGCTCGCGCCGAGCGCGGATCGAGCGCCCTGCGTGCCGCGGCTCAGGGCGGATCGCACGGCGTAGATGACGGAGGCGAGCGCGAACGACGGCATGAATGGGAGCGCGCACATCAAGAGAACTCCCGCGAGCCGAAGCCAGACCACCGCGCGGACCATGCCGACGCGATCCGCCAAATACCCCGAGAAGAGCGCCGCGAAGCCGGTGACCACAAAGGTCGCGGCCAATGTCCCGCCGATCTCGCCGCTCGTCGCCCCGAACTTCGTCGCAAACCAATAGGAGATCATCGGGCCTACAAAGCCCACGCCAAGCCCGTTCAACAAGTTCACGAAGGCGAGCCGGGCGATGTCTCGGTTTTCGGCCTTGCGCCCCGGATCGCGCCGAAAGCGCGTTCGCTCAGAGTCGGACCGCCCTTGTCGCCGCGAGGGTGAGGCTTCCCGGCCCTCCGCGACGGCTTGTCGCCCTTGCATCCCGCCTCCCGGCGCCAGCCACACCATGCACGCGCAGGCGAGCGACAAGCACGCGATGCCGCAAAACAGCGGCCGAAACGCGAGCGCGCCGGGCAGCGCGCCGCGCCAGACGCGATCCAGGCCTGCCAGCAGGCAGCCCGTCGCTACGCCGAAGAAGCCGATGGCCGTGTTCGCGCTGAACACGCGGCTCCGCTGGTTCGGCGGGACGCTTCCGGCCATCCAAGCCTGTTCCACGGGCGTGAAGGGCCCAGCCGCGCCATTTTGTCCCCGACCGAGTCCCGTCAGCACAATGGCCGCCGACAGCAGCGCGGCATTGCGAGAGAGCGCGACCACGAGCGCCGCCGCGCACGTCATGAGCTCATAGGCGAGAAGAAAGGGCTTTCGGCCGACGCGATCCGACAAGGGGCCGCAGAACAGGATGAGCGCTGCCCCGACGACCCCTGCCGCCGACAAAACGCCGCCGATGGCCGCGGCCCGCCAGCCCAACGCCTTCAGCAGGAGCGCCATATCGACGATGGCGACGCCCTGCCCCACGCTCCGCAGGGCTCGCGCCGCCTGCAGATATACCACCGTTCGACGCTGGCTTTCCACCTTCACCGCCTCCTAGCCGTTCGCAGGCAAGCGCCAGGCGGGATCTCCCCCGTAGATTTTTTTGTACAAATCGTAGTTGTAGAAGACGCGATCGACGAAGTGGCGCGTCTCCCCGACGGGGATCTCATCGATGTCCTGGAGCTTGCCGTTCCACACCCCGTCCCTGAGCCACTGCGATACGCGCCTCGGTCCCGCATTGTACGCTGCGACGGCCGCCACGACGTTGCCGTGAAAATCGTCGATCAGGCTTTTCACGTACCAGCTGCCAATGAGGATGTTATACTCCGGGCTCGCGAGCTTTTTCGCGTCTTTCGGCAGCTTGCGGAGCGCGCCGCCCGATCCCGACGTCTGATTCCGCAGCATCTCCGCGATCCACTCGGCCGTCTGCGGCATCAGCTGCATCAGCCCCACGGCGCCCGCGTGGGAGACATCCTCGGACCGGAACTTGCTCTCCACGCGAATGATGCTCGCGATGAGCAGCGGATCCACGTCCGCAAACCGAGCCGACTGTTGGATCTGGGCCTGGTACTGGATGGGATACATCAGCCGCCAGAATCCGTTTGTCGAGATGGTCACGAGGACGGCGATGAGCAGAACCCCCGCGATCAGCTGGCGAAGGCTCAGCGACAGGAAGAAGGTCCGCTTCGGCTTTCGGCCCGAAGTCTTTGCCATAGCGCCTGCACCTGCTCTCGCGTGAATTCCAGCGGTCCATCGTTTTCAATCACGTGGGTGGCCACCGCCCGCTTCTCGTCGATGGGCATCTGAGCCTGGATGCGGCGGAGCGCCTCCTCCTCGCTCAAGCCATCTCGCTCCATCACGCGGCGCAGCTGCGTCGCGGGGCTCGCATACACCACCACGATCTCGTCCACAAATCGCTTCGCCGTGCCCTCGATGAGCAGCGGCACATCCCACACCACCGGCTCCCCCGGATGATCCCGCCAATAGTCGGTGGTCTCCTGCCACATGCCCTGCTGCACGCGCGGGTGCACGATCTGATTAAGCTTCAGCCGCTTCTCCTCTTCCCGAAACACGATGGCCCCCAGTTTTTTGCGGTCGAGCGATCCGTCCGGCTGCAACACGCCTTCTCCAAACGCCTCGACGATCTCGCGCAAGCCTTCGCTGCCGGGCTCCACCACGCGGCGCGCCCACACGTCGGCGTCCACGACGTAGGCGCCGAGATCGCGCAGCATTTGGGACACCGTGCTCTTGCCCGTGCCAATGCCCCCGGTCAAGCCAATGATCTTCCCTCTCACGCGTGTACCCCCGTTCCTATCTGTGCGGCGGCTGAGGCTGGTTGACAGGCCGGGCACACGTGCGTGCCACGCCCTCCCACCCTGATCTTCTGTATCGCACCGCCACATCGCGGGCAGGACTGGCCTTGTCGCCCGTAGACCGCGAGCTGAATTTGAAAGCCTCCGTGCCGGCCATAGCCGTCCCGAAACGACCGGACGGAGGATCCGCCTTCGCGGATCGCGCGCGCGAGGACGTCGCGGATCTCCTCCAGGAGCCTATCGAGCGCTTCGGCGCCGATCCAACCCGCGGGCGTCAACGGATGGATGCCCGCGGCAAACAGCGCCTCGTCCACGTAGATGTTGCCGAGTCCCGCAATCTGCCGCTGATCCAAGAGCAGGCTCTTGATGGGAGCGCGCCGTCCCCGCCATCGGCGGCGGAGCACCTCGCCAGACAGCGCCGGATCGAACGGCTCCGGCCCGAGCTCCGCAAGCCCTTTCGGCAGCGGCTCGCCCGCCAGGACGGCGTCCATGGTGCCGAACTGCCGCACGTCCGCATAGCGCAGTTCGCGGCCCGAAACGAGGCGAAAGACGACGTGCGTGTGCGGATCTTCGGGCTCCGACGGGTCTGCCACGGCGTAACGCCCCTCCATGCGCAGGTGAGAGACGAGGAGTCCGCGGTCCAACTCGAACAACAGATACTTGCCGCGCCGCCCCACGCGCCGAATGCCCTGCCCCTTCAATCGCTCGGCGAACATCTCCGGCGCCGGGTACCTCACGATGCGGGCCAGGCGAACGTCCACGCCGCAAATGACATCGCCCTCGACGCGCTCCGCGAGGTGGCGCCTGACCGTCTCGACCTCAGGCAACTCCGGCACGCCGCATCCCCCCTCACTTGGCGTCGTACCACGTCGGGCCGTAGGCGGTATCCACCTTGAGCGGCACCGACAACGTCATGGCGTTTTCCATATTGTCTCGGACAAGCACTTCGAGCGCGGCCAGTTCGTCCTTCGGGCATTCGAAGATCAGCTCATCGTGCACCTGGAGCAGCATGCGCGCGTCCATCTGCGCGTCGCGCATGGCCCGATCGATCCGCACCATCGCGAGCTTGATCAGGTCCGCGGCACTTCCCTGAATGGGCGTGTTCATGGCGGTGCGCTCGGCGAAGCTCCGGAGCTGATAGTTGCGGCTGTGGATGTCCGGCAGATACCGCCTGCGGTTCATGAGGGTCGTCACGTAGCCGCGCTCGCGCGCCTGCTTGACGATCTCGTCCATGTACCGCTTGACGCCGGGAAACTTCTCGAAATAGCTCTCAATGAATCGCTTCGCTTCCTTCTGCGGGATGTTCAGGTTCTGCGCGAGCCCGAAATCGCTGATGCCGTACACAATCCCGAAATTCACCGCTTTCGCCTGGCGGCGCTGAAGACTGGTCACCTGCTCTGGCGGCACCTCAAACACGTCCGCCGCCGTGCGCGTATGGATGTCCATGTCTCGGCGGAACGCGTCGATGAGCGCTTCGTCGCCGGACAGGTGGGCAAGGATGCGCAGCTCGATCTGCGAGTAGTCGGCGGCGAAAATCACCCAGTCCTTGTACGTCGGCTCGAACACCTGGCGCAGCCTCCGCCCTTCCTCGAGCCGGATGGGGATATTCTGTAGATTGGGTTCGCTGCTCGACAGCCGACCGGTCGCCGTGAGCGTCTGATGAAAGCGCGTGTGCACGCGTCCCGTCTCTTTGCGGATGACTTTGAGCAGCCCCTCGACGTACGTCGATTGCAATTTCGCCAGCAGGCGGTAGTCCAAGATCTTCTGCACAATCTCGTGCATCGGAGCCAGCTTTTCGAGCACGTCGGCGCTCGTGGAGTACCCGGTCTTCGTCTTCTTCATGGCCGGCAGACCGAGCTTGTCAAACAGGATCTCGCCGAGCTGTTTTGGCGAATTCAGGTTGAAGGATGTGCCGGCGAGATCGTAGATCTCCTGCGTGATCCGCTCAATGCGCTCCGCCAACTCCTGTCCAAACGCGATGAGCTTCTCGCGATTGACGTAAAACCCCGTGATCTCCATCTTCGCGAGCACAAACGCGAGCGGCAACTCGACCTCTTGGTACAGCTGCTCCATCTCCTGCGAGCGAATCGTGTACGCCAAGGACTCGAAGAGCGGAGGCAACTGTGAGGCCGTGTAGACCAGCCACTTCTCCCGCTCGCCCTCCTTTATGGCGGGCAGCTCCTGGCCGCGCTCGCGCGCGAACACTTGGTCGAGCTCCACGTCGCCGTCTTGGGGATTGAGCAGATACGCCGCGAGTTTGGCGTCATGCCAGCCGCACTGCGACGTCAGCCCAATGCCGTGCGCGTCCAGCGCGAACGCCATCGACTTCAGATCGAACGCCACCTTCGGCCGATCCGACACGAGCCACGGCCGGACGTCGCTCAACTCCAGCCGCTCGCCGAAGCGAACGTAATACGCGCGCTTCGGCGTCGCGACGGCCATGCCGCGGATGTCCGCCCGGTGATAGTCCGGATCTGCAAGGTCCATCATGACGCCGACCGGTTCGGAGAACGCCGAGATGGCCTCCTGCCAGGCGCCCGCGTCCTCAATCACGTCGTAGGTGAAGGCGTCCCAGTCCGCGGCCGCGCCGTTCGAGGCTGCCGGCGAAGCGGGCGGCGTCGAATCGTGGCTCATTTCCTCGGAAATTTTGTCGACAAGCGAGCGAAAATCGAGTTCCCGGAACCAGGCGATGGCGCGAGCGGGGTCGGGCCCTTCGTATCGCAGCGCTTCGAGGTCCACGTCGATCGGCGCGTCGCACGCGATGGTGGCGAGGCGCTTCGAGAGGAACGCGTCCTCCCGGTGTTGCTCGAGGCGCTCTCGCAGCTTCTGGCCCTGGACTTCATCGAGGTGATGGTACACGCCCTCGACCGAACCGAAGGCCGACAGCAGTTTGAGCGCCGTTTTCTCGCCCACGCCCGGTACCCCAGGAATGTTGTCGGACGGATCGCCCATCAGGCCCTTCAGGTCGATGACCTGCGCGGGCCTGAGCCCTGGATACCGGCGGGCGACGGCCTGCTCGTCGAAGTGCTCCATCTCCGTGATGCCCTTGCGCGTGAGCAGCACGTGAATGCGGTCATCGACCAACTGCAACAGATCCTTGTCTCCCGAGACGACGCGGACGTCAAAGCCGGACTCCGCCGCGCGCTTGGCGATGGTCCCAATCACGTCGTCGGCTTCGTATTGGTCGATCTCGATCATCGGGATGGACAGCGCCTCCAAGGTGCGACGAGCCAGCGGAAACTGCTGCACGAGCTCATCGGGCGTCTCCTGGCGCGTCCCTTTGTACGCGGCGAAGTCCGCGTGACGAAACGTCGTCTTGGATTTATCGAACGCAACGGCCAAGTGCGTCGGCTTTTCGTCCGACAAGAGCCGCAAGATCATCGTGGTGAAGCCGTACACGGCGTTGGTGGGCGTGCCGTCTCTCGCGGTGAGCGGCGGCAACGCGAAGAATGCGCGATACAAGATGCTATTTCCATCGATCAGCACGAGTTTCGACGCTGGCATAGGCCACCCCAGACTTCGCGCCGTTTGGCGCACTGTTGTCCCGCTCCATTCTATCACATTCCCCGTGTCGGCCCGCGTCGTCTTGTGGCAGCGCGCAGAAGGCGATGGCCCGATGCATTGACACACTTGAACGAATTGATTATGATATTCTCAAAATTGATCGAGCAAAGGCCATGAAGGAGAGAGTACGTCCGCCGGGCGGTGCAGAGAGCCAGTGGAAGGTGAGAACTGGTCCGCGCGGCGGACGGAAGTTCACTCTGGAGCCGCCTGGTGAACCGGACGCGACGAGCGCTTCGCGCGGTCCGCAAGTAGCCAGCGCCGGTGGGCAAACCCCCACCGTTATTCCAATGAAGTGAAAGGCGGGTGCGCAGGCGCCCGTCGCAGGGTGGTACCGCGAGCGAAGCTCGCCCCTCAAGGGGCGGGCTTTTTTCGCTTCATTCCCTGGACCCGAGGCCACGCGCCGCCGGGGTTTGAGACGTTCCCCTGCGCCGACGGCCCGCCTTTCGAATCAGGGTGGTACCGCGGGCGACGCCCGCCCCTCACGGGGTGGGCGTTTTGTGCGTCCATCCCCGCCCATCTCACGCGCGAAGGGAGAGAGCCGAAGTGCAGCGCCCACACAGCGAGGACATCGACGAGCTGCGCCAAGCCATTGATCGCATCGACGAGCACATCCTGACACTCCTCGCTCGGCGATTTTCCATCGCGGACGAGATCGCCGAACACAAGGCGCGGCGGGGTCAAGCCATTGTGCAACCCGAGCGGGCGCAACAGGTCCGCGCGCGATACGTTCAGTCGGGAGCGCTGCTCGGCCTCAGCCCGACATTTCTCGCCGCGCTCTGGCAACTCGTGCACGACGAATCGTGTCGCCGGCAGGCGGAGCACATGAAGGCGCTCGAGCGCTCGGAACAGAGCGGTTGAAACATGGCGAAGGGGCCGTCCCCGAAGTGCACTCGCACTTTCGGGACAGCCCCTTTCCAGGCGCTCCCGTCACGAGATGACGGCGATCAGCTTTCGCACGGACTCGGCGGACTTGTCGAGCGCCGCCTTTTCCTCCGGCAAGAGTTCCAGCTCCAGGATGCGCTCGATGCCGCCCTTGCCAAGCACCGTGGGCACGCCGAGCGTCAAATCCCGGTAGCCGTACTCCCCTTCGAGATACGCGATGGCGGGCAGGACGCGCCGCTTATCCTTCAGAATCGATTCCGCCATCTGCAGAAGCGAGGCGGCCGGGGCGTAATACGCGCTCGCGTTGCCCATCAGGCTGACGATCTCGCCGCCGCCGTTGCGGGTGCGCTCGACGATGGCGTCAATCCGATCCTTCGGGAGCAACTTCTCAAGCGGCACGCCGCCCACGTTCGCGTAGCGGACGAGCGGCACCATGTCGTCGCCGTGCACGCCGAGGACGAAGCCGTGCACGTCCTCCACCGACACGCCGAGTTCCATCGCCACGAACGTGTTGAAGCGCGCCGTGTCGAGGACGCCGGCCTGACCGATGACGCGTTGCTTCGGAAACCCACTCGTCTTGTACGCCACGTAGGTCATGGCGTCGACCGGGTTGGAGAGGACGATGAGACAGGCGTCCGGCGAATGCCGCACCACCTGCTCGGTGACCGACTTCACGATGCCCGCGTTGGTATTGACGAGATCGTCCCGGCTCATTCCGGGTTTGCGCGGGAGTCCCGCCGTGATGATGACGAGATCCGATCCGGCCGTGTCCTCGTAATTCGACGTCCCCACCACGCGCGCGTCGCTGCCGAGGACAGGCATGGCCTCGAGCATGTCGAGCGCCTTGCCCTTCGTGGGATTTTCAAGAGACGGGATGTCCAGGAGCACCACGTCTCCAAGCTCCTTCGCCGCCAACAAAAACGCCGTGGTGGCGCCCGTGAATCCGGCGCCGATCACCGAGATCTTCTTCCTCTCCAACATGGGAACCGCTCCTCAGCCCATATTTTTGATGATGTGATCGCCGAACTCGGAGCACTTCACCTCGGTCGCGCCCTCCATCAGGCGGGCGAAATCGTACGTCACGATTTTCTGCGCAATGGTCTTCTCCATTGCGCGGGTGATGAGGTCGGCAGCCTCCTGCCAGCCCATGTACTCGAACATCATGACGCCCGAGAGAATCACCGAGCCCGGGTTCACCTTGTCGAGCCCTGCGTACTTGGGCGCCGTGCCGTGCGTCGCCTCGAAGACCGCGTGCCCCGTTTCATAGTTAATGTTGGCGCCGGGCGCAATGCCAATGCCGCCGACCTGCGCGGCGAGCGCGTCCGAGATGTAGTCGCCGTTGAGGTTCAGCGTCGCGATGACGTCGTACTCGGCGGGACGCGTCAGGATCTGCTGCAGGAAGGCGTCGGCGATGACGTCCTTCACAATGAGCTTCCCAGCCTGGACGGCTTCCTTCTGCGCGGCGTCCGCAGCTTCCTGGCCCTTCTCGGCCTTGATGCGGTCGTACTGCGCCCAGGTGAACACCTTGTCCGAGAACTCGCGCTCGGCGAGCTCGTAGCCCCAGTTCTTGAACGCGCCCTCGGTGAACTTCATGATGTTGCCCTTGTGGACGAGCGTGACGCTCTTGCGGTTGTGGCGCAGGGCATACTCGATCGCGGCCCGGACCAAGCGCTCCGTGCCCTCGCGCGACACGGGCTTCACGCCGATGCCGGACGTCTCCGGGAAGCGGATTTTCTTGACGCCCATCTCCTTCTGGAGAAACTCAATGACCTTTTTCACTTCCGGCGTGCCCTCTTGCCACTCGATGCCGGCGTAGATGTCCTCCGAGTTTTCGCGGAAGATCACCATGTCCACGAGTTCAGGATGTTTCACCGGCGAAGGGACGCCCTGGAAATAGCGCACGGGGCGCTGACAGACGTAGAGGTCGAGCTCCTGGCGAACCGCCACGTTCAGCGAACGAATGCCGCCTCCCACCGGCGTGGTCAATGGCCCCTTGATGCTGACGATATATTCCGACAGCGCCGTCAGCGTATCCTGCGGCAGCCATTCGCCAAACATGTTGTACGCCTTTTCGCCCGCGTACACCTCGTACCAGGCGATCTTGCGCTTTCCGCCGTAGGCCTTCTCGACGGCGGCGTCGAAGACCCGCTGCGCGGCGCGCCAGATGTCCGGCCCTGTGCCGTCTCCTTCGATAAACGGAATAATCGGGTGATCCGGCACGTTCAACTTGCCGTCCACCAACGTGATGGGTTCGCCCTCCGTTGGCAGCTGATATTTCTCGAACGTCGGCATGGCAGGCCCTCCCAATCTCGATGCATTCTCTGTCGATGACCGTGCGCAACAAGGAGCGGCGCAGCTCGCCGCCGCCCGCCCTTGTCTCGCCGTGCATCCTCACCCATCATATAGCACGCCGGGCCGCTCATGCAATCGCTCTCAGTGAGGGCGCAAGAGCGGCACGTGCAGCTCGACAAAAAATCGATCCTCGTCCGCGTCAATCCGCAGACGCCCGCGCATGCGGTGGACCAAGCGCTCGACAATCTGCAAGCCGACGCCGCGCTCCGGCGCGCGGAACCGCTCCCCATCCGCCGGCGCCACGTCGTTTTCCACCGCAAAGACGACCCACTGGCCCTGCCGGTACAGCGACCAGACGGCGGTCGACGGGCGCTTGGCGTGATCGACCACGTTTTTGAAGAGCGTGCTCACCAGCCGCTCCCACTCGCCCTGATTCGTGTAGACGTAGAGCCCCTCCTCGGCCTGACCGCGCAGTTCGATGCCCTCCGCGCGCGCGATGGGCCGATACCGCTCGGCGATTTCGAGCGTGAGATCCGACACTGCCACGGGTTCGGGCGGATCGTCCACCAGGCCCGAGCGCAGCTTCGACAGGTAGAGCATGTCGGAGATCATCTTCGACGCTCGGTCCAACTCGCGCCGGATCTCGTTGGCCGCCTCCTCCGGGACGTCGCGGTTGGCGAGCATGGCGCTCGCGGTGGCGATGGGCGTCTGCAGCTCGTGGGAGAGCTCCAGCACCGCGTCTTGGTACGCCGCCCAGGTCTGAAAGGCGGGCTGGACGAGCCGCCGCGCCAGGACGAGATCGCCCGCGATGGCGAGCAGAAATCCGGCGCCGCCGATGAACTCCATGAGGTGGAGGGTGTGCGTCAACATGGAGCGCTCTTGCGTGATGAGACAGTACATGTAGAGCACCACGGTCGATCGCGTCGGCGTGAGGGCGGACGCATTCGCGATGCCGCGCACCGCCGCCGTCAGCGCGCCGGTGGCGAGCATCCCCCGGGCGGCGAGCGCCCTCCCCGTGCGGGCGAACGACGTCTGGATCAAGTCCGGCTCGACGGTGGGATCCGGCACGACGACGGTGTACAGCCGATACGGCTGATTGTCATACGTGAAGGTGACGAAATGCTTCAGCACCGCCTCGCCGTGGACAACGGAAAACGGGACGGGCGCGTGCGGCGAGTGGGCGACGGCCGCCGGGCCCACGGCGTAGTAGAAGATGGTGTTGCCGAGATCATCCCGGACCGGGGGGCCGAGGCCGTCCCGATACACGCTCTCCGTGAGCGCGCGCTCGACGGCCGGCACGGCCTCCGCCATAGCCTGTTCGGCGTCCCTGGCCACGTCGTTCGTCAACTCGTGGTACACGGCGAGCCCGACGAGGACGAGCAACAATCCCGTGCTCACGATGAGGAGGCTCGCCACGGTGACGTACATGCGCCGGAACATCGGTCACTCGCCCTCCGGCTGCAACGCGTAGCCCCGGCCGCGGACGGTGACGATGGCGTTTTTCCAGCCGATGTTCGAACACTTCCGCCTCAGGAAGTAAATATAGGTGTCGAGCGCGCTGTCCGCCACCTCCGCGTCCGGTCCCCAGACCTTGGCAATCAGTTGATCCCGGGTCATGACCTGGTGCTTGTGGCGGAAGAGCGCCTCCATCAGGGCGAACTCCTTGCTCGTGAGTTCCAGGGTCCGCCCGTCGTACTCGAGGCTTCGCGAGCGCGTGTGCAGCTTCGCCCGGCCGTGCTCGAGCACCTCATCGTCGGTGAGCGCCGACGAGCGCCTGACGAGCGCCCCCACCCGGGCGAGGAGCTCGTCGGGGTGAAAGGGCTTGCCCAGGTAGTCGTCCGCGCCTTTGTTCAACCCGAGCACGCGGTCTTTCGGATCATTCTTCACCGTGAGCATGAGGATGGGCGTGGTGCATCCCGCCTCGCGAAGCTGCGTCAGCGCCTCAATGCCGTCCCCATCGGGCAGCATGTAATCGAGGACGATGCAGTCGTAGGCGCCGCTCATCCCGTGTTCCACCGCCGCGAACACCGTGTCCACGGCGTCCACGGTGTAACCCCGCTGCTGGAACAGATGCACCAGCTCTCGCCGGAGCGTCGCCTCGTCCTCCACCACCAACAGCCGCATGTCGCATCCCTCCCTGCGCCCGCGCGGCGGGCGGCCCGGCGCGGCTCAGATCTGCAAGAAGCCGATCTTTCGCTGCACCTCCCGGAGCGTGGTGGCGGCAATTTCGCGCGCCCGTTCCGCCCCTTGGCGCAGCACGTCATCGAGCTCGCTCGATGCCATGAGCTCCCGGTAGCGAGCCTGAATGGGCGCCAGTCGCTCGATCACGACGTCGGCCAACTCCTTCTTGAACGGCCCGTAGCCCTGGCCTTCGAACCTCCGCTCGACCTCCTCGAGCGATACGTCGGCGCAGAGTGCGTAAATTGTCATCAGGTTGCTCACCGCAGGTTTCCGCTCCGGATCAAAGCGGACCTCGCGCTCCGAGTCCGTCACCGCGCGGCCGATCTTCTTGCGAATGACATCCGGTTCATCCAGCATGGAGATGTACGCGTTCGCGCTTTCGTCGCTCTTGCTCATCTTCTTGTCCGGGTTTTCGAGGCTCATGATGCGCCCGCCGATCTCCGGGATGTAGGGCTCCGGCACGACGAACGTGTCGCCGAAGCGCCGATTGAAGCGGCCGGCGACGTCGCGCGTGAGCTCCAGGTGCTGTTTCTGATCCTCGCCGACCGGCACGAGGTGCGCGTTGTAGAGCAAAATGTCCGCAGCCATGAGCACAGGGTACGTGAACAGCCCCGCCGTGACCACCTCGTGGCGGCTCGACTTGTCCTTGAACTGCGTCATCCGCTCCAGCTCGCCGTGGTAGGTGAAACACTGCAGGATCCAGCCGAGTTCGGCGTGCTGGGGAACGTGCGATTGCACGAACACGGTCGCCTTGGCCGGGTCAATCCCCGACGCCAAATACAAGGCGGCCACCGAGCGAGTGTTGTGGCGAAGCGCCTCCGGATCCTGCGGCACCGTGATGGCGTGCATATCCACCACGCAGAACAGGCAATCCGCCTCGCCCTGCAGCTTCACGAAGTTTCGAAGCGCCCCCAGGTAATTGCCGATGGTCAGGGTGCCGGATGGCTGAACGCCCGACAACACGCGTTTCATGGACATCATTCTCCCAACTGTTCAAATTCGGTTCAAATCGACATGGCGCCCCAGGCCGGGACGCCCTTCGATGTGCGCCGCGCGCCATTCGCTCTCCATCATAAACGAAAGCGGAATTCCCCTTCAAAGCGAGGAATTCCGCGCTGCTCGCTCGAGCCTGCTCGACAGGCGCCTCAGACCGTGTGCACCTTCATGAAGTTCGTCGTGCCGGCTGTGCCAGCGGGAATGCCGCCCATAATGATGACGCGATCGCCCTTGTGCACGTAGCCCGTCGAGAGCGCACCTTGGACCGAGCTCGCGAGCAACTCGTCCGTCGTGCCCGCGACGTCCGGCACGACGACGGGCAGCACGCCCCAGTAGAGAGTCAGGCGCCGCGCGACGTGATCGAACGGCGTGACAGCGATGATGGGCGTCATGGGCCGGTGCTTGGACACGCAGCGCGCGGTGTGGCCGGAGGTCGTGGCCGTGATGATGGAGACCACGTCGAGATCGGCCGCAAGCGTGCGCACGGCGTGCGCGAGCGAGTCGGACACGGTGTGGGTGACCTCCGTGCGATGGCGATACGCCACCTCGTCGTGCGCGATGGCCGCTTCGGCCCGCTCGGCGATCTGCGCCATGGTGCGCACGGACTCCAGCGGATACCGCCCGGCCGCCGTTTCGCCCGAGAGCATGATGGCGTCCGTGCCGTCGAAGATGGCGTTGGCCACGTCGCTCGCCTCCGCGCGCGTGGGCCGCGGATTGCGCTGCATCGAATCGAGCATCTGCGTCGCCGTGATGACCGGCTTGCCGTACCGGTTGCAGATGGCGATGATCCGCTTTTGCGCGAGCGGCACCTCTTCTGTCGGGATCTCCACGCCGAGATCGCCCCGGGCCACCATCATGCCATCCGACACCTGGGCGATCTCGTCCAGGCGATCCAGCCCCTCGCGCGTCTCGATCTTGGAGATGATCTCCGCCTGGTAGTTGTGCTCCTCGAGGATGCGCCGGACCTCGAGCACGTCCGCGGCCTTGCGCACGAACGATGCCGCGATCATGTCCACGCCGTGCTCGATGCCAAAGCGGATATCCGCCTTGTCCTTCTCCGTCACGCCCGGAATCCGAAGCGTGACGCCGGGGACGTTGATGCCCTTGTTGTCCTTCAGCACGCCGCCGTTGGTCACGCGGCAGTGAATGTCGTGGCCCTTGACCTGGATGACCTCGAGTCCAATGAGGCCGTCATCAATGCGAATGGGCGCGCCGGGATACACGTCTTCCACGAGCCCCTCGTAGGAGACCCACACGCGCTCCTTCGTGCCGTATTCGACCGGATCGATGGTGAGGACGATCTCGTCCCCGTCGCTGAGCTCCACTTGGCCGCCTTGGATCTTGCCCGTGCGAATTTTCGGTCCCTTGATGTCGAGCATGATGCCGACGTGCTTGCCCACGCGGGCCGACGCTTCGCGGATCCGCCGGATGCGCTCGGCGTGCTCCTCGTATGTACCGTGGGAGAAATTGAGTCGGGCGACATCCAAACCGGCCTCAATCAGCTTGGTCAACATGTCGAGCGATTCGCTCGCCGGGCCGATGGTGGCCACAATCTTCGTCTTTCGCATGCCTAACCCTCTCTTCGCGAAACTTTCGACCTCGCCCGGTGCGCAGGCGCGCACACAAAGGAAGAAGCGGGAAGTCCGGCGGCGCCGGACACCGCTTCACGGCCGTTCGACGTAGGTTCCCATTTGCCGATACTTATGGTAGCGCGCCTCGAGCAGTTCATCAATAGGCACGGACAAAAGCTCGCGCAACCCCTCCACGACGACCTCCCGCACCTTGCGCACCATCCACTCCGGGTCCTTCTGCGCGCCGCCCATCGGCTCCTCGATGATGCGGTCGATCACGCCGAGATCGAGCAGATCCTTCGCCGTGAGCCGCATGACCTCGGCGGCCTTCGGCCCGAGCTTGGCGTCCTTCCACAGAATCGCGGCCGCGGACTCCGGCGCAATGACGCAGTACCACGCGTAGTCGAGCATGTAGATGCGGTCCGTGATCCCGAGCCCGAGCGCGCCGCCGCTGCCGCCCTCGCCCGTGACGATGGACAAGGTGGGCACGCGCAGGCCGGCCATGGCGAGGAGGTTCTCCGCGATGGCCACGCTCTGCCCGCGCTCCTCGGCCGACATGCCCGCGTAGGCGCCCGGCGTGTCGATGAAGAAGATGACGGGCCGGCCGAACTTCTCGGCCTGCTTCATCAGCCGAAGCGCCTTCCGGTAGCCCTCCGGATTCGCCATGCCGAAGTTGCGGCGGATGTTCTCCTTCGTGTCTCGCCCCTTCTGATGGCCGATGACCGTCACGGGTTGGCCCGCGATGAGCCCGACGCCGCCGACAATCGTGAGATCATCCGCAAAATGGCGATCGCCGTGCAACTCCACGAACTCGTCGCACAGCTTGCGGATGTAATCGAGCGTAGTGGGCCGCCCAATCTGGCGAGCGAGTTGGACGCGCTGCCACGGCGTCAGGTTGGCGTACGTCGACTCGGTCAGCTCCTTCAGGCGCTCCTCGAGCTTGTCGACCTCGCCTTGCAGGTCAATCTCGTTCTTTTCCATAAACGACTTGAGCTCGGCGATCTTCGCCTTCAGCTCGGCGATGGGCCGCTCGAAATCCAGCTCATTCGCCATGCGCCCACCCCCGAGCGGTGTGGATACGCACCAGCGCTCCCAATGTCTGGCGCATCTGCTTTCGGTGCACGACCTTGTCGATCATGCCGTGCTTTAAGTTGAACTCCGCCGTCTGAAAATCGTCGGGAAGGCTCTGCCTCATCGTCTGTTCCACAACGCGCCGGCCCGCAAACCCGAACATCGCGCCCGGCTCCGCGACGATCACGTCGCCGAGGCTCGCGAAGCTCGCGCTCACGCCGCCCGTGGTGGGATGCGTGATGACCGAGATGAACAGGACCCGCGCCTCCACCATGCGCGTGAGCGCCACGCTCGTCTTGGCCATCTGCATGAGGGACAGAATCCCCTCCTGCATCCGCGCGCCGCCGGACGCCGTGAACAGAACAAGCGGGCGCTTGCTCTCCGCGGCTCGCTCCATCGCCCGCGCGATGCGCTCGCCCACCGCGGAACCCATGCTGCCCATCATAAAGCCCGGGTCCATCGCGCCGATGACAATCGGCACGCCGTCGAGCTCGGCCTCGCCGGTCACCACGCCCTCGAGCAGGCCGGTGGCGCGCATGGCGGCCTCCAACTTCTCCTCATACTGAGGAAAGCCGAGCGGATTCGTCGAGGCGAGCCGCGCGTCCATCTCGCGGAAGGTCCCCTCGTCCACCGTGATCTCGATGCGAGTGCGCGCCCCGATGCGAAAATGGTGGTTGCACTCCGGGCACGTGTACAGATGCTTCTGCAACTCCTTCGCCAAGAGCAGCGCGCCGCATCCGTCGCACTTTTGCACGAGGCCCTTGGGCACGTCCCGCTCCACCGCAGGCCTCGCCGGCCGCGCCTCAGGCGCCTCTTCACCCGTCCCCACCGTGACGTATTGGCGCCGACGGTTGAACAGATCTTTTAACACAACCCCACCTCTTTAACCCCGGATCACCCAAAAGCGGGCCGTCACGACAACGACGAGTGCAGGATGTCCCTGAGCACCTCCTGCGCCTCGTCGAGCTCGCTCTCTGGAATCAGGATCTCGTATTGCTCTTTTGCGCCGCGCGCCTTCTTCACCTTGACTAGGAAGCCTTCTTCCGTCATCCTCAGGCGAATTCGCTCCGCCTGCTGCGATGTCGGTGCGATGTAGATGACCGTCCACATGGCTCATACGCTCCTAGCAAGCATCATGATCGCTCTTGCCCGCATTATACCATGTCTGTCCGAACAGGCACATGCGCAAACCAGGGCAAGCGCGAGCGTCACTTCAGCCGGACGTTGCCGAGCCCCACGCGCTCCTCGAGCGCGGCCACCAAATCCTGCGTCACCTCCACGCGATAGCGCGGGCCGAGCAGCCGCGCCCGCCCCGTGGACGCGTCGTACAGCGCGACCTCCGTCTCGCCGGGCGACATCGCGAGCAATCGTTGGATTTCCCGCAGCACCTCCGCGCCGCCCCGGCTGCGGTACCGAATGTAGAGGCGCTTGGCCGAAGGGACGGGGCTTTGCCCGCTCGCCTCGGCGCTCTTTTGCTCCGCCTCGACGAACAGGTCCAGTGCGGCCCACTGCCGGCTCTCCTCCGCGCGAACAAACGCCTCCTCGAACATCTGGCGGCGCACGTCGCGCGAGGCGTTGTTCGGAAAAAAGTCGTCGAGCGCCCCCGCCGCAAAGAGGCTGTCAAGCGCCTTCCGATTGACGATCCGGGGCTCGATACGCCGGAGAAAGTCGACCAGCGACGCAAACGGCTTCTCCGCCCTCAGGGACAGGATGTGATCGACCGCCGCCTCTCCGACGTTTCGAACGGAGACGAGGCCCGCGCGAAGGCTCCCGTCCTCCTCCACCGTGTAGCCCCGCTCGCTCCTCTGGACGGACGGAGGCCGGACCTGGATGCCGTGGCGCCTCGCGTCCTGCTCGTACAACCGGATCTTCTCCGGCGCCCCCATCGAGAGCGTGAGGAGCGCCGCCAAAAAGTCCGGCAAAAAGTGCGCGCGCAGGTACGCCGTTCGGAAGGCGAGCACCGCGTACGCTGCCGCATGCGAGCGATTGAACCCATAGTCCGCGAAGCGCACGATGAGATCGTACACCTCGCGCGCCGTCTCCTCGCTGTAGCCGTGCCGCACGCACCCGTCGACGAAGCGGGCGCGCTCCTCATCCAGAATCTCGCGCTTCTTCTTCGACACGGCCCGGCGCAAGAGATCCGCCTCGGCCAGCGAAAACCCCGCCATCTGGCTCGCAATCTGCATGATCTGCTCCTGATACACAATGACGCCATACGTGTCCGCCAGAATGGGCGCAAGGTCCGGATGCGGATACGTGACCGGGCGCCGCCCATGTTTCGCGTCGCAAAAGACGGGGATGTTCTCCATCGGGCCTGGGCGGTTCAGCGAGATGACGGCGATCACGTCGTCCAGGCTCGTAGGGCGAAGCTCCCGCAGCACGCGCCGCATGCCGGCCGATTCCAGCTGAAACACGCCGTTCGTGTCGGCGCGGGTCAAGAGGGCGTACGTGGCCTTGTCGCCCTCGTCCACCTGCCGCCAATCGATGGAGACGCCCGTGCGCCGGCGAATCGAGTCAAGGCAGCGATCGATGAGCGTCAGCGTCTTGAGGCCGAGAAAGTCCATCTTCACAAAGCCCAGCGCCTCGACGTCCTCCATCGGATAGGCCGTGACCGGCGTGTCGTCCGCGGCGAGATCGAGCGGAATCCAGTCCGCGATGGGCTCGGGGGAGATGATGACGCCCGCCGCGTGAATGGACGTGTGATGCGGCAGGTCCTCAATTCGCTTGGCCGCCTCAAACAGCCTCTCGGCGTCCGGGCTGTTGTCGACGATCTCGCGGAAGGCCGCGGACTCCTGATACGCGTGATCGAGCGACGCGTGCACCACGCCCGGCACGAGCTTGGCGAGCCGATCCACCAGCGCCGGATCGGCGCCCGTCATGCGGCCCGCGTCCCGCAGCGCCGCCCGCGCCTGGAGCGTCCCGAACGTCCCGATTTGCGCGACGCGATCGCGCCCGTACTTCTCGATCACGTAGCGGATGACCTCGCCTCGCCGCTCGAACTCGAAGTCCGTGTCGATATCCGGAAGCGAGACGCGCGCGGGATTCAGGAACCGCTCAAACAGGAGCTTGTGTCGGATGGGGTCCACGTCTGTGATGCGAAGCGCGTACGCCACGAGGCTGCCCGCCGCGGATCCCCGGCCAGGCCCTGTGGAAATGCCCTGTTGGTGGGCGTGCCGAATGAAGTCCGCCACGACGAGAAAGTAATCGGCGTACCCCATGCGGCAGATGACGTCGAGCTCGCGCTCGAGCCGCTCCTCCACCTCGGGCGTCATGGCGGGGTATCGCCTCGCGGCGCCCGCGCGCGCGGCCTCGCGCAGCACCTCTTCCGCGTCGCGCCCGCCCTTCGTGGGGTAGCGCGGCATGCGCACCTGGTGCAGGGGCAGGTCGAGCGCGCACATCTCTGCAATTTCGGCCGATCGCGCCAGCGCCTCAGGCATATTGGCGAACCGATCCGCCATCTCGTCCTTCGTCGCAAAGTGAAAGGCGTCCGTCGCAAACCGCTCATGGGCGTCGGCCTGCGCGAGCTGCGCGTACGCCCGATGCCAGGGCGCGTCCTCGCGCGCCAGATAGCGGACGTCGTTCGTCGCCACGAGCGGCACGTCGTAACGCTTGGCGAGCTGAATGAGCGAAGGCAGCCCCTCGCGCTCCCGCCGCAGGCCGTGATCCTGCACCTCGACGAACAACTGGCCCACGGGCACGGCGTTCGCTATCTGCATGAGCCTTTGCTCGGCCGCTTCCATCTCGCCTCGAGCGAGAAAGTCGAACAGGCGCGACTCCGGGCCGCCGCAGAGCACCACGAGTCCATCCGAACATTCGGCGAGCTCGCGCAGCGTGACGTGCGGTACCGCTCGCTTCCAGCGCGCGGTGGTCGCGAGACGTGTGAGCTTGCGATACCCTTCCATGCCCATCGCGAGCACCACCACGCTGTCGAGCGACTCGGCCGCGCGCGCAGGCGCAGGCCCCTCTTCGCCGACGGCGAGCGACACCTGCATGCCGAGAATGGGCGCAAGTCCCTCCGCGCGCGCAAGCCGATAGAAGCCCAGGGCCCCGTACATCGCGTTCGTGTCCGTGATGGCCACGGCCGACATCTCGCAGGCCTTGGCGGCCCGAACGACGTCCTCCACGCGCAACAGGCTTTCGCGAAACGAAAACGCGGAGTGCACGTGCAGGTGCACAAAGTCCACCGTGTTCACCTCTCGATCCACTGCGCGGTGACGAGCGCCTTCGCGAACACGTCGCTCTTGTCCGCGATCTCGACCTCCACCTTGGCATATCGCCGCCCGTCGTTCAGCACGCGCGCCCGCGCGTCGATGGTCGTGTCGACCGGCACGGGCCGAAGCACGTACAGCGTCATGTTCTCAATCAACATGTCCACGTGCCGCGCCCTGCGCAGGCAGACGCGCGCCGCCTCCTGAATGATGGTCGTGAGCGATCCCGTCGCGATGGTGCCGCCCGACGTGGTCATCTGCGGCGTGACCTGGCCGCGCAGCACGGCCGAGCCGTCCGGGGTCTGGACGACGTTGAAGTCCCGCACCACCACGTCTTCGACGGTCTCCCCGACCTGTGGCTGCCGGTTCATGATCTGCAGCGCCCGGATCACGTCCTGGCGCGTGATCACGCCGATCACGTCCTTGTCCTTCACCACGGGCATGATCTCGAAGCCCTCAAACGCCATCCGATGCGCTGCTGACGCGATGGTCGTCTTCGGCGTGACGGACACCGGATTGCGCGTCATGTAGCGGGAGACAGGGGCGTCGAGCTCCGCCTCCGCCACGTCGCGCGGGCTGATGATCCCGACGAGCCGGCCGTTCGCGTCCACGACCGGCATGCGGGAGTGGCCGGACTCTTCGACGAGGTGGTAGTACTTGCGCACGGTGTCGTCGGGCCGCAGGGTCACGAGCGGCTGATTTTGCAGCACGTCCTCCACGTAGAGGATGTCCTTTTTGATCAGCCGGTCGTAGAGCGCGCGGTTGATGAGCGATGCCGTCGTGAACGTGTCATACGAGCACGAGATGAGCGGCAGCTGATACTCGTTGGCGAGCTTCTCGACCATCGGCGAGGCGGTGAAGCCTCCCGTGATGAGCACCGCGGCGCCGCTCTTGAGCGACATGCGCTGGACCTGCTCCCGATTGCCCACAATCATGAGACACCCGGGGCTCAGATAGCGGCTGATGGACTCCGTGCGCATGGCGCCGATGACGAAGCGGCTGAGGGTCTTGTGCAGCCCCTCTTTCCCGCCGAGCACCGTGCCCTCCACGATGCGCACCACTTCCGCGAAGGTCAGGCGCTCAATTTGCTCCTTCTCCTTCTTTTCCACGCGCACCGTGCCAATGCGGTCCAGCGTGGACACGAAGCCCTCCGCCTCAGCTTCCTTGATGGCGCGGTACGCCGTCCCCTCGGACACGTTCAAGACCCGCGCAATTTTGCGGACGGAGATCTGGGATCCAACCGGCAGGGATCGGATGTACTCCAGGATTTGCTGATGTTTGGTCGTCACGGATCCTCCTCGGACCGCTTGGCGGTCCCTCGCGGCTTAGCATCTAGCTTGATCATAGCTTTCACGGACCTGTCGTCAATTGCCTCCGAAATCCGTGTAGAATGGTGGCAAACCCTGTGCGACGAGGAGACGTGAGTCATGCGCGTATACGACGATGTGCGCCGCATGGTGGGCATGCGCGGCGCCTCTCACCCCGCGCTCGATTGGACCTGGCGCATCGCGGTCATCCTGTTTTCGGATCTCGTGGGCGCCGTCGCGGTCAACAACTTCCTCACCCCTGCCCACATCCTCGCCGGCGGCGTGACCGGCGTGGCCCAGATCCTTCACCACTACGTCCCCGCGCTCGGCGTGGGCACCATGTACTTCGTGTTCAACATCCCGCTCTTCATCCTCGGGTACCGATACCTCGGGCGCCGATTCATCTTTCAGACCGGCATTGCCATCCTCGGCTTCTCCGCGCTCGCGGACTTTGTCCGCCTTCATTTTTCCACACCGACCGACCCGCTGCTCATGGGCCTGTACGGCGGCGTGCTGACGGGGCTTTCGTCGGGGCTCGTCATCCGCGTCGGCGGGTCCATGGGCGGCACCGATATCGTGAGCCTCGTCGTGCACCGGCTGACGGGGCGCAACATCGGCTCCGTGAGCTTCGTGATGAACGCCGCCATTGTCCTGTTGTCCATGCTGGTGTTCGGCGTGCCCGCGGGGTTGTACACCCTCGTCAGCATGTACGCCGCCTCCCGCGTCGTCTCGGGCCTCATGCACTTTCAGCAGCGGAAGACGGCGCTCATCGTGACCTCGAAGCCGAGCGAAGTCGCGAGCGCGATTGGCCAGCGGCTCGTGCGGGGTTCCACCGTCATGCGCGCGTACGGCGCCTACACCCAGCGGGAGCGCGGCGTGCTGCTCTGCGCCATGACGCACCTCGAAATCGCGGATCTCAAGGAAATCGTCCAATCGCTCGATCCCGACGCGTTCATCACCATCCTCGATACAACCGAGGTCATCGGCCGGTTTCGCCAAAGCGCGCCGTGACGCGGCCATCAGGTTTAACTTTTCATCTCTGCGAGCAAACTTGTAAGGAAGATCAGTCTCAAGACACTCGCAGGGAGGTCGATGGCCTTTGAAGATCCCGTTGACCGTCGTCGCGGCCCTCGCAGCATGGGCGGTGGGGGTGTGGCCGAGCGTCGACGCGTGGGCTGACGCGTCCATCCTTCATCACGCCTTGGCGCACGTCCTCTTTCTCGTGTCGGGCGGCTTGTTAGGCTTCGAAGCCGCGCGCTATGCGGCGCACAGCGCGCTCAGCCGGCTGCCCGAGGAGCGCGAGTACGGAACATCCGAAGCCGAGGAGGTGGCGAGATCGTGAAGGTTTCGCCCTGGTTGTACGCCGGCATCGCGTACGTCGGCGCGGCCGCGCTGGCGGCGACGTATTTGCCGGGCGTGATCGACGACGCGCTGCCGGTGGCCCACTTCTCGCAGCACCTCGCCATCACGGCGGCTGCGTTTCTCACGGCCTACGGCGTGGAGCGGCTGCGACAGTCCGCCGGAAAGTGACAGAGCACCACGAGAGACCCCCACAGTTTCGCCTCGACGTCACGAATGAATGTGGTAACCCATCATCGAGGTGAGTGCTGTGACTCGGGGTCTTTTCCTTGCCATCGCAGCATCCGCTGCGAGCCTCATGTCTCTGTGCGCAGTGCCGGCAGCGGAAGCGGGCACCACCCCGAACGCCGTGCTCTTGGCCGTGGTGGCCAACGACACCGCGGGCAACGGCACGGGCGGATCGCCCGCGGGCGGTGGGACGCGGCCGAACATCCACCAGATCATCACGCAGTTTGAGCAGGCGATTGCGCCGTACGAGACCATCCATCCGACGCAGATTGCCCATCCGCCGCTACCCACCCAGTCCCTGCCTACATCGCCTGCGGCCATGGACGACGCGCTCCAGCAGGCGCTCCAGGCCTACAAGCAGGCCACGCAGAGCGACAAGCAGGCACAGATGCAGCTGCAGACGGCGTTCAACGCGTACATCAACGCGCTGCAGTGGTTCGTCCAGGTGGGCGATCTCGACGTCCTCACCCAACAGACGCCCGATTCGACGGCCGTCGTGTCGTATTTGCAGGATGCGCTGTACACGCAGGCGGAGGTGTCTGCCGACTTCCAAGTCCTTCAGCAGGCCCACGCCAATGGGGACAACGGCGAGCTGCTCGCCGCGCTGCTTGACATGACGCAACTGGAGCAGCAGAAGGTGTCGGATATCAAGAACGCCACCAAGATTTTGGCCAGGATGACGAGCACGCTTCAGGCTGGTCTGTCGGACTAGACCACGGGCGCCGCGCATGCGGCGCCTTTGCATGGTATCCTCGCTTACGCCTGCGATGGACACCCCGAAGGGGGTATGCCACCGCGAGTTTCCTCGTGATGTCACCCCATCCTCAAAGAAACAAAAACCCCCGCCTCGCGCGTGAGGCGGGGTTTCCCGCAGACCGGGCAGTCAGGGATAGGTACAGTGTAGAACAAGGTCAACTACACCACACCGTCAGTATATCCGGTCGGGTCGTTTGACACATGAGTCTTGAGACCTATCTTTGCAGCGCCCGCGCGGGAATGGCTATGCAATGCGCGTCAGCTCTGGTACAAATCGGACGAGAGATACCGCTCACCGGTATCCGGCGCCATGCAGAGCACGCGCGCGTCCTTCGGCAGCGAGGCCGCGATGCGCAGGCCGTGAAAGACCGACGCCGCCCCGGACGCCCCGAGCAGAATGCCTTCTTCCGCAGCCACCCGGCGCGCCATCATCTGCGCGTCGTGATCGTCAATGAGCAGGATCTCGTCGAACGCCTCGCGGTTCAGAATGCTCGGGACAAATCCTGGCCCGGTGCCGGGGATCTTATGCGGACCCGGTTGACCGCCCGAAAGAACGGGCGAGCCCTTCGGTTCGACAACGTAGATCTTGATGCCGGGGATGCGCTGTTTCAGCACCTCGCCCGTGCCCGTCACGGTGCCGCCCGTGCCCGCGGTCAACACGAGCGCGTCGAGCTTGCCCTCGAAGTCCTCGAGAATCTCGAGCGCCGTCGACTTGCGGTGCGCGTCTGGATTGGCGGGATTGTCAAACTGGGCCGGAATGAAGCTGTGCGGGATGCGCCGAGCGAGCTCCTCGGCGAGCTCAATGGCGCCCTTCATCCGCTTGGACTCCGGCGTCAGGTGCACCTCCGCCCCGTACGCCTTGAGCAGCTTGACCCGCTCCTCGGTGGCATTCTCGGGCATCGTGATGATGCACCGGTAGCCTTTGGCGGCACAGACCATGGCGAGGCCGATGCCTGTGTTGCCTGACGTGGCCTCGATGACCGTGCTCTTGCCGGGAATGAGCTTGCCCTGGCGCTCCGCCTCCAAAATCATGTTCAAGGCCGGCCTGTCCTTCACGCTGCCGGCCGGATTCTTGCCTTCGAGCTTCACGTAGACGCTCGCGCCATTCGGATCCGGCAGGCGGTTCAGGCGAACGACCGGCGTGTGACCGACGAGATCGAGGATGGAATTGTACAAAGGCATGGCCAATCTCCTCACGCGCCGCGGCGAAGGCCGCGGCAGAAATATACCAACTTCTATAGTATAACTCGGAAAACGAGAAACGCCAGCCTCAGCCGATGTTCAAGGTCTCGTTGAGCAGGCGAATGGCGGCCTCTTCGTCCTGGCACACGAGCAGCATCGTGTCGTCTCCGCAGATGGTGCCCAAGAGCCCGGGCGGATCCAGCGCGTCCATCAGCGCACCGATGGCGTGCGCGTTCCCGGGCGCGACTTTGATGACGATGAGGTTTTGGGCGCGCGCGTGCGAGATGAACACCTCCGCCAGCCGCCGCTGAAGCGCGTCCACCGACACCTTGTTCACCGCGGTGGGAAGGGCGTACTTGTACTTGCCGTTCGAACCCACCACCTTCACCAGCTGCAGCTCTTTGATATCGCGCGAGATGGTGGCCTGCGTGACGGGAAATCCCGCCTCCTCGAGCGCGCGCACCAAGTCCTCCTGCGTCTCAATCTCGTTTTGGCTCACGATCTCGCGAATGCGCATCAAGCGCTGTTCCTTGCTCTGCACAGACAGTCTCCTTTTCATGGCGCTCTCGTCTCGCCTCAATGTTCCCACCAGGGATTTTACCGCATCCCTCCGCGCGTAAGCCGAAGATTTCGCCGTGGACGTGGGAGAGCGTTCGAGAAATTCACAAGCGAACACCCCGCGCTTGCGTTACACTGATGCCTAGAGGTGATTTCGCATTTCGCAGCGGCAAATCCTTCACATCGACATGAACGCCTTCTACGCTTCGTGTCACGCCGCCGTCGATCCGGCGCGCTACGCGGGCAAACCCGTCGCCGTCGCGGGCGATCCGGCCACGCGCCACGGCATCGTGGTCACCGCGAGCTACGAGGCCCGCGCCCGAGGGGTCAAGCCGCCCATGCCGGTCCACCAGGCTCTGGCGCGCTGCCCGGAGCTCGTTCTTGTGCGGCCCGACTTTCGCCTGTACCGCGCGTACGCGCGCAAGGTGTTCGCCATCGTGCGCGAGTTCACGCCGGATGTCGAGATCACAAGCATTGACGAGTGTTACGCGGACGTCACGCGCGTGCCTGGCGGAGACCAGTCGGTTGAACTGGCCCGCGCGATTCAGGCCCGCCTGCTCGAGTCGCTCCGACTACCGTCGAGCATCGGCGTGGCGCCCAACAAGTTTTTGGCCAAAATGGCGAGCGACATGAAAAAGCCGATGGGTATCACGGAGCTCCGCGCGGACAACATTCGCAGCTTACTCTGGCCGCTCCCCATCGAGCATATGCACGGCGTCGGCCCGAGCACCGCCAAGCGGCTCCGGCGCCTTGGCATCGTCACCATCGGCGATCTCGCCGTGCAGTCGCTCGACGTCCTCGCCCGCGCGCTCGGGCCGCGGGCCGCCGAGCTGAAGGCGCGCGCCAACGGCATCGACCCGCGCCCGCTCGAGACGCAGCCTCAACCGCCAAAGAGCGTCGGCCACTCCATGACGCTGGCCAAGGACGCGCGGACGTTCGCCGAGGTGGAAGGCGTCGTGATGGATTTGTGCGATCGCGTCGCGTCGCGCATGCGCCACTACAGCCTGATGGGGCGGGTGGTCGCCGTGACCCTGCGGGATCGCCGCATGCGCACGTCGCGCCACCAGGATACCATGCCGACCTACGTGCGCCACACGGGTGAACTTTTTCAGGCCGCGAGGGCACTGTTTCAACGGATTTGGCCGTCGGAGCCGGTACGGCTGATTGGGGTCTCGGTGGAGGGCTTGGTGCCGCGCGACGGACAGGGGGTTCAGCTCCACCTGTGGGACGCGGCGCCCATCGCGGCTGAGCCGAGAGACGCGCGGCTGGAGAAGCTCGAGCGCGCCATCGACGAGGTGCGGGCCAAGTTCGGGCCGAGCGCCATTCGCCTGGGCCGCTCGCTTTCCGGACAACAGGACGACGTGCACGCGCGCGGCACGTCGCTCGAACGACTGGATGACGAGGAGGAAACCCCGTGACGGATCCTTTGCACGGCAACCTTGACCCGATTGTGACCATTCTGGCGTGCCTCGTGCTAGCCATCGGCCTGGTGGCGTGGACAAGCAGGCGGTCGTGACGAGCCGCCTGCCCGCCTCCCGTTGGTGCATGCGGGCGCCCGGCAAGAAGGCCCACCGCAGTCCTTCATCCCCGCGCGCGCAGCCGGATGCGCCCCGGCCGCTCTTCCCGCGCCGCGCTCTGATACGCTTCTTCTTCCAATTGCCGAGCTCGCTCGCGATCCGCCCCGAGCCAAAAGTACAGATTTGCCCCGATGTACAGCGCCAGCAGAAGCAGCCAGAGGGCCGAGAACGTGCCCGCGAGGCCGTGCTCCAGCTTCGGCAGGCGCGGCACGCCGTACGCCGCCAGCGCGAGCGCCGCAAGCCCGTAGATGGCCGAATACATCCGCACCTGTCTCGGCACGCCCACTTTTCTCCGCATACCGTCCTCCTCCTTTGCCTGTCCGACATATATGCGCCGGCCTTCCCAAACATGCGCGGCGCCAGGCCGCATGACCCTCGCGCCATCGGGGAACATTGAGCACGAAACCATTGCACTTGGAGGAGGATGAACCATGGGCGTCATGGAGACCTTCGAGAACTGGAAGCAATTTCTCGGAGAACACGTCGATCGCGCCAAGGAAGCCGGTCTAAATCAGGATCAGCTCGCGAACATCGCCACGAAGGTCGGCGAGTTTTTGGCGAGCAAGGTGGATCCCAAAAACCCCGAGCAACAGCTCCTTAAGGAAATGTGGAACGTGGCGGACGATGAAGAGCGCCGCGCCATCGCAAGCATTATGGTGAAGATGGCGGATCGCGCGCACTGACGAAAAGGCGCCGTCCGGGCCGTTGGCCCGAGGCGGCGCCTCGTCTTTCGCGTCAGGTGAGCGCGGCCCACGCGAGATGCCCGGCCCCGTCCCACCAGGCGACCCAATGGCCATCGGTGTAAGCGAAGGGTGCGGGCAACGCTACCTTCTCCCGGGCTGACAGGTTATACAGCACTGCCTGCCCTTCGTCGCCACTCTGATCCACCACCATCCACGCATCGTCGCCGCTAGCCGTTCCCGTCTGTCTACCCGTCCACTGTTCGATTGAAGAACTTCCCCATCTGTACCGATACACAGGATACGGGGCAGGATTGTCCGGCGAGTTCGGCGCATTCTGGGCATTTTCCTCGAAGATTACGGATGCATCGGTTGCCGCGTACAAGACCGGTGCGTGCCAGAGCGGCAGGGACGTGCCAATGAGCGTTTCATGCTCGCCAGACAGCAGCATTCGCCGCAAATCACCCGAAGCCTCGGGAGAATCCCATGGATCATTGGAAAATTCTTCGGCGTACCACAATACGTGCTGGCCGACCGCTATCGACGTCACTGTACGCCCATCCTTGCCCGCATCCAGCCTGAGCAAGGGACACAGATGATCTGTCGCAAGATCACAAGACCATATCGTCGAAATGACGTCTCCATGAACGCCTTCCATGGAGAGCCAATATGCCGTGTCGCCTACCACCTTGAGTCCTTGGATGTCCATCGATTGGACATTTGGCCTCGATGTAAGGATAAGGTATCGACGTCCCGTCTTGCGTTCCTCCGCCCACAGTTGGTCCATGCGAGTACCGCCGTCCGGTCCTGTCTGCCAAACGAGCCATTTCGGAGTCATGAAGGCCGCGTTCGGCTGTTCTCCCTGCGGCATATCCAAGCGCTGTGTCACGCGGCCGGTCGTAGCTTGCACAATAATCAGGCGAGATGCCCCTACAAAGCCCCCGTTACGGCCCGGGAGTGGATACTGTGCAATGCAAAGCTCATCGCCCGCAATCGCCCACACTTGGCATCCGGGCCACAACGCATGATGAACTTCTCTGAAAGGCGCAGGGGTACTTTGCAGCGAAACCACCTTCATCTTTGGCTTAGAAGGAGTCTTCCCAAATGTTGTGTTGTTTCCAGACCAAGTCACGCCACAGGCCTGTAGAAGGACTACACTGGACATGACGCAGAATAATTTGATCTTAGCCGACCACACCATACATGTTGTCTCCTTCTAGACTATAGACGCTCTGCGAAAACCAATACTGTCCTGGATGCTCTTGTGATGAATCGAAGTATAGAATCACTTCCGTCTTATCAGAAGGCGACGTCGTCGAAAATCCCTGGTAGCCATATGCCACAAACCAATGGGCAACGTTGTGATTAAAACCAGGGAGCATTCCTGAAGCATCGATCGCTGCTGGTACGTATCCCAAACCGACGCAGTCGGCGATTATGTCGAATGCGTTCTGCCATGGAGTCACGCCTGGCGACGCACCCTCCCAAAAACCAGTATACTGATGGATGCCCTCTTGGCTATTTAATCCGTTCCAATACGCGTTACTCCACGGCGTTTGCCCTCCCTGATACCCGACCTTTGGAGCCAGAGCTAAGTAGTTTAACGCTGGCCCGAAATGAGTCAAAAGGTTGTGTGCGCTAATCGGACCACAGTATGATGACTGTGCGCTTCCAATACGAGATAGGTATCTTTCGAATTACCAGTTGACTCGCTATAATCTTGAATAAAATCGTTATTTTGTTGAACTCCTGTACCAATTTGAACGGCATAATTGTTCGGCGGACCGCCTGTTATTCCTTGGGGAGTCGAACTCGTTCCACTGGTTCCAGTATCTCCGGCCTGAATAAGCCCATTATTGTACGGTGAACCATAGAGCTGTCTGCACATATCATGAAACCGTGCTTCTGCCGCCTCTTCGTCGGATTGCGTCCATATCACCCGTTGGCCGTCTATGGTTCCATTCACGATGTAGCCGTTGCTCGTTGCCGCATGAGCAACGCAGGCTTGGGTCGCAAGTGCGGAACAAGCGGAGGCAATAGCTACAATGAATTTCTTCAAAACCATCATCTCCCTATCTAATTTATGATCGATTATATAGATGTAAACCACATAGATAAATATATAGTTTTTATATCATTTCAACCCATACCACAACCAAAAAACGATAGCCTCTTGCAGAATGACTGACTCCACCACGAGCGAAAACGACGCACACTTCTCGTGAAACCCACATTTCGTACCCGTTTTTCGGGCTTGTGTTCATTTTCGACAGGAATTTTGATTCCACACGTGGAATTGGATAGCCCGTCGTATCTTCGTGCAGGAGACTTTCCAGTTGTTCGGTCCAGTTCGCTCGTATGTCATGGGGCCTGCGCCCGTTTTAGCCAGACTGATCGACGAGTTGAAGTGGGTAGAGATTATCGACGAGTTCGTGCCACGTCCGGATAGCAAACTGTCCGTCGGGCTGCGTACCAAGGCGTTGCTGGTGAATATCGGCACGAACCGCGAAGCCCTCTACCGAGTGGAGGAGT
>Ga0167615_1000100_pt1 | contig 30504 bp, 26 predicted proteins | sample BED_Mat_host_9_1_FD_111800 | JGI IMG/M metagenome (GOLD analysis project Ga0167615, IMG submission 111800) | Extremophilic microbial mat communities from Yellowstone National Park, USA - BED_Mat_host_9_15 (v2) (version 2) | ecosystem: Environmental > Aquatic > Thermal springs > Hot (42-90C) >... | reverse complement strand
GATCACCCGTTGAGTCGGTCCGGCTTTCCTTATCAACCCCAGCCAATCAACCGACCGTTGAGGGTGATGAACCCTGGCAACGAAGTCGGTGCCGGCTCCCGGCCGGCAACTAGCGCGGATCGAGTTGAAGGAGCGGACGGGATGGTTTCTCCAGAGGACGGCCTTGCCCCTGCAAAGCAAGCCGAGGCGTTGTTGCGCGAGCACCAGAACGCCTTGGTCTGCGCCCTGTCAGCCGATGGCTTGACGACCACGCTGCCCCGATCGGTACCCCTCTGGGGTCAGACCACTCTGGAGGGACGGGCGCTGATCGATCACGTCGTTGCCTCCGACAGGTCGACGGTGATCACCAGCTGGCGTAAGGCGATCGAGGAGGGCCGCAGCCAGACTCGGGTCCGCCTCTCCGCAAACCAGGAGCACTGGATGGACCTCCACTTCCTCGACACCAGGCCGGAGTACGGCGTGCTGTTGGGGATCCTTATCCCGACCGGTGAGGTCGCCGATCCAGTAGCGGTCGCCCACGCCCAAAGCGAGGCTGCTCCCCGCTACGCGACCCTGCTCGAGAACGAACGGGCGGAGGTGATCGGCTGCGACGAGGCGTTTGAACGGATGACCGGCTTCACCGCCCAGGAGCTGATCGGCAAGAGCGTCCTCAACCAGATCCATCCCGACGACCAGGCTCGGGCCGTTGAAAGCTGGTTGGCGATGCTTGCCACAAAGCGGGTCCAGCAGGCGAGGATGCGCCGGCGGCGCAAGGACGGAAGCTGGCTGTGGGTGGATGTAACGATGCACAACTACCTGCACGACCCGGATCGGGGCCACGCCTTGGTGGAGTTGATCGACGTCTCCGCCGAGATGGCCGCCCAGGAAGCGGTCGAAGAACGGGAGGCGTTGTTGCGCAGCCTTGTCGAGGCGATGCCGGACGGGGTGATGCAGATCGACACCCGGCGCCGGGTCGTCTTCCACAACGCCCGGCTGCTGGAGATCCTCCGCGTGACGGGAAAGCCCAGCGGCGGTGCAGCCGGCGCGCTGCACACAGCCCAGAACTGCCTTGGCTTGATCCTCTCCACGCTCACCGAGGCAAGCAACCTTAACTTCCACCTTGCCCTTGCCAAGGTCCTGGCCGACGGCGTCGAGTCGGAGGTCGAATGCGACTTTCAAACCCCCCAGGGAGAGTGGCGGCGTGCCCTCTTCTACCTGCGGGCGCTGCAAAAAGGGGACGGCGAAACCAGCGGGGCGCTGGTGACGGTCCTTGACGTCACCGACGCTGCCCGCGCCCGCCAAGAACTGGAGCGGCGCGCCACCTACGACCAGCTCACCCACGCCCTCAACCGGGCCTCGATCCTCACCGCCCTGAGCAGGGAGCTTGAGGGGCCGAGCCGCCACGAGGTAGCGGTTATCTACGTCGACGTCGACTACTTCAAGCAGATCAACGACACCCTTGGCCACGCCGCCGGTGACGCCGTGCTGGTCAGGCTGGTGGAGCGGATGCGCAGCGCGCTCCGCGACCAGGACCGGATCGGCCGGCTTGGCGGCGACGAGTTCCTGATCCTAGTCCGGGGCCTCCCAGAGCCACAGGTCGCCTGCGCGATTGCGGAGCGGATCAGCCACGCCTTGGAGCAGCCGCTGGTCCTCCCTTCCGGCCCTTACAAGGTGACCGCCTCCTTGGGCGTAGCCTGGGCCGGTGGTCGCCAGATCCAGGCCGAACAGTTGGTTGAAGAGGCGGACGCTGCGATGTACCGCTCCAAGCAGGCTCGCGAAGGCAAGCCGGTTTTAGCCCAGGCTGGGTTGGTTAGGGTTGAGGCCTAAGGAAGGGGCGGAGGCCGGTCGCTCAACCCAGCCTCGGCGCGAGCCGCTTCGATATCAAGCCTTGCCGGCGGCGGGGGAACGGAGCGGATCCGGCGACGGAGCTGGGCCGGTGTCTCGCCAAGGGCTGCCGCCGCAGCGGCGGTGTAGAGCTCGGTGAAGTGTTCGACGATCTGATCGTCGGGGAGGTCGATGTCCCCGTTCAACCAATCGGTGAGGACGTCGAGAAAGCCCCCGATCAAGGCCCGGGAGATCAGGGTCGGATCAAGCCTGGTCTGCTCCCCCTCCCCTACCACCCGCATCGCGTTGTTGACCAAAAGCTGGGCAAAGCCGTGGCGGTAGGCACGGCGGAGCCGTTCCAGCCGTTCGCTTACCCCCACCACCTCGACCGCTAGAACCCGGGCCTTCCGGCGGTCGCCGGTGAGGATCTCCCAGGTCACCCGCAGCCCCGCTGCCGCCTGCTCCTGGACCGTCTGCGCCCCTGCGGTAGCCTCGGCAACGGCCTTTGCAAGCTCGAAGATGATCCGCTCGTAGACGGCGATCAGGAGCGCTTCCCGGTCGGGAAACGACTCGTAGAAGTAGCGGGAGTTCAGCCCCGCCGCCTTGCTCACCTCCCGCACCGTGGCGCGGGCGTAGCCAACGGTGCCAAACAGCTCCAAGCCAGCGGCAAGCAGGAGCTCCCGCCGTTGGCTTGCTCGCTCCTGGGGGGTAAGGCCCCGATACTTTCTAACCCCGGTTGCCAAACAACCTTCTCCGTGGTCCTGCAACTAGCCGCTTCAGGTCCTCCTCGAAGGAGGGGTAGGAGACAGCGGCTGCCTCCATCCCAACCACCTTAACGCCTTCCTTGCTAGCGAGGCCGGCAACCGCCCCTAGCATCGCCAGCCGGTGGTCTCCGCGGGCGTCGAAGCGGCCGCCCCGCAGCCCTCCCGTTCCCTCGACGCGGAACCCATCGGCGCTTCCCTCGATCCTTGCGCCCAAACCACGCAGCCCCTCTACAACCGAGGCGATCCGGTCGGACTCCTTGAACCGGAGCTCCTGCGCCCCTTCCACCACCGTCTCCCCTTCTGCAAAGCAACCGAGCAGCGCAACAAGCGGCAGCTCGTCGATCGCCAGCGGCACCTCCTCGGCGCTCACGGTGGTCCCGTTCAGGCGTGCCCAAGCGAGGTCGATCTCCCCAACCGGCTCCGCTGCAGGGATCCCTTCCTCGAAATCCTCCTCCCAGTCGGCAACGACCAGCCCACCCATCCGCTCGAGGATCCGGAAGAAGCCGACCCGGGTGCGGTTCAAACAGACCCCCTCAAGGACGATCCGCGACCCTTTGATGAGGGTTGCTGCAGCCGCGAAGAAGGCGGCTGAGCTGGGATCGCCGCCGATGGAAAGGTCGGGAAGGCCGAGCTCGTCGACCGGCAACACCTGGACCGCCCCGTCCTGCCGCTGCACCGGGACCCCCGCCGCTGCCAGCAGCCGCTCGCTGTGATCCCTGGTCGGCACCGGCTCCACCACCACCGTTGGCCCCTCGGCAAGCAGGCCGGCCAACAACAGGCAGGACTTGACCTGGGCGCTTGCCTGGGGGAGGCGGTAGGTGATCCCCTTTAGCGCTGCGCCTTCGACCTCCAGCGGCGGGTAGCGGTTCTCCCGACAGCTGATCCGAGCCCCCATCTCCTGCAGCGGCACAGCCACCCTATCGACCGGCCGCCGCCTGATCGAGCGGTCGCCGTCCAGCGTGAACCGCCTGCCGGGTTGGCCGGCAAGCCATCCTGGGAGGAGCCGCAGCAGGGTGCCGGCGTTGCCTACATCGATCGGCCCTTGCGGCTCCTCCGCGCCCCGCAGACCGACCCCTCGCACCACCACCCCCTCCTGGTAGACCTCGACCAGCGCCCCGATCCGGCGGATTGCCGCCAACGTCGACTTCGTGTCGGCTGCCTTCAGGTAGTTGGCAATCCGGACCGGTTCGCTTGACATCGCAGCAAGAAGCGCCGCCCGGTGGGAGATCGACTTGTCCGGCGGAACCTGCAACCTGCCCTTTAGCGGCCCGCTTGGGGAGAAGACGGCCTCCCGGACTCCCGTTTCCCCGCGGCTGGTCAAGCTCAAAGCTCCACCCCCTCCAGCAGCCCTTGCGCCCGCTGCGCAAACCGCTCCTCGATCCAAACCACGACCTCCCCCTCTTCCCCTTCCCCGCCGACCTCCAACCGCTCGATGTTGATTCCCGCCTCGCCCAACCGCAGCGCAACCGCAGCAAGGGCACCGGGCCGGTTTGGGACCTTCAACGCAAGGCGGCGGAGCGGGCCCTGTTGGGCTCTGCCAAGAACCCGTTCTCGCAGCGCTGCCACCGCTGCCTGCCTCTGGGCAAGCCCCTGCACCGATCCTGCCTGCACCAGGGCTGCCATCTCACCAAGCCGCCTCTGGAAGGCCGCTAACCGCCCTAACAACTCCTCGGCGTTGGAGACGAAGATCTCTCCCCACAAGGCGGCGTTCGCCCCGGCTACCCGGGTTGCGTCCCGGAAGGAGGGGCCTGCCGCAGCGGGTAGCAGGGGGTCCTCTACGCCCCCCTGCTCTAGTTCCGCCGCCTGCTCGAGCAGGGCGTTTGCAACGAGATGGGTGAGGTGGGAGGTGGCGGCCATCAGCCGGTCGTGGTGGCCGGCGCCCACGGCAACCGGCTTCGCGCCAAGGGCGGTGAGGAGGCGGTGGAGCCGGGCGAAGGCCCAGTCGGCGGTTGCCGGTCCCGGCGTCAGATACCAGCTTGCTCCGTCGAACAGGTCGGCCCGAGCCGCCCCCACCCCAGCCTGCTCACCCCCGGCAAGCGGGTGGCCGCCAAGGTAGCGTGGGTCTTGGATCGCCTCCACTAAGTGCCGCTTGGTTGAGCCTACGTCGCTCACCACGCACCCTTCTGGGGCGGCAGCAAGGACCGCCTCGACGTCCTCCCGTAGCCTGCCGAGGGGAGTTGCAACGAAGACCACCTCCGCTTCGCGCACCGCCCCCTCGAGGTCGTCGGCGGGCTGAACAGCACCCCGGCGGACGGCCTCAGCAAGGGCCTTGGGCAGGTCAAACCCGCGGGGGAGGATCCCGACCCGCTCCTTGATCGCTAGGCCAAGGGAGCCGCCGATCAACCCCACCCCGACGATCCCCACCGCGCGGGGCAGGGGTGGCGGGGGGAGGCTGGCGGCAGCGGCCATCAGGCCGCGCGCGCCAGCTCGCCGGCGGGTACCTTCCCCGCCACCTCTGCCGCCCGCCGAACCGCCTCGGCGTAGGCTGCGAACTCAGCGGTCCGCAACGCCTGGGGGCCGTCGCAGACCGCCTCCTCGGGCTTTGGATGGACCTCGACGATGATCCCGTCGGCACCAGCTGCAGCGGCTGCAAGGGACATCGGCGTGACCAGCTCCCGGCGACCGGCGGCGTGGGATGGGTCAACCACCACCGGCAGGTGGGTCAGTTCCTTGAGTACCGGGACGGCCTGGAGGTCGAGGGTGGCGCGGTAGGCGTTCTCGAAGGTGCGGATCCCCCGCTCGCACAGGATCACCTGAGCGTTGCCCTCCTTGAGCACGTACTCCGTCGCCATCAGCAGCTCTTCCAACGTTGCCGCCAACCCCCGCTTGAGCAGCACCGGCCTGCCCGCCCGACCAACCTCTGCCAGCAGGGTGAAGTTCTGCATGTTGCGGGCGCCGATCTGGATCACGTCGGCGACCTCAAGCACCGGTTCGATGTCCCGGGCGTCCATCAGCTCGGTGACGATGGGCAGCCCGGTCCGTTCCTTCGCCTCCTTGAGCAGCGCCAACCCTTCCACGCCAAGGCCTTGGAAGGAGTACGGGGAGGTCCGGGGCTTGTAGGCGCCGCCCCGAAGCATCGCCGCCCCAGCCTCCTTGACCGCTTCAGCGGTAGCAAGGACCTGGTCCCGGCTTTCCACCGTGCAGGGTCCAGCGATCAGCGCGAAGTAGGGACCGCCGATCTTTGCGTTGCCGATCTCAAAGACGCTTTGCTCCCCGTGTCGGAACTGGAGCGAGGCGAGCTTGAACGGTTTGAGGATCGGCACCACCCGGTCCACCCCTGGCAGCCCCTCCAGGCCAAGGGCGCCGACGGCAGCGTCGGTCTCGACGTCACCGATCGCCCCGATCACCGTTACCCTCGCTCCTTTGGAGACGTGGGCCTTCGCCCCCACCCGCTCGATCCGCTCGACAACCGCCTCGATCTCGGCGTCGCTGGCGGTCTCTTTCATTACAACCATCATCTCCTTCTGATCCTTTCACACTTTCTTCCAACGCTCAACTACACCTTGGAGCGGAAAAGGCTGCGACCGTTCACAACCATTTCCCAATTGGCGCGTAGGTGAACCGGCGCCCGGCCGACGACGGCCTTGCGGCAAGCCCCCGCGCCGGCAGGGCAGCCGCGGCGCCTAGCTAAATCGCCAATACAGGACGGCGCGCGGCTCGCTACGGAGCGCTGAAATCGTGTAGTGCCGCGCCGTTTCTGCCATCAACCCCTTTTTAGCAGCTCGGCCAGGGCGCGGCTGAGGGCTTCCCTAAACCGCTCGTTCTCAGCCGCTGTGCCGTAGGTGACCCGCAGGTAGCCGGCCCGGCCCAAGGCCGAGCCGGCCCGGACCACCACGCCCTCTGCAGCCAACCGCTCCAGCACCTGGCGCTCCAGCTGGGCCGGCTCTAGCTCGGGGTGGTCAGGGAGGGCTAACCAGCAGAAGTTCGCCTGGGAGTCGGCTACCTTCAGCCCCGCCTTAGCAAGCTCTCGCGCCATCTCCTCCCGCTCGGCAACGGTAAGGGCAACCCGTTCTGCAACCAGGTCGGCGCACTGGAGGGCAGCTTGGGCGGCACGCTGGGCAAGGGCGTTGCAGAAGAACGGCTGGCGCACCTGGTTGAGGGCCTCGACCAGGCGGGGGGAGGAGCAGAGGGCGTAGCCGACCCGCAGACCGCAGAGGCCATACGCCTTGGAGAAGGTGCGCAACAGGACGAGGTTTGGATGGTGGTCTAGCAACGGCAGCGCCCCTTCTCCGCCGTCGAGGAGGTTGTACTCGCAGTAGGCCTCGTCGATCACCACGCAGACGTGGGTTGGCACCCGCTCCAGAAACCGGGCAAGCCGCTCCCGGGGGTGGGCGGTGGAGGTGGGGTTGTTGGGGTTGCAGATCAGGACAAGGCGGGTGGCAACCGTCACCTCCTCGGCGATCCGCTCAAGGTCGTAGCGGTCTTCGTCGTCAAGAGGCACCTCGATCGCCCGCGCCCCTGAGGAGGCGGCAAGGTGGGGGTAGATCGAGAAGGAAGGCCAACCGTAGACGAGCTCTGCCCCCTCCTCGAGCAGGGCCTCCCCAAGGGCAAGCAGGATGTCACAGGAGCCGTTCCCGATCGCGATCTGCTCCGGTGCTACGTCGTAGCGCTCGGCAAGCCGGCGGCGCAGGGCTGAGTTGGTGGGGTCTGGGTAGCGGTTCAGTTCACCCAGGCCGGCGGCAATCGCCTCCTGGACCGGCTCCAACGGTGGGTACGGGGACTCGTTTGAGGCAAGCAGAACGAGATCTTCGGTGGCGCCGTAGGCGTCGGCAGCCGGGTAACGGGGGAGGCGGGAGATCCGTTTTGCAAACTCAACTGCCATCGGTTCAGTGCCGATTGTGGCGCAGCGCCGCCCCTATTGCGCTCCCGCAAGGTCTTCCCGGAGCGCCCGCGCCTCACCGAGGTAGACGTGCTGGGGTTGAACCTCCGGCGGCCCGTAGTAGTGGAGGAGGAGGCGGACGATCCGGGGCGCAGAGCCCGGGACCGGGATCTCCCGGGCGCACAGCAACGGCACCGCGGTTAGGCCCAGTTCCCGGGCCGCCTGGGCGGGAAAGGCGGCGTCGAGGTCCTCGGTAACGGTGAAGATGCAGCTGATCAGGTCCTCCCGGTCGAGGTTGTTGCGGGCGATCACCGCCCGCAGGAGCTCGGCGGTTGCGGAAAGGATCGACTGCGCGTCGTTGCGCTCTACGCTGATCGCGCCGCGGAGGGCCCAAACCTTCTTCCCGTGCGCGACCATCGCCGCGATTCTCTCAGATCGCCTTGCTGCCGTCCCGAAGCGGGGTGAGCTGGCAAAGGACGAACCGGCCGTCGGCCCGCTCGATCGCCGTCGCCTTCACCAGCACCCCTCCCGCCCGGCAACTGATCGGTAGGACCGACTGCTCGGCCCGCCGCTCCAAGACCGCTAGGGGCGGGAAGGCTGTTGGCGGCAGAGGGCGGCCGGAGATGTCGACAAACGGTTCCGGCCGTTCCAGCCATCCGGCAAGGCGGCCACAGACCTCCGCTGGCTCCTCCTTGCCGATCAAGCGGGCGGCAACCCGGTTGGCGTAGAGGCGAAAGCCTCGCCCGTCGAGGAGGGTGATCCCGCAATCCACGGAATCGAAGGCCTCCTCCAGCACCGAGAGCCGGCTGCGCAGGCGGTCGTAAAGGGTGGCGTTGGCGTAGGCACGGCTGGTTCGTTTCACAAGCTCAGCGACCAGGTCCCGCTCCAAGGGGCCAAAGGGGAGGCGGCTGGCGAACCGCAGCACGGAGAAGGCACCGATCGCCGTGCCCCGCTCATCCCGCAGCGGGCAGACGACCGAAGACCTGTAGCCCTGGCGGCGCATAAAGGCGAGGTGCTCCTCCGACTGGGAGAGCTCTTGAAGGCCGAGGTCAGTTCGGTTCCGCACCCAGATCGGCTTGTTCTCCCGCACCGCCTGAGCGACGGGATGGGGACCGGTCGGGTCGACCGGGTAGCGGTCGCGCAGTTCCTCCAGCTCTTGGGTGGCGCTAGGGGAGTAGCTGGCTACCGCTGCAAGTTCAAGGCCCCGCCGACCAAGGAGGTCGACCAGGGCGAGGTCGCCAAGCCGCGGCACCGCGAGCTGGACGGCGAGGTTGAGGACGGTGGTCGGCTCCATAGCGGTCTGCAGCACCTCCCCCGCTTCAGCCAGCAGGGCAAGCGGCCCCTCGCCGCGGAGGCGCCCGCGGGGCCGTGGCCGGCTGCTAGCGGGAGGTTTTTCAACCACCGTTTGGAATTATCGGCGCCGGCTCGGCGCTTTTTTACCTTCCGTAAATGCGAGCAGGCGCTCCACCTCCGCGGGGGCAAGGAGTCGGTAGCGGCCGGGCGCCAGCCGCCCCAGCGAAAGCGGCCCGAAGTGGGTCCGCTTGAGGGAACGGACCGGATGGCCGACCGCTGCAGCCATCCGCCGCACCTGGCGGTTGCGGCCTTCCCGCAGCTCGATCTCGAACCGGCGGGGATCGAGTTGGCGGACCCTGGCTGGGGCGGTCGGGCCGTCCTCGAGGAGGACACCTTCCCGCAGCCGCTGGAGGGCCCCTCTGCGCAGCGGCGGGTTCTCCACCTCGACCAGGTAGCGGCGGGGGACTTCAAAAGAGGGGTGGGTGAGGCGGTAGGCGAGGTCGCCGTCGTTGGTAAGGAGGAGCAGCCCGCTGGTGTCGTAGTCCAGCCTGCCGACCGGGTAGAGACGGTGGGTAGTCGGCACAAGCTGGACCACCGTCGGCCGGCCAAAGGGGTCGGAGACGGTGGAGAGGACGCCGGTTGGTTTGTGGAGCAGGTAGACGTGGCGGGGCGGTGGGGCTCCCACCGATGCTCCGTCGACCGTAACCGGAGCCCCTTCCTTGACGTCGAGGGCTGGGTCGCGGACCACCACCCCGCCCAGCCGGACCCGCCCTTCGGCGATCAGCCGCTCCGCCCCTCTGCGGGAGCTGACGCCGACGTATGCGAGGTATTTGGCAAGCCGCATCGCGCCGGCTCGGCTGGCCTTCGCTAGCCGGACGGGTGGCCGTTTTCCGCGCCCTCAAGGGGCGGGGTGGCGCCGGAGCGCAGATCACCTGCCCGCAGCAGCCGCTCCCGCAGGGAGGCGAGCTCATCGGGGGAGGGGTCGTAGCGGCGGGGATCGGGCAGCTCCCCGAGGGAGCGCAGCCCGAACCGGCGCAAAAACAGCTCGGAGGTCCGGTAAAGGGTTGCCCCGGCGGGGGAGCGGCCGGCCTCCTCGATCAGCTCCCGCTCTAGCAGGGCAGCGACGGCGGAGTCCGCGCTCACCCCCCGGATCCGGGCGATCTCGGAGCGGGAGATCGGCTGGAGGTAGGCGATGATCGCTAAGGTCTCGAGCTGGGCTGGGGCAAGGGAGGCCCGCCGTTGGCGGCCAAACAGCCGCCTGGCGGCGGGATCGGCAACCGGATCGGTAGCGAAGGTGAAGCCGCCACCGATCTCCCGCAACTGGATCCCCCGTCGGCCGGGGGCGTAGCGGTCTTGGAGGCGGCTAAGGGCAGCCCCAACCTCCTCCTCAGGGACCTCTGCAACCTCCGCCAGCTCGGCGACGGAGAGCGGCTTTGGCGAAAGGAAGAGCAGCGCCTCGACGATCCTCTCGACGGCTGTCCCTTCAGCCATCGTCCCCTGGCTTTCCTTGGGCGATCACCGTGATCTCACCAAACGGTGTTGGCTGCTCCCAGCGGGCCTCGCCCCGGCGGTAGAGCTCTAGGAGGGCAAAGACGGTGACGGCGACGGTCATCCGGTCGGCACCCTGGACAGCCTCCTCAAACGGAAACCGGCCCTTAGCAAGGAGCTGGCGCAGCCGCTGCAGACAGTCGGCGAGGGAAACGGAGGAGCGGAGCATGTGGCGCAGATCGATCGGCTGGGGCGTCTGCAAGAGGACGCCGATCCGTTCCGCCAGCCGGTTGGGGTCAAGCGGCGGTAGCTCCTCCTCGGGCAGCTGCTGTAGCTCGGGCGGCGGTGGGGCCACCCGGTAGTGGTAGGCGGCCTCCCGCTCCGCCCGGCCCTTCAGCTCCCCAGCCAACGCCCGGTAGCGGCGGGCCTCGACGACCCGGGTGAGGAGCTCCTCGGCTGCCTGCTCGGGGTCGAGCTCGAGCAGCTCCTCGAGCTGGGGTTCGGGCAGAAGCAGTCGCGATTTCAGCTCGAGAAGGGAGGCGACCAAAAGGATGAATTCGGTTGCTGCGCCGAGGTCCAGCTCTCCAGATCGCTCGATGTGGTCGATGTAAGCGAGCACCACAGCGGCAAGGTCGACTTCGAGGAGGTCGACCTCTTCACGCAGGATCAAGGCAAGCAAGAGGTCGAACGGTCCCGAGAAGACATCGAGGTCGAGCTCGATCCCGAGCTTGGGCGAGATCCCGCCAACCGCCACTACCCCACCCCCTCGCTAAGGACCTTTGCCTCCCGGGGCGGGCCGACCCCCATCGCCTCCCGGACATCGGCAAGGGTTTGAGCTGCGATCTGGCGCGCCCGCGCCGCCCCTCCAGCAAGGATCTGCTCCAGCCCCTCCTCGTCTCCCCGCAGCTCGGCGTACCGGGCTTGGATCGGGGCAAGCAGCTCGACAACCGCCTCAGCCACCCGCCCTTTCAGCTCGGCGTAGCCGCTGGCAGCGGCAAACTGGCTTTCCACCTGCTCCGGCTCGGCGCCGGTTGTAGCGGCGAGGATTTCGATCAGGTTTGTCACCCCTGGCTTATCGGGGGAGCGGACTACCTCCCGGCCAGAGTCGGTGACGGCGCGGCGGAACTTTTTGCGGATCACCTCGGGGGGATCGAGAAGGTAGACCGTCCCCTCCTCGCTCCCCCCGGTGGTGGTCATCTTCTGGTCCGGCCGTTGGAGGTCCATCACCCGCGCCCCAACCTTGGGGATCCGTTGCTTAGGGACGACCAACACCTCCTTGTCAGCCCCAAACCGGGCGTTGAAACGGCGGGCGATGTCCCGCATCAGCTCGATGTGCTCCCGTTGGTCCTCTCCGACCGGGACGACCTGGGCCCGGTAGGCAAGGACATCGGCTGCCTGAAGGACGGGGTAGAGGAGCAGGCCCGCCGAGACCAGTTCCCGCGCCCGCACCGACTTGTCCCGGAACTGGTGCATCCGTTGGAGACGGCCAAGCTCGGTCAAGCAGGCAAGGAGCCAGCAAAGCTCGGTGTGCTCAGGGACATCCGACTGCCGGAAGAGGATGCAGCGGTTTGGGTCGAGGCCGCTTGCCAGGAGCAGGGCGGTTAGGTCGTAAAGGGAGGAGCGGAGCTGGTGGGGATCCTGGGGGACGGTGAGGGCGTGGAGGTCGACGATGCAGAACAGGGCCTCCCCTTCCTCTTGGGCGGCAAGGTATTGGCGGATCGCCCCGATGTAGTTGCCCAGGTGCTTGCGGCCGGTTGGCTGGATGCCGGAGAAGATCCGCAGCGGCTCCCCCATTTCAACCCTCTTTAGCTTGATCCCTGAGGATCGGCTGCCGCACGGCCCGTACCTCGTCGAGCCGTTTCACGGGCGTGGTGTGGGGGGCGGTTGTAAGGAGCTGGGGGTCCTCGATCGCCTCCCGGATCACCGCTGCAATTGCCTCTGCAAAGGCGTCAAGGGTCTCCTTGGTCTCCGTCTCGGTCGGCTCCACCATCAGCGCCTCCTCGACGATCAGCGGGAAGTAGACGGTTGGCGGATGGAAGCCGAAGTCGAGAAGCCGCTTTGCAAGGTCAAGGGTCTTCACCTTGAGCTCCCGTTTCAGCGGGCCACCGGAAAGAACGAACTCGTGCATGCAAAGCCGGCCGTAGGCAAGGGGAAGGTAGCGGTCGACGCCAAGCTCGCGGAGCCGGGCCAACAGGTAGTTGGCGTTCAAGACAGCCGTGGCAGAGACGTCCCGCAACCCCTCTTCGCCAAGGGAGCGGATGTAGGCGTAGGCGCGGACGAAGGTCGTGTAGTTGCCGTGGAAGCCGCGGAGGCGGCCGATCGAACGGGGGTGGTTGTAGTCGAGGTAGAACCGGCCCGCCCCGTCTTGAGCGACCCGTGGGACCATCAGGTAGGGCTCCAGCCGCTCGGAGACCGCGATCGGCCCCGCCCCCGGACCGCCACCGCCGTGGGGCTGGGTGAAGGTCTTATGGAGGTTGAAGTGGACGATGTCAAACCCCATCTCCCCAGGCCGGACCCTGCCGACGATCGCGTTTAGGTTGGCGCCGTCGTAGTAGAGGGTTGCGCCGCAACCGTGGACGATCTCGGCGATCTGCGCGATCTGGCGGTCGAAGATCCCCAGCGTGTTTGGGTTCGTAAGCATCAAGCAGGCGACCTCCCGGTCGGCCTTGGCCCGCAGGTCGTCTAAGTCGACCATCCCCTCGGCGTTGCTTTTCACCTCCACCACCTCCAGCCCAGCCATCGCAACCGTCGCTGGGTTGGTGCCGTGGGCGGTGTCCGGGATTAGGACCTTGGTGCGGTGCTCGCCCCGGTCTTCGTGGTAGGCGCGGGTAAGCAGCACCCCTGCAAGCTCCCCTTGGGAGCCCGCTGCAGGCTGGAGGGAGGCGGCAGGTAGGCCTACCAAGGCGCAGAGCGCCCGCTCCAGCCGCCACATCAGCTCCAGCGCGCCCTGGGCTGCATCGTCGTCTTGGAGAGGGTGGAGCCGGGCGTTCCCGGGGAGGGAGGCAAGCCGCTCGTGGAGCCGGGGGTTGTACTTCATTGTGCAGGAGCCAAGGGGATAGAAGCCGGAGTCGAGGTCGTAGTTGAGCTTCGAGAGCCGGACGTAGTGGCGGACCAGCTCCGGCTCGGAGAGCTCCGGCAGCCGGGGCGGCTTTGACCGCAGCAGGCGGGGCTCGATCACCTCCTGGGCAGCGAGGGGCGGCACTTCCAGGGGCGGTGGGTAGAAGGCCCGCCGGCCAGGACGGGACCGCTCGAAGACCGTTGGCATCCCCCCGTTCACCCGGCTACCGCCTCCAACGGGGCTTGGCAGTGGTTGGCTGTGGCCTCCCCGATCAGCTCGGCAAGGCGGTCGATCTGGGCCTTCGTCCGCCGCTCGGTGATCGCAACCAAAAGCCCACCCCGGTCGCTTGGCCGGCCCGTCAGGGAGGGGAGGTCGAGGCCCGGGTTATACCCGTGGGCCCGGCAGTGGGCGCGTACAGCAGCAAGGTCACCGTCCAGCCGCACGGCGAACTCGCGAAAGGTGGGGCCGTCGTAGAGGGGGTGGACCCCGGGAAGGGCGAGGAGTCGCCGGCGGGCGTACCACCCCCGGGCGAGGAGCAGTTCGCCTAGCTCCCGCAGCCCGGCCGGCCCCAACCAGGCGAGGTAAAGGAGGCCGGCAAACGCGTTTAGCGCCTGGGCGGTGCAGATGTTCGAGGTCGCCTTCTCCCGGCGGATGTGCTGCTCCCTGGTCTGAAAGGCAAGGACAAAGCCGCGGTTGCCCTCCCGGTCGACGGTCTGGCCGGCGATTCGGCCGGGCATCCGCCGCAACAGCTCCTTGCGGGCGGCGAAGAAGCCAAAGGAGGGGCCGCCGAACTGCAGCTCGCCGCCAAGGGGCTGGCCCTCGCCAACCGCGATATCGACGCCGCACTCCCCAGGCGGGGCAAGGACGCCGAGGGTAAGGGGGTCGACAGCCGCCACGACCAGCGCCTTGCTCGCCTTCCGGCAGAGGTCGACCAAGGAAGGGAGGTCCTCGATCACGCCGTAGAAGTTGGGTTGGGGAAGGACCACCGCCACCGGCTCTGCCGTCTGCTGGAGCGCTGCAGCAAGCCGGTCGGGGTCGGTACGGCCGCTACGCGGGTCAAGCCCTACCTCCACTACCGGATTGCCCCATGGCCGGGCGTGGGTACGCAGCGTCTGGAGTGCGTGGGGATGGAGTCCGGCGCTGACCAGGATCGGCCCGCCTCCCCGCTCCAGCTTGGCGAGGTAGGCTGCAGCGGCAACGGCTGAAGCGCCGTCGTAAACGGAGGCGTTGGCGACCTCAAGCGCCGTCAGCTCGCAGATCGCGCTCTGAAACTCAAACATTGCCTGGAGCGTCCCCTGGGAGACCTCCGGCTGGTAGGGGGTGTAAGGGGTGAGGTACTCGGAGCGGGCGGTAATGGCTTCAATGAAGGCGGGAACGTAGTGGTCGTAAAAGCCGCCGCCAAGGAAGGAGACCTCCTCCTCGACTGAGCGGTTGCGGGCGGCAAGGTTCCGCAGCTCCGCAAAGACCTGCTGCTCAGGGGCGCCGCCGCCAAGACCAAAGGGCTCCGCCTGGAGAAACTCGGAGGGGATCTGGGCGGAGAACAGCTCCTCGATCGTGGAGCAGCCGATCGTCTCCAGCATCGCGGAGCGGTCCCCGTCGGTGTGGGGGGTGTAACGGCTCAACTGAAACCCTCCTCCCCCAACGGGCTGGGAGGACGGCTAACCACTACCCCCCCTCGACAAGGGCTTGGTAGGCGTTGGCGTCGAGCAGCGCCTCCCGCTCTGCCGGGTCGGCGACCTTGATCCGCACCAGCCACCCTTGGCCGTACGGGTCTTCGTTGATCAGCTCCGGCCGCTCCCGCAGCTCCTCATTGACCTCGACGATCTGGCCGGAAAGAGGGGCAAAGACCTCGGCAACGGCCTTCACCGACTCCACCTCGGCGTAGACCTCCCCTTGCCGGACCTCGGTCCCAACCTTTGGCGGTTCGTAGAAAACGACCTCGCCAAGGGTGTCCTGGGCGTACCAGGTGATGCCAAGGGTGGCGTGCTCCCCTTCAAGGCGGGCCCAGTCGTGCTCGGGGTGGTATAGGAGATCGGCAGGGTAGCGGTCGGCAGCTGTCGTGGTCATAGAACGGTAGTTTCGCAAACGGGACGGCTGGAGCTGCCTGCGGCGCACCGCCGGCAGCGCAACCACCAGCCGCCACAAGATACGCCACGCGGGCAGCGTCCCTGCTAACCGCCGGCGGCCTGCCCGCCGTAAGCGGGGAAGTTGCGGAAGGCCGGCCGCTTCACTACCTCGGCGCGGCGGATCCTGCCCCGGACCTCGATCTCCACCTCCTGCCCCGGGACCGCTGCCCGCGCCGGAAGGTAAGCGAGCCCTACCGGCCGCCCAAGCAAGGGGGAGAAGGTTCCGGATGTGACGATGCCGCTGCCGGCGACGGTGATCACGCGGTCACCGGCGCGCGGGATCGGCCCTGGCTCGGCAACGAACTGGGCGATCCGCAGCCCCTGCTCGGGGTCGTTGCGCAGCTGCTCCGCCCGCCGCAGTAGTTGGTCGGCGCCGATGAACCCCCCGCTGGGCCGGATAAACCGCTCCAAGCCAACGGTAAGCGGACAGCGGTCCTCGGTCAGCTCGTTCCCGTACAGCGGCAGCCCAGCCTCGATCCGCAACGAGTCCCGTGCGGCAAGGCCGGCTGGACGGGCGCCCCCCTCCACTAGCTGCTGCCACAGCCGCTTCAAGGTGGCGGCCTCCCCGATCAGCTCAAACCCCCGCTCGCCGGTGTAGCCGGTGGCGCAGACCAGCACCTGGGCGCCGCCAACGGCGGCCGCTGCGACGCCTCCCCGTGGCGGAGTGGGCAGGCCAACGGCAGCAAGCGCTTGCTCGGCCCGAGGCCCCTGCACCGCCACCATCCCCCGATCGGGCGGCTGCTCCTCCACCGCTACCTGATAGGGGCCGAGGTGACGGCGCAGCCAGTCCACAACGCGCGCCCGGTTGGCGGCGTTGGCAACGAGCAGGAAGGAGCCCTCGTCCAGCCGGTAGAGCAAGAGGTCGTCGATCGGGTAGCCCCGCTCTTCGAGAAGCAGGGTGTAGCGGGCCGTGCCGGGCGCAACCGTCGTTAGATCGGCTGTGCAAACCAGCTCCAGGAAGGGGAGCGCCCCGGGCCCCTCGACGGCGATCCGGGCCATGTGGGAGACGTCAAAGAGGCCGTGGTCGCGGCGTACGGCAAGGTGCTCTTCGCTGACCGGAGCCTTGCCTGGGTAGTGGAGCGGCAGCTCCCAGCCGGCGAAGGGGACGAGCTTGGCGCCCAGCTGGCGGTGCAGGTCCCCAAGCGGGCTTGCGCGCAAAGGAGCGGTTCCTTCGCGGCTCTCGGCCACCGCGCTAACGGAGGAACGGAGGCACGTCGATCTCCTCGTCGGAGATCTCCAGCGAGGAGATCTGGCTGCGGTCGATCGTCGGCCGCTCCCGCTCCGCCTCCCGCCGGCGGCCGGGCCGGTGGCGGCGATCGAAGCCGGTACCGATCACCGTCACCCGAACGTCCTCCTTCATCCCCTCGTCGATCACAGCGCCGAAGATGATGTTTGCCTCCGGGTCGGCGGCCGAGTGAACGACCTCGGCGGCGTCGTGAACCTCGAACAGGCCAAGGTCCGGTCCGCCGGTGATGTTGAGCAGGATCCCAGTCGCCCCATCGATCGACTCTTCCAAAAGCGGCGAGGAGATCGCTGCCTTAGCCGCCTCGGCAGCCCGGTTCTCTCCGCTGGCGGTACCGATCCCCATCAACGCCGAGCCGGCGTCCTGCATGATCGTGCGGACGTCGGCGAAGTCGAGGTTGATCAGCCCCGGAATCGTGATTAGGTCGGTGATCCCCTGGACGCCTTGACGCAGCACCTCGTCGGCGGCCTTGAAGGCATCGAGCATCGTCGTCCGCCGCTCGACGACCGAAAGCAGCCGCTCGTTGGGGATCACGATCAAGGTGTCCACGACCTCCCTCAGCCGCTCGATCCCTTCCCGCGCCTGCTTCGCCCGCTGCGCACCCTCGAACTCAAAAGGCCTGGTGACGACGCCCACGGTCAGCGCCCCAACCTCGGCCTTAGCGATCTCCGCGATCACCGGCGCTGCCCCGGTGCCGGTCCCGCCCCCCTCGCCGGCTGTAACAAACACCATGTCGGCGCCCTTCAGCGCCTCCTTGATCTCGTCCCGCGACTCCTGGGCGGCGGCAAGACCGATTTCCGGGTTCGCCCCAGCACCGAGGCCTCTTGTGCATTCCCGGCCGATGTTGATCTTCACGTCGGCTTCCAACATCTCCAGGGCCTGGGCGTCGGTGTTGCAGGCGATGAACTCCACCCCCCGCACCCCTGCTTCAACCATCCGGCTGACCGCGTTGCAGCCACCGCCGCCAACCCCCACCACCTTGATCACGGCGAGGTAGCCGGCCCGCTCGACGTTGTTGCTGGAACTCTCCACTTGCCGTTAAGGGTTTAGCGCAAAGGGACGCTTGCGCACCGCTGGAAACCCTACGTTACGCAGCTATCTTCGCGCTGTCAAGCGAGGAAAAAAGAACGGCAAGGAGTTTTGCATTTTGACAAGCCTCTTGTGGAGTCTGAGCCTTTTCTGCAGATGAAGAATAAGGCTTAACCTGAGACTGAGAGTTCTGTCTTTGCAGCGGTTTTTTCACTTTCCGGCCCAGACGACCCTTCACCTCCACCGCCACTTGACCCTTGACTTTCCGCGGTAGCCGAGGTCGCTGTTTCCTGCTGGGCGGCGGTTTCCGTTTGGGTCGTGGTGGTTTGAGCCTGGCTTTCTGGGCTGGCCGGCGGCGCAGCTGAGGGACCGCCGTAGAGGGCGCGCTGGAGGGAAGCGATCAGCAGTTCCTGCTCGCTCTTGGCCGGCGGGGCCAAGCTCCCGCTCCCCCCAACGGCGGGGCGCTGCGGTTCGCGGACATCGATGTAGTGGGCGCCAGCAAGGTCTCCCTTCGCCAAGACCGCCACCAGAGAGCGCCACTTTTGCGCGAGGTCTTCTAGGTTCCCAAACCACACTTCGATCCCCCCCTTCAAGGTGGCGGCAAGCCCCCGTTCGCCGTCGGCAACGGAGGTGATAAACGGGAGCAACGGACGGGGGGCTCCGCCCAGGAGCGCTAGATAGGCACGCTGCGGTTCGCTCTCCAAAACCGCCCGGGAAAGGGCTGGAACCCTAACGGTCGGCAAGCCCGGGCTGGCAAGGGCGGTGCCCAACAGGGCGCCTCCGGCCCCCACCGCCTCCCTGGCGCCGCTTGGGGTCTGGGCAACCGCAACGGGAAGCTGGATTGCCAGCCTCACCCTCAGTTCGTTTGGGAACACCCCTTCCGCCCGCACCGCCCTGACCTCTGGAAAGGGACGCACAGCGGCGGCAAGCGCCGCCCCATCTACAGCCAGGGTTGTTTGGCTGCGCGCTGCCCGGCGAAGGGCTGCAGCGATCGCTTGGGCCTGGGGGCCGAACAGCCCTTCGATGCGGACCCTTTCCACGGCAACCAACGGCGAATGGGCAAAACCCACGTAGCCTGCGCCGCAGACGGCGAGCGCGCCAGCGGCGCCAAACGCCGCAAGCAGGCGCCGTTTCCTCCTTGCCGGCGGACGGGGATTGGTCACAGCCAGCAGTTCGCGCCCAGCCGCGGGATCCCTGCCTGGCTCAGCCCGAGCTTGGGCCCTGCCAGGGGAAGGGCTGCCCCCCAAGGAGCTGGACCTCCGGCTCGAGCTCGACCCCAAACCGCTCCTTCACCAGCTCCCTCCCCCGCGCGATCAGCTCCAGGATCTGGGCGGTGGTTGCACCGCCCAGGTTCTCCACAAAGTTGGCGTGCTTTGGGGAGAACCGCGCCTGACCGACCTGAAGGCCCCCCGCTCCGCAGGCTGCAAGCAGCTGGCCGGCCGTTTTGCCGACGGGAGGATTCTTGAAGGTGGAACCAAAGGTCTTGATCCCGGTAGGCTGCGCCTCCCGCCGGCTTTTTCTCAGCTCGGCCAGGCGGGCCCTGATCCGTTGCGGATCGCCGCGACGGAGCTTTAACCTGGCGGCGGTCACAACCTCAAGGCCGGGCTTGAGCTTGGAGCGGCGATAGGAAAGGCCAAGTTCCGCCGGCTCCCGCCGGCTCAACCCCTCGGCTGTAGCCACCTCCACCCAGCGCAGGACCTGGCCAAGCTCGCCGCCGTAGGCGCCGGCGTTCATCCGCACCGCCCCCCCTACCGACCCTGGGATCGAGACGCCGAACTCCAAGCCGGAGAGGCCGTGCCGGGCCGCCTGGGCAGCGAGCGCCGGCAGCCTTGCCGCCGCCCCGCAGCACACCTCCTCCCCCTCGAAGACCGCCCTCTGGAACGGGACACCGAGCTTGATCACAAGCCCTTCCAATCCCTCGTCGGGGACCAAGACGTTTGACCCAGAGCCAAGCACCCATACCGCAAGCCCTTCCCGGCGGGCCCAGTCAAGCAGCTCCACCAGCTCGGCTCTGCTCTTCGGCTTGGCGAAGAACTCCGCCTTGCCGCCGGCCCGGATCGTGAGGTAGGGGGCAAGAGGGACGTCTTGGAGCACTCCATCAGGCTTGGCCATCGCCGCCTTCAACCAAAAGCTTTGCGAACCGGTAGACGTCCCCTGCCCCTGCAACCACCACCAGGTCGCCGGGGCGGAGGTAGTGGGCAAGCAGCTTTACCCCTTCCTCGAAGGTGCGGGCCCACAGCAGGGTCCTCCCCCTTGCCGCCGTCGCAGCCGCCTGGGCGACCAACAGCCCATCGACGCCGGGAAAGGAGCTTGCCTCCTCCCGGGCTGGAAAGACCTCGAGGCAGAGCGCCAGGTCGGCAGCGGCAAGGGCCTGCCCAAACCGCCGATGGAACCGCTTGGTCCGGGAGAAGAGGTGGGGCTGGAAGACCGCTATAACCCGACCGCCCCCGGCAGCGGCACGGGCGGCACGAAGCGTTGCTTCAAGCTCTGTCGGATGGTGGGCGTAGTCGTCGTAGACAAGGGCCCCGCTCGCTGTCTTGCCCACAAAGGAGAACCGTCGCCCAGCGCCCGGAAACCCCGCTAGGCCGGCAGCCGCCTTTGCCAGGTCGACCCCGACCAGCTCGCAGGCGGCCAGGGCGGCAGCAGCGTTTGAGGCGTTGTGCTCTCCGATCACCTGGAGCTGGACCGAGATCCCCTTGTAGTTGAAGGCCGTGCCGGCGGCGGTCACCGTGGTCTGGCAGGGGCGGTAGCGGATTACCTTGCCGCCCTTTGGAGCAAGGCTTAGGAGATCGGGGTGGTCGGGGACGGCACAACGTTGGGCGCCGGCGAGGAAGGCGGCAAAGAGCTCGCGCAGTTCGGAGAGGGAGGTGAACCGGTCCGGATGATCAAGCTCGACGTTGGTGAGGACAGCGACGTCCCGCCTCAGCTCGACCATCGACCGATCGGACTCGTCCCCCTCGACGACAAGCCATTCGCCCCCTCCCGCCTCCCCGTTAGGCAACCCCGGCTCCGGTTCCCCGCCGATCAGCCACCCAACCTCCAGGCCGGCCGCGCAAAGGCCCCGGCGGACCATCGCTGCGGTCGTGGTCTTGCCGTGGGTCCCTGCAACGACAACGGTCTTGAACAGGGAGGTGAGCTCTGCAAGCAGTTCGGCCCGGCTGCGCACCACCAGCCCCCGCTTACGGGCTGCAAGGAGCTCTGGGTTGTCGGCGGGGACCGCCGCCGAGTGGACGACCTCAGTGGTTGGACTGTCCGGCAGGTTCTCCGGACGGTGGCCGATCGCAGCCCGCACAACGCCCTCCGCTTCCAACGCCTGCAGGTAGGGGGAGGAGGAACGGTCTGAACCGCTTACGCTCGCCCCCAACTGGTGGCAAAGGCGGGCGTAGGCGGAAAGGCCAGACCCGCCGATCCCGATGAAGTGGAACTCCCTGCCCCTTAGCGGTCCCGCCATCCCGCCACCTCGAGGATCTGGTCGGCAATCCGCTGCGCCCCATCCGGCGGGGAAAGCTGCCGTGCCGCCAACCCCATCTGCTGCAGCCGGTTGGGGTCAGCGAGGAGCTCTTTTACCGCACGGGCCAACCCCTCCGGGAGGTCGCTGTCCTCCACAGCCACCGCTGCCCCGTGGCTGACCAGGTAGCGAGCGTTGGCGCGCTGATGGTCGGCAGCTGCAAGGGGGTAGGGAACGACAACCATCGGCGTCCCGTGGGCTGCAACCTCGAGCACCGACCCTCCGGCCCGGCAGATCACCAAGTCGGCGGCGGCAAGGTGGAGCGAGAGCTCCTCCGGTGGCAGGAACCGCTCCAGCCGGTAGGTGGGGGGAAGGTCGGCGGCCGCAAGGCGGTCGCCCTCCCGCAACCCCGCCAGGTGGAGCACCCTTACGCCAAGCGGCGGCAGCACGGCAAGGGCGGCCTCGTTGAGGGACCTCGCCCCTAACGAACCACCGAAGAGGACAAGGTAGGTCTCCTCCAGGGGGATCCTCAACGCGCGCCGGGCATCCTCCTTTGCGGGCGGCGCGTGCGGGATCGGCCTGCCGCTGCGCAGGTACTTTCCCCCTTCCCGGCCCGGGATCGGGAAGGCAAGGCAGACCCTCCGTGCAAACGGCGCGAGCAGGCGGTTGCCTAGGCCGAGATGGCTATCCGCCTCGGCGATCACCAACGGCAGGCGCAGCGCCGCCGCTGCCAAGCCAACCGTCGCCCCAGCGTAGCCGCCGGCGCAAAAGACAGCGGCCGGCGCAAGCTGACGCAACAGCCGAAGCGAAGCTGCAACCCCAACCAGCGAGCGGACCGCCCCGTTGGCTGCCCTGAGCGGGCTTGAGCGGTCAAGGCCGCCCATCGGCACCTCCTCGAACGGAAAACCGGCCTTTGGAACAAGCTCCCGCTCGGCCCTCCGCCCCCCGATAAACCGCACCTCCACCCCCCGGCCGGCAAGGGCCTTGCCGACGGCGATCGCAGGAACGACGTGGCCGGCGGTGCCGCCAGCGGCGATCACAACCAACCGATCCTTGCGCGGGGGTGTAGGCACGGTCCAATCCTCTCTTGTTTTTGCGACGCTCGCCGCTTTGCTTCGACTCCACCCGCTGCAGCTGGGCGCTGTTATAACCGGCCGGGATGTCAACGCCACCCGATCCAGCGATCCGCGTCGAAGGGCTGGTTCGGGAGTTTCCCGGCGGCCTGCGGGCGGTCGACGGGATCGATCTAGCCGTTAGCAAGGGGGAGATCTACGGCTTCCTCGGCCCTAACGGCGCCGGGAAGTCGACAACGGTCGCAATCCTCACCACCCTCCTGCCGCCAACGGCAGGCCGGGCGGTGGTGGTGGGCCACGACGTCACCGCAGAAGGAGCCCAGGTGAGGCGGAAGATCGGAGCCTCCCTCCAGCAATCGGCCCTCGACCCCTACCTAACGGCCTGGGAGCACATCCGCCTTCAGGGAGCCCTCCACGGCCTACCCCGCCCTCACACCCAACGCCGCGGCGAGGAACTGCTCCACCGGCTAGGCCTGAGCGAAGCCGCCAGCCGCAAGGTCCGTACTTACTCCGGTGGAATGCAACGGCGGCTCGATCTAGCCCTTGCCTTGCTCCACGAACCGCAGGTGCTGTTCTTAGACGAGCCGACAACCGGCCTCGACGTCCAGAGCCGCACCGGGCTTTGGGAGGAGATCAAAGCCCTTGCCCAACGTGGGGTTACCGTCTTCCTCACCACCCAGTACCTCGAGGAGGCCGACCTCCTCGCCGACCGGGTCGGCATCATCGACCGCGGCAGGATCGTCGCAGAGGGGCCTCCTTCCCGGCTGAAGGCGGAGATCGGGCGGCCTGCATTGGAAGCCATTCCCGCCGATCCAGCCTCCGCAGCTGGGCTCGCCAAGCTTTTGGAGCGGTTTGGGGAGCCCCTCTCCTTGGGGACAACGGATGGCGTCTCGATCCGGCTCCAGGGCGGAACAGGGGAGCTCGCGGAGATCGTGAGGGCAATCGATGCCGCCGGGATCGCCGTCGCCGACCTGCGGATCCACGCCCCTACCCTTGACGACGTCTTCCTCGCCAAGACGGGCCGCCGGTTGGAGGGGGGTGGAGAGGGTTGATCGCGAAGCCGGTGTTGACAATCGCCCTGCGCGCCTTCCTAAAGACCGTCCGCCAGCCGTTCCAGCTCTTCCCGCTGATCTTCTTTCCAGCGATCCTTTTGGCGATCAACGCCAGCGGCCTGACCGCAGCGACCGAGCTACGCGGCTTTCCCACCCACTCCTACCTCACCTTTGCGATCGCCGTCGCCTACGTCCAAGGCGCCCTGTTTGCGCTGGTGAACGCCGGCACAAACCTCGCCGAAGACATCGAGTCCGGCTTCTTCACCCGCCTTGCCCTGACGCCGCTTTCCCGAGCCGCCCTGCTGGGCGGGCTGCTCATCGGGATCGCTGCCGTCGGCGTCCTCCAATCCCTTGTCTACCTGCTGATCGGCGCGGTTGCCGGTGCCCACCTCCACGGCGGCCTCCCAGGGGCGTTCCTTTTGTTGGGCTTAGGGGCCTTTGCATCGGCCGGCTTTGGCGCCGGCGGGATCGCTGCCGCGCTGCTGTTGCGCTCGGGGGAGGCGGTCCAGGGCCTCTTCCCCCTCTTCTTCGTCCTGTTAATCCTCTCCTCCGCCAACCTGCCGCGCAACCTGCTCCACGGGTGGTTCCACACCGTCGCCACCTACAACCCCTTCTCCTACCTCATCGAGGGGTTTCGGGCCGTCTACTTGAGCGGTTTTCCCGCCGGCCCCCTCTTAGGCGCAGTTGCCGTGATCGCCGGTACCTGGCTTTTGTTTGGCAGCGCTGCGGTAGCGCTGCTGTGGAGGAGCCTGCGGCCAGGATGAGCGCGCCGGCTGGACTGTGGACGGTCACCAGAGCGGTTGCCCGGCGCAACCTGGGCAGCTACCTGCGCCGGCCCGAGCTGCTCCTACCCTCCCTTCTTTTCCCCCTTGTCTTCTTCGCCTCCTTTGCCGGCGGCCTTTCCGCCCTCGGCCACCTCCCCGCCTTCCACTACGCCCCCGGCTACACCACCTTTCAATACGGGTTCATCCTCTGCCAAACCGCCCTTTTCTCCGGCCTCTTCACCGCCTTTTCCCTTGCCTACGACCTTGAAACCGGTTTTGCCCGCCGCCTGTTTTTGGCCAGCGCCAACCGCACCGGCATCCCCCTCGGCTACGCCGCCGTCGCCGTTGCCCGCGCGATCCTTGCGATCGCCGTCGTCACCGCCGTCGCCCTTGCGGTTGGGATGAGGGTTGAAGGCACCCCAGGCCAGCTCGTGCTGCTCTGCGTGCTTGGCCTCCTCCTGGTCTTGATTGGGTACGGTTGGGCTGCTGGGATCGCCTTGCGGTTCCGAACCGTCCAAGCCGGGCCGGCGATGCAAACCCCTGTCTTCCTCGCCGTCTTCCTCGCCCCCGCCTACGTCCCACTGCAGCTGCTGCGGGGCTGGATCCACTCCGTCGCCAACTTCAACCCCGTCACCTACTACCTCGAGGCAACTCGGGGACTGCTCAGCGGCCACCCGGAAGAGCTCCTAGCCGCATTACTCCTAGCCGCCGCCCTCGCCGCCGCTTTCTGGGGCTGGACCCAGTTCAACCTCAAGGCCGCTGAAGCGGCGGGCTAAGCGGCAGCCGCCTTCCGCTAGCGGGCCCGCCTTCCCGCCCGCCCGCTGGCCAGCGGCCGCGGGGGCCGGCTCCGGGCCCTCCCGCCAGCCCTGCGGTTGGCAGCCCTGCGGGGCGCCACCACCCGCAGGTGGGGGCTTTGTCCGGCCGCAACCCCTTGGATCAAGCCGCAGGCACAGAGCGTCACCACCATGCTGGTCGAGCCGTAGGAGACGAGGGGAAGGGGCACCCCCGTAAGCGGGGCAAGGCCGAGGACGGCGAAGACGTTGAGGAGGGCTTGGCTGGTGATTAGGGCTGTGCAGCCGACGGCGAGGAGGGCTGCGTAGAGGGAACGGGCTTTGCGGGCTACGCGCAGGCCGACAAAGGCGATCAGCCCATACAGCCCCAGCAAGACCGCGATGCCAACCAAGCCAAGCTCTTCTCCGATCACAGCGAGGATGAAGTCGGTTGGCGCCTCAGGCAGGAAAAAGGCCTTTTGCACGGAGCGGCCTGGGCCAACCCCGAAGATCCCGCCCGAGCCAAGGGCAAGCTGGGCCTGAACCGCCTGGAAACCGGAGCCGCTGGCGTGGGCCCAGGGGTTTAGGAAGGAGGTGAGCCGGGCGCGGGCGTAGGGGCGGGCGAGGGCGTAAAGGAGGACGAGTCCAGCAAGGAGCAGGGCGAGCTGGGCAAGCTTGCCAAGCGGCATCCCCGCCGCCACCAGCATCGCCGCCACCGTACAGACGATCACGATCGCCGAGCCGAGGTCGGGCTCGGAAGCGACCAGGGCAGCGCCAGCTCCGCAGACCAAAAGGAGCGGCCTTGCAACCGTGGAGAGGGACCGCACCGCCTCCGGCCGGCGGGCGAGGAGGCTAGCGGCGTAGAGGATCAGGGCGAGCTTGAGGAGCTCAGCCGGCTCGAACCGCAGCGGTCCCCGGCCGATCCACCGCCGTCCCCCGTTTACCGCCACCCCGATCCCCGGGATGTGGACCGCAACCACCAACAGCAGGCAGACCGCTACCGCTGGGCCGGCCAGCCGGGGCACCAACGCCACGCCGCGGCGGGCACAGAAGGCCATCCCAACCAGGCCTACGGCAGCGAAGCCGAGGAACTTCAACAGGTAGGAGAGCCCCGTGCTGCCGCTTTCAAGGACGGCTGTCGCGGAGGCGGCGGAGTAAACCATCACGGCGCCGTAGGCGAGGAGGCCAAAGACCGCTGTCGCCAGCAGCCGCTGCTCGGTCCTGCCTTGTCCTTTGGGTGCCACCGCCCCCCTTTTCGACAGCAAGGGCAGATGTCCCCCCGCTAAGCGGCGCCAACCAGCTCCTTGAACCGGTTCCCCCGCGCTTCAAAGTTCTCAAACTGATCGAAGGAGGCGCAGCCAGGGGAGAGCAAGACCACGTCCCCAGGCCTCGCCCTCCCCTTGATCGCTGCCACCGCCCGCTCCAGGGTCCCTGCCTCCTCGACCTCGATCGGCAGGCCGGCAAGGGCCTCTCCGATCCGCTTCCCGTCTTCACCGATCAGAAAGACCGCGCAGCGGTAGCGGGCAAGGGGACCGCGCAGTGCCTCGAACGGCTGACCCTTCCCCTGGCCGCCGAGGATCAGATAGACCCGGCCCGTGGCGGCCAACGGGGCGACGGCCCGCAGGGCAACGACCGTCGAGCCTACGTTTGTGGCTTTGGAGTCGTTGATGTAAAGGACGCCTTCAGGCCCCGGAACCTCCTCCAGTCGGTGGGGTACGCCCCTGAACCCCCTGATTCCCGCTGCAACCGCCTCCGCGGGCAGCCCTGCAGCGAGGCAGGCGGCTGCAGCGGCAGCGACGTTCTCCTTGTTGTGGCTGCCCCGCAGCGCAAGCTCCGCGGCTGCAACCAGCCGTCGGGCCCTCTGGCCAGGGGGAGAGAGCCGTTGGTAGAGGATCCCTCGCCGCCAGAACACAGCCCCGTCCGGACCGCCAAACGGGATCACGGTGCTTGCTGGCTGACGGCCGGCAAGCTCGCCGACCAAGCGGCGGTTCACCACCGCGACATCCCCTGGCCGCTGGTTGGCAAACAGCTTCAGCTTTGCCTCCTTGTAAGCGGCAAAGGAGCCGTGCCAGTCGAGGTGGTCGGGGGTGATGTTGAGGAGCACGGCCACCTCGGGGGCAAAGGCAAGGCTATCTGCAAGCTGGAAGGAGGAGACCTCGGCGACCACGGTCGTCTGCGGCAGCGGGGGCGCAAGGAGCAGCTCGCTGACCGCAACCCCCACGTTTCCAGCAACTGCCGCCGGCCGGCCGGCGGCAGCGTAGATCGCGCCGATCAGGGAGACGGTTGTGGTCTTGCCGTTGGTGCCGGTTACCGCCAGAAAGGGAAGGTCGAGAAGCCGCCAAGCGAGCTCGAGCTCCCCAACGACCGTCAACCCGCGGCGCCGGGCCTCGACGACCAACGGCGCCGTCGGCGGCACCCCTGGGCTTTTGACGACGGTTGCAACCCCCTCCAACAAGGCGGGGTCTTCGCCGATCTCGACCGCAACCCCACGACCCTCAAGCTCGGCTGCGCTGGTTGGCGGCCGGCGGTCGACGCCAACCACCTGCTCCCCCCGCGCCCGTAGGGCAAGCGCAGCGGCGGTTCCAGAGCGGGCAAGGCCAAGGACGAGGTAAGGACCTGGGGGGAGCGGCGGCCGCCGGTTGTGCTGCGCTGCTGCCTCAGCCACGGACCGATTGGCGGAAGACGACAAAGCCGATCGCAGCGCAGAGCGCCGCGACGATCCAGAACCGGAGGATGATCTTCGTCTCCGACCAGTTACGGAGCTCGAAGTGGTGGTGGATCGGGGCCATCAGGAAGATCCGCTTGCGGCGCAGCCGGAAGGAAGCGACCTGGAGCAGGACCGAAACCGCCTCGATCACGAAGATCCCGCCGAGCAGCAGCAACAGGATCTCGGTCTTGGTCATCACCGCCAGGCCGGCAATCGCCCCACCCAAGCCAAGGGCCCCGGTATCCCCCATGAAGATCGTTGCCGGGAAGGCGTTGAACCACAGAAAGCCGACGCAGGCGCCGACCAGACAGGCAGCGAACAAGGAGAGGTCGTATTCGCCGACGTAGGCGGTCATGGCGATATAGGCCAAGCCGACGATCGCAACCGATCCGGCAGCGAGGCCGTCGAGCCCGTCCGTGAGGTTAACCCCGCTGGTTGTGCCGGCAACAACTAAGTAGATCAACAGCGGGTAGGCCGGTCCGATGTTCACCCCGCCGTGGACGAACCGGAACTCGAGGGTGGGCGGCAGATGGGCAAGCCGGGTCGCGGCAAGCCAGAGGCCGACCGAGATCGCGATCGTCACCGCTAGCTTGGTGCGGGCGCGCAGGCCAAGGGAGCGGCGGCGGGAAAGCTTCAGGTAGTCGTCGGCAAAGCCAAGGGCGGCGCAGGCGACGGCGGCGCCGAAGGCAGCAAGCGGCTTTGCTTCGTAGTGGGTGAGGATCAAGAACGGGATCGCGATCGCAACGAAGATGATCAAACCCCCCATCGTCGGCGTGCCGGCCTTGGTGCGGTGGCCTGCAGGACCCTCCTCCCGGATGTGCTGGCCGAACTCCCGAGCCCGCAAAAACTCGATAAAGCGGGGAGCGAGGAAGATGCAGATCAAAAGCGACGCCGTCCCACCGATCAGGACCCGGCCGACCGCGGAGCCGGTCATCCGACCGCGGAGGGCGTCCGCAAAAGGGCGGCGATCCGCTCCATCTGGAGGGCGCGAGACCCCTTGACGAGAACCACGTCATTTGGCGCCAGCAGCTGGCGCAATAGCTGGGCCGCCTCCTCGGCGTCCCCCACCGCCCAAGCGGGGCAGGGCGCAACCTCGGCAAGGGCCTTGGCCCGGGGACCGACGGTGATCAGGCAGGAGACCCCTGCCTTGGCAACCGGCTCCCGCAGCCGGCGGTGCCACTCCAGCTCCTCCGCTCCCAGCTCCAGCATGTCCCCAAGCACCGCGATCCGCCGTCCCTGCTCCTTGCCAAGGGCTGCAAGGGCAGCCTCGACGGAGAGCGGGTTGGCGTTGTAGCAGTCGTTGATCAGCGTCACCCCTTCGCCAAGCTCGATCCGTTCGCCGCGCAAGGGCTCAAAGGAGACCTCAAGCCGGTTGGGGAGCGGGACCCCCAGCGCCCACACCGCAGCAGCGGCGGCTAGGAGGTTGTGGAGCTGGTGGTCCTCGGCGAAGGGCACCTCGATCCGGGCCTTTTCCTCGCCGCAGCGGATTACCACCGCTTGGTTTTCCTGGGCTACCAGCTCCACCTCTCCCCCGCCGCCAAACGGGACCAGCCGCTGATCGGTGCGCAGGTGGGGAGCAAGCAGGGGTTGGTCGGCCGGGAAGACAGCAGCGGTCCCTGGCCGCATCGAGGCGAATAGCTCGGCTTTCGCAGCAGCTACCCCCTCGAGGGTGCCGCCGACAAGGCCGAGGTGAACGGGGCCGATCGTCACGATCACCCCTACATCGGGGTCGCAGATCTCGGCAAGCTCGGCGATCTGGCCGTGGCCCCGCATCGCTAGCTCGAGGACCACCGCCTCGACGTCACCAGGGGCTGAGAGCAAGGAGAGCGGCAGGCCGATCTCGGTGTTGAAGTTGGCCTTGCTTTCCGCCACCCGCAACCGGGCCCGAAGCAGGGCAGCGGTGATCTGCTTGGTCGAGGTCTTGCCTGCCGAGCCGGTGATCCCTACGACCTTGGCCTTAAGGGCTGCCCGCCAGCCGGCCGCCAGGAGTTGGAGGGCAAGCAACGGATCGGGGTGGGAGAGGACCGTTCGGTCCGGGTAGCGGCCCAGCGCTACGACGGACTCGGCAAACCGTGGCTCGACCAAAACGGCGTGGGCGCCGCCGGCAAGGGCCTGCTCAGCGAACTGGCCGCCGTTGGCCTTCTCCCCCCTGAGACCAAAGAAAAGCTCCCCGCCGAGAACGTCGCGGCTATCGATCCCAACCCGCCCGGGAACTGGAGGCGCTCCAGCTTGAAGCAGGGCTGCGCCGCTCAGCCGTGCGAGGGCAGCCGGCTGCCAGAACCGCGCGACGCCGGTCTCCCTCCCCAGCCGCTTCGCAGCGGCGATCCTGGCGACCCTGCGGTCGTCGAACGGCACCACCCTTCCCCCCGCAAACTCCTGTCCTTGCTCATGCCCTTTGCCGGCGATCAGCACCACGTCCTCCTCGGCGGCAAGGTCGATCGCCCGACCGATCGCGCTGCGGCGGTCGACCACCACCTCGACCGCTGCCTGGCCGCCATCCATCCCCGCCAGAACCTCGGCAACGATCTGATCCGGGGGCTCGGAGCGGGGGTTGTCGGAGGTGACGACGGCTAGGTCAGCAAGCTCTGCAGCCGCCTTTCCCATCAACGGCCGCTTCGCCCGATCCCGGTCCCCGCCAGCGCCAAAGACGCAGATCAGCCTCCCCCCGCCCCTGCTGGCGAGGAGCTCCCGCAGGGCAGCCAACACCCGCTGCAGGGAGTCGGGGGTGTGGGCGTAGTCGACGACGATCTCGAACGGCAGCCCCGTGGGCACCCGCTCCATCCGGCCGGGCACGGCAAGCGGGCCGGTAAGCGCCGCCGCCGCGGCGGCGGGGTCGTAGCCAAGGGCAACCACCACCCCTAAGGCAGCAACGGCGTTGGCGACGTTGAACCGGCCTGGGAGACCGACCTCCACCTCGAGGCTGCCTCCCGGGTGGTGGAGGAGGAACCGGCTGCGGTCCGGCAGGCAGCGGATCCGGGTGGCGTAGAGGTCGGCCCGCTCCACCTCCCCTTCGAGGCCGAAGGTGAGGGGGCGATTAGGGAGTTCGGCGGCAAGGCGGCGGCCGTAG
>Ga0167615_1000096_pt1 | contig 31223 bp, 28 predicted proteins | sample BED_Mat_host_9_1_FD_111800 | JGI IMG/M metagenome (GOLD analysis project Ga0167615, IMG submission 111800) | Extremophilic microbial mat communities from Yellowstone National Park, USA - BED_Mat_host_9_15 (v2) (version 2) | ecosystem: Environmental > Aquatic > Thermal springs > Hot (42-90C) >... | reverse complement strand
CCAATTAATAATGGAAGGTGCTTTCGTAATACCTGGAGGAATAATAGCCTTATCATTTACAGATAGAGTTGGAAGAAAGCCATTGCAGGTCATAGGCTTTATAGGAATGGGATTATCTCTATTAGCATTCGCCGCATATAAAGAATTAGCAGGAGATGCTTTTTCTGCTGTTTTAGCTTTAATATTATATGGTGGAATGGACTTTTCAATGCAAGCAGGACCTGGATCTATAAGCGGATCAGGAGTTTTGGGTGTAGAATTAGCACCTACTAAGGTTAGAAATATATCACAGTCATTAACTGTTGCCGCTGGAAGAATAGGAGGTGCATTAACTACATTTGTTTTTCCGGTTTTGTTTGCTAAATATGGTCAATTCTTTGCTGTAGGGTTTTTATCTGCAACAGCTATAATAGCTGCAATAGTAACATTAACGTTGATTCCAGAGACAAAAGCAAAGTCATTAGAAGAAATAAATAAAGAAGTAGTAGAAAAAGTAGAAGAAATGAAAAGTTTATATAAGGAATTTGGAATAAAATAATATAATTTATTTTTTTATATAGTGGGCATTAAAAAATATTTTTTAATAAGAATGATTAAATTTTTATCATACGTTAAGAAATTAATACTCTGGTATAGAAGTAAATAGCTTGCCATCAAATAATAGCGAGCAGAGGGAATATACATGAAACTATTAATAGCGTTAGGAGGTAATGCCATATTAAGAAAAGGTGATAAAGGTAGTGTAGATGATCAATGGAAAAATGTAAACAATGCAGCCGCAACAATAGCTAAATCAATAGAACATGAGGATGATATAGTTATAACTCATGGTAATGGACCTCAAGTAGGCTATCTTATAGAAATGATGTATTCTATGAACTCAGAAAGAGCATTAACCATAGATATAGCAGATGCAATGACTCAGGGATGGATCGGATATATGTTGCAGCAATCATTTTCCAATTATTTAAAGGAAAGAAAAGCTATTGCTATATTAACTAGAACTTTGGTGTTAGATAACGATAAAGAGTTTTCAAATCCTACTAAATATGTAGGAAGTTATTTTTCAATGGATCAAGCAGAGAGGTTATCTAAAGAATTTGGTTGGGTATTTAAAGAAGACCCTAGAGGGGGTTATAGGAGAGTAGTGCCAAGTCCAATGCCAGTTGATATACTAGAAATTGATATTATTAAAAAATTGCTAGATGAAAAATATATAGTTATAGCTGCAGGGGGTGGAGGAATTCCTGTTATAAAGAGAAAAGAAAATTACATTCCAATAGAAGCTGTAATTGATAAAGATTTGGCAAGTTCATTATTAGCCACAAAAATTATGGCTGATAAATTTATAATATTAACTGATGTAAAAGGAGTTGCAATAAATTATGGTAAAAAAGATGAAACATGGTTAGAAAAGGTAGGAGTTGATGAGTTACGCGATTTATATAAAAAAGGTATGTTCCCTGAAGGATCTATGGGCCCAAAGGTATTAGCTTCTATTAAATATGTTGAATCAACAAATGGAACTGCAATTATAGGAGATCTTGATGATGCTTATAATGTAATAAAAGGTCTATCAGGAACTGTTATAGTTCCTTGATTCCTCTTTGAGATTTTAAACTGAGCCTTCTATAAGGACAATCTTTCCAATAGTTTTCACATTTATTTACTTTACTCTTTGTTATCAGAGAATCTATAACCTTGCATCTGGCATAATAATTTCCATTATTTTCTAATACTTCAAAAAACTCACATCCTGAAGAAGGTTTATAACTGAGCATATAGATTGGTTCAAAAACTGTCTTTATTTTGTTTTCTTTCGACATTTTTCCACCGTTAATTTTTTTGTGCACAAAAGTATATATTTTTAGATTTAGCATATTAATAAAATCCTTTAGAAAGAAATATTAAATTAAATTCACTTAGTTTATTCTGACCTCCTCTCCGCCCTGAAGGGCGAGGTTTGCCGTTCATTTTATCAAATAAATTCAGATAGCTTTCTTTTCTTCAAACTATATTTTAATAGATAGCTTTCTTTTAACACATAGGTTGGATCTGCTTTAAGCCAACTACTTGCATATTTGTTGACTTCATTTATATCATTAGTCTTAAATTTATAGCCTTTAATCAAGGAATTTCTAACAGTTTCTCTTATATGCCAATTCCCCACAGGAGCATAATAGGAAGGTAAAATCTCTCTCAAAATAACTATGCTTGCCTTTACTTTTGTTTTTAAAAGGTACTCCAATATAGCAAGCCTTGCAGCGGAAAATCCGCCATCTGGGGTAGAAACCCTTCCTAAAGCATCCTCTTCAACTTTGCTTATAACAGGTTTTTCAGCATATCTTGTCCATATTGATAAAGGATGCCAAACTTCAATCCATTCAAATTCTATATCTCCTGGTATTAATATTATTAAAAATCTATTGCTTAAATATTCACCCTCATATATTTCGTATTGGCTTATTTCGTTAAATTCTCTGACTTGTTTTCTTAAATATTTGGAAAGAGTATCATCAATTGCAGTTATTGACCATCTTGTCGGAACAAGCCTCCTTTGCTTTATCTTTCCTAAAAAACCTAAGCTTAACATATTTTGTAAAATATATACATCAACTCCTTCTTTATATAGGTTCCACAAAGCATTTTCTGCCTTCAAATCATCCCATATGATTTTTTCTGTTGCTTTACTTAATTTGGGATTACTCCTTACAATTATTTTTTCAGCTGGGGCTCTAGGACCGACTGGTTTAGTTATACCATCGAATGATAATTTTGGTAATGGAGGCTTTTTAAGCAATACTTCACTATCAACAGGCCTTTCAGATATTATTGCTAAGCCTATCTCATTCTGATACAATTCCCAAGGTCTATTTATATCAACAACTATTGTAGCAGAGACGAGTTCGCTTCTCATTTTGATTATATTTTCTAAAGGCTCCTTTTTAATTGACCACAAAATAGGATTATCCCTGTATTTAGCTTCATCCCCATTTATTCCTGGAGGTATCATATAGTGAAAGAGAACTTTTGGATAACCATATTCTCCTACAAGACCGCTGGGAGGAGTTGATCCTCCAGCATTTTTATCAATTATTTTTAGAGATGAATTTAATTGAGATCTAAATTCTTCTAATATAGGACATTTTGGAAGTCCGCATAGCTTTTTGTATCCTTTGCATCTAGCACATAGCTCTGCTGGTATTCTTGTCACAAAGAAGCACCTTACGCGCTTTAATTCTATATTTAGCAATGGTTAATAAAAATTTAAAGAGCTTTCTATTTATTTTTTGTAAAAAACTGATATTTAATGGCAATAAAAAAGTCAAGCATCTCTTTTCCAGATTGGGATAAAGGTTTTTAAATTCTGATAAAATTAAATAAAGAGTGTCATTCTAAGAAAGTGTTAAGCAACTATAATAATCTAGCATACTTATAAAAGGTATAATCCTCAGACCTTAAGAAAACATTCATGGCTGGAAGGAGGTCATAAAGTAAATACAAATGATTTCAATTAGAAATCAGATATGAGAGTTTTTATTATTTATTAAAATTAATTTTAATTTATTAAATATTAAGCAGAGCTAATATTTCATTTGGAGTTAAATCCTTAACTCTTTTTTCTTTGAGGTTAATTTTTTTTAGGTTTTCTTCGTCGGTACAGATTTTTATGACCTTTTCAGCTTTTTTATTTCTTTGAGAAAATAAGCAAGAGGTTAATTTTTCTAGCCTAGTGAGGTTCTCATTCCATAAATTTTTTCTTTCTAAAACTATTACTGAGCTATCTACCTTAGGTCTTGGGATAAACTTTTCTGATGGTATGTACCCAATTATTTTTGCTTTGAATAAAAGTTGCATAATTATGCTTAATCTACCATAGCTCTCTTCTCCTGGATTTGCTATTATTCTATTCCCAACTTCTTTTTGCATTCCTAATACAGCATATTTTATATTATTATTTTTTGCAAGATTAATTAATATTTTTGAAGTTATATTATATGGTATGTTAGATACCAATATAGGTATTTTCGTCGACTTTACAATGTTAATTCCATTGCCAAAAATGAATTCTACATTATATGGTAAAAAATTTCTTACATAGGAGAGCCTTCTATCAATTTCTATTGTTATAACCCTTTTTGCAAGAAGTGATATGGGTAATGTAATTGATCCTATGCCGGTTCCTATCTCAAGGAAATCTTGATTTTTGTATTGAATTAATTGGTCATAGAAAAGTTTTATATAATTGCAATCAAGCAAAAAATGTTGTGATATTTTTTTAATTAACTTAATTTTAATTTTGTCCTCAAAATTATTACATATAGAATAAAAATTTTTTAATTCCATTATTATTCCTCAGCTTCATTTTGTCTTTTGATAAAGACTTTTTCTCATTAAATCTAGGTAATTTAAAAATAAAATATTTGGATCTTTAGGTTCAACAAATAAATAATATTTTGGTTGGTTTGTAATTTCATCGATTATTTTGTCTGCAAGAATATCTATAGGATCAACCTTTAATATTTTTTTGATTTCATCAAAGCTAGTAATTTTTTTAGCTTGTCTAGTTTCAAGAAGCGTTTTAAGCGTTTTCTTTCCGACGCCTCTTAATAACTCAATGGAATGTAGTCTTATGTTTATTGGTTCTGCTATATTAAAGAATTCAACAAATAGTTTTTCATTTTTCCTAATAATCAACTTAATAGCCTCAGGTAGAGTTCTTTTTGCTATTTCTGATAAATCCTTATAAGATATAGGTGTTCTTGGAACTGCCAAAATTTTTTCTGAAAGGCCTCTTTCTTTAGCTACCTTCGAAAGGTCAGAGGGGTTTTTCAGATAAACTAGCCCGCTATTTGGGTCTGAAAGAGATATATCTATTAAATCTGATATTCTTTGAGAAACTGGAAATATAGTAGTACAATATATTTTTTTATCAGCTCCAGGTATACAAGCTAATGAGACATCAAATGTTTTAAATTTTTTACCTGTAGGGTCTAAAGGTTCGTTTATTGTTTTTACTGTTTCTCTCGCTAATGTAACAACATCTAAGGATTCTAACTTATGTCCCAAAGGAATGCCATCTAATATAGTAAATTTTCTCACTCCAATAGCTTGTGCTATGGGTTTTTCTTTATGCCATGGATGTGGATCCATATAATATCCATTATCCATGTAATCTAGTATAACTGCTTCTATTTCTACTCCTGCTATATGTTCTCCTTCTTTTTTCTGTGGAGCCCTCTGACCTTCCATTAAATCTCACTCCCTTCTATTTTTAAAGATATTTCATCCTATTTATTTATATTTGTAGAAAATTTTTTAAATTGAAATAATATTTTTATTAAGGTATTAAGATTTCATCCTAATATAAACGTTTCTTTTAATAAATTAATCAAAAAATATGTGTTGTCTATTAAATGAGAAGTCCAAATGAATAAATGTGAGTTTTAAACAACATATCTATGGGATTTAGTTTACTTAATTATATTTAGGGCAGAGTAGTTATTTATATACGGATTGAGTAGTATGCCTAGAAAGAAAGGAAAAGGTGAATCAATTAAAAATAAAGAAGAGAATAATAAAGGCCATGAAAATAAAAAGAAATCACAGAAAAAAGCAAAGCTTAGTGATGAAGAATTTAATAATTTTGTGACTAGTATATCAAATGAAATAATAGATAGGTTTGGCCTTGATCTAATTAATTTAAGTCCAAATGATATTAAGGATTTGGTTGAAGAAATAATAGCCTCTATAGTGGAGTCTAGGGTAACTAAGCCCTCAGAAGAATCTTTGATGAAAAAATTTGTAAATTTAAAAGATCAATTTATGAAGGCTGTTGCAGCCAGGCTTATTGAAAGAGATGAGATAGATTCCAGAGATAGAGTCGAATTTATAATAGCTTATGCACCAGAATTTGCTGGAAAGGCTGCTCCCAAACTTTATAAGATAGTTAAGAAAATTAATGCACCCGATCTAATAGAAAACTTAAGGCAACTTTGGAATAACTATGGTAATAGAACTCCAATAAGGTGTCCTGTTTGCGGTTTTAATTCTGTTATGCCCGATATGAATTGCATAGTTTGTGGAGCAATTCTTGATGAGAAGGATATAAAAAAAGATATAAATTTAAAAGATCAGCTTGTTAATCTAAGAAAAATTTATAATAATAGTTTATTAGAGGAGATAGTAAATTCTGGCTACATAATTTATGATGGAGAAATAAAGCCACCTAGTTTACAAGAGAAAGATAAGATAAGCGTTAAACTTCATTTAAGTAAAGAAGAAAAAAGCATCTTATTAAATTTGTTAAGAAGAAATGTTTAAAGTAACATCAATATTTCTTAAGTTTAATTTGATACACGTATTGCAAATTTCATGATCAGAAAAACCTCCGCAAATTTTACATTTAGTTTTGCTTAACTTATTTGTAATGTTGTTTAATCTTTCAACAATTCTTTGGCTCCCAAAATCAAGTTCGGGTCTTGAACCTGCTATTGAGTAAAATATGCTTTTTGATTTTATATGAGTAGAACATAAAGGATTTATTTTTACTCCAGATATAAATTCGTAAGATGCTAGAATTTCTCCCTCAATGCCAGAAAAAGGATAAAATATTTTTATATTATCCATATCTAGAAATTCAAATGATTCGGATAGAAATTCACTTTTTCCATTTAATATAGAGTCTAATAAAATTAAAGATATATCTGTTCTTGTTATAGGTAATGAAATAAAATTATAGCCTAAAGCTTTAGCTGATTTTATTGACCAAGCTCTTTCATATCTTAGGCATTCCATTAGAGACAGCTTATCAGGAGGTTTGATGCTAATATCAGCAATTAATATATCTGTTTTATCCTCTAAAAAGCTTTTAATTTTTTCTATATCATAATCTTTAGGTACTATTATAGCAAGTTTTGATTTAAATTGCTTCTCAATTCTGTAGAGAATGTTAGATAAAACTATAGATGAACCTGGAGAAAAATAAGTTATTGGTATAACTATTTTGCTGTCCATGTTTAAAATCTTAGTTTTGCTTATTTCTCTCTTAACTCCTTTTTCGATTACATTATTTAAGCATTTAGCACAAATATACTCGCCACTGTATGTTCTATAATAAACTGCAGGTCTTTTTTTGCATATTGAGCACATCTTGGTTATCTTCTCTGCCAACTGCTTTTTCACCTCGACTTTCTATTGTAGATATTCCTAAATTGAAATGATAAAGAAACAACAAACCTCGCCCCTTCTAGGGGCGGAATAAAAGCTTTTAAATCAAAAATACTATTTCTATTTGAAATGCCTTTAGATGCCTTCGTCTGGTCAACTCTTAGAACATGAAGAGCTGGAGCCGATTTCTCCCGCAATATCGGCTTGAGGGATAATAGAGTAATACCCATAAAGGGGTGTAACCCTCTAGACCTCAGGAAACTCGCCCTTCAGGGCGGGGAGGAGGTCAGAAAATAAACTAATGCTTGAGCAAACCTTTTCAAAGAATTAAAATACAGAGGAGGTAGCAGCTCTTCAATGGAAAAGTTAAATTAAAATCAACTAGGGACTAATTACAGAAAATCCAAAGAGATAATGGAAGTTAACATTAATGCTAAAACTTAAGGCTCTTGAGTATAATATTTGCGTATTTATGGTTTTAAAGCAATACCCTTTTGTCTCTGCGCTTTTAAAGGCGTTGAAGTTATATCTAAGAGGGCTGACCTCCTCCCTGCCCTAAAGGGCAAGGGTTCCCTTAGGGTAGATCATAGGTTTGTGATTTACCGCCTTCTTTTTCATCACTTCATAGCTAGCAGGTAGAGGTTTCTTCACTACCCCGCTCCATCCGTCCATTGGTAGACCACTGGCTGGGCCTTCAACCCATTACTCCTATCCCTCACTAGAAGTTGCCCTTTCCTCCCAGATCCTAGGGACTTGGGGATATGTTTTTAATGTGTAGGGACACATATACACTTTGGCCCTGATTTAGGCTTCCCTATACGATTCCTATATTACACTTGTTAGTTGGGGTAGATGCATACTCATGTTTCAATGATACATACCCCATTAGCAGCTGTCTCAATTTTAAATTTTTAAATTTAAAAAACTTTTCTTATCCCCACCTTAAAAGGCGAGGCTTTCAGTTATAAAATGGAAAAAAAGATAAGGTAATACAACCCTATATAATATATGATAGAGAGGTCAGTGTTAGAATATGCCCAGAAAAATATTTACTCAAAAGATAAGGTAATACAACCCTATATAATATATGATAGAGAGGTCAGTGTTAGAATATGCCCAGAAAAATATTTACCTTACTCAATCATAATATATTTACGCTAAACGCGATTGGTGGATTTAAGAAGGGGTGTAAATATGGCATCAAATGAAGCTGATCAATTAAAATTAATTAAGGAATCAACATTTAAGCCAGAAATTGAAATAGAAGCTAGGAAGCTTTTGTTGAAAGAAATTTATGGAGCTGTTTTAAAAGAATATAATAAAAGGGCGCCAAATGGTGGTTTATTAGCTGATATTCCACAGTGCGTAAAAGATTTCGTTGAAGGTAAAAGGAATGAACCATGCGAAGATGATATGAAATTTACTTATAATGCAATAAAAGTATTACAATCGAGATATATGGTAAAAAGTCAATTGTTAAACCCATTAGAAACGCCTTCAATGGTTATGAGAAGAGTTGCCGAAGGGTTCTCTTCTAGGGCAGATAAAGAAAGACTTTATAATTTATTAATAAATGGTAAATTTATGTTTAATTCTCCAACATTATTTAATATGTTTTCTGATGGAGCTAAAGGAGCTTTAAGTGCATGTTATGTTACACCGGTTTTTGATAGCATGGAAGGCATACTAGATGGAGTTAAGGTTCAAGCCTTAACGTTTAAATATGGCGGAGGCCAAGGTTTTAGTTTTTCAGAACTAAGGCCTAGAGGAGATATTGTTGCCGGTACAAGCGGGGTAGCAAGTGGACCATTAAGCTTTATGAGGCTATATGATGTCGCAACTGATGTTGTTAAACAGGGGGGTAAGAGAAGAGGAGCTAATATGGGTATATTACATATTTGGCATCCTGATATATATAATCCAAAATACGATTCGTGGCAGGCTTTAGCAAATACATTACCTCCCCAAGTTAGGGCATTTATAAAGGCAGTTAAAGATGCATTTGATCAAATCGAAAAAGATGAATTATATGAAGTAAATCCGATATTAAAAATGATGGCTGAAAAGCTTTCTAAGGAAGGCTATTATATGCCAGAAGATGCAGGCTTTATACAATCCAAGAGAACCCCTATGCAGGACTCATTTTTAACTAACTTTAACATAAGTGTTGGTGTAAACGATGCCTTTATGAAATCACTTATTGATGATGATGAATGGTGGATGGTAAATCCAAGATATAGCAAGGATAAAAATGGAGTTTATAGAATTCATTATAGTATTAGCAAGGAAACAGGTTTAGGAAGAATAGGAAAACTTATTGAAGAAAACAAATGGCTTTTAGATAATCCATACTTAAACATATTTGAAGATGTTTTAGAAAAAACAAAGTCTTTAGCAATTAATGACTTAGAAGAGGCAAACAAGACATCAGGTAAAAAAGTTGACTTTAATGAGAGAAACACAAAGATATGGAAATATAATGCAAGGCTTTTATGGGAAGAGATAATTAAAGCTGCATGGGAAGGTGGAGATCCAGGATTAATATTCCCTGACAATCATAACAAATTCAATCCTACTCCTTGGTTGGGCGTAGTTACTGCAACAAACCCATGCGGTGAACAGCACTTATATCCATTTGAAAGCTGTAACTTAGGTTCTATAGACTTAAACAAGTATATTAAAGATAATAAGTTTGATTTGAAGGCTTTTTATGATGATATACAATTGATTGTGGATTCAATGGATGCTGTGATTGACTTAAATAAACATCCTGATAAGAGGCAAACCCTGATAAACTCAATCACGAGAAAAATAGGGCTAGGGATAATGGGATTAGCAAATGCCGTAGCGGCACTTAATTATCCATATGACAGCGATGAGGCTGTTGCATTTACTTTGATAGTTTCTGCAGCAATTGAAGTTTTTGCATGGAAAAGAAGTTGGGAATTAGGTGCTAAATTAGGGCATGCTCCTGCTTTTGAATGCAAAAGATGGGATTGGAAGGAAATGAAATGTGTTGAGAAAGCTGATATTGAAGAAACCTTAAAGTTGCATACACCTGCTTTACTTAAGGCTAATGAAGTTATGAAAATTAAAGACGGATGGGTAAATGTAAAGTACCATGATGTAAAAATACCAGCAGAGATTTCTAAAAGATTTGTTGGAGAAACCGCGAAAAGAGTAATGCAAGATGGATCAATAAATATTATTAGAGATGAAGCATTTTATAAAGTATTAAATGATGTATTTTCAATTTCTAAAGATGATATAAATAATTCCTTTGACTTTTCGATAAACGATGCAAAGAAATTGCTTATTAACGCGTTGTTTAATCCTGGATTAACATGGAATAAACTTATAGATTATGGAAAGTCAATAGGCGCAAAAGCACCAAGAAACACAGTTGTAAATACTGTAGCTCCAACAGGAACTATAAGCATTATCTCTGGGACCAGCAGTGGAATAGAGCCATATTTTGCTCTAGTATATTTAAGAAGAGTTGCAGTAGGAGAGTTTTGGGAAACAATATCAATATTTAGAGATAAAGTATTAGAATTAGCAAAGAAATATAACTTATCTGTTGAATTTTTAGATGATCTGTTTAAATTTATATCATCTCACAAAGGCAGTATTAGATGGGCATTAAACGATATAGAGAATTATATAGTGAGCAAAAGTAAGGTTGTTGAAAAAGATGGCAAAATAGTATCTAAAAACGATGTAGATTACAAGGGGTTAATAGAAGAAATAAGAAATTTAGCAAACATCTTCTCTACAAGCATGGATTTCGATTTATGGTATCATTTATCTCATCAAATAGCTTCACAAATTTATACCGACCAAGCTATAAGCAAAACAATTAATTTGCCAAGTGATTCAAAAATAGACGACGTTTACACAACATACCTTGTTGCATGGTTAGGAGGGTTAAAAGGAGTAACAATTTATAGGGATGAGAGCAAAGGAATACAAGTAATATATTTTGGTGGAGAGGCAAAAAATATATTGGTGCAACCTATAAAGCAAAAGAAAAAGGAGAAGTCTAGAATGACAATAATTAAAAAAGAAATGAGAGTAACTGATGTAGAATCCGATAGAAAGCTTTCTCAGTTATTTGGTATAGCTAAGGATAGTAGGAATGGCATTGTAAGTTTAAAACCAGATGAAAATAGCACCTGTAAAACGTGTGATCTCTAATATTTTTTTTAACTTCCTATTTCTATAATTTTTATGGGATTGATATGGATAAGCATGAAATGAGGCAAAAAATAAAATATGGTAATGCTATATTAATTACAGTTATGATATTAATTATTGGGGCTGCTTTATTTGCCCATTTAGTTCATGGTATAACGCCAGTTATTGTTGATGGAATAAGTATGAAGCCTACCCTTCATACTGGAGATGTTGCTATCATGTACAAGAAACCGTATAACAATATTAAGATAGGCAACGTAATAGTCTACAATTATTATGGAACGTTAATTATACATAGAGTTATTGGTATATATGAACATAACGGAACGGAGTGTTTTATAATAAAAGGAGATAATAATCCAATACCAGATCCAGGCTATCCTCAATATTGTGGATATTATACTATAAATGGTTTTACTACAGGAGGGGTTCCGTATTTTGAAATAAAAGGTGTTGTATGGACTTATAATGGAAATGAACCAATAGTTATACCATATATAGGAAGCTTTGCTCTTGCAATAAGAGGTACTGGTAGTGATACTTTTTTATCATTTGGCATAAAGATATAACATTTTGGTTTTTAACTAATTCCCCTGAAGGCGATTCTTTCATCATTTTGAAGTAAAAATTTGCTTGCTTCTCTTATCCACAAACCAACGATAGCATTTTCTGATAACTCTTTTAATATTCTGTTTTCATCAATTTCTAACCTTTTTGATAGATCTGGCAATTTTTCATTTATTTTCTTTAAAGCCATATAATGGAAATCACATAAATTATAATTTGAAACTCTATGTTTAGCTTGTCTTTTGCATATAGAGCACTTTTCCTCAGGCTCTTCTATACCTAATGCTATTGCTAAGTTTTTACCTAAACTTTTGTCATCAAGTTTTTCTTTTATTACCTTAGAAAGAAATTCTTTAGCCTCGTTTACTACATCTTCTTTAGAATATTTGCCCTTCGATATCATATCTAGTTTTTCCTCAAAGTTCCTAGTAAGTTCTGGTGAAATTAGTTGTTTCGATATTAATTCTATAGCCTTATATACAGTATATCCTAGGTTAGTTACCTCTGTTCTTTTGCCTCTGTTTATTAAGTACTTTCTTTTATAAAGTATCTCTATAATCCTAGCTCTTGTTGCTTCTGTTCCAATGTTTACCTTTTCCATCCATCTAAGTAATGAAGGTCTGCTTAGAAAAACATTAGTTTTTGGCCATACTGTTTTTAAGTCAATATTTATTATTTTTACTTTGTCGTTTTTTCTTAAAACAGGTATTTCATTAGTTTTTGGATAAGAAAAACTATAATATTTAAACCACCCTTCATCTATTATTACTAATCCTTCTGCTTTATATTTTCTATTTAATCCGTCTCTTAAAGTTACAAAACTTTTATTCAATAATGCATCTTTTGAAAATGCCGAAAGAAATCTTTTAACAATAAGATCATAGATCCTCAAATAATCGCCATATAATTTCTTTGGAACTTCACCTGTTGGGTATATGGCTGGATGAGCAGGATCGTCTTCTTTGCCCTGAACTGGATTTAGTTTCCCATTGGTTTCTTTCAACAAGGTTTCAATTAGACTCTTGTATTTTTGTTTTGATAGATTATTTAATATTTGAGCATAATTAATGGTTTTAGGCAACTTTTGGCTGTTTGTTCTTGGATAGCTTATCAATGCCTCTAAATAAAGTTCTTCGGCTATGCTTTGGGTTTTAAATGGTGAATAGCCGTAAATTCTTGACGCTTCTTTTTGGAGATCCCCTAAATTAAAAGCAGGTGGTGGCGAAATCTTATCTTTACTTTCACTGTAATCTTCAACTATTAAATATGGATTTTTTTCCAAATATTTCCTGACATCATTTGCTTCAGAAATTGTTTCTGGATACCAATCCTTAGGGGTTATTAAAAATTTTTTTCCTTCATACTCACCTAATATTGATATAGAAAAAATAGGGTTTGGTAAATAAAGGTTTATTTCTTCCCATCTTTTTATAGCCTCTGCAAGTGTTGGACTTTGCACTCTACCTGCACTCAAAGAAACAGTCTTTCCTGTTTCATTCTTTAATGATTTCATGAGAAGTCTTGAGACGTTAATTCCCCATAGCCAATCTAACTCATGTCTGGCAGAACCTGCATTTACATTATCTAAATCTAGGGGGGATAGTTTATTAAATGCATTTAAAATATCTGTTTTTGTTAAAGTAGAATATTTCATCCTTTTAGCCTTTTTAACATCTCCAAAGCTTTCTATAATTTTATATCCTATAACACTTCCTTCGATGTCATAATCACAGGCATTTATATATGCGTCTGCTTTAGGCAGGATTGATGCCATCATCATATAATATGGTTTTGTATAGTAGGCTGATTTGTCAAACTCCCAAAGGGGTTTCCAAACTATCTTTATTATAGGTATTCCTCTGCCACTTGTAGAAGGTCCAAAGAGATGTCCTGCACTTGGTAGAACTAAAATTGTTTCTTTATCATTTTTAATCATGTAATAAGGGATTCTATAATACTTGCATTTTTCAATTTTTCCGTAATCTTTTAAGGCTAAAGCAATTTTTTCTGCAGCCCTTGGTTTTTCAGCTATTAAAGCAGTAAAATTATTTGAATAACAATTCCTGCTTAAGTTTTTACTCATAGTTACTCAACTAATTTATAGAAATAAGGAGTTTAACTTTTTTTACTACAAAAATTATTTATTATGTTAAAAATTTCTTTCGATTTTTCTTCGTCTATTTTTGTTGAATTTTCTTCCGGTAAAGAAGAAATAATAGATATTATAAATGAGTTGTTATCAGGGCAAACATTTAGCAGCATAATAGCCGTTGTTTCTTTTAAGCCAAAACTAACTAATTTTTTAATCGATTCTTTAGCCTCTTTAGAATCGCCTACACCAAAGGTTTTTAAATAATCCCATGATTTTTCTTGAAGAGAGTTTATTTGTTGTGAATCTTCAATCCTTCTTTCCATAAAATATTTTGCTTCATAATAGGAAATATAGCGTCTTTCTTCAATCCTTCTTTCCATAATATAAGACCCCTTATTGGGACTTTTGTTCTAAGAAGGGTTTTAGATGGACTGCATATGTTATAATAGTCTTTTCTTTATTTCCTAAATTTACTTTTACTACATAAGCTTTTCCTCTTTTATCAACAATTTCTCCAGTTAGTCCATGAAATCTTCTGTGAGGCATTCCATCGTGAAAAGATGAATTTATGTATATAACAACCTTATCCCCTATTTGATATGGGTATAAGGCTTTACTTAACCTTGGAACACCTCCCCTTTCTCTAATGTGCTTTCTTAGCATATTTCTTGTCTTGCTTCTATATCCTGTTGATGCTTTCACCATTTGAATCACCTTACGGCTAAAGACCTCGCCATTTAAGGAGTATATGTAAGTTTATAAATTTTATAAAGATAAAGATTTTGGTTAATTCTATGGATTTAAATTATAGTAAAATGCTTGTATTTCATATTAAATTGTATTGGAAACCTTTAGGGCTGGGATAAATTTAGTATAGAATTGCTGTAATTATTAACTTTGTAACAATTATTAACATTTAATCTATAATCCTTTATGAAGAACTTAAAAAGCTTTTACAGCTATTTAATATATAATTTCTTATTTCATTAAATTCATTACCTACCAAAATTGATTTTATTAAAAACATAAACTGTTCTCCCAAAGCTTCACGAGCTAGTATGCAGGCGTTTTCAGGACTTTTCAACAATAATTCTATAAATCCCATGTTAAACTTTACTTTAGATTGGCTATCTAAAAGTATATATGCCCCCATAAATGAATTTAATGCTTTTTTGCTTAACATACTAACAAATTCATTAAATTTACCTCCTGTATAATCTATTTTATCCATATTAAATGTCCTCCATAATATATTGTCATCTAAATACATCAATTCTAATACCTCTGTGTATATTATTTATTTCAGCTATGTAGATATTTATTTGATAAGGACTATTTCTGTTTAAAAGGAGAAAAGCTTATATATATGTTTTCAAACATCTGGTAAACAATTAATAAACTATCTTTCTCTTATGATAAGGAGAACGGCAAACCCTGCCCTTGTAGGGACGGCGTAAAATTTTTTGAATTTAAAAACTTAAAATTGAGACAGCTGCTAAAGGGGTATGCGTCACTGAAACATGAGGTACGCCTCTACCCCAACTAACAGAGCTGGTGTAGGGAAGCCCTAAATCAAGACCAAAGTATGTCCCTATACTTTGAAAACATATCCCTGAGTCCCTTGGATCTGAGAGGAGAGGCCAGTGAGGGATAGGGGTAATTGGTTGAAGGTCTAACAGTGGTCTACCTGAAATGGAGTAGGTGGGTAATTTCACCAACTAGCTATGAAGAGATGAAGATGAAGGTATTAAACCGCGAACCTATGATCTGCCTTAAGGGACCTCTCACCCTTCAGGACAAAGAGGAGGTTAGAAATATTACCAGCTTCTCTCAATAATTAGATCCTCCTTAACTTACAATGGTGAAGGTCCCGTTAAAATAATATTCTATAATACCTTAAGAATAATGGTTGCAATGGCGTCCTTTATATGATTAAACTCTCAGTCAGAGGATACTATCAGCTATTATATCCAAGGTCTGTTTATTATTAAGATCTGACATAAAAATGTTCTTATAATCTACTATAGGGTAGATAGTCTTTAATCCCCGACAATGTTTAAAATCAAATGAAAATATTAAATTCGCGTTACCATATTTTAAGTTTAGGTGGAAAAATGAGCGAAAGCGAAGATGAGGTAGGTGAGGAGGAGGAAGAACAAGAGCAACAAAACAATGCCCAAGAAGAATCTCAACAGCTAATTGAGTATAAAGTAGAAAGCCCTGAACTACTAGATATCATGTTGAGGTCATTTGATATTTTAGAGAAGGCTGTTAAAAATGAAATTAAAGTTAATGAAGCAAGAGCATATTATAACGAAGAAGTCGAACGTAAAATGTCTGAATTATCTAGTTCTTCTATAAAGAAGTCGAGAAGGTCTAAGAAATCTAGTAAAAAGAAGACTAGTAAAAAGAAAAGCGAAAAAAGTAAAAAAGAGAAATCTAGTAAAAAGAAGACTAGTAAAAAGAAAAGCGAAAAAAGCGAAACAAATGAATAATAGTTTCATTATTTTCTCATCAAAGGATGTTTGCGAGATCGGCTTGGTTTACTATTTTTCAATATTTACATTATATCCTATTTGATTTAATCCTTTAATTATGAATTCTTCTTTTAATCTTCTATCAAATGTTATTATAACAAACTTTTTATTATTTTCTTTGATTAGTTTCATATTATCAACAATAACTGAACCTTTTATCATGTCGCTTACATCTTTATCTGGAGTTACATAGTCTTTAAACTTCTTTCTTTGATATTCATAAAACTCGTCAAAGTTGTTCAGTATTCTAAAAGATTCTATAACATCCTTTGTTTCTAAACCTCTTAGAGAAGCAACAATTTTTAGTAATTCTATAGCATCGCTTAATTCTAGTTTTACACTTTTATAATTTCCTGGTTCTATTTTTAATTTAATTTCTTTCATCTTAATCCTTAATTCTAATCTAGACTTACACCCTAATATTTTGTTAGTATAAAAAATTTAGCATTTAATTTTTAATCTCTAATTTTAGTAATATTTGAAGAGGATAAATAGGTGGAAAAAATGTCAGGTTCATATATGGCATATCCAAAAATTAGAGAAGATATAATAATAGGGCCACCATATTTAACTAAATATGAAAAAGCCAAAATAATAGGTATAAGATCACTTCAATTAACCCATAATGCTCCTCCATTAATAAAAACTGAATTAATAAATTCCACAGATCCAGTTGATATAGCTAGGTATGAAGTAGAGAATGGCATTTTACCAGTTTCTGTTATAAGGTATACGCCATCTGGATTAAAGCAAGTGATACCAATAAAGTTACTTTTAAAGGGTAACATATAGTAAAATGTGATAAAGAGAACGACAAGCCTTGCCCTTCTAGGGACAGAATAAAATTTTTAACCAAAAATACTATTTCTATTTGAGATGTCTTTAGATGCCTTCGTCTGGTCAACTCTTAAAGCATGAGGAGCGGGAGCCGATTTCTCCCGCAATACCAGAGGAGGCATCTACGAAGTTAATTATACGAATAAGAGAACAAATGTAGTACGCCTACTTCCAAATGGTTTTCAGAAAAGGAAGCTCAGAAGGCTATCTAATATCTCATCAAAGCTTTTCAACGAGTTGAACTATGAGAGGAGACAACAGTTTTTTCATGAAAAGAAAGTAGACTTCAATAAAACGTGGAACAAGTATTATGAAAAGTATAAGGAAGAACTAAAAGTTAATGCTCAAGCAGTTATGCAGAAGAGCAATGAGGCATGGAACTCATTTTTCTCTTCTAAAGCTGAAGAATGAAGGAAAATTGCCACTCTTCATGAAACATGTTAGCCCACCACGTTATTGGAATGATAGAGAAACTAAGAAGAGGAAGCTTTTGCTTGTTGTTAGACAAGATAGATATGTTGTTGACGAACAAAACACAAGTTAATCCTCAAGGACTTCAACCTAGAAATAGATTTTGCTAGTAGGCTTAGGTAGTATGGTAAACAAGGTAGGCTGGAGATATACTATGATGAAACAAGAAACGCATGGTATGCCTCAATACCTGTTGAAGTAGGTGTTGAGAAAACTAAAACGGGAAAGGAGAGCAAGCATATTGTTTATGGTGAAAGGAAAACCATTTCAGTTGAATCACCTAAAGGTAACAAGGTCACTTCAATAGACTTAGGCATAAACGTTTTAGCAAGTGTAGTATTAAACGACGGTACTTGGCTTCTTTACTTAGGTTATCCATTTAACATCGCACAAGAAAAAGGAAACAAATTCACAGTAAACATGTGGTCTTATCGTAAATTAATTGATACAATTGAACTTAAAGCACAAGAATATGGCATTAAAGTTTTTGAGGTCGTTGAGTATAATACCTCAAAGTATTGTGCTTATCATAATGTAGAAGTTAAAAGAAATCCTAGGGGAGTTATTAATTGTCCATTAAGACATAAACTTCATTCTGATTTAAATGGGGCTTTAAACATATTAAAGAAAGCAACAGGTAAAGTCTTATCAACAATAAAGAAACCCCTATCTTTCATTGTAGATCATAACAGAGTAGCACCCATAAAAGGGGTGTAACCCTTGAGACCTCAGGAAACCCTCGCCCTTCAGGGCGGGGAGGAGGTCAGTCTTCATATTTATACTGGTAATGGCAGAGTTAATATTAGCAAAATGCTGTATAGTATAACAGATAAAAAACCAATTTTTGATAGCTTATCATCACCCATGGCTGCTCCAGGATGTCTACCTCTAGACAATAAAAATAAGAATAAAGCAAACACGCCAAAAACTGTAAAAGTATCGTACCAAAATCCTGCTATTATTAAACCTAAAATGAAAATTTCAGAGACTATTTTATGTCCTTTTTCTCCGAGAGCAGCTCTCAAAACATGCCCTCCATCTAATTGAGAAACTGGTATTAGATTTAGAAAAGTGACGAAAAATACTATATAAGAAGCAAACATCATGGCTGAAGGTTGTATTACGTATTCTTCTGGTATTTTTTCTACATATGTTAAAATACTTACAATTAATGGAACTAAACTTATCGTAGAACCGGATGGGGCAGCATACTGAGGAATTAATACTGAATACTTTAATCCTAAAATAGCAAAAGGTATAGCTGCTATAAATCCTACTAAAGGACCCATAATACCAGTTAAGGCTAATATATCATTTGTTGGGGGTAGCCATTCCATATTGATCACTGCGCCAAAAGTCCCAAGGAATCCAAGTTGAAGTGGAGGTGCAGGTAAAAGATATGGTGGGCTAGCTGGTACCTTATATCTTCTCATTGTGACCCAGTGACCTGTTTCATGCAAAAGAAGCGGTACAATTAAGGCAACTAAATAAGCTAAAGGAGACCAAGCAAATGATTTGTTATAATTATTAAAAACTAACCCCGAAACATATACACTAATTAATGTAATTATTGCTAATATTATAACCATTGGTACATTGGTTTTGCTTATCTTCTTAATTGCATATAAGTAAAAAATGTTGTTTTCTTTTTTTAGAGTAACAACATATCCAAAACTAAATGATTCTTTATATAACTTAATAAATGCTTTACTAATATGTTCTTCTTTAACTCCTGTAATTTCAAATTTAATCGAATTTTGGTCTTGAGCAGCTATTTTTCCATCAAAGTATTTTGTTATTAAGCTTTCTATTGTGTCATTTATTTCATTTTTCATTTCTATCCCTTAATTTAGAACTGAGTTAAAATTTATATTTTTAGATTAAATTATAATTACGAGTTAGTCTGACCTCCTCCCTGCCCTAAAGGGCAAGGGTTCCTTCAGTGTAGATCATAGGTTTGTGATTTACCGCCTTCATTTTCATCATTTCATAGCTAGTGGGTTTTACCCACCCCGCTCCATTTCAGGTAAACCAATGGATGGGCCTTCAACCCATTACCCCTATCCCTCACTGGCTTCTCCTCTCAGATCCAAGGGACTCAGGGATATGTTTTCAAAGTATAGGGACATACATATATACTTTGGCCTTGATTTAGGACTTCCCTACACCAGCTCTGTTAGTTGGTGTTAGAGGCATACCTCATATTTCAGTGATGCATACCCCTTTGGCAACTCTCTTAATTTTAAGTTTTTAAATTTAAAAAACTTTTTTCATTCCCGCCCTAAAGGGCGAAGCTTTCAGTTGTAATTAATAATTAAAAAAATTAATTATTACGATTACAAATCTTATATGTTTTAATTATTGCTATATTATTTTTGTTATTTGATAAAGCGAACGACAAACCTTACTCCCCATAAGTGGATTAGGATTTTAAATTCTGAAAAGATTAAATAAGGTTTCCTTTTGGAGGGGCATAAATAACTATATTCTAGTCTTAAAAAATGTGGAAGGATTCTTCATATTAATGATGAGTCATAAATAGAATATCTGACCTTTGTCTAATGTTGAAAATGGAACAAGTTAGCTTTTACCAACTAGCTATTAAATAATGAAAATGAAGGTGTAAACTGTAAATATATGAACCGCTAGAGAAGCTCTTTAGGAATATCAGGTGTGATTACTTTATAGAAGTTTTTAACTGTAGCATGTATTTACAGAAATCTTCTTTTAAAGAATTCTTATGTTCCATTATGGAATTGTTGCTAATGTTTAAAACATATTTAAGAAAGTCCTCTTCTTCGTAATGCAAAGAAGCAGGGATTATTAAGCTATATGGTTCTTCTATTTTAACATCTTTTAGCATGTAAAGAGAATCTCCAACAAATATGTTTTTTTCTCCTATGTGAATAATAATTCCAAGCATTTTTTCAAGCTTTTCATATAATTTTAGTTCTTTGTTTAGCTCTAAGATTTTTTCAATTCCTTTATCGGGACTTAACGTTTTCCCTTCATCATCTATATCAAATAATAAGAGTGTATGAGCATTTATACAGAGATTTGAATATAAATTGTATATGAGGCTGTAAGGTTTTAAATTTCTCCATGGGCCAGGTATAGTTAGAGTTTTCCCGAACTTATAATATTGCAGGCCTGATAAGGATTTTACCATGCAAATACCAGATACCCCATTTACTATATCAACTTCTATTTTTTTCTTTTTTGCGTCAATTAGCAGAGAGGCATGCGTAGTTGCTATTAATGGGTCACCAAGTACTACTATGCTTACTTTCTTCTCCTTTGCAATATCAATAATTTCATATGAATTGTCCTCTAGCATGCTTCTTTCAGCTAATATAACTTTCTTCTCCTTTGCAATATCGTTAACAATAGATATTATTCTGTTGGAATTAGGCATAGTATATTTATCAATAATAACTATGTCCGATGATTTTATGTATTCAATAGCCTTCAGAGTAAGATATTCATAATTTACTCCTACCAAATAAAGAGGCAATAATTTAGCACCTTGATGTTATTATTTTTTACAATATTTCTCCAATTGTGTATCTAGCTTTGTAATCCATTCCATTAAACTACTGCACACTTCATTAGCCTCGTTTTGAAATCCTTGCTTTCTCATACTTTCTATTCCTCCTAAAATTATATAGTTAATCATATATGTATAGATGGAGATTTTGTTAATTAGCTGGTCTTTTAATAATAGCCATCCATTGGTAGTTAAGCCATAAACTATCTTCTTTCCACCTCTTACGCCTTCTTGTTCATAAGATTTAATTTCTATTAAACCTTCATTTTGCATAGAATCTAACAATGGATATAATGTACCTGCTGCTGGCTTCCATCTACCATTGGTAATTTCTTCAATCTTTTTCATAATTTCATATCCATGACTTGGCTTTTCAGCTAAGATTCTAAGAACTAGCCATAATAGGCTCTCTCTGAATGCTTTTGCGCCTTTTAGTTGTGTTTCTTCATCTTCTTGCATTTTCATAGAAGTCTCCCTATATAATATAGTAAGGAGGAGTTTATATTGGTTTCTATTATATCATCTCTTTGTCTATTATTTTTTTAGTTAAAAATTTTAAAAACCTCAGTTCTGGTATCTTTCCTCATCGATCAGTAATACCAGCCTTCTTCATCGGCAATTTAGTAATGCGCAGAGGATTTCAAAAACTTTTCTTTTTAGCTTCCTTGAAAGATTATATTTATATTAGGTAATTTTATTGGATTAAATGGAATTCCGTTACCAGTGAAGAATTTATTAAACCACTCGTAAAAGTGGAGCCTTAAATCATGGGCAAATGCGACTATACCTTCCAGTCCTGCTGTAAGTAAATTGCCTAATATGTATACTACAATTGCTGCTGCAAACATTGCTGGATTCTTTAGGCCTATAGGATCTATTACCATGTATAATATAGTAAATCCTACCATCAATCCTGAATGTGCAAGGCTTAAACCCATTATCCTCAGAAAGCTTATACTATTTCCTAAAACAAATAGCATAGATTCGAATAAGCCAATGAATGATTCTATTGGGTTTAGTCTGAATCCTTCACCAATCAATGCTCTATAAATCCCTTTTCCTAAAAGTATCCATATAAGTGAAATAATAGATCCATAGAAAACAAAAGACTCCATTGGCCCTCCTCTACCTAACCCAAATAGCGCTTGTTTTATTGTTGAGCCTGCTTCTGTAGCATTAAAGTATAGTAAGAAGGGTAGGCCCGCTGATAAAAATAATAAAAATAAAGGCATTTTTTCTCCGAACATATCTTCATAATCTCTCTTTAAATAACTGTTTGCTATTCCTAATATTGTACCAAATATTAGCATAAATGCACCTATCCAGAATGATATATCCATAGATAAGTAAAACAGCTTTTGCATTAATTGCTGAGATCCTCCTGATATTGATATATCGATTGGTGACTCTAATGGAGCTGATTGAAAGCCAAGACTCTTCCAAAATTCTCCCATATGTAAGGCTTCTGCTGGTAGAGGGCCAAATAATTCATTAGCCAAAAAACCTGTTACAATACTGACTGCACCTAATATGATTATTACTTTACCAATATCTCTATTTCTTGGTAATAGGAAAAATAAGGCAAATAGCAATACGAGAAGTCCATGACCTATATCAGGGAACATCAAGCCGAATATTATTGGCATCGTTATAGCCATGAATATAGTAGGTATTATCTCATTAGAGTTTGGAGTTCCATACATTTTTAATATTGACTCAAATGGCTTAAATATCTTAGGTATTTCCATTTTTGTAGGTACTTCTCTTTGACCTCTCTTTATTCCTAGGCTGTAAATTAAATATTTGTCATTCGTTACATTTTTTATTATGTTTCTTAATTTTTTTGAATCTTTAAGATCTACAAATCCATGGATGAAAGAGGTTGTATCAGAGGATGCGGTATTGTTAAGTATTTTAAATACTTCATTAATAACAATAATTTTTGTATAATAATCCTTTAAATCTTCATATTTTTCTTGTAATTTTTTTATTATTTTTTCAATTTCATTATTAATTTTGTTAATTTCATTTTCAATTTCTTTATAAGCTTTTGATGGATTTCCAGAAAATTCGCTTGGAATAGATATTGCAGTAAACCCAAGCTTAACCAAATTACTATAGACTTTCTTCACATTTTCACTGTTTCCAGCTATTGCTACAACAAAGCTGTCTTCTTGAGATTTTTCGTATGCCATTATAATATTGTCAGATACTTTTTTAGCATATTCTATCATCTCTGCAGGTATTATACCTATTGTGAACGATATCATTTTTGATTCATGAGCCTTCCTAATATCTGTATCTAAGTATGAAATATATCCTATTAGTTTATTTAACTCAATCAATTCATTTAATTTGTTTCTCATTTCGTTCAGGTTTGCAATGTTTTTTTCAAATAGTACTTCCAGGTCTTTATTTAACTCAATCAATTCATTTAAAAAGTCAACCCAGTTAGATATTTTTAAGTTAATGCCAGATATAGTTTCAGGATTTTTGTTTATTGCCTTAAAGAATCCTTCGAGCATAGCCTTTTTTTCAGACGAAATTGCTGATGCTGATCTATAGATTCTCATAGAATATTTACTTAATTCTTTAGTAGGAGGTTCTATATGAAAAATTCCAGCTGTAGCTAAACTTGCAACTACTTTATCATATTGTGTATTTGGTACTGCGATTATTATTTCTTCAACCCTATTGGCAACCAGCAATTTAGACCCCTTTTACAATAATAAAAAGGAATACAGGGTATTTTAAAACTTAAAGGTTTTTTATTATAAACAAATCCAATTTATAAATATCTAATATGAAATTAATTGTTTTTAAAGTTGAGGAAAACTGACCTCCTCTCCGCCCTAAAGGGCGAGGCTTTCATTTGTAAAATTTGAACAGCTCGAAAATAATGTAGTTTTCATATTAATCGTTTCATCTGTTTAAGTTTAAAAGCTACTTTTTGAACAAATATAGTGTAAGTGATTAAATTGAGTATGGAAGGAAAAATGTTCGTTATAGGAGATAGAGAAAGCGCTAATTTGTTCAAGTTAGCAGGTATACCTATAATAAATGCATATAATCAAAAAGAGGCAGAAGAAGCTTTAAAGAAAGCAAAAGAAAAGGGAGCATCACTTGTAGTTGTTTTAAAGCACGTAGTAAATGATGAAAATTCTCTTAGAATTTTAGCCAATTCATTAAATCTTACCCTATTGGTTTTACCAACAAAATGGTCAAAAGCTGAGCCCATAAATATTGATAAGCTGTTAGCTAAAGCATTAGGTATGGGGTAGGTAAAATATGGCTTTAACAGGCAATCCAAAAAAGGTCGCGGAAGAGATAACAGAAAAAAACTACTCGGAAACAAAGAAATTATTAGACGATGCATATTCGGCTTCTTTAAAGTTATTAAGCGAATCCTATCAAACTGCATTAAATGAATTTAAAAACAAATTAAATGAAAAGTCTCAAGAGTTTATAGAATCATTAAAAAGCGTAGAAGCAGGCCTCCAATTAGATGTAAGAAAGAAGGTTTCTGAAAAGAAAAATGCCTATATTGATGATGTTTTTAATCAGGCTATAAAGATGGTTAAAAATGGAAAAAAAGAGGAATGGTATATAAACTTTATGAAAAAAATTATATCTATTGTAGCATCTGAAGCTGAAAATTATAATGGTTTGACAATATATTGCTCAGAAGAAGATAAGTATCTCGTTCAAAAAATAGTTTCTCAATATAAAAATATAGAAATTTCAAATGAAAGCGCTAAAATAATTGGAGGCATAATTGCAACAAATAAGGAAGGAACGATTAAATTGGACTTTAGTATTGATCAAATTATTAAAGAAAACGAAGTTTTTCTTAAAGGAATAGCATCTGAGAAATTATTTGGAGGGGAGTAAAAATGGTTGTTAAGGGTAGAATTAGTAGGATTACTGGTCCACTTGTAGTAGCTGAAAATATGACTGGAATACAAATGTATGAAATGGTTAAGGTAGGAGACGAAAGACTTATAGGAGAAGTAACAAGGATTAGAGGAGACGAAGCTTATATACAGGTTTATGAATCTACTACCGGCTTGAAGCCAGGAGAGATTGTAGAAGGCACAGGGTCTCCTCTTAGCGTTGAGTTAGGACCTGGTCTATTAGGTAACATATATGATGGCGTTCAAAGGCCATTACCGTTTATTGCAGAATTGTTAACAAAGACTTCTCCTAAGAGAAGTATTTTTGTAGAGAGAGGAATTGATGTAAGTTCTTTGCCGAGAGATAAAAAATGGCACTTTACTCCGGGAGAAATAAAAGTAGGAGATAAAGTCTCAGGGGGAGATCTCTTAGGATTAGTACAGGAAACCGAGTTAATATTGCATAAAGTTATGGTTCCTCCAAATGATTTTGGAGAAATAACATGGATCGCTCCAGAGGGAGACTATACTATAGTAGATCCAATAGCAGAATTAAAAAGTGATGGTAAGGTTAAAGAAATATATTTGTCCCAACGTTGGCCTGTGAGGTTCCCAAGACCTTATAATTTAAAATTGGACCCCTCAGAGCCTTTAATAACAGGGTTAAGGATTATAGATACATTATTCCCTATGGCCAAAGGAGGCACAGGTATGATACCTGGGGGATTTGGTACAGGCAAAACTGTTACTATGCATGGATTGGCTCAATGGTCTTCTGCTAACGTAGTTTTATATATTGGTTGCGGAGAAAGAGGTAACGAAATGACAGAAGTTTTGGAAAGATTCCCGACATATAAAGATCCATGGACTGGGAAGCCATTAATGGAAAGGACTGTGTTGATAGCAAATACAAGTAATATGCCGGTAGCAGCTAGAGAAGCTAGCATATATGTAGGAATAACCATAGCAGAGTTTTATAGAGATATGGGTTATGACGTTCTTTTGGTTGCTGATTCAACAAGTAGATGGGCAGAAGCGTTGAGAGAAATAGCAGGTAGATTAGAAGAGATGCCAGCAGAAGAAGGTTATCCAAGCTATTTAGCATCTAGGCTTGCAGAGTTTTATGAAAGGGCTGGAAGAGTAAAAACTATTGGTTCTCCCAATAGGACAGGAAGCGTAACAGTAGTTGGTGCTGTAAGCCCTCCAGGAGGAGACTTTACAGAGCCTGTAACAACACATACAAGAAGATTCACTAGAGTATTTTGGGCACTTGACACGGCCCTAGCTTATAGCAGGCATTATCCAGCAATAAATTGGATCTTAAGTTATAGTGCATATGCAGACACTGTTTCAGAATGGTGGGCCAAAAATGTTGATCCAAAATGGAAAGATTATAGAGATGAGATTATGGATATCTTACTCAGAGAAAATGAGCTTCAAGAAATAGTAAGGCTAGTTGGTACAGAAAGCTTAGATGAAAGCGATAAATTAGTATTGGATGTAGCAAGAATGATAAGAGATGGATTTTTAAAACAGAACGCCTTTGATCCCATAGATACTTTTGCGTCCCCCAAGAAACAGTTTGAATTAATGAAACTTATCATAGATTATTATAGGAAAGCAAGTGATCTTGTTCATAGTGGAATTCAAGCATCTAAAGCCAAGGAGGCTTTGGGTAGGCTTTATGTTGATATAGTTAAGGCTAGGTTTAGCATACCAAACGATAAAATAGAGATGATAGAAGATTTAAGGAAACGTACCTTAGATTCTCTTGAAGGATTAAAGTCAAAAGAGGTGAAATCTGCATGAGTTCTTTATATGGTATAAGGGAATATTCAAAAATAGTTGAAATAAAGGGTCCATTGATCGTTGTAGAAGGGGTTAGTAAAGCATCTTATGATGAAATAGTAGAAATAGAGCTTTCAGATGGAAGGAGAAGAAGGGGTAGGGTTTTAGATGTATCTAAAAACATTGCAATAGTTCAAGTTTTTGAAGGTACAACTGGTATAACAACAACAGGGACTAGGGTAAGATTCTTAGGAAGACCATTAGAGCTTCCTGTATCAGAAGATATGTTAGGTAGGATTTTTAATGGACTTGGAGAACCCATAGATAATGGACCTGAAATAGTTGCTGAGGAAAAATACGATATAAATGGTTCTCCTATAAATCCTGCTGTTAGAGCTTATCCTGAAGACTTTATACAAACTGGTGTTAGTGCAATAGATGGAATGAATACATTAGTTAGAGGTCAAAAATTACCTATATTTAGTGGAAGCGGTTTGCCTCATAACATTTTAGCAGCACAGATTGCTAGGCAGGCAACAGTAAAAGGTGAAGGAGAAGAGTTTGGCGTAGTTTTTGCCGCGATAGGGATTAAGTATGACGATTACCTATTTTTTAGGAAATTCTTTGAAGAAACAGGAGCATTAAATAGAGTTGCCATGTTTGTAAACTTAGCCGATGAGCCTGCTATGATAAGGCTTGTAACTCCAAGAGTTGCTTTAACATTAGCAGAATATTTAGCATACGAAAAAGACCTTCACATATTGGTTATATTAACAGATATGACTAACTATGCTGAGGCTTTAAGAGAGATAAGTTCGTCAAGAGAGGAAGTTCCAGGAAGGCAAGGATATCCAGGCTACATGTATAGCGATTTAGCAAGTATCTATGAAAGAGCTGGAAGAGTTCATGGTAAAAAGGGTAGCATAACCCAGATACCAATATTAACAATGCCAAATGATGATATAACTCATCCAATACCAGACTTAACTGGTTATATAACAGAAGGCCAGATAGTTCTGAGCAGGGATTTATATAATAAAGGTATTTATCCACCAATTAATGTATTGATGAGCCTCTCAAGGTTAATGAAGGAAGGAATAGGACCTGGAAAGACAAGGGACGACCATGCTCAGGTAAGCGATCAGCTATACGCATCATATAGCAGAGGGGTAGACCTTAGAAGTTTGGCAGCAGTTGTTGGCGAAGAAAGCTTAAGTGATACAGATAGAAAATTCCTTAAGTTTGCAGATTTGTTTGAGAAGAAATTTTTATCCCAAGGTATTAGGGAAAATAGGAGTATAGAGAATACTTTAGATTTGGCTTGGAATATATTATCTGAAATACCAGAAGAGGAACTTACTAATATAAAAGAGGAAATGATTAAGAAATACCATCCAAAATATAAGAAATAATTAATCAGATAACAACTTTAATCCTTTTTTCTCTAAATATAACTTTTAATAAAATCATTGGATTTTTTGCTATCTAACTATAGTTCTTATTTTGCTTCTTCTTGTTATTTCGAGAGCAACATGATTTAAACTTTGCTTTTTTGAAAAATAATTAACAGCTGCTAAGGGGGTATGTATTACTGAAATATGAGATATACCTTAGCCTAGCTGGTATTGCTGATGAGAACATAAACTTCTGGTTAACTATTAAAAGATGATGAATGGGAGCTGACTTTACTGTTTTAATACTAGGGGTATAATAGAGTAGCACCCATAAGAGGTATAGCATTCCAGACCTTAGGGAATTCTTTAGGGCAGGAATGAGGTCAGCATCCCTAATTTATATCCTTTATTAAGAATTTTTCTATATATTCTTTGGTCTTTATTATATTATTTATCTTTCTGCACTTGAGATTCCATCCTTACGGATGAGAAGTTAAGCATAAATACATTTCAAACATAAAATGTTTTGTTATGTTCCCTAAAGCAAAATAAATACAGCTATAAACATAGCCCAAGCCTTAACGAGAGGTATGGATCATAGTATGTAAACAACTTGAATGAATCTTTTTCGTGAAGGGACTGGAAACTCCAAAGCTCTGTTCATAAAGGCGGAGTTGTTTACGATCCTGGTCGAAATAATAAACTTCCGCTTATTTTTATCTTTTTTAACTCTCTCTTATATAAAATTTTTAATAAATTGTGTCTCAGAGCCTAGATTAGTTCATAGATCACTGCTTTTAACCTTCATCATCGACATATTTTATAGCATATAAAGAAGTTAAAAACCTTATAAAAATAATATTAATTTATAAAGTCAAGGTTTGCTAATTACTCTATTTTAATGAAAAACAATATTCTATCAGCCAGGATAAATTTCACCTAATTTAGCTGCATTGGATAATACTTCATCTGTATTTTCTGAATGAAGCCAAATTCCTTTGGTAATTTTAACTGCATTATCTATATATTCTCTAACCTTTTTGGGTATTTGACCCAGAGTAAGCATATCCAATTCTATTTCTGCCATTGAAAGCAAAGAAGCTGAAATATCAAGGCTTACGCCTTCATTAAACCCAGCATCTGTTATTAGTATGATTCTTTTATGATATCCAGGATTTACTGCCTTTAATATTAAATATGCATCTTTTATTATCTCACTAGGTGCAGTTACTTTTCCCATAATTCCTATTTTTGATATAGCTTGTTCTATTAATTCTAGTCTGTCAGTTAAATCTGTTAGGGGGAAAGAGTATTTATAAAATATAGCTAAAGAAATTAATGTTGGGATATTTCTACTAATTAAACTTCTTGCTATAATTGAGGCCGCTCTTTTGGCATTTTCAATCCTATTTGGCTTATAATCTTTTCTGTTCATACTTATACTTGTGTCAATACCTATTATTACAGCCTCTCCAATAAACTTCAATTTATACTCATCCCAAAATAATGTCTTAATATAACTTTGTAAGTAATAGGCATTTTACCGCCTATTATTTATATTAATTTAAAATAATTTAAGCTTTTCCCACTATTATAAAAAAAGCTCTGGGGGGATCATTAAAGGTATAGTTCCCATTTTTGCTACTATTTCATTAAATTGTCTATCATCTATTATATTAGCTTTTTTTGCGTATAGAAAAAGGGAAAGTGTTGGTACACTCATTATTCCTTTGCTTTTGGCAGTTTGTCTTGTTCTAATATCGTCAGATACAAATATAGCATTTTCTTTTTTTGATATGCTTATTGCCTCAGCTTCTTGTAAAGTAATACCGTTCTTTCTGGCAAATTCGACTAATGGGTTTTTCGTTTGTACTACTTCATAGTTACTAAGATAAACTAGTGACCCTCTAATTTTTGAATATCTCATTATTAATGATCTAATTGAGTTATTTGTTTCCTTTCCTATAAGAAGCCTTTTATTAAGCTTTTTAACAATATCTATTTTATCTAATTCTAATATTGAATATGTAGATGACAGATCAAAAACTAACGAATCTTTCTTATAAAATTCTTCTATATTTTCATTAATTTCATTAGAATTAATAACTCCTATTTCTGGAGGAGTGTTTTTCTTTAGAAAGTACCATATGATTTCTTCAATGCCCAATCCACTTATTTCTGTTGCGAGTTGAAAGCTGATTTTACCCTCTTTGTATGCCCTAAAAGCTATTTCTTTCATGTCAAAGCTATCAATAAACCTTCTAATAGCTTCTCTAACAGCTTCTGTTTTATTTGCATATATACCTGCTTTAACTAGTGCATCTAATGCGTTTTCGCTATACCCGCTTATTTCTATGTTTGTAACCATTAAAATTACCCACTTCTCACATAATTTAATTATGATTACCCTTTATTAATTTTTATAGATTTAAAATAAATTATTTTGCAATGCGGATTGAATTAGACTTATTCCTTTCTCAATTCTGTTTGGTGTTTCAGCTACAAATGATAATCTTAAAGAAGAGAGGTATTTTTCACTAAAATAGCTTCCAGGTACGGATGCTACTTGGTATTTTTCCAGTAGTTGAGTTGAAAATTCTTCACCAATAACTTTGTATTCTTCTAAATTTATAAATAAGAACATAGAACCCTTTGGTATAGTGAACTTAGCTTTTGGTATTTTTTCTCTAACGACTTTTATCATTATATCTCTTCTTTTCTTATATTCAT
>Ga0167615_1000095_pt1 | contig 31283 bp, 30 predicted proteins | sample BED_Mat_host_9_1_FD_111800 | JGI IMG/M metagenome (GOLD analysis project Ga0167615, IMG submission 111800) | Extremophilic microbial mat communities from Yellowstone National Park, USA - BED_Mat_host_9_15 (v2) (version 2) | ecosystem: Environmental > Aquatic > Thermal springs > Hot (42-90C) >... | reverse complement strand
GACCGGGAGCTTGCCTTCGCGGTACCAACGGTAGGCGGTTTGCGGATGGATGCCTTGGGCAAGTGCCCACTCACGAAGGTTCACTAGTGCGCAGTATAGCATGCTGGATTGCCAACAGTTGCAACCCTTCTCAAAGGCTGAGCAGGAAGGTGGGGTTTGCCGGTCGCCCCCCAAGCGGGCGAAACCAACGCTCCATCTAGGCGACCCTCCCTTTGCCGGCAAGCGCTTCAACAAGGTAGGCGGCCTGTGCCGGGGGGTTGCTCCGTGCGTACCACTCCTTCAGCGCGGCGGCTCGCGAAAACAGGCGGCGATCGGCAAGGCCAGAGGCGACCAAATCCCGCAGCGGCCTGGCCGCGATCAGCCTTCGGGGAAGCCTTGCCCCTACCCCTGCAAAGGCTACCCGCGCCCCGTTCTCGAACATGTCGCCGGCCACTGGGCAGACCACCACAGGCCTCCCCAGGGAGAGGGCCCGTGCAACGGTGCCATGGCCGCCATGGCAGACGACAAGTTGGGCACGGGCCATCGTTTCCCGATAGGAAAGCCAGGGGACGACGACGGCGTTTGCCGGGTCGGGAAGCGGCTGTTTAGGGGGGCGGCCGTTCCAGGTTGCAAGGACCCTGATCGGCAGACCGGCCAGCCCCTTGAGTGCTGCGCAGAGCAGCCGATGGTCGGGGTCTTGGGAGGTGGAGGGGGCGACCAACACCAACGGCCCCTCTCCTGGAGGGTCGCAGACCGGCTTCGCCGGCGGCTCCCAGATCAAGGGACCGACCACCTTCACATGGCCCGGCCACGGCCGTGGATACTCGAGCTGGGGAAAGGTGCCCACCAGCACCAACTCCCTGCTCAAGGCGCCGTCAAGGGAGGAGCGGGGCGGCAGGCCGAGCCGGTGGCGGATCCTGTTGAGGTCTTCCCGCCCGGCGATCAGCCCTTTGCGGACCGCCGGTGCGAGGGAGCGCCAGACCAACCTGCCGAGGGCCGTTTCCGGTAGACGCGCCCCGAGGGAGAACGGGGGATGGCCTGAGGCTGGCAAGGGGAAGGGGTGGGGCACCAAGGTGGCGTAGGGGAGGCCGCGCAGCTCGGCAGCAAGGGCAGGGGCGACGGTAAGGATGTCGGTGACGACGATCTCGGCCCCGCTGCGCTCCAGCTGGTCTACCGTTTGCGGGGTTGCCCGCTCGGCGGCGGCGTAAAAGCCGGCGGCTAGCGGCCCCCCTCTTAGGTCCGGGAACTCCGGTGCGGGATGGAAGACCATCCCCTCCCGCTCCACCTCCCCCTGCCACCGGCGCCAGGTCTGGAGATGGACCTGATGGCCCCTGCCGACCAGCTCGCGTCCCAGCGCAAGGACCGGGAAGAGGTGGCCTGGATCGCCAAAGGCAGCGAGGAAGAGCCGCAGCCGCCCACCGGTTGCCCTTTCCCTAGCCGGCAAGCTCGGCGATCAACCGCAGCTGCTTGATCCGCTCTTCGCGGCTCGGCGCGACAGGGGTGATTCCAAGCGTCCCGACCCCCGCCTCTTTGTAGGCGGCAAGCCGTTCTCGAACCCGCTCCGGTCTCCCGCACAGGCTTACCGCATCGATCAGCTCGGCGGGGATCGCCGCCATCGCCTCCTCGCGGCGGCCGGCGAGGAAGTGGTCCTGGATCCGCTCCGCCGCCTCCTCGAAGCCGTAGCGGCGGACGAGCTGGTTGTAGAAGTTCCGCTCCCTAGAGCCCATCCCGCCGACGTAAAGGGCGATGAAGGGGCGCATCATGTCCCGCGCCCTCTCCTCGTCCTCGTCGACGCAGACGTTTACCGTCGGCGCGATGTCGATCTCTGCCAGCGAGCGGCCGGCCCGTTTAGCCCCCTCTTCGAGGGAGCCGATCAGCTCCTTGGCATGGGTTGGGGAGAACAGCGTTGGGATCCAGCCGTCGGCGATCTCCCCGGTGAGGGCGGTGTTCTTCGGTCCGATCGCAGCAAGGTAGATCGGGATCCGCTCCTGGACCGGGGCGATCGTTAGCTTCAGCGGCTTGCCCTGGCCGCCTGGCAAGGGGAGGTCGATCGTCTCCCCGTGGAACTCCACCCGTTCCCGGGCAAGGGCCATCCTCACTACCGCAACGTACTCCCGGGTCCGTTGCAGCTGGCGGGCGAACGGTTGGCCGTGCCACCCTTCCGCGACCTGCGGGCCGGACGGGCCGAGGCCGAGGATCATCCGGCCTCCGGAAAGCTGGTCGATCGTCGCCGCCGTCATCGCCGTCATCGCAGGGCTTCTGCCAGGCATCTGGAAGATCCCTGAGCCGAGCTTGATCCGCTCCGTGTGGGCGGCCAGCCAAGCAAGCACGGTCGCGGCGTCGGAGCCGTAAGCCTCGGCGCTCCAAACCGAGTGGTAGCCAAGCCGCTCCGCCTCCTTGACGATCTCAAGCTGGTCCTGGGGGGTGAGGCCAAGGCCCCAGTAGCCGATGTGAACCCCAAGCCGCATCGTTAGAAGGCCTCGTCTGGACGGGCGAAGACGATCTCCGGCACCACGCAGTTTTGCGAGGTCCGCAGCAGGAACCGAACCGACTCAGCGACGTCCCGGGGCTTGATCATCTTCTCCGGGGGAACCGCCTCCTTGACGAAGTCGGTCATCGCCGTGTCCACAAACCCCGGGCAGAGCGCAGTCGACTTGATGCCAAAGGTCCCCAGCTCCTTGTTCATCGCTTCTGTGAAACCAACTACCCCGTGCTTGGTTGCTGAGTAGACGGAGAGCCAAGGCTGTCCCCGCTTGCCGGAGATCGAGGAGGTGTTTACAACCAAGGCGTTGCCGTGCTCGGCTCCCGCGGCCTTGAGTAGCTCCAGGCACTCCCGGTAGGCGATGATCACGGCCCGGAGGTTGACGTTCAGCTGGAGGTCGACCCGCTTCGTTTGGATCTCACCGAGCGGGGCGCCGACCCCTACCCCGGCGTTGTTGACAAGGACGTCAAGCCGTCCCCAACGGTTGCGGTGCTCGGCGACGAGGTTGACGATCTCCTCCTCGACGGCGACGTTTGCCGGAACGGCATGGACCTCAAACCCTTTGTCGCGCAGCTGCTGGGCCGCCTGCTCAAGCTTTTCGGGCCGCCGCGCCGAAACGGTCAGGCCAAACCCCTCCTCGCCAAGCACTTCGGCGATCGCGTACCCGATCCCGCTCGACGCGCCGGTGATCAGCGCTGCTCGGTTTGCCATCCAATCAACCTCCTAGCTGGTGTAAGCGTTGGCCAAGACCCTACCCGATGGCCGCTTAGAGCGGCGGTCGGGCCGCTCCAGCCGATGGCTGCGCCCATTGCCCCTAAGGGCCTAGAGAGCGGATCGCCTGCCTCCCGCCACAGCTTGCCGGCTCCAAAAGCTTTTGGGAACAGGGAGCTGGGCTAACGGATGGGCAAGACCTCCCTTGGTTCTACGCAGAGCGGAAGTAGAGTCCAGGTAGGTGGCGTGGGCCCGTAGCTCAGTTGGTTAGAGCAGCCGACTCATAATCGGTTGGTCGCTGGTTCGAGTCCAGCCGGGCCCACTAACGGTGGCGTGAACGGCCTTCAGTCGGCTCGGTCGTTGTTTCCACGGTGCCCTGCCGGTTGGGCTCCCCGTGGTCCGGCGTCTCGGTTTGGGCCGTTGGCTTCGCGCTAAAGCCTGCCAGGAGCACGCGGAGGCCCTCCCGAAGGGCGCGCTGGTCCTCGATCCCGCGCGGCCAGACGAACCGCTGGAGCGTGATCCCGTCGGAAAGGGCGACAAACGCCCTTGCCGCTGTCCGGGAGTTCGTTGCTCCAGCCGCCTCTAGCGCCTTCTGGACAAGGGTTTCGTAGGCCTCTAGGAGGCGGCGGGCATCGGCGGCAAGCTCGGGGCGGCGGCGCACCTCAAGGTAGAGCTCGAACTGGGCGCCGGACTGCTCGGGGGGGATCGCCAGGATCAGCGCGGTGAAGCGGTCGAGCGCTGCCTGGGGGGAGAGCCGTCCCGCGCTGACAAGGTCCGCCACGCTTTCCATCCGCTTGATCGTCGCCTCCGTGAACTCGTGGAGGGCTGCGACGATCAGCTCGTCAATGGAGGCGAAGAAGTAGCTAGTCGTGGAGAGGGGAACGCCGGCTCGGGAAGCGATCGCCCGGTGGGTGGCCTTTCCGATCCCCCGCTCAGCGATCACCTCCAGGGCGGCTCTCAGCACCGCCTTGCGGCGTTGCAGGGTCGGCTGGCGGTGGGAGGCGGGACGGAAAACCACCCCTCAAGCGTACCAAAAAGCTGGACAGTTGTCCGGACTTTTTACCCCTCGACCGGCCGCAGCTCGCCGCTGGTTGGGTCGAACACCAACCCAAAGATCCGGTCCCTGTGGATCAGCTCTGGAGCGGCCTTGAGGCGGGCAACGGAGCAACGGACCGCCTCCTCGAGGTCGCTAAAGGCGCCTAGCCGCCACGGCGGCAGGGCGAGATCGGCCGCCAGTTCCCTTGCAAAGCCGTCCTCCGATGCCCCCTGGAGGCCACACCGCTCGTGCATTACCACCGCAACCGCTTCCGTTCCCAGCAGCCGTTGGGAGGCAGCGAGGGAGCGGATCGCGTCGTCGGTGGCAAGGCCGCCAGCGTTTCGGATCACGTGGGCCTCGCCCCGCTCCAGCCCAAACAACAGAAGCGGGTCGATCCGGGCGTCCATGCAGGTGAGGATCGCAAGCTTGCGGCTTGGTGGCGCCGGCATCCCGCCAACCGCAAGGGACCCCTTCCTCGCTTGGGCCCGCCCAAGCAACTCAGCGAGCAGTTCCTTTGGCATGGCCGGAGGATATCCGGCCGCTCAAGCCGCCGCCTGGACCGCAGCCAGGGCAGGCACCTTGCCGGGAGGGACGACCACGGTCGGCACCCGGGCGCCAAACAGCTCCTCCTGCCGCTGAGCGCCAAGGTGCAGCAGGCCACGGCGGTTTGGCGCCGAACCGAGGACGAGCAGATCGACCGCTTCCGTTCCCTCGGCAACCGAGCCGCCGAACAGCCCGGCCAACAGCGCCGCCGTCTGGCGGGCGGTCTGGAGCGGGTCGTCGTGGGCGTAGCCGACACGGGGCTGGCGCGGAACCTGCCCTTCCTTGTGGTACCCAGCAGGGGCAAAGGCCAGGGCGACCGGCCCGCTCTGGAGCAGCCGGCGGGCGGCGCTGCCGGGGTGGACCGCCCCTGGAGGGGCGTTGAAGGCGGACCCGAACACGATCAGCGCCGGTTCCCGCTCTTCGGCAAACCGCTTCACCGCGCTAGCCGTTGTCGTCCCGGCAAGGGGGTAAAGGGAGGCCTGGAGCGCGAACCGCTGGGCGGTCCGCTCCAGCAGCCGGCGCGACTCCTTGCGCAGGAACTCGCTCCGGCCCCGCACCGCCATGCTTGGCCACCGTAGCGGGGGGTCGGCCCGGTAGACGTTCAGCAGGGCCAGCTCTGCACCGGCCTGATGGGAGAGCTCTTTGGCGAAGGCCAAGGCGTCTTCGCTATGGGGGCTACCGTCGTATGCGACCGCGATCACCGTCATCTTGGCTCCTTTCAAGCTCCACTCGATCCCATTTTGCGGCGGTTGCCCCATAACCTCCAAGCAACTCTCTGATCCTTCACATAAGCCCAGCTCATAGGTGCTGCCGGTCTCCTAGCTGCGACAATGGCGGTGTGGCGACAGCGCCCGCAACGGCGGTAAAAGGGGTCCTCGGCGAGGTCGCCCTCGCTTGCTCCAACCTCTCCCGCTCCGTCGCCTTCTACACCGAAGGCCTTGGCCTTTCGGTGCTCGAGCGGGGCAAGGGTTGGGCTGCGGTCGGCGCCGGCGGCAAGGGGCTGGTGAGGCTGATCGAGCGGCCCCAGGCGGTCCTGCCTCCGCCTCGCTCGACCGGCCTTTACCACTTCGCCCTCCACCTGCCGACCCGTGCCGATCTCGCCACCTTCGTCAGCCACGCCTTTGCTGCCCGGCTGCCGATCGTTGGCTTTGGCGATCACGAGGTAAGCGAGGCGATCTACCTGATCGATCCCGACCGCCACGGGATCGAGCTCTACCACGACCGGCCTCGCCACCTTTGGGAGGGGAGGGTGGCGGAGCTGATGACGACGCGGATGGTCGACCTCGAGGGGCTGCTGGCGGAGGCGGCTGATCGGGAACGGTGGCAGGCGCCGTCCGCCACGAGGATGGGCCACTTCCACCTCAAGGTCTCCGACCTTGGCGCCGCGATCGCCTTCTATCAAGGGCTGCTTGGGCTGGAGCCGATGGCGGTGCTTGGCCGTTCCGCCGCCTTTCTCGCCTGGGACGGCTACCACCACCACCTCGGCCTGAACACCTGGGAAAGCGGCGGGGGTGAGCCGCCACCGGCGGACAGCCTGGCCCTGCTCGGCCTCGCCCTCCACCTCCCCGAAGCGGCCGTTGGCGAGCTGGAAGGCCGGCTGCAGGGGCTTGGCCAGGGTGGGGGTGGTCCCGAGCTGCCGGGAGCTGGAGCCCCGCTCCTCTCCTTTAGAGACCCCTCAGGGAACCGCTGGCTGATCTACGACAGGGAGGCGCGAGATGGCCTATAGCGACGAGGCGGCCAAGCTCGCCGAGCTGATCGAGGCTGCCCAGCCGGCGGTTGCCCTTACCGGTGCGGGGATCTCGGTGCCCTCCGGCATCCCCGACTTCAGAAGCCCAGGGACCGGCCTCTGGGAGCGGGTAAACCCGTTTGAGGTCGCCCACATCGATGCCTTCCGCCGCGACCCCCGACGGTTCTGGCAGTTCTACTCCCAACGGTTTGCAACGCTTCGAGACAAGAAACCGAACGGAGCCCACTACGCCCTTGCCGAGTTGGAACGGCGGGGTTTGCTTGCAGGGGTGATCACCCAGAACATCGACCGCCTCCACTCCCAGGCGGGAAGCAAAGAGGTGGTCGAGGTCCACGGCTCGATCGCCCGCTGCCGGTGCCTGGCTTGCGGGCTGACCGTCCCCTTGGAGGAGGCGATCGCGCTGATCGAAGGGGATCCGGAAGGGGTGCCCCGCTGCCACCGCTGCAACGCCCCCCTCAAGCCGGACGTAGTGCTGTTTGGGGAGCTGCTCCCTCTAGCGGCCTTTGCCCGGGCGGAAGCCCTCTGCGAACAGGCGGCGCTTTGCCTTTGCGTAGGCACCTCCTTGGAAGTTCATCCCGTCGCCGGCCTTCCCGAGCTAACCGTTGCTAAAGGGGGGAAGGTGGCGATCCTCACCAAGGGCAAGACCCCTTTAGACGACCTGGCTGCGCTGAAGGTAGAGGGAGATGTGGAGGAGGTGTTGAAGGGGGTTGTGGCGGCGCTTGGCTCCAGCGCTGCTAGGGCTGATTAGGGAAGAAGGTCGATCCAAAGGAGGTCTAGCCGTGGAGAGAAGAAAGTTGGGGAGTCAAGGCCTGTCCGTCTCCGCCCAAGGCCTTGGCTGCATGGGCATGTCGGAGTTTTACGGCCCCGCCGACGAACGGGAGGCGATCGCGACGATCCAGCGGGCGCTGGAGCTGGGCGTGAACTTTCTCGACACAGCCGACATGTACGGGCCGTTTACCAACGAGGAACTGGTTGGGAGGGCGGTTAAGGGCAACCGCGAGCGGTACGTGATCGCCACTAAGTTCGGCAACGAGCGGCGGCCCGACGGTAGCTGGGTAGGGATCAACGGGAAGCCGGAGTACGTGAAGAAGGCCTGCGACGCCTCCCTGCGGCGGCTTGGCGTCGACTACATCGACCTCTACTACCAGCACCGGGTCGACCGAACGGTCCCGATCGAGGAGACGGTGGGGGCGATGGCGGAACTGGTCGCTGCCGGCAAGGTCCGGTTTCTAGGCCTCTCCGAGGCCGGTCCCCAGACGATCCGCCGGGCACACGCCGTCCATCCGATTACCGCCCTCCAGACGGAGTACTCCCTTTGGGCGCGGGAAGTGGAGGAGGAGATCCTGCCCACCTGCCGGGAGCTTGGGATCGGCTTTGTCGCCTACTCCCCGCTCGGCCGGGGGTTCCTAACCGGCAGGTTCCGCAGCCACGAGGAGATCCCGGACGGCGACTACCGCCGGTTCCACCCCCGCTTCCAGCCTGAGAACCTAGAGCGCAACCTCAAGATCGTCGCGGCGGTGGAGCGGATCGCCAAGGAGCGGGGGGTGACCCCCGCCCAGGTCGCCCTCGCCTGGGTCCACCACCAGGGGCAGGACGTCTTCCCGATCCCCGGCACAAAGCGGCGCCGTTACCTCGAGGAGAACGTCGCCGCCTTCGACCTCGCCTTAACCGCTGCGGAGCTTGAGGCGCTCAGCGAGGCGGCGCCGGTCGGCGCAACGGCCGGCGACCGCTACGCCGATATGTCCAACGTGGGCCTCTAGGCAGCCTTCAACAGCGGCCGGCTGCCGACCACCCGGCGCAGCTCCTCGACAAGGGGATGGCTGGGAGCCGGCTGCGGCCGCCTGCCGTCGGTGAGGCCGGTGATCGTGGCGAGCACCGAGTCGGCCAGGGCGTCGGGGTGGTAGCCCCCCTCAAGCAGCGCCCCAACAGGGGCCGCCAGCTCCTCCCCGACCGTGGAGATCGCCCGGGCCAACTCGGCGTAGTCGGCTGCCTCGAGGCGGCAGCCACCCAGGGGGTCTAAGCGGTGGGCGTCGAACCCGGCCGAGATCACGATCAGCTGCGGCGCGAACCGTCTCAAGGCGGGGAGCGCTAGCCCCTCAAGCGCCGCCCGCCACAGCCGGCCGTCGCTGCCTGCTGGGAGCGGCAGGTTCAGGGTGTAACCGTAGCCGGCGCCGCTGCCGGCGTCGCTAGCCGCCCCCGTGCCGGGGTAGAAGGGGTAGCGGTGGAGGGAGATGTAGAGGACGGTTGGGTCGGCGGCGAAGATCGCTTCGGTGCCGTTGCCGTGGTGGACGTCCCAGTCGACGATCGCCACCCGGGGGATCGCTTTAGAGCTCCTGGCGTAAGCGGCGGCGACAGCGGCGTTGTTGATCAGGCAGAAGCCCATCGCCCGGCTCCGTTCGGCGTGGTGGCCGGGTGGCCGCAGCAGGGCAAAGCCGCGCGACCGTGCCCCGTCGGTAAGGAGGTCGACGAGCTGGGCAGCCGCCCCCGCTGCTTCAACGGCGGCGGCGCAGGAGTCGGGGCCGAGGGCGGTGTCGGGGTCGAGGACCGCCCCTCCTGCAGCCGCCTTTTGCGCCAAGGAGTCGAGGTAGCCCTTGGGGTGGACCAGCTCGGCCAGCTCGCGGCTGCCGGGGCCGCAGGCGACCACCTCCTGGCCAAGCCATCCCTCCTCCTCCAGCCGTTCCTCGATCCGGCGCAACCTGACCGGAACCTCGGGGTGGCCTGGGATCAGCCGGCTTGGATCGTGGCGCGTTCCCCCGGGCTGCCTGACGATTACGGCCTTCGACGGCACGCAGCCAACTTAGCCGACCGCCTCCTGCCGCTCTAGGCTGAAGGTAATGGACGGCGCCGACAGGCTAGCCGTGATCGATCTCGGCTCCAACACCTTCCGCCTTGTCGTCTTCAGCTACGGCGCTTCGGAGGCAGGGAACCGCTACTACTACCGAAGCGACGAGATCTACGAGCCGGTTCGCCTTGCCGAGGGCCTCGGCAGGACCGGTCGCCTCGGGGAGCCGGCGATCGGCCGGGCTACCTCCGCCCTCTCGATCTTCGCCCACTTCCTGCGCGCAAGCGGGATCCCGCAGGAGGCGGTGGTTGCGGTAGCGACGGAGGCGGTGCGCAGGGCCGCCAACGGAGGGGAGTTCCTCGCCTTGGCCAAAGCCCAAAGCGGGGTTGGGGTGCGGCTCCTCTCTGGGGTCGAGGAGGCCCACTACGGCTACCTGGCTGCAGCCAACACCACCACGATCACCGATGGCTACCTCTTTGAGCTTGGCGGCGGCTCCCTGCAGATCGTCGAGCTTGTCGGCCGCCAGCCGGTGCGCAAGCTCTCCCTGCCCCTGGGCACGGTTACCCTCACCGAGCAGTTCTGTCCTGGGCCGGGCCCGGTTCCGCCCGCGGCGCTGGAGCGGCTAAGGACGGCGCTTCGGGACAGGCTCCACGACGCCTTGCCGTGGCGGGAAGCGGAGCGGCTGGTGGGGATCGGAGGGGCGGTGCGCAACCTAGCGACCGCGCTCGCCCCGAAGGGGCTGCCAACTACCGCCCAAGGGCTTTTGATCGCCCGCGAGCCGCTTCGCAAGCTCACCGCCCGGCTTGCCGACCTCCCAGCAGGGCAGCGGGCGCGGATGCCGGGGATCAAAACCGCCCGCGCCGACGTGATCGTTGCTGCCGCGGTCTTGCTCGAGGTGTTGATCGAGCTTGCCGGTGGCCAACCGCTAGAAGCGACGGAGGCTGGGCTGCGGGAGGGGATCTTCTTCGAGCGGTTCTTCGCTGACGGAGGAGGGCTGGTAGATGATGTGCGGCGGTTCTCGGTCCTCAACCTCGCCGCCCGTTACGGCCTGGACGGACCCCACGCCAACCACGTCGCCGCCCTAGCCCTCTCGCTCTTCGATCAAGCCGTTGCCCTCCGCCTTTTCACGCCCCTTTCCAACGAGCGGGAGCTTTTGTGGGCCGCTGCGATCCTCCACGACGTGGGGATGGCTGTCGACTACGACGACCACCACCGTCACTCCCGTTACCTGATCCTCCACCAGCCGCTGGCCGGTTACTCGCCATGGGAGGTTGCAGCGATCGCCCAGCTCGCCCGCTACCACCGCAAAGGGGAACCGGGGGCAGGGCCGTTCCGGTTCCTGCTTGGCCAAGAGGGGGAGGGACTGGTTCGCCGCGGGGCGGCGCTCCTTCGGCTTGCCGAGAACCTCGAGCGGGCCCGAGACCAGGCCGTCGCTGCGATCACCCTCCAGCCCGAAGGGGAGGGGGTGCGGGTGGTCGTCGAGGGGGAGGGGGAGCTGGCGTTACAGCGCTGGGCAGCGGCGCGGGAGGCAGACCTTTTCCAGGCCGCCTTCGGCCTTAGGTTGGTGGGCGTGGAGAGTCGGCCGGCGGTCGGAACCGCAGGGGGGCGGGCCCCCTAAACCGTCGGAGCCGTGTAGCCCGCCCAGCGCAGCTGTAGAGGACGTAGGCGTACGGGTAGAGGGGCGGACCGCCCCAGGCGGCTTGGGGAAGGGGTCGGCAGGCGGCAAGGACCGCCTTGGTGGCGGCGTTGCCCCCCCGTTCCGAGTAAGGGCCGCCAAGCAGGACGTAGTTGGCCTTCCCTGCAGCGACCAGCCGGGCAAGGGAGCGGCCGCTAAAGGCCGGGTCGGTGCCGGCGTACCCACCGAGGGAGGCGGCCCGCAACCCAAGCAGGATCAACGGGGCGGCAGCTACTGAGGAGACGGTGAAGAGCTGGACCTCCTCGTGCGCGGTCCGGGGCCGCAGGAAGGAGACGAGGTGGGGTATCACAACCCGATCTTCCCCTTCCAACCCCACCCCGCCCGGCCCGGCTGCAGCGTGTGGCCCAGCGGCTGGAAAGGTCCCTTGCACCGGAGCCAGCCAGGTCGTCGCGGCGTAGGCGCCGGCCGGGACGAGCAGGAGGGCAAAAGCGCAGGGGGCAAGGGCGGGGGGCCGGCCGCGGAGGAGGTAGAGGAGGGCGGTCGCTCCGCCTGCTGCAGCCGCCCAGACCCAACCAGACATCCCTGCCCGCGCGAGCAGTAAGGCCTCGGTGGCGACGCAGGCAGCGGCGCCTGCCAGGAAGGCAAGCCGGGCGGTCCGCTTCCCCTTGGCCGAGACCCCCACCCCAGCGCCGATCAAGGCGCCGCTTGGGGGGGCGAGGGCAGAGGTGTAGTAGGGGTGGACGATGCCTCGCGCCAGCGACAGGACCCCTGCCTCGAGCAGGAACCACCCGCCGAAGACGGTCAGGAAGAGGGCTAGTTCTCGATCCCTCTGCCGCTGGGCTTGAACTGCAAGGGCGACCAAGGAGATCAGGGCAGCCGGCAACAGCCACCCGTCCTGGCCGCCGAGGTCCCCGTCGAAGAGGCGCAGCAAGCCGGGCGGTCCGGCTTCGCTGCGGATCGGGACGTAGCCGCGGTGGTCAAGCGGCGTGTAGATCGCAAGGTTGCGGTGGGCGGGCACCTGCGAAAACCGCAGCGGGGAGGCGCCCGCGCGGTAAGGGATCTCCCCGGGCGCCCCTTCCTCGCCGGCAACCCGGCCGAGCCCGTTGTAGTCGAAGGTGAGGCCAAGCTCGCTGTTTTCAAGGGAGCCGCCGACGTAGGGGCGGTGGCTTGCTGGCGTCAGTTCGACGGCGGCGATCCAGGCGAAGGAGACGGCGCCCAGGAGGGCGGCAGCGGCGCCGAGGTGGAGGAGGCGGAGGCGCCAGGAGCCGGGGGCGAGCAGGAGATAGGCGAGGAAGAAGGCCGGGAGGGGGACGTAGGCGGCAAGGGTCTTGGTGTTGAAGGCAAGGCCGACGAGAACGGCCGCCCCTAGCAGCGGTCCGATCCTGCCCCGCTTTGTTGCGGCAACGACGCAGACCGCCGCGCAGCTAAGCAGGAACAGAAGGAGGGGGTCGGGGAGGTTGTCCCGGGAGATCGCAACAAAGGCTGGGAAGGTTGCAACGGCGCCAGCGCCGACCACCGCTGCCCCAACGCCAAAGGCGGTTCGAAGCGCTAGGTAGATGACCAGCACCGTGGCAGCCCCCAGCAGGGCCTGGGGCAAGAGCAGGGCCAGGGGGCTGAAGCCAAAGAGCTTTGCAGCGGCCGTCTGGAGCCAGAGGGCAAGGGGGGGCTTGTCGACCGTGATCAGGCCAAGGGGATCGAAGCTTGCGAAGAGGAAGTTGTGCAGCGAGCCCAGCATCGACCGGACCGCTGCGGCGTAGAAGGCGTTGGCGTAGCCGTTTTGGGAGAGGTTGTAGGTGTTGAGGGCGACCGCCGTGCCGACCGCAAGCAACGCCCCGGCCAGGGTAGCGAGGGGAGGTCCTGAAACTACCGCTTGGAGGCGAGCCGATCCTGTTCTCTGCGGGACGGCTGCGAGGCTCAGCGTTCGGCCTTTACGGGCCGCCGCGTGGAGCCGCGGCTGCCTTCCCCTTCAACGATCACTTCCAAGGTGAGCGGGTAGCCAACCGCTTGGGCGGGAAATTCAAGGTGGTCGTGGAAGACCCCTTCCCGCATCTGCCCGCCCGGTCGCCGCGCCACTATCGCGCCGCCGAAGATGAAGGCGTAGGAGACGGTGCCGTTGACGGGCTTGCCGGCCGGCGTGTGGGCTTCAACCGTGATCGGCCAGCCAACCCCAACCTTCGGTTCGGTGGTTGGGGCGTGAAGCACCACCGATAGGGTCCCCGCCTTAGCGACCGACATCGTGGTCAGGGCGGCGGAGGCGGTGACGGAGTGGACCGCTACGGTCTTGCTGGTCCGGTGATGGGACGAGGAGCCGCACCCGGCGACGGCGAAGGCTGCAGCTGCAGCAGCTGCCGCCTGCCAGACCGCGACGCGCTTGACTTTGTCAGCCAGCATCGCCCCTTTTTATAGCGGCTGCGCCGCCCGGTGGCGACGGTCCCGACCGGAGTGCCCCAACCAACCGCTCCAGGTCCCGCTCGTCGTTCCAGGGCCCGACCGAGGCCCTGACCAGGCCCCTCCCAGGGATCTCCCGCACCACCACCCCTTCCTCGCGCAGCCGCCTGACGGTCCCTGTCGGGTCCTCGACGGCAAAGGAGACCAGGGTTGTCGGCCCCCGCTCCGCGACCCTGTAGCCGGCGGAGGTGAGCGCTCGGGCTAGGGCGCCAGCCCGCTCGATCGCAAGCCGCTGGAGGGCTGGCAGGCCGGCGCCAAGGAGCAGTTCCAGCGCGGCAAGGCCTGCCGCTAGAAGCGGCGCCCCCAGCGCGTAGCCGTCGAACCGCCGGCAGTCGGGCTGAAGGGGGGCGTCCAAGCCAGCGTTCGGTTGGGCGAGGTTGGTGTAGCCGCGACGGACCGCCTTGAGCTCGGCAAAGGCCCGGTCGGAGAGGTAGAGCATCCCAAGGCCGTCCGGCCCGCACAACCACTTCTGGCCCGCCCCGGCGTAACCGTCACAGCGCAGGTCCTCGACATCGGTGGGGACTGCCCCCACCCCTTGGGCCCCGTCCAAGAGCAGCCACACCCGTTCCGGCCGTTCGCCCAAACCGGGGGGAGCGACCTGTCCACTCACCCAGCTGACGTGGGAGCAGGCGATCACCCGGGTCCGGGGCCCGATTCTTCGGTCCAGCTCGGGAAAGGGCTCCTCCCGCACCGTCACGCCGCGCAGGTCGCGGACGGCCTGGAGGGCCCCAAGCAGCCCCGGATGCTCCTCGTCGCTGGTAAGGACCTCGTCCCCCGGTTTGAGGTCGAGGCCGAGCAGAAAGAGGGTTAGCCCTTCGCTTGTGCAGGAGGTGAGCGCAACCTGCTCGGGTCGGCAGCCAAGGACCGCTGCATAGCGGGCGCGGAGCGCTTCCGCAAGGGCGTGCCGCCGTTCAAACCCCTCCTGGGTGCGGCCGGCAGCGACCTCCCGCTCCAGCTCCTGCTTTGCCGCCTCGGCTGCCTGGAGGGGGAGCGGCCCGTTGGTACCGGCGTTTAGGTAGGCGACCGAGGAGAGGACCGGGAAGCTGTCGCGGAGGTTCATCCGGTGGCGAGCATAGTGGCCGGCTGGCCATACCCGCGGCGAGCCGGCCCGCACCGCTCCGCTGCCGGAGCCGTTACGCTCCAGCGGGGAGCCTCCAAGGATGGCTGCAGCTTTCGCCAACGTAAGCGAGCAGGTCGGGCCTTTTGGCGAGGTGCTTTGGGAGCCCTCTGAAGCGGCGGTCAAGGCCAGCCACCTTTGGACATACAGCCGGTGGCTGGAGGCACGGGAGGGGGTGGCCTTTCGCGAGTACGAAGACCTCCATCGGTTTTCGATCGAGCGGCTGGAGCGGTTCTGGGAGACGGTCTGGGAAGGGTTCGGCGTCCTTGCCTCGGCCCCATACCGCAAGGTTCTCGACCACCCGCAGATGCCAGGCGCGGTCTGGTTTCCCGGCGCCAAGTTGAACTACGCCGAAAACCTGCTGGAGCGGCACCGGAGGGAGCGGCGGCTGGACGGAGTGCCTGCGACCCTGCTCGGCTCCGCTACAGAGGGGGAGATCGCGGTCCTCCACAGCTCGGAGTTGCGGCCGTTGTCCGCCGTCACCCGCAGCCAGCTACGGTCAGACGTCGCCGCGCTGGCGGCCGGACTGCGGGACCTTGGCGTCGCTGCGGGGGACCGGGTCTGCGCCTACATGCCAAACATCTACGAGACCCTCTGCGCCTTCCTTGCCTGCGCCTCGATCGGGGCAGTCTGGTCGAGCGCTGCCCCCGAGTTCGGTCCCCGGGCGGTAGTGGACCGGTTTGCCCAGATCGAGCCCAAGGTCCTGCTTGCGGTCGACGGCTACCGCTACGCAGGCAAGCCGTTCGACCGGCGGGGTGCCCTTGGCGAGATCCTCGACGGCTTGCCAACCGTCCGCCACCTAGTGCTCCTCGACTACCTCGAACCTCGGGCCGACCCCCAGTCGGTCCCCGGTGGGCGGGAGGATCTGCACCGCCTTTCCTTCAGGGAGCTGGAGCGGCGAGGGGAAGGGGCTGCCCCGGCTTACGAGCAACTTCCCTTCGACCACCCGCTTTGGGTCCTCTACTCCTCGGGGACAACCGGCTTGCCGAAGGCGATCGTCCACAGCCATGGCGGGATGGTGGTGGAGCAGCTGAAGAAGGGCTACCTCCACCTCGACCTTCACCGCGGGGAGCGGATCTTCTGGTTCACCACGACGGGGTGGATGATGTGGAACTTCCTCGTCGGCTGTCTGCTCACCGACGCGACGATCGTCCTCTACGACGGTGCCCCGTTGAACCCGACGACGGAGACCCTCTGGCGCCTTGTCCCCGAGGCCGGGATCACCAACTTCGGGACGAGCGCCGGCTTCCTTACCCAAGCGATGAAGGAGGACAGCGGCGGTCCGACCGTGGCGGAGCGGATCGATCTGGAGGGGCTGCGGGCGATCGGCTCTACCGGCTCCCCCCTCGCCCCGGAGGTCTTCCGCTGGGTCTACAGCCGGCTGAAGGGAGACCTCTGGCTCTACTCGACCAGCGGCGGCACCGACGTCTGCACCGCCTTCGTTGGCGGCTGTCCGCTGCGGGAGGTGCGGGCCGGGGAGATCCAGTGCCGGGCCCTTGGCGCTGCGGTCTATGCCTTCGACGAGCGGGGGCGGCCCGTTGTAGAAGAGGTTGGGGAGCTTGTCGTCACCAAGCCGATGCCGTCGATGCCGATCTACCTTTGGAACGACCCCGACGGCACCCGGCTCAAAGAGACCTACTTCTCGACCTATCCCGGCGTCTGGCGGCACGGCGACTGGATCAAGATCACCGCGCGCGGCACGGCGGTGATCTACGGCCGCTCCGACGCGACGATCAACCGGGGCGGGGTCCGGATCGGCACTGCAGAGCTCTACCGCGCCGTCGAAGCGTTGCCCCAGGTAAAGGAAGCCCTTGTCGTCGACGTCCCAAAGTCCTCTGACGTCGGCGCCGATCTGGAGCTGGTGCTCTTTGCTGTGCTTAGGGAGGGGGCGCACCTAGACGGCGAGCTGGAAGCGGAGATCCGCCGCCGGATCAGAGAGCAGTGCTCGCCCCGCCACGTGCCGGACCGGATCGTGGCCGTGCCGGCGCTGCCACGGACCCTTTCAGGGAAGCTGTTGGAGCTGCCGGTGAAGCGGATCCTGTCCGGCGTTGCGAAGGAGCAGGTCGTCAACCCCCAAGCCCTTGCCGACCCCGCTGCGCTGGATGCCCTTCTGGCAGCCGCCGCTGCGGCGGGGATCGGCGCCCCAAGCAGGAGCTAGCGCAGCGGAGCCGAATAAGTGCGGCGATGGGAAGGTTGGCATCAGCGCACGCAAGCGGCAAGGCAACGGTAAAGGGCAAGGGGGGGTCGCCCAAGCTCGGCGACCATCAGTCCCTTTCCAAGTACATCCAAGCCAACTTCGACCGTTACTCCCGATCCCAGAAGGACGTCGCCCAGTACATCGTCGACCACCTTGAGGAGGCCGCCTTCCAGACGGCGGAGGAGTTGGCGCGGCGGGCGAACACCTCAAGCTCGACGGTGGTTAGGTTCTCCCAGGCGCTTGGCTTCTCCGGGTTTCCCGAGCTTCAGGCGGCGGCCCGGGAGGAGTACCGGCGCAGGAACGCCGAAGCACGGGCCGTTGGCTCCTTTGCCCCGACGCCCCTCTTTTCCCTCGACCAAAACGAGTTTGAGGCGGCGCTGGAAAGCGACCACGTGAACGTGATCGAAACGGCCCGGAAGGTCTCCCGGGAAGCGGTCGAGGACGCGATCGACGCGATCGTCGCCGCCCAAAAGGTGGTCCTTGCCGGCACCGACCAGATGGCCTTCTTCGCCAGCTACTTCCGCCACCTCCTGATGCTCCTCGACCTGCGGGTCGAAGCCGTTACCACCCCCTCCCAGGAAGCGTTAGCCCGGCTTGGGCGGATCAACTCCGAAACGCTGGTGATCGGCCTTTCCGCGGGGCGGCCGAACCCGTTGGTGGTGCGGGCGATGAAGCTTGGCCGCCACCGTGGCGGCCATACCGCTGCAATCACCGACGCCACCCTGTCCGAGGTCGCCCAGCTCGCCGAGATCAGGCTCTACTACTCCTCCAACAGCCCCGCTTACGTCCGCTCCCACACCGCCCTGCTGGCGCTGATCCAGGCCCTTGCCTACGGCGTCTACGCCCGCGAGCCTTCCCGCTACGAGGAGCGGATCAAGGCCTTCCGGTTGAAGTAGAGCGCGGTCCAAAGACCGTCCTTTTGCAGCTATGCTGCGCTCGGATGCGTGACGAGGCGACATTTAGGGTCAAGGCCGGCCTGGCCGAGATGCTGAAGGGCGGCGTGATCATGGACGTCGTCAACGCCGAGCAGGCAAAGATCGCTGAGGAGGCTGGGGCAGCGGCGGTGATGGCGCTTGAAAGGGTGCCGGCCGACATCAGGCGGGCAGGGGGGGTGGCGAGGATGTCCGACCCGGCGATCATCGAGGAGATTAAGGAGGCGGTGACGATCCCGGTGATGGCAAAGGCCCGGATCGGCCACTTCATGGAGGCGCGGGTCCTTGAAGCGCTGGAGGTCGACTACATCGACGAGTCGGAGGTCCTCACCCCCGCCGACGAGGTCAACCACATCGACAAGTGGGCCTTCAAGGTGCCGTTTGTCTGCGGCGCAACCAACCTTGGCGAGGCGTTGCGGCGGATCGGGGAGGGGGCAGCGATGATTCGCTCCAAAGGGGAGGCTGGCACCGGCGACATCGTCGAGGCGGTCCGCCACATGCGCAAGATCGGCTCCGAAATCCGCTGGCTTGCCGGCTTGGAAGAGGCGGAGCTCCCAGCTGCCGCCAAGCAACTCCAAGCCCCTCTAGACCTCGTGCGGGAGGTCGCCAAGCGGGGGAAGCTGCCGGTTGTGCTGTTCTGTGCCGGGGGGATCGCCACGCCGGCCGACGCGGCGCTGATGATGGCGCTTGGCGCGGAAGGGGTCTTTGTTGGATCGGGGATCTTTAAGTCGGAGAACCCCCCGGCGCGGGCACGGGCGATCGTCGAAGCGACCACCCACTGGCAGGACCCAGCCCGGGTCGCCCAGGCCTCCCGGGGCCTTGGTGCAGCGATGGCTGGCCTCGAGGCGGCGAAGCTCGAGGAAGCCCAGCTGCTTGCCCAACGTGGCTGGTGAGCAACGGGGCGGCGCCGACCACCAACCGGTGGTCGGCGTCCTTGCGATCCAAGGGGGGTTTGAGGCCCACAGCAAAGCCCTTGCCGCCTGTGGCGCCGCGGTCAAGGAGGTCCGGACCGCCCGGGACCTAGAGGGCGTCGAGGGGCTGGTGCTGCCAGGCGGGGAGTCGACGGCGATCATGCTTGGCATCGAACGGGAGGGGTTGGCGGAGCCGATCGCCAACCTTGCCGCGGCTGGGAAGCCGATCCTTGGCTCCTGCGCGGGGCTGATCCTCTTAGACAAAAGCCATCTCGGCCTCCTTGGTATCGAGGCTAGGCGGAACGCCTTCGGCCGGCAGATCAAAAGCTTCGAGGTCGATCTCCAACTGAAGGGCTTTGAGGAGGGGGGGCCGGTGCGGGCTGTCTTCATCCGCGCCCCTTGGATCGAGCGGTACGACCCCTCCGTGGAGATCCTTGCCGAGGTCGACGGCCACCCGGTGGCGGCCCGCGAGGGGAGGATCCTTGCCGTTGCCTTCCACACCGAGCTCACCGATGACCGCCGCCTTCACCGCTGGCTGGTCGAGGAGGCGGTGCAGGGCCGCAACGGCTAAGCGCAGCGCAGCGGCTTGCAAGCCGTGCTGCGCCCCGCCCAAGCGAAGCGCGACGGTAACTTTATTGAGCTGGATGCGGATCGCGATCGCCGCCGACGAACTGGTTGGGGTTGCTCCCCGCCTTGCCGAGCAGCTCCGCCGCCGGGGCCACGAGGTCGTTCCCTACGGTGCGCTTGACCCCGACGCTTCGGAGCGGGAGCGCCAGTGGGCCTACGCCTCCGCTGCCGCGGCCCGGGAGGTCGCCGAGGGGCGGGCGGAGCGAGCGGTGGTCTGCTGCTGGACCGGCACCGGAGCAGCGATCGCCGCCAACAAGGTGCCGGGGGTGCGGGCTGCGTTGTGTACAGACGCCGAGACGGCGGCTGGGGCGCGGCGCTGGAACGACGCAAACGTCCTGGTCCTCAGCCTCCGCCAGACCTCGGAGCCGGTCCTGGAAGAGATCCTCGACGCATTTCTAGCCGCCGAGGCCAGCTCCAAGCCCGAGGATCGGGAGAACCTCGCCTACCTCGAAGAGCTGGAGTCGGCCAAGGCCCGGTAGCGGATCAACCCTGCTTCCTCGATCGGTTCGACAAGCCCCTCTTCCTCGAGCAGGTCGAGGTGGCCGAGGACCTCGGAGAGGGTGAGGTAAGCTTGGCTAAGCGCCACCTCGCCCCACATCCGCCGGGCGAGGTCGTGGGCGGTGAGGGGCTCCTCGAGCAGCCCCAAAAGCTTCCTCGCCCGCTTAGCGTGGAACCGCAGGCGGCTCTCGATCAACGCGCGGGGGTTTGGGATCGGCTCCCCGTGGCCAGGCAGGACCAGCCCCACACCCTCCATCGCTGCGGTCTTGCGCAATGAGCGCAGGTAGGTAGGGAGCGGCCGGGGCCGCTCCGCGGTTGGGTCGGCCGGTGGGGTGATCACGGGGTTGGAGGAGATCTCTGCAAGCAGGTGGTCGCCACCGAACAGAAGCCCCCGGTCGCGGTCGAAGAAGAGGGTGTCGGACGGGCTGTGGCCGGGCCGTTCGTAGAGCTCGAAGTGACGGCTGCCGAGGTCGACCACCTCCCCCTCGCCAAGCTCGATCTCTACCCCAACCACCGACCCCCAGGCCCGAACCGCCCCCGCTGAGCCGCGCAGTGCTGCGATCACCTCACGCGGGACACCGTGGGCAGCCATCAGCCGCTCGGCGAACTCCTGCTCTGCAGGGGTGGCCGTTTGGCTCTGCCGCAGGTAGGCGGCAAGGGGGTGGGAGGCGACGACCTTGGCGCCGGACCGCTCGACCACCGCCTCCGCAAGGCCGAGGTGGTCGACGTGCTGGTGGGTGAGCAGCAGGTAGCCGATCTCCTCGATCCCAACCCCTGCCTCGTTAAGCCCCCGTTCGAGGGCGAGCAGGGAGCGGGCGGAGTTCGGTCCGCAGTCCAGCAGCGCCGGCGGGTCGCCGGCGAGCAGGTAGACGTTCACCCGTCCAACCGGAAACGGGGTGGGGATCCCAAGTACGGTCACCCCCGCTTCGGCAAGGAGCCGCTGGTAGTCGTCCCGCTCTTGCGCTTGAAGGTCCCGGCCAGCCACCGTTCTCCTAAGAGCGGATCACCGCCAGTACCTCGTCGCGGCGCCGTTCCATGTCCTCGCGGGAGACAAGGGACTCCAGGCAGAGCCGGAGCAACGGCTCGGTGTTGGAGGGCCTGACGTTGAAGTGCCAGTTGTCGTAGTCGATCGAAACGCCGTCTATCCAGCTTATCCGAGCGTCGGCGTAGCGGCGGGCCAGCTCCTCCATCTTCCCTTGCTGGTCGGCGACCTCGGAGTTGATCTCTCCGGAGATGAAGTACCGCTCTCGGAACGGCGCCAGCAGCTCGGAGAACGGCTTTTCCTCTCGGCTTAAAAGCTCCAGGATCAACAAGGCCGGGATCGTCCCCGAGTCGGCGCAGTAAAACTCTCGGAAGTAGTAGTGGCCGGAGACCTCTCCGCCGAAGACCGCGCCCTCCTCGCGCATCCGCCGCTTGAAGAAGGCGTGGCCGACCCGGTTGATGTACGGGACGCCGCCGGCGGCCTTGACGGTGTCCGGAACCGCCCATGAGGCGCGGACGTCGTAGAGGATCGCTGCCCCAGGATGCTTGGCAAGGATCGCCCGGGCTAAGAGGGCGGTAAGGAAGTCGCCGTCCACGAACTGCCCTTGCTCGTCGACGAAGAAGCAGCGGTCGCCGTCCCCATCCCAAGCGATCCCCAGGTCGGCGCCGGTCTCCTTGACCTTGGCGACGATCGCCTGGCGGTTCTCCTCGAGGAGCGGGTTTGGCTCGTGGTCAGGGAAGTTGCCGTCCGGCTCCCAGTAGGTAGCGATCAGCTCTAACCCAAGCCGCTCGAGGATCGGCCCCACCATTGGCCCCGCCATCCCGTTGCCGCCGTCGACCACAACCTTCAGGGGCTTTACCGCTGCCGGGTCGATAAAGGAAAGGACCTTCTCGTGGAACTCCGGGTAGATGTCAAGGGTTTCAACCCTGCCCGGCTTAGCTTGGCTTGGGCCAAGGCCGCCTTCCACCAGCTCCCTGATCCGGTCGATCCCGCTCTCGCCGGAAAGGGCAAGGGCGCCCTCGCGCAAAAGCTTGGCGCCGGTGTAGGCCTTGGGGTTGTGGGAGGCGGTGCAGACAAGGCCCCCGTCCAGGTTCCGCGAGCCGACGAGGTAGTAGACCATCTCCGTGCCCACCATCCCGATGTCGATCACAGTCGCCCCTTCCCTAACCATCCCTTCCCGGTAACGAGCTGCAAGCTCCGGGGCGGCCAGCCGCATATCCCTGCCCAAGCCGATCCGCAGCTCCTGAGCCGGTTTGCCGCTTAGCTCCGCCAGCACCCGCACAAAGGCGCGGCCGATCTGTTCGGCGAGGTCGGCGTCGATCTGGTCGCCGTAGATGCCGCGGATGTCGTAGGCCTTGAAGATCCCTGGGTCGAGTTGAACTGCCATGGGCGTGGATCCTAGGCGCTAAGCAGCGCCCTTTGCTTACCGCTAGCGGGGGTTGGTGCCTTGCCCGACCTCGCTAAGCCGCTTTGGGACCGCCCCTGCGGTGATCAGCTGGGGCCATTCCCGCTCCGAGACCGCCCCCGGCTCGGTTTCGGCGATGAACTGGCGGAGCGCTTGGGCGAGCTCGACCGGCGCTTCAAGGTGGGGGAAGTGGGCGCAGCCGGGGAGAAGCACGAACCGGCTGTGGGGCACCGCTTCGTGCATCCGCCGGCCGTGGCTGGCGGGAATCGTCTGGTCCCGGCCGCCCCAAACGATCAGCGTCGGCATCCCGGCGAGGAGCGCCAGCCTGTCTGTGGCGGAGACCCGCTGGCCCCGCACGTCGATCACCGCCCGCAGGGTGCGTAGGAACGCCTCCCGCGCCCCTTTGCCCTGCAGTGGCCCTAAGGCCCGGGCGATCGCCTTCAGGTAGACCCCAACCTCGACTCCGCCCCCCTCGAGCAGCTCGCCGGCTCGCCACAGCACGCCGAGCAGGGTGGGGCTGGTGAGGGCGGCAAGGAGCGGGGAGGCGCCGGGAACCGCGGCCGCGCGCAGCAACGGGCTTACCTCTGGGCCTAGCCCGCCGCTGGAGACCAGCGCCAGCCGCTCGACCCGGTCTGGGAACTGGTAGTAGAACTGCATCGCTACACCCCCGCCAAGGGAGTGGCCGACAAGGGTGAACCGCTCCACACCCAAGGCGGTGAGGAGGTCGCGGACGAAGCAGGCGTGGGCGCCAAGGGAGTAGTCGCCGCGGGGGGTTGCCGAGTCGCCGTGGCCGATCAGGTCGGGAGCGATCACGTAATGGTCAGGGGCAAGCGCCTGGGCGACGCGCTCCCAGTGGCGGGAGGAGTTGACCATCCCGTGGATGAGGACAACGGTCGGCCTTGACCCTGCTCCGTCTGGCGGTTTGCCGGCCGTCCGGTAGATCACCCGGTGGCCGTGCAGCTCGAGCTGCCAGGCCGTAAAGGGGTTGGTCGCATGGCGCCGGCCCACCGACTCTTTGAGCTCGCTGGGTATGGGTAGACGATACCGGTCCACGACGGCCGCTCGCAGTCCTCCCTGCCGCTTAGAATCTGGAGCGATGTCGGGACACTCGAAATGGCATGAGATCCGCCACAAGAAGGCCGTAGTCGACGCCCGCCGCGGCAGGGAATTCGCGAAGTTGGCGCGGGCGATCACCGTTGCAGCCCGTGAAGGCGGAGGTGATCCCGACCACAACGCCGCCCTCGAGAACGCGATCGCGAAGGCAAAGGCCGCCTCGATGCCGAAGGAGAACATCGAACGGGCGATCGCCAAGGGGATCGGGGCCGGAGGCGAGGCGGAGGCGATCGAGACCGTCCTTTACGAGGGCTACGGCCCAGGGGGCGTAGCGATCCTGATCGAAGCGGTTACCGACAACCGCAACCGCACCTCCGCCGACGTCCGCCTGCTGTTCTCCAAGAACGGCGGTAGCCTGGGGGAGCCGGGATCGGTCGCTTACCTGTTCGAGAAGAAGGGGACGATCGTCGTCGATGCGACGCAGTACGGGGAAGAGGACCTCCTGCCGGCGGTTGAGGCAGGCGCGGAGGACATCGCGATCGACGAGGACATCTACGAGGTGATCGCCGAGCCGGCGAACTTCGCGGCCGTGCGGAAGGCCCTTGAAGCGGCGGGGGTCGAGGTGAAGTCGGCAGAGCTTACCTACCGGCCAAAGAGCAGGGTCCCCGTCGGCGAGGCTCAGGCGGCGAAGCTGATGAAGCTGATCGAAGCCCTTGAAGACAACGACGACGTAAGCGCCGTCTACGCCAACTTCGACGTTCCGGCCGAGGTCCTCGAAAAGGTCGCTGGATAACAAGGCATATCCGCCTTGCGGCCGCTACCGTTTGGGCGGTGGCATGGACGCCGTTCTTTCGGCTGCGGCGCCAGCGAGCCTACGAGCTGCGCGCCGAGCCCCTCTTTCAGACCGCTCCGATCTGGCGACTGCTGCGCGTGGATAGCCGCTGCCGGCTAGACCTCCTTGCTGAGGTGGTGGTTGCTGCCTTCGGGCTTTCCCCCGCCAACCACCTCTTCGTCGGCGCCAACGGGCTGCCCAGCAGCTGGAGCTCAGATGGGGGGGAGTCGGCGCAGGCCCGGCTGGCGGATGTCTTGCGGCAGCCCGGTGAGGTCTTGATCTACTGGCACGGCGGGTTTGGGGGCGCCCCTTACAACCTCCGGCTCGAGCGGCAACTCCCTCCAGGGGAGGGGCCGCTCTTCGACTGCCTCGCCGGCGAAGGCGCCCACGGCGCCGAGCAGGGGTTTAGCCTTGATGCGGTCCGAGAGCGGCTTGCCCGCTTCGATGGCGTACCCCTTTAGGGCAGAGAAGGCGTCCGCGCCGAAGCGCAGAATCTGTTGGGATGACGGTGATCGGCATCGACCCCGGCCTGGCCGAGACAGGGTACGGCGTCCTTGAGATCGAGGGCGCTTCGCTGCGCGCCCTTGACGGTGGGGTGATCGAAACCAACCGTTCCGCCCCGCTCGAGCGGCGGCTAGCCCACCTCGCCGCCGAGTTCCGGGAGCTCTTGCGCGCCTACCGGCCCGAGGCGGTGGCCTTCGAGCAGATCTACTTCGGTCGCAACGCGATCAGCGCCTTTGCGGTCGGCCAGGCCCGGGGTGCGACGCTGCTAGCGGCCGGTGAACTTGGCATCGGTTGCTACTCCTACACCCCCCAACAGATCAAGGAGGCTGTCTGTGGGAGCGGCCGGGCAAGCAAGGACCAGGTGGCGCGGATGGTCGCCCGGCTGTTGAACCTTCCAAAGCCGCCCTCGCCCGCCCATACAGCGGACGCCCTTGCTGCAGCGATCTGCCACGCCAACACAGCGCCGCTGCGCAGCGCCCTTGCAAGGCTGGGGGGTGGCGGATGATCGCGCTGGTGCGCGGAGAGGTAGCTGTCCGGCGGCCCGGCTACGTGGTCGTGGTCTGTGGGGGGGTTGGCTACAAGGCCTTTGTCTCCGATCAGACCCTCAGCCACGTTCCTGCGGTAGGGAAGGAGGTGTCCCTGTTCACCCACCTCCTGCTCCGTGACGAAGGGTTGAACCTTTACGGCTTCCACTGCGAGGAGGAGCGGGATCTCTTTCTCCAGCTTTTGTGCGTGCCTGCGGTCGGCCCAAAGCTCGCGCTAGCGATCCTCTCCCTGGCGCCGGTCCGGGAGCTGACGGGGGCGATCGCTGCCGGCGATGCCCGCCGCTTTCAGGCCGCTCCCGGCGTCGGCCGCAGGACCGCCGAGCGGCTTGTCAACGAGCTGCGGGAGCGGTTTGCCTCCACTCCAAGCAACGGGCAGCCGGCAGAGGTTGCGGCAGCCGGACCCCTTGCCCTTGCCCGAGCCGGGCTGATCGAGCTTGGCTTCAGCTACAGCGAGGCGGAGGGGCTGTTGGCTGCAGCAAAGGGAGAGACCGCAGAGGAGCTGATCGCCCAAGCCCTGCGGAACGCCCGGAGGAGGGGGTAGGTGGCCGAGCAGCAGGAACGCATGCAGACGCCCTTTGCAACGGGAGAAGACGAGCTCGAGCGGTCGCTGCGGCCGCGTCGGCTGGCGGAGTTCGTCGGCCAGCGGGCCGTTAAGGAGCAGCTGGCGGTAGCGATCCAGGCAGCTAAGGCCCGCCGGGAGCAGCTGGACCACCTCCTCTTGGCTGGACCGCCCGGCCTCGGCAAGACCTCCCTGGCCCAGATCGTCGCCAACGAGCTTGAGGTCCCGTTCGTGCAGACGGCCGGGCCGGCGCTCGAGCGCAAGGGAGACGTCGCCGCCTTTCTTACCGCTCTGGAACCCGGCTCGGTCTTCTTCGTCGACGAGATCCATCGCCTGCCCCGCGCCCTTGAGGAGACCTTTTACCCGGCGATGGAGGACCACAAGCTGCCGATCACCGTTGGCCAAGGGGCGGGGGCACGGGTGGTGACGATCGAGCTGCCGCCGTTCACCCTTGTCGGCGCTACCACCAGGGCCGGCCTCCTCACCACACCGTTGCGGGACCGGTTTGGGATCCAAGCCCGGCTAGAGCCCTACAGCCCCGCCGAGCTCCAAGAGATCGTGCTCCGCTCGGCGGCGATCCTTGGCGTCCGGATCGACCCCGAGGGAGCGCTGGCGATCGCCGCCCGTTCCCGGGGCACCCCCCGGATCGCAAACCGGCTGCTGAAGCGGGTTCGCGACTACGCCGAGGTGCGGATGGGCGGCGTCGTTACCGCCGCTGCAGCCCAGGAGGCGCTCGGGTTTCTGGAGGTCGACCGGCGCGGCCTGGACCGGTTGGACCGGGCGATCCTGGAGGCGATCTGCATCAAGTTCAGCGGCGGTCCGGTCGGCCTCTCCACCCTTGCTGCAGCGGTCGGGGAGGACCAGGAAACGATCGAAGACGTCTACGAGCCCTACCTGCTCCAGGAAGGGCTGATCAAGCGGACGCCGCGGGGACGGGTTGCCACCGAGGCGGCGTTCCGCCACCTTGGCCTCGAGGTCCCAAAGGAAGACGCTGCCCCAACCCTGTTCTAAGCCGATCGCGGCCCTTTTGCTGACCGTTCCCCTACCCTGTTTGGTGCAGGACCGAAGAAAATGACCGTTACCCACCCCTATATCTGCCCCAACTGTGGCCACCGCACCACTGCAGCCGACACCACCGACCTCAGCGGCCGGCCTAGGGGCTGCGAGCGGTGCGGCGCCGCTTTGCTGTTCGAGCTTTTGGACGACTACTACCCTGCCCCAGACGCTGCTTTCTTCGTTTGCGACGCCGACGGACGGCTGATCGGCTGCGGCCGGAACGCCTTCGAGCTCACCGGTTTGGAGGAGGAGCAGGTGATCGGGCGGCCGGTTGGGGAGGCGCTTGGCCTGCGGTTCATCGAAGGGGAGGACCCGATCGCGACGGTGCTGGAGTGGGGGGTGCGGGCGCAAAACAAGACCGTCGAGCTGCAGGGCGGTCGGGATCGGCCGATCCTCGCCCGCGCCGATCTGTTCCCAGACTACGAGGAGGGAGGGCTGCTGCTGGTCCTCACGCCCGAGCGGGGATGAGGCTCCCAGCTAAGGTGGGCAGGCGGTAGGCTCGCAGGGGGAAGGATGCAGTCACGGGCTCGCAACAGGTTTGTGCTGGCGCTGGTGATAGCGCTGGTGGTGGTCTCCCTGGTGGTGATCGTCGGGATCCCTGGGGTGGTGAAGCGCAAGCCGACCCGGCTCGGCCTCGACCTCAAAGGCGGCGTCCAGCTCACCTACCGGGCCGAGCCAACCACGGTTGCCAAGGTGACCGGGGAATCGCTCAACCGCGCAGTGGAAGTGATCCGCAAGCGGGTCGACCAGCTTGGCGTCGCCCAGCCTGAAATCCAGCGGTCGGGGGCAGATGAAATCACCGTTGCCCTCCCCGACGTCTCCAACGCCAAGCGGGCGATCGAAGAGGTCGGGAAGACCGCCCAGCTGTACTTCTACGACTGGGAGACAAACGTGATCGGTCCGGAAGGGAAGCCCGAACCGGACAACCCAGCGCTAACCGGCGGCGCCGACGCCGGTTCGACCGTTGCCGGGCTGACCGAGTACAAGGCCGTGCTGCGGGCGGCGAAGCGGCCGCCGATCCTGCCCCCAACCGACTCCGACCTCGCCAGCTACCAAAAGGGTTGCACCCTGGCTGAGAACGAAGCGACCAGCGGCCCCAACGCTGGCTGCATCTACGGCAGCTGGTACCTGCTCGACGAAACGACCGAAAAGGTGCTGCGGGGACCCGAACCGACCCGGCAGGACCTCTACGCCGACTTCACGCCGCCGAAGGGACAGAAGCTCCGGGTCGTCCACGTCAACCCCGGCACCGTGGTTGTCGAGGCGACCCCGGTCCTCAACAGCCAGGGCAAGGTCGTCAAGCAGAACCCGGAAAGCTGGTACGTCCTCAACGACAACCCGGTCTTAACCGGCTCCGAAATCACCAACCCCGTTGCCGGCTACGAGGAAGGGGGGAGCGGAGCGCCGGACGTGAGGTTTGGCTTCACCGCCCGAGGCCGAAACGTCTTTGAACGGGTCACCCGCGAAATCGCCCAACGGGGACAACGGCTAGCGCTGCCCGGCGTCCCTAAGCAGGACACCTTCCAGCACTTTGCGATCGTCCTCGAAGACCAGCTGATCACCGTCCCCTACATCAGCTACATCGCCAACCCGGAAGGGATCGACGCCACCAACGGCTCTGAAATCACCGGCGGCTTTACCGCCACCTCGGCCCAGAACCTCGCGAACGAGCTCCAAGCAGGGGCCCTTCCGGTGAAGCTGGCGCTGGTTTCGGAGAGCCAGGTCTCCGCCACCCTTGGCAAGCAGGCGCTGGAACAGGCTGTAAAGGCAGGGGTGGTGGGGTTGGCGGTGGTGGCGATCTTCCTGATCCTCTTCTACCGGTTGCTTGGCCTGGTTGCGGTTGGCGGCCTTGCCGTCTACGGGCTCTACCTGTTCGCCCTGATCAAGCTGATCCCCGTTACGTTGACCCTGCCGGGGATCGCCGGCTTGATCCTGACGATCGGCGTTGCAGCCGACGCCAACATCGTGATCTTCGAGCGGATCAAGGAGGAAGTGCGGGCGGGGAGGTCGATCCCGACGGCGATCGCCAACGGCTACAAGCACGGCTTTGCAGCGATCATCGACGCTAACGTCGTCACCTTCGTGACCGCGTTCATCCTCTTCGCGTTGGCGACCGCGGAAGTGAAGGGGTTTGCCTTCATGCTTGGCCTTGGCGTCCTCGTCTCCCTCTTCACCGCGGTCTTAGCAACCCAGGCCGCCCTTGGCTCCCTTGGTACCCACCGCGCCCTCCTTTCGCCGCGCGCGGTTGGGGTTGGCTCCCGCCGCCGGCAGTGGCGGTTCGACTTCATGGGGGCTTCGAAGTGGTTCTTCACCCTTTCGGGGACGATTCTGCTGGTGGGCGCCCTCGCGATCGGCGCAAAGGGGTTGAACTTTGGGATCGACTTCAAGTCCGGGACCCGGATCGAGACCGCGCTGGTGAAGAAGGCCAGCCAGCCGGAAGTACAGAAGGCGCTAGCCGCGATCGGCTACCCGAACGCCGTCGTCCAAAAGGTGAGCTCAAAAGGGGTGGGAGGAACCGGCTTCCAGATCTCGGTGAAACGGCTTCCGCCCCAGGGCCTGCTGAAGGTGCGGTCCGGCCTCGAACAGCGGTTTGGGATCAAGAACAACACCTTCTCCTCGACCTCGATCGGCCCAACCTTTGGCTCGACCGTCGCCGAAGAGGCGGTGCTGGCGATCATCGTCTCCCTGTTCGTGATCTCTGTTTACGTCGCCCTGCGGTTTGAGGGAAAGTACGCGGTCCCGGTCCTGATCGCCCTTGCCCACGACCTCTTGATCACAACCGGCGTCTACGCCCTTACCGGCCGCGAAGTGACGGCAGCAACGGTTGCCGCCTTGCTTACGATCCTCGGCTACTCGATGTACGACACGATCATCGTCTTCGACCGGATCCGGGAGAACGTGCCGCGCATGGGGCGGGCTGCCTTCTCCCAGATCGTCAACCGCTCGATGTCGGAGGTGCTTACCCGGTCCCTTGCCACCTCCTTCTCGACGCTGCTGCCGATCGCAGCGCTCCTTGCCTTCGGCGGGGCAACCCTCCAGGACTTCGCCTTTGCGATGTTGGTGGGGATCGCCTCCGGCGCCTACTCCTCGATCTTCATCGCCTCCCCTGTCCTCACCCACTGGAAGGAACGGGAGCCCACCTACCGCAACCGGAGGCTGCGGATCGAAGCCGAGCTTGGCTACCTCCCTGCCTACGCCGGAGGGGCCGCCCAAGGGCCGTCCCAGACCAGACGGCGGCGGCCGGCGGTGCCGGTCGCTCCTGGAGTTGGCGCCGAGGTCTCCCCGGAGGAGTTTGAAAAGCTCGTCAAGGACCTCGATATCGAGCAGACCGAAGGGCTAGCCGATGCGCAGCTGCCCGCGGTGGCGGTTGCAGAGCAGGCCCAGGTGCCCCAGGAGGCCCCTTCGCCGCCGGAGGAGCCGCAGCGGGCAGCCGACGCCTCCCCAGAGGAAGTGGTGCTGAAACAGCCCAAGGAGCGCAAGTCGCGGCAGCGGCAACGCCGCCGGGGAAGGAGGCGGTAGGGATGGGCGTGCTTGGCTGGGTGATCCTCTCGTTGGCGATCTGGCATTTCTCGATCTGGGTCCCGGACCGGTTCTGGGGTGGGATCGTCGGCGCCCTGATCGGCTCGATCGTGGGTGGGGTGGTGGTTGGGATCGTGATCGCGGCGATCGCCAAAGGGACCGCCGTGCCCGGGGAAAAGGCAACCGATGTCGGCGTGGTGCTCTTCGCGCTGCCGGGCTCCCTCCTGGGGATGGCAGCGATCTACCTTTTAGGTTTGCGCCGGGAACGGTCGGCGAGCGAGCGGTAGGCAGCCGGGCTGGGATCCGCTGCAGCCGCCTTTTTTCGGGTGGCGGCTGCCGGCCGCCACCCCCGCCCGTTTTTACGTCCCCGCCGACCCCTACCGTCTAGGGGGTGACCGAGGTCTGCTTCGAGCTGCCGGCGGTTGCACCGGGTTGCGTGCGCCGCCTCTCCCAAACCCTTGGCATCCACCGGATCACCGCCCAGGCGCTAGCCCGGCGGGGGCTGGTCGATCCCGACCGGGCAGCCCACTTCCTAACCGCGGAAGAGGTCCATCCGCCTACCGCCTTTGCCGGTTGGCGGGAGGTCGTTGGAACGGTGGAGCGCCACCTCGCCGCCGGTTCTCCGATCGTCGTCCACGGCGATTACGACGTCGACGGGGTGTGCGGCACGGCGATCCTATTGCGGGTGCTGCGGGCGCGGGGAGGTAACGTCCGCCACTACATCCCCCACCGGGCTGCGGAGGGGTACGGTCTCTCCCTGGAGACCGTGGAGCGGCTTGCCCGCAACGGGGTAGGCCTGCTGATCACGGTCGACTGCGGGATCAAAGCGACGGCGGAGGTGGAGCGGGCCCGGCAGCTTGGCGTAGAGGTGGTGGTGACCGACCACCACCAGCCGCCCGCCCAGCCGCCGCCGGCACCAACCCTCCATCCCCGCCTCTGCAGCTACCCCTTTCCCGACCTCTGCGGTGCAGCGGTCGCCCACAAGCTCGCCCAGCTGCTCGCCGCTTCGGCGGGAGCGCGGTTGGAGCAGCTGGTCGCCGAGGACTTAGACCTGGTGGCGCTGGCAACCGTTGCCGACGCGGTCCCGCTCCTCGGCGAGAACCGCTCCTTGGTGAAGCGGGGGCTGCGGACCCTGCGCACCACCGCCAAGCCCGGTTTGCGGGCGCTCCTGGCGGCAAGCGG